>ENA-ORXR01003294-ORXR01003294.1-marine-metagenome-genome-assembly--contig:-NODE-3294-length-14562-cov-9.478495_pt1 | contig 14562 bp, 13 predicted proteins | sample MGYA00237866_ERZ511479 | MGnify/ENA metagenome assembly ERZ511479 | reverse complement strand
GGGGGGGGGGGGGGCGTCCGCCGCCGTTGCCGCCGCCGCGTCCGCCGCCGCGGGTGTCGTGGCCACGGCGGCGAGGGCGACCGCCACGGCGGCGGCGGCGGCGGCCACGCGAAAGAGGTGGCGGCCAGTGGAAGACGTGTGGGTGCGGGACATGGCTGCGTGGTGGTGACCAACGGCAAGGAAGTGCGAAGAGTCGACAGGGGTGACGGCGGACAAGACGAACGAGCGAGCGTCCGTGCGCGGGAACCGCCTCTGGCCAAAGCCGACGTGGTGCGTGCGTGTCGCATTCCAGACGGATCAGCGAGCTGTCAGCAGCCGATCGTGTCCTCCTCCAGGGTTCTGGAATGGATTGAATGCCACGTGGCTTTTTTCTCCCGCCATTGGATTGCCTCGCTCCGCGCTGCTGCAGCAGAGGAACGCAGAACCCGACCGAGTCCCACGCAGAACCCCGCTGGCGTCGTGCTTCCATGAGCAGGTCAAGCTAACTCGTTGGCATCCGGCGATGATAAGCTTTAACGTCCACGCGCGGCACAGGCAAACAAGCGCCAACAACCGAGGAGAAACAGCTCGCATCTGGGCCAAGGGGACAAACCGCAAACGTGAGCAGAAACGGCCTGAAACCTGGGCAGCACCTGCAAGGCCAACGTCTCCACGTCCGATGCCACAGCCGCTTTCCCAGTGCCAAGGGGGTTTGTCGCCATCCCCCTCGCGGATCACAGTCACTGAAAGAAAAAACTCACTGGACCCAGCAACGTACAAAGTGACGTCCACGCCCGCCTGCCGAGCGATACATCGCCCAAAAAGGAGCACAATGCCGGACGCGTGCGCCATGCAAAAAACCCGCAACGATGGGAAAGACAAGGAAAGGAAAACATACACAGATGATCGCGCACCCACCACAGGTCAAAAGGGAGTAGCAACAGTCGACGCTTCGACGAACACAAGGAGAGACGAAACAAGCCGCGACTAGAGCGACTCGGGCAAACGGTACATGCGGGCCTCTAAAAAGGGAGTGCAGAGTTGCTTACTGTACATGCCACAGCCAAGCAGCAGGGCCTGGGGGCTGCAGCCGGAGCGCTCCGCCCCCGGCGGGGGGGGGGGCCACGCGAGCCATGGCGCGTAGGGTCCCCAACCCTCCCCGCACCCGCCCTCTACCGCAGCACCTTGACCCCGGCAAACTGGCCCGACGTCCACGTCGACGGCCGCCGCAGTTCGGCTGCCGTGCGCTCCGCGAACCCGGTCGTGCTGAGCTGCTGCGTCAGTTGGTGGACGTCCATGCTCTTTTCCGCCAGCTAGGGAAGGGCAGGCAGAAGAAGACAAACAACCGAAGAGTCCCACGCGGATGGCACGACGTGCATGAGCAGGCACAGCGCGGAAGGACGCAGAAGGGTAGGACAAGGTTAGTTCCCAAAAAAGCACGCACCGCAACAGTTGCAGCCTGTCACCACCATGCGCGGCACACACAACACACGAACACCGCACCGTCGGCCGGTCTGCACGAACGCAACCGCGCCACGCCCGCACTCGCCGTCAGCCCCCAACGTACGTTTCGCTTCAGCTTGTCGTTCTCCTCAGCCAGCGCACGATGCGTCGAGATTCGCGCGCGAATCGCCTTGAGTTGCTCCACCTGCAGCTGCGCATTCTCTGCCGATAGCACAGAGACGCGGCGCTCCAGCTCCCGAATATGGTGCTTCTTCCGCTCCCGGCTGGCCGCCGCCGACTGGCGGTTGCGCTCCGCGCGCATGGCCTTCTTCGTCTCCACGTCATAGTCGTCGTCGCCTTCCACGTCCGTCGATGCGTCGGGGTCGAGGGTGCCACTGCCGCCCGCACCGCTGCCATTGCCACCGCCACCGCCACCGCCTCCACCACCGCCACCACCCCCGCCGCTGACAACACCGCCACCACCGCCAACGCCGCCGGCACCATTCACAACACCCGGTGCCGGGCGCTTGGAGCCCACCGCTGGGGGGAGGGCCGCGCCATTGGCACCCCCTCCAGCGAGCGCGCCCGACAGCAACGCATACGTGGCGGCGTCCAGGTTAGCCCCCGCCCCCTGCGATGCGCCGAGGTTTCCCGGCGGGACTGGAGACGCTCCACCGCCGCCCGCCTTGCCAGACAGTTGCACGGCGGCAGCGGAGGGCCCACCACCGCCGTTCCTCCCGCCCGACGGCACAGGCGGCGGAGGCGGCGCCGCCATGGGCGACGCCGTCCGCGTCGGCGGCGGCGGCGGCGGTAGAACTGGAGTAGGGGACTGTGGGGCGAGCAAGTTGGTCAAATCAATGCCGCCGCCGCCGCCATACAGGCCGGCCACGGTGGCGGGCGCCATGCCGGCCGGCACCCCTGGATAAGGACCCTGCAGAGGGCCGCGCATGGCGGCCGCTCCGGCACCTCCGCCACTGCGGCCAGCACCAACGGCGGCGCGGCCGCCCGGCTCCTCTGCAATCCCCGGCATCATGCGCAGGGGCGGATGCTGGTGTACCAACCCGCCATTGGCAGCCCGCGCCGCCACCGCGGCTGCTGCTGCTGCTGCAGACGCCGCAAAACCGGAAGGTGCGGGTGGTGGTCGCCGCGCCCGCCCACGCTCGCTTGCCCCGGCGCCACCGCGGCCACCGGCCTTGACGGGCCGGCCCGAACCACCGCCGCCGCCCCCCCCACGCTTGACCGCGGCCGCGTGCGCGCGGAGCGACGCCGCCATCTCTGGGCTCACGCCCAAAGACCGCTGCGACTGCTTGCGTGCCAAAGAGCCGCTGCCCGGTGGGCGGCCGCGCAGCACTGGGGAGGACGCAAAGGAAGCGCTCGACGACACGGGCGATGGGGAGGTCGGCGGCAGCGGCATCTGCGCACCCCCGTGAGGAGGAGGCGGCGGCGGCGGTGGCGGGGGAGGCGGAGGTGGCGCTTGTGACGGCTGCGACGAGGGGATGGCAGGCGCGGCGATCGTGTCGTCAAGGAGCAACGTCAGCTGCGCCTCATTGTCCATCGGCGACGTGACATGGGCAGGGGAGACGGGCGGCACCAGGGCAGCGGCGGCGGCCGCAGCCGCCGCCAGGGCGGCGGACGCTTCGGCCCCACTGGCAGAGGGCACCCCAAACCCGCCGGGTGGAACGACGACTCCGCCGAGTCCAGCCACTCCGCCGTCCACAGCGCCATTTCCGACGCGTGGATACGGGCCTGCCCCTCCGTGCAGCCGCGCCGCGTAGGCCGTGCTGCCGCTGCCCATCCCCCCACCAGACGCAGCTGCAGCAGAAGCCGCCCCCGCCGTCGCCGCCGACATGCGCGGCCGCTGCACTGACGGGTGCGATTGCTGCGAAGCCGCCCCCCCGGCGCCCCCTTGCAGGTACATCTCCGGAGCGGCGCCGGGCACGCCGCCAGGCACGCCCCCGTACCCCGGCAGTCCGAGTGGGAACGTGTTGCCCTGTTCGCCAGCATTGCCCGCCACCCCACCACTCCCACCCCCAACCACTCCCGGGCTCCCTCCTTTCCCGCCCAGCCCCAACCCCGAGCTGCTGTCCTGCCGCATCAGCCCTGACACAATCTCCGGAGCCTCCTCCTTCATTTGGAGCAAAAGGGACGAGTCGATCTGGCCAAGGAGGTCGGGGAGGGCCATCGTGTGCAGATGGGTCAGGTCCACGTCAGAACTGTCACTGGCGCAACCGCCACTATTGGTGCCACCGCCGCCGCTGCCGCCGCCGAGACCACCACCGCCGCTACCGCCGCCGGGACCACCACCGCCGCTGCCGCCGCCGAGACCACCACCGCCGCCAGCTACGGCGGAGCCATTGCCTGCCATCCCCCCCATACCCAGAGCATAGCCCATCCCGGCAGAGGACATGCCCCCCAGTGAAGGCGCAGCCCCGGTGTAGCCCCCATACCCCACTGCAGCAGCATAGGCGGAACCGCTTAGTCCGCCAGAGTACATGCCCATGGGCACGCCGCCACCGCGACCACCACCGCCATTACCATCTCTACCGCCCCCCACAGAGGGCGGCGGCATCGACGTCAGAGGCATCCGCCCGTAGCCACCACCACCACCACCGCCACCAGCGCCGCTGCCGCCACCCCACGCCGCCATCACACCACGCGGCGCCGGCCAGGACCGCGTCGCAACAATGTTGTCAACCGCCCGCTGCACGGCACCACCGCCGCGTCACGGGGATGGGGCAGCTCAGCCCGGAATCCGCCCGAGCCGCGCCCGAGCTCGGCTCTTCCGCCGCCACCGCGGGTCGCGCAGCCGTCCTCCCGACTAGCCTGCTCCGTGGTGCGCTGTGCACACCCCTCCCTCCCCCCCGAAACGACGCACACTCACCCGGCGCGTCCCGCCCGCACCACCCCGCGCACCCGCGCGCCGCCGACGGTCACCGCCGAGCCGCCGCCGCCGCACACACACGGTGCAGCGCGTCGCGGCCGCGGGGCACGGCGGGCCGCGCTCCGAGTGCGCGTCACGTCCCCCGGCGGCCCGCGGACCTGCAACGGGGTGTGCCAGCACGTGGCCCGTGGGCCGGCGACCACCCACGCGCCCACCGCCGCCACCGCCGCCAGACCCCGCCTCGCCGACCTGGCGCGAACGAACTCTAGCCGACGGCCCGACGCGGCGGCGCTCGCCCAGGCGAGCCCTGCCTCCCCCTTTAGCCGGCCACTGACGGCCGACAGTCCTCTAAACTGTTGGCACGGGTGGCGGCCGCACGGCCCTTGCTGGCACCCGGCCGCATGTGGGAGGTCGGGTGAGGGGGCTCGATGGGAGTGATGGTTGCGGCGGTGGCGGGCGGTCGTCGGCGGTGTCGTGAGCGTCCGGGCCCGAGCTCCTTGCCGCAGCCCCCACCGCAGAGCTCGCTTACATCACCCTGATGTCGGGCCCTAGCTCCGTATTCTGGGGCCGGCTGAGGGCCAATGCGCCCGTCGAGCACGCGGGTGGGCCCCACCGTCGGGCCCGGTCCAGGCCCTTCTGTCTGGGCCCGAGCACTCAAAGGCGGCGTTTGCAACGCCAGAAGCACTGAATCGTGGTGACTGGCTGCTGGCCCCCGAACAGCCGCGATCGTCGACAGCAATACTCGTTGCCACAAGGCCAAGCGCTTCGCGCTCACGTCGATTCTACATCGACTGCACTGCGGGACTACGCTGTATCGGCCCCACCCTCAGACAGTCCTTCCACAGAAGAGTCCTGTGAGGCAGCGGAGAAAAGCGGGAAGGACGGCGCTACACCCATGCATGTAGCCCCGAGAGCTCATTGGATGTGGCGAGGTTCTCCCATTCCAACAGTGGGATGCACCGGCCACGAAGGTCGGGTGAGAACACGTGCTTTGTTTGGCGCCTAGTCGCACCGCCACAGCATCGCCGTAGTGGAGTTTGTCGCTCGCGTGGCGCTGCTCCTCGTCCTTGGTAGACAGTACGCCGCCGGCGGGCACACCAAATCGGTCGTGGCCTCATCCGACGCCGTGCGACCGAGCGAGCTCTCCGCGGAACGTGTCAGCGAGAAGAAACGCGGTGTGGTCCGCCGCTTGGTGTGGTGAATGAAAACATGGCCAATGACGTCCGGCAGTGCACTTCATGCACGGCGAGCGATGTCAACACGACAGCCTACAAGCCAGTAGGCTATCTCTGTCGCCGCGAGTTTTCCTGCGGCTTCAGTCACGCGCGTCAGTATCGGCAGCGGTGCCCCACAGAACTGTACTGTACAGCAAGGAGGACCAAGATCGAACATATGACTCGGCACTGCGGCAGGGCTAACAAGAACCAATGCCCGACGCTCAGTACGCCTACCTGTACAATCCCTACCCCGTACAAACATCCCGCGGCCTCAGCGTCAAACAATGGCAGCGCCCGCTTTGACCCCGCCCCCAGAATCAGCAGCACGTCAACATTTCACCGTCTCACCACCCCCCCCCTTCACCCCCGTCACGGCCGCCGGTGGCAGCACGTCCCCCAAAAACCCGAGCACCCGCCGCCCATACTCGGCAGGATACACGTCAAACAGCAGCGTGTGCCCCGCGCCCTCTGCCAACCACAGGCGCGGTCCCCCAACCGCTTGCACCTCCTCGTCCGCGTCGTCGCTCCCCCCTCCCGCGGCCTCCATGACGCTGCTGCCGCTGCCGCCGCCCACACCCCCCCCGCGGGCGGCTTCGACCAATTCCAACGAGTGGCTATGTGGCACGAGCGTGTCCGCCGTGCCGTGGAGGAAGAGCATGGGCACGGGCACGGCGGCGACCAAGTCGAGCGGCCGCAACCGCCGGCGCACCCCATTACCGGTACGCCACAGGCTCAGGGCGACCGCCAGGCGCACCCACACGTTGCGGAGTGCTAGCCATCGCGGCCCGAGGACCGGCCAAACAAATAGTTTGGAAAAGACCCCGTTGGCCACACCCCGCACGAGGCCCTCCTGGTTGGAAAAGGGGTTTTCAAGGATGAGGGCATCCGCAAAGGGAGCTTGGGGGGCGCGAACGGCCTTGTCGTCCGACACCGCCGCCGCCGCAGCCGCCGTCAGAGCCCCACGGGCGTCGCCGGCCACCGGGCCCGAGCTAGAGCTGTCGCTGGAGAACCCTTCCCCAGAGGACCCCCCCCCCTCTGACTCGTCTGCGCCCCGGCCGGCGGCGGCTGCCGCCTTGGCCGCTGCCACTGCCTGGCGGCGGCGCCTCCACCGCGCGAGCGCCACCGCCAAGGGCCCTGGTGGGGGCCCCGCCAACCCCGCCCCTGCCGCCCGCGCGGCAGCGATGATTGTACTCGCCGCCCCCTGGCTCGTTGCAATCACCACCACCGCGTTATAGCCGCCGGCCCCCCGTGCCCACGCGACCGCCCCGGCCACGTCCGCGTGCTCCCGCGTCCCCCAACTCAACGCCCGCCCCGGCCAAGAGGAACGAGGCCACCGCGGCCGCTCGTCCGATAGCCCGTGTCCGGAACAGTCAAAGAGAAGGGCGTCGAGGCCGGCCGGGTGAAAGATGGCACCAGTGTGGCGGAGGAAGGCGCGGCGGTCACGACCGCCGCCGTGGACGGCAATGACGCACACGCGAGCGCCGGCGTAGGGGGGATGCGCGGCGGGCGCAGGGGGGGTCCCGCGGTCCCCGCGCGTCGGTCGTCGCGGACACACGGTGTTTGCCCCGCGCGCACGGCGCCGTGCTGTAGCCGCGCGTGTGGCGGTTGCGCTCGGGCACGCCGCTCCACGCGCGCGGGTGCGTCTGGCATTGCCCTTTGTCGGCGCCCCACCGCTGCTCTCGCCCCCTGTCACTGCGGCCGCCTCCCCCCTCCCACTGGTCCGGACTGGCCCTCGTTTTCTTCTGCTGGGTGGGGCTCCGCCCCGCTCCGCCTGCCGACGACCAACCATGGCCACGGCCACCCCCATCCCCTTCATTGACGCGACCCCAGACCCCTTACCTGGGGGCAACGTGACTGTGTCGGCGACGCTCAACAACAAGAACCAGACGGGCCTCATCATCTCGCTCATTATTGGGTTTGCGGTTCTCGGCCTGTCGCTGGTGCTCTTTGATCTCCTCCGCCGTGTGCTGCCTGCCGTCTACTATTGGCGCAATGTGTACACGGGATACACGGAGGTGGCGCGCGACGATGACGGCCGGCCGCTCCCGTCCGAGCCGGTGCCCCCAGGGTGGCCCCTGTCGCCGATATGGAAAGCCATGCGCATGTCCTCCTCGGAGATTCAAGAGGTACGTGGTGAGTCCCGTGCGAGGTCTGTGTGGGGTGGTGTGCGTCGACACCGCCCATTTGGTGCCGAGAGCGAGACGGGGGAGAGGCACGGGGCGGCCTCGAGCTGCCGGCTGGGTAGTGCCGGTGGGAGACCGGCAGTGTGGGGCGCGCTGGCCGGCGGACATGCGGCGCCCGGCAGAGCATGTGGGCTGGTCGGCAGCGGTCTGCTGCGCGACTGCTGCTGTCGGGTCCGATTGGCGGGGGGGAGGAGTGGGGGGGCGGGCCGGCGTTCCCGAACTGTGCGGCGTGGCCGAGTGCCTCGGACGTGCGGTGGGTTCTTTGTGTGCACGATTTCGTGGGTGTCTCCCGTGTTTGGTGCGCTGTGGTGGAGTGTGTCCCGCCCAGACCGGACGACCGTTGTCTGTTACTGCGTTTGTCATCGGACGTTCGGTGATGCCTACCTATTTTGGAGGTTGTCTGACGCTGGTGTTGGTTCCGGTTTGTGGTTCATGTTGCTCCTCGGTTGTGCCCTGGCGCGACTTCTGCGACTGATTGCTGCGCTGTCCGCCCTGCTCGCCCCTCGCTGCTACCCCCCGTTCTCAACCGCAGAAGTACGGCCTCGATGCAGTCATGCACCTGCGGTTCCTGCGCAATCGGTGCCGCATATTTGGCATCCTCTTCTTCTTCACCTCCATCGTTCTCTTCCCCATCTACGCACAAGGTCCCAACCGGAATTTGGACCCCGAGGACCCCAAACACGTCGTTGGCATCTTGGTTGTGTCCATGTCCAACCTTGCCGATGACGACTTCCGGCTGTGGTTCACTCTTGTCGCGGACATGATCATCCTTGGCGTGCTGCTTGTCTTCATGTACCGCGACATGTCGACGTTTGTGGCCAAGCGCCGCATGTACCTGGCGTCTTGTATGCCTGCCAACTACACGCTGCTTGTGCGCGACATGCCCGTCGAAATGTGCGCATCTCCCACGGCCGTGCGGGCCTACTGGGAGCGCTTCTTCCCCGACACCGTTGCCGCGGTCATCATTGTGCGTGACGACGCGCTGTACACACTGTACAAGCGGCGGTACCTGCTGGCGGTCACCCAGCGGGAGATTGCCGAGTGGCGGTGGGTGCACAAGAACGGGCGTGCGGCCGAGGCGCGTCCCCAATTCAAGTACGCGGGCACGATCGCCCAGCGCGTTGACGCCATCGCCTACTGGCGGGCTGAGTCGGCGCGCCTCGCTGCCTTGATTGTCGAGCTGCAGGGTTCGGTCGGGGACGAGCTGGCGCCCCCCACCCGCGCTGCTTTTGTCGTCTTTCACGAGCGCCGCAGCGCGGCTCTCGCCGCGCAAGCGTACTTGAGCCACGTCGCGTCCGAGCACGTGGTGTCGCACGCGCCCGAGCCGGCGGCGGTCAATTGGCCAAAGTTGGCAAAGGTCGCGTGGCGCTCGCCCGTCCGCAAGATCATTACGCTCGTGTTTGTGTCTGTCCTGTGCGCGTTTTGGGCGGTCATCGTGACGGGTATCCGTGCGCTGAGTGACTTGCAGGCCCTGGCGGAGCAGCTCGGGAAGTATGCCGCGTTCAAGTGGCTCAAGGACCTGGTCAATGCGGATGAGACGTTAACAAGCCTTTTGCAGGGCACCCTGCCGCCCCTGCTACTGTTCATTGTTCTGAAGCTCATTCCAGGTGCGTTGCACAGTTCTTTCGTAGGAGCATGTCATTTTGTGGTGGGAGGAGGCGTCGGGGCACGGCTGAAGTGAACGGTCACCCTCGGGGTTGTCAACGGCTGAGACTAACCTGCTCGGCATGTCTGGCCGTACTGCTATGCCGCCTCTTGTTTGTCTGTCTTCCCCTTGCCCAGTGTTCATCCGCCTCTTTGTCGCGCAAGAGCGCATCCATGGGAAGCATCTGGTGGAGGCCAAGATCCAGAACCTCTACACCATCTTCCTGATTGTCGCTTCTTTTTTCACCGTCGTTATTTCGGGCTCCATCGTGGCGCAACTACCTGAGTTTATCGACAACCCCAACAACATTTTAACGCTGCTGGCCAAGACGGTCCCCCAGCAGGGTGTTTTCCTTTCCAACTATGTGCTGGTCAACGCCTTCTTGGGTATGTTGCCGGAGAGCTGCCTTATCGACGGGATCATTTTCTTTGGCTCTGCGCGGGGCGCACGGTGTCCCATGCTGCACTCCTTGTTGAAGGTGTTGCGCTGCTTTTCTGTTCACTTCTCTGACTTTCGCTTTGTGGCCTTCATCGTTTTGCGCTTGTACTTGACGATGTGCCTTGGTTTTGTGTCGCTCAGGCTTCTCCATCCTGCTGTGGAATCCGGCGCGCCTCTTTGTGAGGGGCTGGCTCAAGATGTTTGCAAAGACGCCCCGGCAACACCGGAACGCGAACGCCATTTTTGGCTGGGTATGTTGCGCGCGAAACTCGCGCGAGTCGCGCTGTGCGGGCTCGTGGCGGGGAGTCGCATGTGCTGCCGCCATCTGCGCTCTGTGTGGTGCCCTTGGAAGGTTCCAATGACTGACCATGTGTCTGTGGCTTCTGGTCTCCTGCAAGCATTGTGTTGCTCGCTGTACACGTCGTCGAAACCTTCGCCACACGCGCAGTACCCGTATTTCAAGCTCTACCCCATCTCTTCCATCATTGCGCTTGTGGCTATTGTCTACTCAACACTATTGCCGCTCATTTCCCTGTTTGCAGTCATCTTCTTCGTGATTGCGTACACCGTGGCGCAGACAACGATTGTGTACCAGTTCCATCCGCTTTTCGAGTCGGGCGGGCACACCTATCGAGGCGCGTGGATTGCGCTTCTCTACGCAATCTTCCTCAAGCAGTTTGTCATGACTGGAGTCTTCTCACTCTTCAAGGCGCAGACGCAAGCCATCATCGAGGGTTGCTCCATCCTGCTGACGATGTACTTCACTTATTGGTGCTTGAAGCGCTTCCGGGGGGTGGCCAAGCACGGTTCCTTGGCCGAGACTATTGCCACGACGCAGCCAACGTCGGCGTACGCGTCGACCACCCCGTCGGTGGCGGCCACCCCCTCAGCTTCCCCTGAGTCATCCTACCTTTCACGGCCAGTGCTTCGCGCACGTGTCGGCCCTCCGCCACCACCAATCATCTACCCGTCCATCTCCTTGTCGCCGCCGCCCGAGCCCGAGCTAGTGCCGTCCGGGGACGTGCTGCCGCGCCACTTTATTGGCCTGTACGTGCCGCCCGGGTTTCGGCCGCTTGAGCCGTTGACGAACCTGAGCGGCGTTGACGTGAGCCCCCAGGAGGACCCCGACGACGCGGGGACGGCCAAGGCCGTTGCCGAGGCCGTGGCCTTGTCGGCTGCCAAGGACACTAAAGTGCTGGCCAAGCGCCGCTACGCGTATGTGTGGCGGCCTCACGGAGAGGCGGACTTGGAAGATGAGCTCGTGGATGCCTCCGTCGGTGTGACGCCCGAGTACTTCGCCAAGGGGGAAGTGCACCAAGCTGTGCAATCGTCTTCCTCTGAGGAACCGGATGTGGTTGACGACAGGAGAGGAGGCACGGAAGCTATGTGATGGCCGTGGTGAAATGTGATTCTTCGTCTCATTGTATTTTTATTACTGTGACTGTTTTGTTTGTAGGAGTGGAGTGTTTTGTGCGTCGAGTTTCGCAATCGTACTGCGAGAACTCAGTATGCCCGACACGACGGCCAACGTGGTGCTACACACCCGTTCTCCCAATAACCTCGCACGCCAACTGTCACACATCTCTTACAAATCGGCCTTGACGGGGTCGCTGAGGCCGATTTGTAAGGTGACACAGTTCGTGTGCGAGGTTTGAGAGAGAACGGTTGTACACACCGAAGAGTACCCCCGTGATCAACCTGGTTGAGGAGCTTTCTGGTGGGGCGTCTACCAGTCGGACGTGACGCACCGAGCACACACAGTAGCAAGCATGAAAAACACGACTGTTCAAGACGAAAAAAGCGGACGCGCCAAAGAACAGCGAGCACATTCTGGTCCGATGAACACCACACGTTCACGTGGGTAGCAGCCCGCACACAAGAGGGGACTGGACAAGCACTTGATTTCGGACAGCGCCACCTACACGCAATGCCCTGCCCGCCAATACGTGCAGGGAAGTCAGAAGACCCGTCAACAAAGAAAGCACAGCTCGACGACAGGTCAGCAACACAAAAACACAGCAGGCCGTCATGTTAATACAAAGGCTCAGCCTCTCGGCCACAGCGCAGGCCAGCAGCCAAAAACAAGTGCGCCCACGCATTGAGAAGTGTACCGCGGTTATGACTCGTATGCCCCCGACGACCGTCGCCATCAAACGCCGCCCTTCCCCCCTCCCATCCCAGACGACGCGGCCAGGCCATGAACGCTGACGAATGCCAAGGGGCAACCGGCCAATGCGAACTCGGAACTAGGCACACGCCACTGGAGCGGGGGAACGGAGGAAGGAACAGGGGCAGCCTTAAGGACCGCGGACAACCCCCTCCGCCGACGCCTACCCATCCCCACCGTACGCCCCACACGCGACGCCAACCCCACCACCCAATCCGTACCACAACCGCCCGAGCTGACATCGCCCGGCCAAAAGACGCGGGGTCTGCGGCACGTGACGGCGGGCGGGACGGAGGGAGGGGCAGCGCCCGACGACCCCCGCCGCGGGATCCGGCCACGTGCCCACCCGGTGCGCGGCACCAAAACGACGCCGTGCGGTGGGAGGGCGGTGGGCAGGGCGCAGGAGGGGCGCTCACCGGCAGGCGGTGACGAGCAGGGCGACCGAGTGGGGGGAGGTAGAGTCCGCGGGGAGGGGCACTCTTCCAGACTGTCTGGGCGGGCGGACGTGGGATAATCGCCGGCGCTCGCAATTTGGATCTGGTGAGAGACAAGGGTGGGGGAAAAGGACGTCAAGATACAAGGAGACGGACAACAAGACCAGCACGATGGGCGGTGGCACGCGGAGCGACGGCGGACGTACCAGAAACTCCCACACAACATCACACGCACCCCATCGGGAGAAAGTTGGCACGAGATGCTTGGACGACAGCCACTACAGAGCGGCCAATGACGCACCACCTCGCCAGAGAGGAGGAATACACATCGGCCGCAACTGGCCCAGGCGACGAAGGCTCCGTTGAAGAGGAGCAACCCTACGCGGGCGCTGACGTCGAGTCGACGCTCGGCGTGGCGCGTGCCGAAATCGAATCGCGGAAGCCATCTGCAGCCTGATCGATCGGAGTTTGATTTGGGAGCCTCATTCGTCGTGGACGGGTCAAATTTGTTCGCGTCGTACCCCACCGTCCAACGCCACATACGGCGTCCCACACCTGCATCAGCTGCCGCCGTGCCGACCCTTGCTTCGTCGACAACCCGCGCTTCCGGACCGCCGGCGCGCACCTCATCGCACCCGCGGTCGCGCTGCTTGGAATGTGGTGCACTGCTTTGCGTCGCTTGTGGCACTCCCTGTCGCTTCTTTTTTCGTCGTGCCCATCGTGGCGCCCGTAAAGGTTTTTGTTTATTGTCTCCCCCTTGCTTGTTCCTCTTCTCTCTGCTTTGGTACGGCAGCGGATCTGTTGCTTTCTTGGTCTGCTTGCCTTTCATGCATATCTTTTCTGCCCCCCGTCCGCAAGCTCGGCAGGGACCCCGGACTCGGCGGCGTTGGCGGCAACCATCCCTACCTCGTGTGGTACATTCGGTAGCGGAGTCGTCGTGGCGGCGGGCACCAAGCGGCGACGGGGTGTGCGCGACGGGATGATCAACATTTTCTATTCCACAGCTCACTCGTACGACGGGGCCCTCACAACTGGGTCCCCCTGCCGATAGCAATAGATCTGATCCCACACCCCGCCGCCGCTTGCCGCCGCCACCTTGCTCCCATCTCCCTCGTGGCTGCTGCTGCTGCTGCTGTCCTCCGGTCCCACCTTGCGCGTCTTCGTCTTGTGCTAGCATAAACTCCTTATTTCGTTGTTGTTTTTCTCAAATTACCTCTGGTTGACTGAGCTGGCAATCCTCTCTACAGGGTCCTCCGCGTGCGTGTGTCGCCGTGTACAGCACAGGACGAGGACTCCAGCTGACATGCCGCTGCCACCCGTGCACCCGCGACTTGGTCGGCAAGACAAGACGATTTGTAATGTCAAGGGGCTGTACCGTTGCTTCTTCAGGGCGCCCACCGTTGCCGGCGGCCATCACCCGCGCCCACCCCGGCTGCCCGTCACCACGCTGTTAATCAATGTGTGTCCTCCCTCACGCCCCTCACGCACCCACCGCAGCAGTCCGCGACTGGTCAAGGGCACGACACTGGTGGGAGGCCCCCGACCGACGCCCCCCCCACCCAGTCCCCAAGGTGATGCGCAGAGGACTTCTCGCCACGCCTTCCCTCTCCTCATCCCCGCCTCTCTCTGCCCGTCGATGTTGGCGGTGCCTTAAGCCCCTCGATATCGCCCTGGGGTCCGACGTTTTCGTCACCCTGAGCCTTGGCGGCCATGCCAGGAGCCAGCGCGTCGGGGGGAGGGACGCTAACTACGGCGGATGGTGGTAGGCGACTACGCGATGTAGTTCATGTCCGGGTCTTGGCGGCCGCCCGAGAGAGCGTCCCCGAACGGCGTCGCCGAGCCTGAGTCCGGGACGTCGGCGTCGCCCACGTCGCCAAGTCGGTCATCTCCACGACCCGGAAGGACGGAAACCCGGCCGCGCCGAAGGACGACGTTCCGACAGCGGGCGTCGCCGGCGTGGCAGAGTCGGTCCTCCCCCCTCCCCCAAACGACGGTAACCCGGCCGAGCCGGAGGACGTCGTCCCGACGGCGGGCGTCGCCGGCGTCGCGGAGTCGGTCCTCCCCCCTCCCCCAAACGACGGAAACCCGTCCGAGCCGGAGGACGACGTTCCGACAGCGGGCGTCGCCGGCGTGGCAGAGTCGGTCCTCCCCCCTCCCCCAAACGACGGTAACCCG
>ENA-ORXR01003293-ORXR01003293.1-marine-metagenome-genome-assembly--contig:-NODE-3293-length-14562-cov-18.624025_pt1 | contig 14562 bp, 14 predicted proteins | sample MGYA00237866_ERZ511479 | MGnify/ENA metagenome assembly ERZ511479 | reverse complement strand
TCGCGTCATTTTTGATTCGATTCATTTCAAAATAAACGTCAAAAAATGTAAATAAATTTATAAAACAGTGTATTTAAAACAATAAAAACCTTTGTAAGTCATTGATTTACAAAGGTTTTCTATTGGTTAAAACATTCTTGTCAAAACAAAGAAGCAACCCTTTGACCACTTTTGGCTCTCTTTGTGCATATACGTAGGAATACAGGCTTTTATTTTATTTTAAATTTCAAATAAAATACAAAATTAATTGGAAGCATATTTTAAAATAGCGAATTAAGTATTTTGAAATAACGATATTTTTAAATATATTTATAACATAAAGTTCGCTCATCCCCAAAATAAGGTGAAAAGTAACACAGGCTTCCAGCCTGCACCGCGTTAGTTGTGAAGAAAATCTACCGAAAGTACAGGCTGGAAGCCTGTGTTACTTTGAATCAAAAAGAAATTTCACCCCCATTTGGGGGTGAGCGATAAAGTTAGAGCATGTTTGGATTTTATCCAAAGCCCAATTTCATCATGATTTTTCAATAACATGGCAGTACCCAATCAACACACGAACATTTTTATAGCTTACGCAAAAGCGGATGAGAACATATTAGAACTATTGCGTAAACATCTGACTTCTTTGGAACGCACTGAAGGCGTAACGATATGGTATGATGGCAAAATAGACTTAGGCAAAGAGTGGTTAGAAGAAACGGAAAAGGCAATGGCAAATGCTGATATTATTTTGCTGTTGGTGAGTGCCGATTTTATCGCCTCTGATTTTTGTTACGAGCATCAGATGAAGCAGGCACTCGAACTCCATGCAGCAGACAAGGCGAGTGTCATTCCTGTCATCATTCGGGATTGTGCTTGGGAGAACGCGCCTTTTAGTCAATTGAAAGTATTGCCTTTGAATGGTGTACATTCTACGAGTTCGGTATGGGACACAGAGGACGAACCTTATGTAGAAATTGCCAGAGCATTAAATGAACATATTAATCCCAAAACAGATACCGAACCCAAATCAAAGACCCGCAAACGCGGACGTGTTTTATATCATATTCCTGCGAAAATGCAGAAAGATGTCACCTCGCTTTGTACTATTCGCATTGCGCCCGAAGATATACCCGAATCCATTTTAAAAGAAGCATTAGAAACGGATAAAACCGTTATTGAAAACATTCGACGTATTGGAAAATACATGAAAGTGCAATTGGTCAATGACAGTAATGACAATGCTTTTATTATAAAAACAAAAAGCACGGAAGAGCAGGTTATTGAGGACGATGATTACTCCGAGTGGTTGTATGATGTAACGCCACGCATAGAAGGTGTCCATAGTTTGCAGTTGAAAGTGTCGGTAACATTGGTGCGAGATGAACATGGAAAAGAGTACAAAGATGTCGTCGTATTGGATAGAGATGTAGTGATAACAACCGATGCAGTACATGAAAATTTTGATTGGGCAAAAGCCCCTGCCGATAATGCCTTGATCTTGGTACACCCCGAAGTAAAAGAAGAAATCGAGGAACATAAAGTCACAACGTTAGAGAAAGCACCTAAGTCGCCCGAAGATACAAATAGAAATATTCCAAAACCCGCGACTCCACCCAGCCCACTGCCCAGCTTACGCAGATACGGACGCGCTTTGTCGGTAGGTTTGTTGTTGGTATTTTTTATTCCTGCTATAACTTGGGCTGTTGCACCGGGCGTATTCACTCCGATTATTTTGAATACAAGGTACGATGAAAACCGCAAATTGTCCGACGATAGAATTGCTGTAAAAAAAGACGGCAAATGGGGCATCGTCAACAAATGGGGCATAGAATCCGTAGCACCCGAATACGATGAAATAGAGGATTATGAAAACGACATCACAAAAGTCAAAAAAGGCAATAAATGGGGCGCATTGAAACAAGCCGATAAAGAAGATGGGCGATTGGAACAGATGTTTAGTCCTAAAGATAAACTCATCGTGCCTGTAAAGGCAGACACTATCGAAACCATATCGGAGGACGAAGTAGAAGTTCGTATGGGCAATAAGCGAATGAAGTTACCGACATTATCGAAGAAAAAAATCAAGAAAAATAAAGCCCCAATACCACAAGAAGAACGCGAAATAGATAGTTTATTTGAATCAAAACAAGTAGAAAAAGCAAGGGAAAAACTATTAAAATTACCGGCAAATAGTAAAGCTAAAGCCCAAGTCGAAAAACAAGTAGAACGTCAAAAAACTAAGTGGGCAGACAAATATACCGAAGAAGTGTATGAAGCCGCCGAAGCCGGTGATTCCGCCAAAGTGGAGGGTTTGAAAAAAGATATAAAACGGGTGAAGTCTATTAAGCCAAATACAAAGCCCACTCAAAAAACAAAGCCTAACGATAAGCAAAAAGGGGAAAAGAACAAGTCAAAGTCAAAGTCGAATAAACAGCAAAAGTAAGCGCGTGTTTCTCAACTTCAAAGAACCGAATTAGAATTTGGTATTTGTTTTTGGAATTTCCCTATCTTTAGCCCTTTAAAAGTCTAAAGATGCAACACCAAACCATTTTTGCAAGAAAATTTCTCCGAAAAACAATGGACGACCAATTTATCCTTGAAAAAGAAGTGAATAATTTGGGCGATAAACTCGCCATTATTGATAATTGGGTGGCTCAAATCAACAGTGGACGCATTGACCGACAAAAAGAAAAATCAACACAAGCTGATTTTCTCAATAAAATCTTTGGTGATGTCTTGGGATACGCTTACGATACATCCGATAAATGGCTGCTACACAAAGAAGTAACTACACCAATAGGCGGCAAATCTGCCGATGGTGCTTTGGGAATTTTTCGGATGAAAGACGGTGAAAAAGACCTCGTAGATGTGCGTGTAGCCATCGAACTCAAAGATGCCCGTACTCACCTCGACAAAAAACAAAATCGAAAAGGAAATACATACACGCCCGTAGAACAAGCCTTCGATTATGCCAATAAATTCGGTGAAAAATGCAAGTGGGTGATCGTCTCAAATTTTAAGGAAATCCGGCTCTACAACAAATCCCTTGGTCCAACTCGCTACGAATCATGGAATCTCACCACACTCAACGACTACAAAACGCCCGACGAATCGGCTGTCCCAAACCTCTTCCAAAATCCCGATAATACTGAAAAACCCAACGACCTTCAACGTTTTTTTTTCCTGCTGCAAAACGGGCGATTATTTTGGGAACGCGGTACGAGCGACATTGACAATCTGCTAAAAGAACGACAAGAGGAAGAACTGAGAATTTCGCAGGATTTTTACAAGGAATACAAAAGACACCGCAGCGATTTATTTGCTCATCTTAAAAAATTCAACCCACAAATCAAGGATTTAACTTTATTGGAAAAAACCCAAAAACTGCTCGACCGTATTATTTTCGTCTGCTTTTGTGAAGATTATGACATCATTCCGATGAAGACTTTTCATCGGCTGATAGAATTCACCCGCAACAACTTTCTCGACCCAAGTGACAGCTTGTTTTATAAAAATGTCAAACATCTTTTCCAAAATGTGAATGACGGACATCGTAGAAGCCGCATCAATCGCTTCAACGGCGGACTGTTTGCCGATGACCCGATGCTCAATGAAATCATTATTAAAGATGATTGTCTTGAGGATGTGATTTTGATGTCGCGCTACGATTTTGCGACAGATATGAACGTCAATATACTCGGTCATATCTTTGAGCAATCCATTTCGGACATCGAAGCCTTCAAAGCCCAAATCACAGGCGAAACCATTGATAATCAAGGAAAAAGAAAGCAAGACGGCATTTTTTATACGCCCGAATACATCACGCGCTACATCGTGGAACAAGCCGTAGGCGGTTGGCTCAATGAACGCAAAAACGAACTCGGCGAAACTGACCTGCCAGACCTCACCGACGAGGATTATGACAGCATCCAAGCTCCGTCGGGCGACAATGAGCGTGTACAGGCACACATCCGTTTTTGGCAGCAATATGCCGAGACACTTCGCAATATTAAGGTCATCGACCCGGCTTGTGGTTCGGGCGCATTTCTCAATCAGGTTTTTGATTTTTTACTTAAAGAAAACCAAATCGTCCGCAACGAACTCGACAAACTCTCCCTCGAAAATGACCCCACACCACTCGACAAATTCATCCTCACCAACAACATCTATGGTGTTGACCTCAACCACGAATCGGTACAAATCACCAAACTCTCCCTATGGCTCAAAACCGCCAATAAACACAGCGAACTCACCGCACTCGACCAAAATATTCTTATTGGCAATTCGCTGATAGACGACTCCAAAATAGCAGGAAAATTAGCGTTTAAATGGAAGAAACGCTTTAAGCACATTTTTGATGACGGGGGATTTGATGTGGTGGTCGGGAATCCGCCTTATGTGAGACAGGAATTATTGGGAGATATAAAACCGCACCTCGAAAAACATTATGAATCCTTTGTCGGTACGGCTGATTTATTCACTTATTTTTATGAAAAAGGAATATCTATTCTGCATCCAAAAGGAATTCTAAGTTACATTACAAACGATTTCAATAAAACTACGTCATCTACATTATTAAGAAAATATTTGACCGAAAAAACAAATTTTATTGCCTTCAGTGATTTTTCGGAAGTCGATGTATTTAAAGGAACAACAACCTATCCCGTCATTCTCACGCTTGGATTGGCTGCACGTAGTGAGTTTTTATATTGTAAATTTCAACAAGATGATATTGGTGATATTCAAACAGTATTTGACAATAATTCATATCCTGTTGTTCAAAAATCTTTGGACGCGACAAATTGGATGTTCAAATCCAATGGTGTAGCTGCTTTGTTTAGTAAAATAAAAAAACATCCTAATGTAAAAGAAGTTGTAAGTAAGTGTTATCGAGGGATTTTAACGGGATTAAATGAAGCATTTATTATTGATAATGAAGACAAGGAGAATATAATTAAAAGACATACTAAAGATAGCGATATTATTAAGCCATTATATGAGGGTAGAGATATTCAAAAATGGAACTCACCTGCTATTGATAAATGGATAATTTTCACCAGAAGAGGTATTAATATTGACGAATATCCAGCCGAAAAAGAGTGGTTAAGTCAATACAAAGAAAGGCTAAGTCCAAGAAATTCTCCCAAACAAAAAATAGGCAGAAAAGCAGGAAGATACGAGTGGTATGAAATTCAGGATTCTGTTGAGTATTACGAGTTATTTGAAAGTTCAAAAATTATTTGGACTAATCTGCAAAATGATAGTAAGTTCTGTTATGATGAAAGTGGTGCGTATATAAATGCTCCGGCTGTTATATTACCCACTGATGATAAAGCATTACTGGCAATTCTCAATTCAAAATTGGTCTGGTATTTTCTCAATCAAATATGTGTCGTCAGAAGCGGAGGATATATCGAAGTGAAGCCACAATATTTTGAGCGAATACCCATTGCAAATTATTCAAAAATAAAAAAGAAACTCAGCAAAAAAGCAGATTTTCAAATTGAAAAAACAAGCGCGATTCAATCAAAACAAACCAACTTCCGCCGTCGCCTCCACGAGAATTTAGGTATAGAAAAAATGAGCAAAAAACTCCAGCGTTTCTGGGAGTACGACTTCAAGACATTGCTCGCCGAATTAAAGAAAAATAAAATCAGTCTCAGCTTAGATAAACAGGACGAATGGGCAACTTATTTTGATAAAAACAAAGCCGAAATACAAAGCCTTCAAACGGAAATTGACCGTACAGATGCAGAGATTGATAGGATGGTATATGCACTCTATGGTTTGACGGATGAGGAAATACAAATTGTGGAGACATCGTAACACAGACATTCCTGTCTGCGCCCACCCACAGGCAGAAATGTCTGTGTTACGAAAAAAGCCTTGCAAATCAATGATTTACAAGGCTTTAGTGATCCCGACAGGACTCGAACCTGTAACCTTCGGAGCCGAAATCCGATGCTCTATCCAATTAAGCTACGGGACCAATTCTAAGTTCAAGCGCAAATATAAGAATCAAGTTCAACTTAAAACCCATACTTTTCTTGAACGATTATATTTCAAAATTACATGTTATTTTTGGGAATAACAAATCTAAGCGCGATTGAGTTCTCCTTGCCTTCACTATTTTGGGTGATAAGGCAGACTGCTATGAAAAATCACCAAAAAAACCACCGACATTTTCTGATGAATCGTCATATCTTTGGTCTCATCTCGTATCTCCCACTCCCGAATGTCATTATTCCAAGTCGTAGAAATGTGAAGCGTGCCGTAAGCAGAGTGCTGCATTTTCCATTCCGTCATATCGTTCCATACCGGAGAGAGATTGACCGAGCGTGTATTATTGGTGATACGCCATTCGCGCAGGTCGCGCGGAAAACGGGTACGTGCCGTGATGATTTCGCCGTCATCGCCTTTGATTTCCCATTCGGTAGGCGAGTTTTTCCATTTGAGCCGTGCCACACCGTGCGTATCGTTGATATAGTAATCCCATTCCGAAAAATCGCCCTGCCAACGTGTTTGCAATTCACCCTGCCCTTCATCCGTATAAATAATCCATTGACTAAAATCATCGCTCCACACCGTACCGATACCCGTCAACACTTGGGCTTGCACTTGCCACGACAGCAAGAAAAGTATCAGACTAAAAAAAGATTTGTACATGAATAAATTGTTTTGTGATGAAAAATGAAGAGAATGAAAACATACTCTTACATAATAATATTCACGTATCGTGCCATTTTCAATATATAGATTTATTTCGCTTTAAATTCATACAATATCCCCGGCTCTTTCTTCCCTTCCGAAGCCAACAACAAAGCACCATCTTCACGAAACGCCATACCTTCAATTTGAAGATAATAATCCTCCCTAAGTCGCTCAATATGAACGAGTTTACCATCTGAATTCAAAATAAAAAGCAATCGTGCTGCGCCGGAAGCGATATAAATATCATCTGTTTTCGGATGCACAGCAATAGCCGAAGAATAAGCAGGAAATGTACGTCTGCTGCCCTCAAAAAACATCGGAAAAACCGCCTCGTAACTTTCCGGTGCAGCGAGAGTTGCGTAGAGTTTAGCTTCGTCTAAAGTCAGGTGATACGCTACCGAATCTGCTACCGTATTGCTGTCAATATCGTAGGCAAAAATCGCAAGTCGCTCCACAAGATTGCCATTCGTTCTGTATCCATCTTGACAAGTAACAAGGATGCGGTTTTTAGCAGGTTCATAAGCGATGCCCTTCGTATTATTCTTTTGATTGAGCAGACTTTTGTATTTTTCTTTAGAAGGTTTGCCCGTATCAAAGGTCGTAACACGATAAATATTACCATTATTCTTCAACACAAAAGCATCTGCACCAACAAAAGTAATCCCCTCATAATCAGCATCTTTTGCAAATCCGATACGCCGATTAATCTCGCGAACTTCGGTATCATAAATAAAAATAAGTCCACGTTCATCTTGCACACAACCCACTTCGCCTGTACTCGTTATGCCCAAGCCAGATATTTCCCGTAAGGGTTCCGGCAATTCATAAACAGAATCCGGTCGATGTAGTTGATAAGGAAATTGAAAGTTGTTCATCAACTCGCTATATACACGCCGCGATTCTATTTCTTCCGGCGTAAGTTGTTCTCCGCAACCCATCAACGCGAGTAAGCATAGTGTAGAAAATAAGACATATATTTTTCGTAGAAAAGGCATCATATTAATATATTTAAAAAATATTTTCTTATAAAAAGAAAATCCTAAGAAAAAACGTCTTGCTAAACTTGTTTCAGCATCTCCCGGACGGTGAAAATCAATTTTAAATAGGGGCTACTGACCAAAATCGTGCTTCGTCGTTCGGGAGATTCCGAAATAAATTCGGAATGACGTTACTTTTTAAGATTTTATTTAATTTATTTCCTTGGATTCGGGTGCAGGACAAATTTTTAATTTTATTTTGAAATGCCACTGTACTGACGACTTTAGCCGTCAAGTGGCTCGGTACTTTCCCGCGACGGCTAAAGTCGTCGGTACGAGGCAGATTAAAAATTTGTCCTGCACCCTTGGATTCAACCCATAAATGTGTGTATCTCAATCTTTTTCATGGATGGCTGCAGCACCTTCTAAGGCTTCATAAAATTCTTTATCATACTTACGTATAAGTGCTTCTTTTACAAATTGATAGACCGGAATTTTCAATTTCTTTCCCAATGTACAAGCTGCCGAACAGATGTCCCATTTATCATAATTTACGGCATCAAATCCATCATAATGCTCTATCCGAATGGGGTACAAATGACAGGAAATAGGTTTAATAAAATCCGTCACTCCAGCTTTATATGCTTGCTCTATTCCGCATTTTGCAACGTCATTTTCATCGCGCGTCATGTAAGCACATGCGCCGTTGCTGATGAGCGTTGTGCCATACTCTTTAGATTTTTCAAAATAAGTGGAAATGCCCTCTGCCTCAATCGCCTCAATACCTTCTTCGGTCAAAAAAGGCTTCACATCTTCGTATATTTTTTTCAAAATTTCTCGCTCTTCATCCGTCAAAGGCGCGCCATAATCGCCCTTCCAACAGCAAGCCCCTTTACAGGCTTCCAAACTGCAAACAAATTGCTGTTCTACTACATCATTACTGATGATTTTATCATCTATTAATATCATTTTTTGAACTTGAACTTGACTCTTGTGCTTCAACTTGATTTTTTCTTCCTACAAATCTAATAAGATTCATCACATTCACCATTTGATCTATTAATTTTGTCAAAAAATATGACAATAACATACTTAGGACATGCCGGATTTTTGGTGGAAACCCAGCAAGCAATTATCATTATGGATGCTTGGCTCTCGCCTTATGGAGCATTTGATTCGGCTTGGTTTCAGTTTCCTTGCAATCATCATTTATTAGAATCGGTACAACAAAAATTGCAAGAAACGGATAAAGAAAAATACATTTATGTCAGCCACGAACACAAAGACCATTTTGACATACATACACTTCAAAACCTTGATTTAAAAGATGTTACGTTTGTCATTCCCAAATTTCGCCGTCCCGTTTTATATGATTTAATTCAGCCTATTCCCTCTAAAAATATATTATTGTGCGAGTCGGATACACGCATCGACATACCCGGCGGCTACCTAAAAATCTATGCCGAAGACAGCGAACTCAATCGCGATTCGGGCATATTGGTTTGTGCCGACGAACAGCGTTTTTTGAATATCAATGATTGTAAAATTCACGACCGACTCACACGTATTCGTATGGACGAAGGCGAGATAAATGTTTTTGCTGCTCAATTTTCCGGCGCGACTTGGCATCCCGTCTGCTACGACTACGACGAAGCGACTTATCAACGCATTTCCCGCAAAAAAATGTTCTCAAAATTTGAAGCTACGGCAAGAGCGATAGAGGCGATACAACCGACTACTTTCATTCCTTCTGCCGGTCCGCCTTGCTTTCTTGACCCGCTACTTTTTCATATCAATTTTGAACCCGTCAATATTTTTCCACGCAATGCACATTTGTTAGATTATTTGGACAAACGCCTGAAAAACAACCTATACTGCCCGGATATGATGCCCGCCGATTGCCTCGACATTCAGACGAATACACTGACATACAAGACCAAAAATCGTGTCAACGAGGATAATTTTAAATCATATTTGAAAGAATACGCGGAGCGATATACGACTTTTTTCGAAGATAGAAAAAAACACTTTTCTACGAAAAATATTAATCAGATACAAGCACGGCTTATTGATGAATTAAATAAAAAGTTATCGCGTTTCACACTTTCTACTCAAATTGACAGACCGCTGTATGTTCAATTTTCCGACCAACCTACTTATGTTACACAAGTTGATTTTCAATCAAAAAAAGCGACTACTGTTAGTGCGATTGACAAGGGGGATTTTTATCGTATGGCTGCGCCTTCGTATGAGTTAGAACGCGTACTTGACGGACATCTGACTTGGGAAGATTTTTCGCTTACGTTTCGTATGCAACTCAATAGACAACCCGATGTTTATCAGACGATTATGCAAGGTTTTTTGATATTGGAAGCGGAAGATTTAGAACCGTTTTGTAGCCATATTCTTGCCTTAGAAAACAATAATGAACGCATCGTTGTAGAGGCAGGCGGTTGTCGATATTCGGTGGACAAATTATGTCCGCATCAAGGAGCAGATTTGTCGCAAGGTTGGATTGAAGAAGGGCGTTATTTGGTCTGTCCGCGCCACCGTTGGCGATTTGATTTGCAGCAAGATGGCGTATGTGTGGACAATGCCGGAACGGTCAATTGTATTGCATTGGAAGAGGATTAAGAATATGTCCACAGTTTGCCAGTCCGCAGACAGCAATTATATGTGAAACAAGCTCACGTTCAAAGCTGACCGCCGACCGAAAAACTGCGGACACGTTTACTGCGTAACGTCAGTTAAGAGCACGTTTAAAGTTTTTCAAACTGATAATCAATAGCTTAGAAGACCTCATATTGAGCAAAGCAGGAATTTTATCTGCAAAAAAAATGTGTGCACAAGACCTCAATTTAAAACATCCAATTATATCTTCTTTGTATGGTGATTTTAAAGGCTTTCCCAAAGCCATAATTTTGATTGGTAGTAAAGATATTATGGCTCCTGACGGTATTTTGGGAAGTGAAAAATGAAGGAATCAGGCGTAGAAGTAAAATTAATATACGAACCTGAAATGCCACATATTTACCCTTTATTGCCTATAATGACAGAATCACAAAAAGCACTTTCAGGCATTATCAGCAAAATAAGTAACGATAAAATAGTAAGTTCACGATTTCGACGAGGTTATTTTGTGCTTAGTTTTTCTCTTGAAGACAGGCGTTTATCTGGATAAATAACTGTTTTCAGTTACTAAGTTGAAGGAGGTGAAGTTTTATAGTCCAACTATATTGATACATCTAAATCTTGTGGAGGAGGATTTTTATTTTGGAAAGATACGAATAATCGAACTAACCCCGTTCTTCAACGAGGCAGGCTGAAACAAGAAAACTAAGGTAGTGTAAAGGGTTCATTATTAAATACTTAGAAACACTTTATGTACTCTGCGCCTATTCGATTTTTGTATCTTTTGTGTTCTTAGTGGTTTAATAGCATTACATTTGCAGGACTATCAACAAGTCAAAAACACCGAAGCAACTCACCGATTTTTCTTTGTTTTCTGCTTTTCAAATAAAATATTTTCAGTCGATTATCTAATTCGAGTCGCATTTCAGAAATGTTGTTGTTGATGAGTATTTCGTATTTTTCCTTTGGAATAAAATAAGCGACTTCTGCCAACCAAACAACATCACAACAAGTATTGTAGGCATCCGAATATAACATATCGGTTGCTTTCAATTCGACGCTTTGTCCATTAGCATATACGAGTGTCAAAACCGAATTTTTCTTTATCGAAAAGGCAGCTTCTGTCGTTTTAAAATGAATATCAAGATAAAGTTGGTCGTCTGATCTTCTGGCTTTTACGGCGAGTGTCTCTTTTATGATGACACCATTAATGAGTGTCATTAAGCGAGTTTGTGTAGGGTGTGTTTTGGATAAATGACGACATTGTGCGGAGAGCGTATGCAGGGTCGCACAGAAAAATAGCAATGAAAAAGCACTGATTATCAACGGCTTGAAAAACATCTGCTGAGTATCAATGCTTTTTAATATTTTCATCCCTAAACTGCTACGAGCGCACGGTCAATGACTTCCGTTAATCTTCCGAATACTTCGTCAATCGTGCCTACGCCGTTGACAGTGTGTGTCTTATCTTTTTTGTCATAATGTCTGGCAACTACCGCAGTCGTTTCTTTATAAACACTGAGTCGATTGCGAATAACACCTTCGTTGGCATCGTCAGAGCGTCCTGATGTTTTTGCGCGATTGAGTAGGCGTGCAACAATTTCTTCATCATCTACATTTAGTGTGACAAGTGATGTGATAGCTTGTCCATCTGCCATTAGCATGGTATCAAGTGCCTCGGCTTGAGGTATGGTACGCGGAAAGCCATCGAAAATATAACCCTTCACGTCAGGGTTTTCTTTGACCTTCTTTTTCAACATATTTATAGTCACCTCATCGGGCACGAGTGCGCCTTTGTCCATATAGCTTTTTGCTTCTATGCCGAGTGCTGTTTTATTTCCTATTTCACTGCGAAACAAATCACCCGTAGAGATATGAAGCAAATTGTATTTTTCAACGAGTTGGGCAGCTTGTGTGCCTTTGCCACTTCCCGGAGGTCCGAACAGAATTAAATTAATCATAGCAGTTTGACCGGTTAGATTTTTCTTTTTGAAAAATTTTGAAAAAAAGGATTCTAAAGATAACATTTTCGTACAAATTTAACCTTTTTATTGCAAGAAGGTTTAAAGTAGCTACATAAAAGTCTCAATATAAGGATTATTCTACGGGAGTAGAAAGGAGTGAATAATTTATTTCAAGTTATGAATAAATCCAAACATCAAAATTCAACAAAAAAATAATGCCTCTTATATTTAAATTGAAATTTGGAGCTTGTTATTTGGAATGGGTGCAGGACAAATTTTAATTTTATTTTGAAATGCCACTGTACTGACGACTTTAGCCGTCAAGAGCTTCGTTGTTCTGCGACGGCTAAAGTCGTCGGTACGAGGCAGACTAAAAATTTGTCCTGCACCCTTTGGAATTTGCTATAGCTTGAGTTATTTATTTTTTCTCACGAATCAACTTCTTTACGATTTTTTTTGTTGCTTTTTCAATGTCTTTATACGGTAAAGGTTTTTTGCCCGTATATACAAACATCAGCGCATATTGTTTGTTTTGGGTATCCAAAAAATCATATAGTGTGTGCTTATTAAGTCGATAGGCTTCTCGTATGCGACGACGAATACGATTGCGATGAGCAGCTTTAGGAAAAGTACGTTTTGGAACGCTTAAAGTAAATTGAGCGGGATGTGGGCAGTCTAATTCGGTAGCTAACCAAATCACGCGCAAAGGATATATCGCAAAAGATTTTCCTTCGCGATTAAACATGCGCTGGATGAGTTTGCGCCGTTTGAGGCGTTCATTTTTTTTGAACTTGTGTGGCATTGCGTCAATTAATCAATCAGTTGATTGGTTAATCAGGTCTTATTTTTTTGTAAAGTAAATCCTGATTAACCAATCAACCGACCATCAATCACGATTAGTACTTGAGGCGACGCTCATCTGAGACGCTCAATTTCTTGCGTCCTTTCGAACGGCGACGCGCCAATACTTTGCGTCCGCCTTTGCTGCTCATGCGCTCACGAAAGCCATGTTTGTTGGCTCTTTTTCTTCTTGATGGCTGGAATGTCCGTTTCATCGTTATATTTTTTTTACAAGGTACTTTTTATTAAAAAAGCACTTGTGTTGCTTATTCAAATTTATTATTTGTTTTTAAAAAGGACGGCAAAGATAGGAATTATCCCGTCAATTGGCAAATTTATTGTGCATTTCAATTTCAAATAATGTACATTTGCAAGGCATTTTTGTTTTTCTTTCTTATATATCCTGTAAGAGTAAGCAGATTTGGATACATAAGATGAACCCTCTCACAATCTAAAAAAGATGACCTATAAGATTAAACCCCTTTCGCCCTGGCGCGAAAAAATCCATGAAATTATTTTTGAGGCAGATACACCTGTTGGTAAGACTTTCGATGTCGTTTTACTGGTACTTATTATCGCGAGTGTCATTGCCGTTATGCTTGAAACGGTTTCAAGTATTCAGCTTCGCTACGGAACCTTTCTTTTTGCTTTGGAATGGTTATTTACCATTGCTTTTACGATAGAATACATCCTTCGCTTGTTGAGCGTTCGCCGTCCAATCAAATACGCAACAAGTTTTTTCGGTATTATTGACTTGCTGGCGATTGTTCCTACCTATTTAGAATTTTTCTTTGTCGGGTCGCATTATTTGATGGTTGTACGTGCCTTACGACTGCTAAGGGTATTTCGTATTTTCAAATTGGCTCATTTTCTCAAAGAAGGCGCGGCTATTATGACCGCTTTGCGTGCTAGTCGTGCTAAGATTACTGTATTTTTGGTCTTTATTCTACTAATGGTCATCATTATTGGTTCGGTGATGTACCTCGTAGAAGGCGGACAGACGGATACGACTTTTACGAGTATTCCGCGTAGTATATACTGGGCAATCGTGACCTTGACTACGGTAGGCTATGGTGATATTGCGCCGACAACACCGCTTGGTCAGTTTCTCGCTTCTATTGTTATGATTATGGGTTATGGCGTGATTGCTGTGCCTACGGGTATCGTTACTTCCAAAATTGTTAATGCCAAAACAAGAGAACAAATCTCCACACAGTCTTGCCCGTCCTGCATAGAAGAAGGACATGATGCCGACGCTTTGTATTGTAAATATTGTGGTGAAGAATTACATGTTCCCTCCGATTCGGAAAGTTGGCGACCTTGATATCGAATAGGTAAAATAGAGATATAATTTTAACTCGGTTTATTGTTAGTTCTCATAGGGTGCAGGACAAATTTTTAATCTACCTCGTACCGACGACTTTAGCCGTCGCGGAAAGTACCGAGCCATTTGACGG
>ENA-ORXR01003291-ORXR01003291.1-marine-metagenome-genome-assembly--contig:-NODE-3291-length-14572-cov-4.400966_pt1 | contig 14572 bp, 11 predicted proteins | sample MGYA00237866_ERZ511479 | MGnify/ENA metagenome assembly ERZ511479 | reverse complement strand
GTATGCAGATTCAATGTCGGCAAGCACAAATTGAGCTACTTCTCCTGTCACCTGTACTTCAGTATCTTCTCCTGTTGGCAGTACGAAAGGCGTACCACTGGCGTTGAGAACGACAATATCTTCTCCCCCAAAGAATTCTTGGTCGGCTACAGTAAATGCAGAGGGTTCAATTTGTGACAAAGCATTGCTTCTGATCGTAACGGTTTGACCGATTAGATCTTCTGCATTTTCAGCTACGTCTTCTGTCGTAACGTTTTCTTCTGCTGGAGAAATATCATCTTCAAGAATAGTACCCTTTGTTACATCTATAGTATTGTTTTCGACTACAAACTCACCAAATTCACTTGTGTAATCAATAACAACTTTCCCTTTTCCAAATTTCAAACCTGGAGAATTAACTTTTGCTATGATATCAAATTCAATTTCCATTAGATTTGTAGAATACATTATATTTTCAAATGAGAACGTGATTTCTTTATTGCTTATTATCCTGTTTATTCTATCGCAAGTATCTAAACTATTATATGTATCTATGTCTATCATCGTAAATGACGGAATAGATAATTTCGGAAATTTTGTTTCTGAAATTATTTCACTTTCAAAATACATTCTATCAATTTTATGTAATCCGAAAAACAATTTGTCATTTTCACTTTCGTCAAATCTAGCAAATCCATAATTTTTACTCGATAATCTATAAACATTATCTAAATGGATTAGAAAAAAGTAGCCTTTTTGACCTTTTCTTATAAATGTTGTATGCGGATCTAAAACAAACGAATCGCCAACTCTTCCACCATTAGTTCTAATTTTAATTACTTTGGAATCATACATGCCTTTTAGTATTGATTCAATTCTAATAGAATATTCAGTATAAGTTTTTATTCTTTCTGAATTCCAAGATGAGTTAATTGCAATCACTTTACCTTCAATTATTAAATTAGAAGTTTGAGTAATTTCTACAATTTGTGTAAAACCCGATATTAAGTGAAAAGGTAAAAATAAGTAATTGCTATTCTTTTGGCAGGGTATATAGTTTTTAATTTTAAAAATTTGCAATACCTAAGACTAGTTAAAATATCCATATATACAAAATAAGTCAATCCATATTTACACCTACGCGGAAGGCCGCAGGCCTGGAGCGCGACAAGCCGAAGGTGCGTAGGGCTAAGGGATCGCAGCGTTAACGAGCGCTTTTTAGCGAGATAGTAGTGTAGAGCCCGACCACGCCGATAGGCTGTGGATCGCCCCAGATCATAGGTAAACTTGACCTTTGAATGAAAACTAAACAACGAGTAGGAGATAATATAATATCTATGCCCCAAAGGATAAACAAGAAGCTACCTTCGGGGTTTAATAAGCTAACAATCATGGTATTCATATATGTTTGACGTAACGGGTAAATGGGGGAAGGTGTCGCTCATCATATTTTTATTGATCGCGGGTGCGAGTGGGTATTACGTGACGCAGCTCAAATTCGCTTTTGACTTCGAGCAGTTTTTCCCGCAGGGGGATCCAGATTTGGAATTCTTTAGGGATTTTGTAGAAGAGTTTGAAGCGGATGATAACTTTTTGATCGCCGCCATCAGGAGGGATGAAGGCGTTTTTGAGCAGTCTTTTTTGGAGAATTTTCATCGGTTGACTTTGGAGGCGCGTAAGCTGGAGTCGGTCACGCAGTCTCAGTCCTTGACTACCTTTTCCTATCCTCTGAAGACGCCATTTGCCATCACTACATTACCGGTCATTGATATTAAAAAGCCAGAACGATATGCGAAAAATAAGGAGCGGATCATGGCGGATGAGCGGTTTGTATATAACCTGATTTCGCCAGATGCGAAGACGATGTGTATCCTGCTCAAGACAGTGCCGGAGATCCAATTTGAGGCGGCAGATCAGTTAGTGATCGATCTGCAAACCTTGATTGAGGGATATAAGTTTGATTCTTTTCATCTGCTCGGACGGGCTTACTTTCAGAAAGAACTGGTAGCCATGCAGAAGCGAGAGATTATTTTCTCAGGTGTCGTATCGGGTATTTTAGTGATGTTTATCATGTTCCTGATTTACAGGCGTTTCTATGGAATAGCGATCGCGCTGGTATCTATAGGGTTAGGGATGCTGGTATTCATGGGCTTGCTTGGCGCACTCGGGCGAGAACTTAGTGCGATCTCCGCATTGTACCCTGTGCTGATGATCATAGTGGGTACATCGGATGTGATCCACATCATGAGTAAATATATCGACGAACTCAAAAAAGGGAATACGAAAAAAGATGCGATCCGTGTGACGATCCGAGAGATAGGACTGGCTACGTTGATGACATCATTGACAACCGCAGTGGGTTTTGGTTCACTGGTGACAAGTAAGGTTTATCCGATCCGTGATTTTGGAATCAACGCAGCGATGGGCGTGATGGTCGCTTACTTAACGGTGATATTTTTCACCTCTGTGCTGCTGGCCATGATGGATCGGGATCAGTTGATCAAAGAAGGAAAACGTCTAGAAATATGGCCGCGACTGATGCAGTGGTTTTATGATGTGACCAAGATTCACCCTAGGCGCGTAAGCTTTGGAGCGGTAGCAATTTTAGGAGTTGCGCTATATGGTATCTCGCTGATTACGACAAATTATTCGATTATAAATAATATGCCTAAGGGCAGCAAGATAACGGAAGACTTTAAATTCTTTGAGGAAAATTTTGCGGGTTTTAGACCGATGGATATTGCAGTCATTACCAAGGATTCTTCAAAGGTGACGGACTACGCAGTAGCGAGTGAAATAAATAAAGTAGAGGATCATCTGCGGACGTATGCACCGCTACGCGCTATCACTTCTTTGTCGGCAATTTACAAGTCGATCAATGCTATGAACAATGGTAATAGGGCAAATGCCTATACTTTTCCAAAAGATGAGGCGACCTTTGATCGGTATCAGCGCATGGTGGATAAGTTGCCTCAGGAACAGTTCAATGTGCTTGTAAATCGGGATGGGGACAAGGCGCGGATCTCATCTCGAATACTAGATGTGGGTGCGGATACGATCAAACAAATAGGAGCGGATATTGACGCTTGGGTGAATGCCAATACGGATACGAGTAGGATAGATTTTATTCGAACAGGTACGGGATTGATCATCGATAAAAATGCGGAATATATTAGTGCTAGTCTTTTGTACGGGCTCGCTGGAGCGATCTTGATCGTGAGTATGTTGATGACGATGTTGTTTCGGGATTGGCGTTTGATTATTATTTCTTTGATTCCTAATCTTTTTCCACTATTGCTAGCGGGTGCTTTTTTGGGCTATTTTGGTATTGATTTGGAGGCAGGAATTTCGATTGTCTTTGCCGTGATTTTTGGAATTGCGGTGGATGATACGATACACTTTTTGAGTAAGTTTAAACTTACGCTTGGTAAGGGGGTCTCCGTCGATGAGGCGATTCATACTACATTTATGGAAACGGGGAAGGCGATTTGCATTACATCGGTTATTTTATTTTTTGGTTTTATGGTGATGCTATTTTCGGCGCATCCGCCTTCGGTCAATATTGGTTTTTTGATTAGTTTGACTTTGTTGAGTGCATTGTTGAGTGATTTATTTTTGATGCCGATTTTGATCAGGGGGCTGTATGGGACTGACTGATGCGTAGCAATTTTGATCCTGTATTTGTGGATCAATATAAGGAAGGAACCGAGGCAAAATTGCCGAGGCATGGACGATTTTTAGAATTAGCGATACTTTATAAATGCAGCTCTTGGTTTCGCTAACCACCTAAGAAAAAACCTGAGCTACCCTCCGTTTGAGCAAGCCTCCCTAAGCTTTTCTTTGGTGACTTGTATACGATAAAACAGCTTTGGTATTCTTTAGGGGGTAAAAGAACGAGTGAGCATAGCAGAATACTCTAAAAACGGTGTGTTTCTTGTTGGCAATTTGTCATAACACCAATCATAGGATGTTCCAACCTTGCACGTCTTACCTATTTTAGAATTAAATCTGACTCTATTGTCAGCTATTCCACACGTTTAGTATGTTTATAATGAGATTGCCACATTACATTAATCCACCCACATATTTTGGCTAATCCTATGTGAGTATAGTCTTGTTTGTTTTCCTTTATGATTTAGTTTCTGACTTTTTTGAAAATGAAATTTTAGATTCCTTTTCAATCTGCGCTATCATCTTTTTATAAGCAATTATTTGAAGTTGAGCTTCTTTAAGTTCTGCTTTTATTTGTTTTTCAACAGCCCGTCTTCCCATATGAAGCAGCAATTTTTAACAAGGCATTTTCTCCTGCTCAAACTAAGATCGCCTACGGATCTACAGAAGCCGAGCCTATCAGTCTGATAGATGCAAAGAAAGTAGCAGTTAGCAAAAAAACGAACGAGATGATGTCGGGCCTCTTGGTTGGTAAACCTTATCATAAAACTCAAACCAAAATCATAGCTTGGAAGGATCAAGGCTTGACTAAAATCAAGGAATTGACTGATGGTGAAGTTGGTGAAATCATAGTCGCAGGGCCGCACGTGCTGAAGCAGTACTTCATTAATGAGGAGGCCATCAAAAAGAACAAAATACAATTAGGAGACACGCTTTGGCACAGAACTGGTGACAGCGGATTCATCAACGCTCATGGGGAGCTACTCCTTACTGGCCGATGCAATACACTATTTCATCATAACGAAAAATTGGTTTGCCCTTTCTTGATAGAAGATTTTCTCTTGAACTTGGAGGGTATTAATATGGGTACTATACTCCAAAAAGGAGATGGTGTAGAGTTTGTTCTTGAAGGAAAGTATACAAATAAAATCGAAGTTCAAAAAATAATCGCCACATTAGATTTTCATCCCTTTAGTATTAGGTGGGCGGAGATACCTAGGGATCCTAGGCATCATTCTAAGATTGATTATGGAAAGCTATAAATCTACTACCCGATTGAGCTTATTACGCAATATCAGTAATTCGAAAACTAACATTAGGGAATGGTATATATTCAATACCTAAAGTGTATTAACTTTACGCACTAATGAATAAAGAGATTCTCCGCCTTGCCATACCTAATATCATCAGCAATATATCTGTGCCATTGCTGAGTACAGTAGATACTGCATTGATGGGACACTTGTCAACTTTACATCTTGGTGCAGTGGGCATAGGTTCTATGATATTCAACTTCGTGTACTGGAATTTCGGCTTTCTACGCATGGGCACTACGGGTATGACCGCACAGGCATTTGGCAAGAATGACAAATCTGAAATGATGCTCACAATCAGTCGAGCTATGATGGTAGCACTTTTACTCGCTACTATAGTCATCCTCTTTCAAAAACTGATTGGGCAAGGTAGTTTTTACCTTATGAATATTTCAGCTGAACAGACAACTTTGGTAGCGGAGTACTTCTATATCCGGATCTGGGCGGCTCCTGCTACTTTAGGTTTGTTTGCTATGATAGGCTGGTTCTTTGGGATGCAAAATGCGATCTATCCGCTGGTGCTAACTATTGCGATCAATGTAGTTAATATCTTACTCAGTTTTGTACTGGTGCAACAGTATAACATGGGCGTAGCGGGTGTAGCCTGGGGAACTGTAGTTGCTCAATACGTAGGCTTGGCACTTGCGTTGATTTTGTTTTGGAAAAAGTATCGACAACATCTGAAGCATTATACCCAAAAAGCCACGCTCGAAATAGAAGCCCTATCCAAGTTTCTCCTAATCAATAGAGATATTTTCATTCGAACTTTTTGCCTAACTTTTGCTTTTGGATTTTTCTACAGCAGATCCGCCAACGCTGGAGAAGTCATTCTTGCAGTGAATGTTATACTCTTGCAATTTTTGAATTGGATGTCTTATGGAATAGATGGATTTGCGTATGCCAGCGAGAGTCTAGTCGGTAAATATAAAGGTGCTAATAATCCAGACCGCCTCCGACAATCCGTACGATTATCTTTTGTGTGGGGAATGGTTCTAGCGCTAATCTTTAGCTTTGCCTATCTTGTATTTGGAGAAAATCTCCTGCGCATTTTTACCGACCAGCAAAACCTGATCGTTGCAAGTACTCCTTATTTATTCTGGATGTTTTTGTTTCCGCTCATCAGTACACCTTGCTATATCTGGGATGGGATTTATATAGGACTAACCGCATCTCATGCTATGCGACAAACTATGTTGGCTGCATTGGTTATATATTTAATCGCATACTTTATTCTGTACCCTATGTATCAAAACCATGGGCTCTGGGCAGCTTTACTTTTATTTATGGCGGCGAGAGGGATTATACAATGGGTATGGTATAGGAAAAGGCTTAGGTATTTTGAATGATAAATTATGCATTAAACAATACTAACATTCATCAGTCATATAGCCTGGTCTATCTAAAAATAAGGTTCTATTTAGGAATTGGAAAGCGAAGAATGTAAATTGAGATTCCAAATAAGACCAAATGAAATATGATTTATCACATGTAGACTTTGCTAAAGGAATAGGGCAAATAAAAGATTCCTTTTTAATTCTGCTGAGTACCCCTACATTTATAATCGAAAACAAACTCTGGAAAGGGTTCCTCGATCACAAATGGGTTTTGATTTTTTCAATTGCTATTGCGGGCTTATTCTCTTATATCTTTTGTAAGGATGTTTACATTTATTTTACTGAACCTAGGGGGTTAGTCACTCCTGTTGATATTCCGACTGATGGTCTTGATGATGGAATCGCATTACTTGAGGAAGGTCAAAAACTGATTCCCGAAGAGGGACTAGCTGGAATGGACACGGCCAAGGAAGCATTAAAAGATACTAAAGAAAAACTTACGAAAGAACACAAACCTCTATTCTCTGGAAGTCTTAAATTTCTATTACTTGTGTTATTGGAGGTTGTTATCTTTCACTTCTCGGTTAAAACCAATAATATATTAAAAAATGAAAGTAAGGTATTAATCTTCAAAGATTTCTTTAAAGCGCAAAAGCGGATGATTCTTGTGATGGGACGGAAATGGTTATATGGTTTACTGATGTATATCCTTATATCAATAATCTGTGGATTAATTGGAACAGATTTTCTCAAAGACGCCGTTATGTTTTTGATTTATGGATTTTACCTTGGTTTCGCATTTTTAGATAATTATTTAGAGCAGCACGGTTTCAAAATTAAGGAAAGCGTAAAATGCATTCAAGCACATTTTGGTGCCTCCGCTCTTTTTGGGGTGATCGCAAGTTTGCTATTGAGTGTTCCTTTACTTGGGCCATTGGTAGTTCCGCTACTTTTTGGGATAGCAGCAACCCGATATGGACATGAAAGCAAAATGGAAACATTCGAGATCACCAAAAGGAAAATTAACATAACCTAAGAAGAAATATTCTCCACCAATATATTTTTGGACAAGGGATGGTAGTCAGACGACTGTAGGGACGAATCACATTCGCCCCGAAAGGAGTAGTCCCGTGCAGGAGGAAGGAAGAAGAGCCTGGGACCGGAATGAAATGGAGTGACGGACAGCGCGGTGAAGACGCTTTTCAGTCGGCATGGCCCCAAATCATCTACATCAGGCTAAATCTAATAACCTGTTTTGCTTATCCTAATTAACTATCAAGATAAAACTATACACAAATCACAAAAAGACCAAAATTAACGCCTATTTTAGCCTTGAACAATACGAAAGAAATGAATAAGAAAATTGGATTGGTATGGTGCCTGCTGTGTTGCAGCATCCTACTAAGCGCACAAGACTACTTTCCACTCAATGGGGTGAAAGATGCGCGAAATGGACACTACTTGCTGTACAACGCGCAGGTCGTGAAAGCGGATGGATCGGTACTCAAAAACGGATCGATAGAAATAAAAGAGGGCAAGATAGTCGCCCTCAGCGCTAATAAAAGTAACGCGAAAGCTGCCGTGCAAATAGATATGCAGGGGCATCATATCTACCCTTCATTTATAGAAATATACGGCGACTACGGGATGCCAGATGCGCCCAAAGGCGGAGGCTGGAACTGGATGGCACCACAACAAATGGAGTCGAAAAAACCTGGTCCATATGGCTGGAATGAAGCGCTCAAGCCTGAGGTGAATGCGACAGAAAGTTTTACCTACAATGAAAAAAAAGCGGAAGAATTGCTTAAGCTAGGCTTTGGTGCTGTGTCCACGCATCGGCATGACGGGATTAGTAGAGGTACGGCTGCATTGGTAAGCTTGGCAGAGGAGCGAGAAAATAAGTCTATCCTGATACGCCAATCAGCAAATCATTTTTCTTTCAAGAAGGGATCTACGGGTCAAGCATACCCTGGCTCTCTGATGGGCTGCCTAGCACTGATCAAGCAAACATATCTGGACGGTGCATGGTATAAAAATTATGGGAATAAAGAGCAAATAGATTTGTCCCTGCAGGCGTGGAATGATGTACAAAGTCTTCCACAGATTTTTGCGGTGGGCAATAAACTAGAAGCGTTACGCGCGCTCAAACTTGCAAAGGGTGAGAATAAAAAATATATCATAAAAGGTGCAGGAGATGAATACCAAAGAATGCAAGCTTTAAAATCCTATGGAGCATCACTGATCATACCTGTAGACTTTCCAGAAGCCTATGATATGGAAGATCCATACGATGCACAAATGGTTAGTCTAGAAGATCTGAAGCACTGGGAACTGGCTCCTGCCAATGCAGCCTATCTGGCAAAAGAGGGAATCCCATTTGCTTTTACCATGGATGGTTTGGCAAAGAAAAAAGACTACTTACCAAATATTCGCAAAGCAATTAAGTATGGCTTGAGCGAAAAAGACGCGCTAAAGGCACTTACTATAAACCCTGCAAAAATGATAAAGGCAGAAAGTATGGTGGGTGATTTGAAGGCTGGTCTGCAGGCGAATTTTTTCGTGAGTAATGGAAATATATTTGAGGATGATACTAAAATATTGCAAAATTGGGTGATGGGTAAACCAAATGTATTTGACGATATCGATGCCCCAAAATTAGCAGGGAGTTATGATCTCAAAGTCGGTAAAGAAAACTATGCACTGAAAATATCAGGTGATAAAAACGATAAAGCAGAACTCATAGTCGACGACAGCACTACTGTAAAAGTAAAATCCATAATCGGTCAAGGGATGATTACTCTATCCTTCGTTCCTGATGGAGAAGATAACTATGTACGACTCACAGGTAACATAGCGGATATGAAAGGGGAAGCCATTCTTGGTGATGGTGAATGGACAAAATGGTCTGCCGTAAAAAAGGACCAGAACGATGAAGCTAAAAAAGAAAAGGACGAAGAGGACAAAGACGATGCAATGAACTTAGGTGATATTACCTATCCCTTCGTGCCATTTGGTTGGAAAGACAAACCTAAAAAAGAAACCATCCTGCTTAAAAATGCAACGGTATGGACTAATGAAGAAGAGGGCATCTTAGAAAATGCGGATGTATTGATCAAAGATGGTAAAATTGCGCAAGTAGGTAAAAACTTAAGCGCAGGCGGCGCTATTGAAGTAGATGGCACAGGTAAGCACATTACCTGCGGCATCGTAGATGAGCATTCGCATATCGCTATTTCGCGCGGCGTCAATGAATGTACGCAAGCTTCTACTGCAGAGGTGACGATCCAGGATGTAGTGGATAGCGATGATGTCAATATTTATCGGCAGCTGTCAGGTGGGGTGACTACTTCGCACCTTCTGCATGGCTCTTGTAATCCTATCGGTGGACGCTCCGCGATCATCAAACTTCGCTGGGGAGCGAGTCCAGAAGAAATGCTTTTTGATGGTGCTGATGGATTTATAAAATTTGCCCTTGGGGAGAATGTCAAAAAGTCCAGAGCACCTCGAAATAACAGATTCCCAGATACGCGAATGGGTGTAGAGCAAGTCTATGTAGATCACTTCACTCGTGCTAGAGATTACAAAAAAAAGAAAGCTGCAGGCGGTGCCAACTTCAGAAAAGATATGGAGATGGAGGTGCTCAATGAAATACTAGAAAGCAAAAGATTTGTCTCGTGTCACTCTTATGTGCAGAGCGAAATCAATATGCTGATGCACGTCGCTGACGACTTCGACTTTACGATCAATACCTTTACCCATATCCTCGAAGGCTATAAAGTAGCAGACAAGATGAAGGAGCATGGTGCTGGTGGTTCCACCTTTTCCGATTGGTGGGCTTATAAATATGAGGTTATAGATGCCATCCCGCAGAACGGAGAAATCATGCATAAGCAAGGTGTTTTGACGGCATTCAATTCGGATGATGCAGAGATGGCGCGCAGGCTAAATCAAGAAGCAGCTAAGGCTATGATGTACGGAGATGTATCAGAAGAAGATGCATGGAAATTTGTTACTTTGAATCCTGCAAAACTTTTACATATTGACAATAAGGTCGGAAGTCTTAAGCAAGGAAAAGATGCTGATGTAGTATTGTGGAGTGACCACCCGATGTCGGTATATGCGGTGGCAGAGATGACATTTGTAGATGGCATAAAATACTATGACTTAGTAGAGGACAAACAAAAACGAGCAGCTTTACAAGCGGAGCGTGCGAGACTTGTGCAAAAAATGCTAGCGGTAAAAAATGGTGGCGGCAAAACACGCAAGCCAAGTGCCAAAGCGCACAAGCATTATCACTGCGATGATGCGGACGACGAAATGCATTAAAAGAATTATGCATGGTCAATTGTGAATTATAAACAAAACAATGCGCAATAGATAATTGCACAAGAGTGGTTTTAAAAATAAAATAGACGAAATGAAATATATATTCTCTTTACTATTTTTGGTTTTGGGCACAGCGCTTTTTGCGCAGGGGCCTCCTGCTAAAAAACAAGTTGGGACCTTTTCTATCATGGGTGGGACCTTGCATGTCGGTAATGGCACTGTTATCGAAAATAGTTTTATTGCTATTCAAGATGGCAAGATCATGTACGCTGGTCCTTTATCAGGCGCTCCTTCTTTACCAGAAGGTAAGAACATAAATGCAAAAGGTAAGAACATTTATCCAGGACTAGTTGCGCTCAACACCCAATTAGGTCTGGTGGAAATCGGCGCCGTCCGAGCCACCAGAGATCGGGATGAGATTGGAGATTTCAATCCTAGTATCCGATCAGTTATTGCCTACAATACAGAATCCATGGTCATCCCTACGGTACGTACCAATGGTATCCTAACTGCACAGATAGTTCCCGAAGGTAACGTCATGCCCGGTCAGTCGAGCATGGTACAGCTAGATGCATGGAACTGGGAAGACGCCGTCGTGGCAGCAGATAATGTGCTTCATATCAACTGGCCTCGCGCTTACCGCAGAACAGGCTCTTGGCCAGATTTCGGACCTATCAAACCGAATGACAAGTATCCTACCCAGATCGCTAAGATTGAAGATTTTCTCGCGCAAGCAAAAGCCTATAAGGAGCAAACAAATCCCAAAGAGACTAATCTCAAATTCGAGGTTTTGAAGGAGGTGTACGCTGGCAAGAAGAAAATTTTCGTCTATACCAATGACGCAAAAAGCATGATGCATGCTACCAATTTGATCAAATCTTACAAGCTAGAACCCGTCATAGTAGGTGGAGCAGAGAGCCACTTGATTTTAGAATTCCTCAAAGAGAATGGTGTCAGCGTAGTGCTCGATCAACTGCATCGCCTACCGCGTAGAGATGAAAATGATGTGGATCTTCCATACAAATTACCGAGCATGTTGAGCGAGGCGGGTATACCATTTGCCTTGTCGATGCCTGGTTTTTGGGAGGTTCGAAATCTGCCTTTCCAAGCTGGTCAGGCGGTTGGTCATGGACTACCCTATGAGAAAGCTATCGAGGCTATCACTTTGTCTCCCGCGCGCATTGCTGGCATCAGTTACTTTACTGGCTCGCTTGAAAAAAACAAAGACGGTACGTTGATTATTTGCGAAGGGGATGTACTTGACATGCGTACCTCCAAGATTACGCATGCTTTTATTCAAGGTCGTGAAGTGGACTTGGATAACAAGCAATCGGAGCTGTATCGCAAGTTTATGGGGAAGTATGAGGGGAAGTAACGAACGCGGATTTTAGCACGGATTAAACGCAGATGGACGCGGATTAACGAACGCGGATTTTAGCACGGATTAAACGCAGATGGACGCGGATTAAGGAACGCGGATTTTAGCACAGATTAAACACGGATGGACGCGGATTAAGGAACGCGGATTTTAGCACAGATTAAACACGGATGGACGCGGATTAGATAGTATTGTTAAAGAGATAAGTTTTATAAATAACATAGAGTGAATCATGGGCGATCTAATGTATCAAGATATTACTAAAAAGATAATTGGTTGCTCCTTTGAGGTTCATAAGTTTTTTGGTAATGGCTTTCAAGAGATTATTTATCAGCGTGCCCTTGCTTGGGAATTTAGTCAGGTTGGGTTGAACTTTGAGCAAGAGCTTTGGCAGAATATTTACTATAAAGGTTTGCCAGAGCCTATTGGTAGGAGACGGGCTGATTTTGTAGTAGAAAAGAAAGTTCTTGTTGAGCTCAAGGCTAGAGCAGAACTGGAACCTACTCATTATGCTCAAGCACTAAACTATCTACAAGCATACAAATTAGAAGTAGGATTGCTTATAAATTTCGGCAGTAAGTCTATGGAGTTTAAAAGATTGATCATGACGCATAAATAATATGTGCACATTTTGATTCCGCGCAATCTAAAAATCCGCGCTAATCTGTGTATATTTTTGGGAGTATCCCTAGATAACAAAAGTCCCACTGCGTAATCGCAGTGGGGCTTTTGTTATCTAAGGTCGGGCTATGCATCACTCCGCATTCGCTTCGATCCTGCGGATACCGACCGAGGGGGCGCTTGACTACTATCCCTTACTCATAAGGATTATTAATCACAGAAATTTGGTGCTGAATAAATAAAACGCTTCTCATCCTTTCGAACTTTCCATTTCAATATATCATTAACCGAAAAATTTTTACGCGTATTTTCATCACATTTAATAGTAAGTCTTTCACCATATTTATCTCCATGAAACTCATCCAAAGCTATAAAAATAAAATAGGTTCCTCCACCCTCTAGCGATTCAAATTTGACGGTTGACAATTTATCATTTTCAGATATATCCGCCTTATATAAAGTTATTCTGGACAAATCAAAGTCTATATTGTTCTCATAAAAATCTATGTGAACTGTATACTCTTTAGATGAGTTCTGGGCTCTCGTGCATGATAAAACAGTAAGACCTATCGTTAGAACAGTTATAATAAATGTACTTAGCCGCAATATTGTTAGTAATTAGAAATTTTTCTCAAAAATTTTATTTTTAACTTTATTGTTATTGTACCCATTTGGCTAAGACCCTTCAAATATTAAGGTATTAGGAAGCTATCTATACAAAAGCTAGATAACCTAAACTTGGCTCCGAAGCGATTTCATTAAAAAACATTTCTTTCCCATTGGGTCACTTTTAAAAAACTTTGCAATAAATTCTCTATCAAAACTTAGCGAGAGACCATCCGCTGGAAAATCAAAAAAAATAAGAAATTCTTCTTTTTCCTCACAATGAAAATAAAGCGCAAAAATTTCAGGTTCAGTGATTGAATCCACTTTCATCCCATAAACATCAACACCTATAACTTTTAAGAAATTTGAGCTAAGTTTAGTTCGCCATTGAAGCATACATTTCTCCGTGTAACCAACAACATCTATCATTTCCTTTTTAACCAACAGATCAAACGAATCTTCTAAATTAGACAATTCAGTGATCTTCCCGCTAAAGTTAAATGCACTCTCAGTCTTATTCTCAAAAGGTGTTAAGATACTTAATCCCTCTCTGAATTCATAAACGAGATGCCCATTTACATTTGTAGCTGACATTTTATTACCAAAAAACATTTTTACTTCGGAGCCTATTAAATCTTTAAAATCTAAATTTAAATTCATTACCGTTTATAGTTATTGTCCAATATCCTGAGCTAGCCCAGTAAAATGATACATTAATTCCACCCCAATTAAACCTCTTTGCCGCTTTTCCATTTGCTATATAATCTGTAATTTGATTTGCAGGTACTCCAAATGCACTTACTAAATTATCCCAAAACTGCTCTATAGTAACGCCATTAAGCTTAATTCCTTTAGGCCTATCTACTCAATATAAATTTCAAGAATCTAACAATTTTAGGTATTATATATTTAAATCAGTAGTTCCAATAACTTATACTTAAATCAATATCAAGCGTTGTACACTCTACCTGAAGTGGTTTGAGTGCTCTCACTATAATACTTTTCGAATACCAGTCAACTATATACTTACCCTCAGAAAGCTCTGATGGTCTGAAGGAATTTTTAAGAATAATACTATCGGCATAGATATCAAATAATCCTAATTGAAGATCACAATTGACTTCATTATTTAATTTGAGGTATATAGTTTCTGGACGTTGGTGATCAGGGAAGGTGTAATTTATTTCATTAAGCAATATATCTTTTCCGATATTAATTTTTTTTGTAGACATTGGCATTATACAAGAGCAATATGTAATATAAACTATAAGAAATGATACTATTATTCTAGAAGTAGACATAGTGATAAGTTTAATATTTTGTGTGTTGCACTTTTTAGTTCC
>ENA-ORXR01003288-ORXR01003288.1-marine-metagenome-genome-assembly--contig:-NODE-3288-length-14586-cov-10.385898_pt1 | contig 14586 bp, 7 predicted proteins | sample MGYA00237866_ERZ511479 | MGnify/ENA metagenome assembly ERZ511479 | reverse complement strand
CCCCCATTCCCCGGTGCCTGTGACCCCTCCCGGGCCCCATGCGCCACCCCCGCCGACGCCCCCACCCGCCGGTGCCGCCACGGGGGCGCTGCCGCCCGTAGGCACCGCCGTCGGGACGGCCTTTCTCGGCCCCCCCGGGCTGCTCGGTGCAGCCGCGCGGAGGGCGGGGCCGTCCCCAGTGGCGGCGCCGCGGCGCCCCCGCCGCCTGTCCATTGTGTGTCGGACGGCGTGGACGAGCGCGCAGCGACACCGCGCGCTGCGCGTCGTCGTGCAACCGCCGCCGCCAACGCCAGGCTCGCCGCCTGCGGCGGCGGGCGCGTCGGCTGGTGGCGGCAGCGGCGGTGGCCACGCCGGCGGCCGCCGTCGCGGTGCTGTAGCTCTCCCGCCAGCGCCCCCGCGCGTGGCTACCACTGCCGCTGCCGCCGCTGCCGCCGCCGCGGCCGCCGCGGCCGCCGCGGCCGCCGCCACCGCAGCCGCTGCCGCTGCCGCCGCCACCACTGCCACGTCGGTGGTTGTTGCACCCGCGGGGGTGACGAGGAAATCGCGGCCGGCGCTGCCCGTCGACGCTGAGAGGGCTGGCAGGGTGGCGGTGCCGCCGCTGCCGCCGCCACCGCCATTGCGTCGCCGCGCAGACGCCGAAGCGGCTGGCGCCGAGGCCGCACCAGCGGTCGCGGCGGAACGCGGGCCAGGGCGGCCGGTGCAGGCGGCGGAGGCTGCCGGTCCGCCGCCGCCTGAACCGCGGGCACGGGCAAGGCGAGGGCGGCCACCCGGCAAGCGGGCGGTCGCCGGGACAGATGCTGTGACACCCACTGCTGGCGGTGGCGTCGGCGGCGACGGCAGCAGCGGCAGCGGCAGTGGTAGCAGCGGCGGCGGCCGCAGCAGCAGCAGGAGCGGCAGCAGCAGCAGCCGGGCCAAGAATGCTAGGAGTCGGACAACCAGTGGCGGCCCAAGTCGTGCGCGGAGTGCGTCTGCTCCCGCGCGGGCAAACGCGGGGCCGTCGCTCATATCGGGTGTCAGCGTGTCGCTGCCGACCGGGGTGAGCTTGCGCATGGTGCGGACGGCCTCGCCGCCGCCCGCGACCGGTACCACCCCGTCTCTCGCCACCAATCCCCCCTTCAAAGCCCGCACAAAACCCTCTACCAATGCTTCCCCCAAGTCCCCCGCCGCCAGCGCCTGGGACGTGCAGTACGAGGCGCTGGCCGACTTCCGCCGCGTCAATGGCCACTGCCACACGGCGCTCGGGTCGGACGAGCGGCTTGTGCGGTGGACGCAGCTGCAGCGTGCTCTGCGGCGACAAAACCAGCTCCTGCCCGAGCGCGTCGCCCGCCTCGACGCGATTGGGATGGTGTGGAACCGGCACACCTCCCAGTGGGAGGCGCGCCTCCACCAACTGCGGCAGTTCAAGGCCGCCCGCGGCCACGTGCGGGTGCCAACCAGCGGGTCGCTGGCGCCGCTCGGCGCGTGGGTGCAAAACCAACGCACGTCCCAGCGGCTCGGGCGGTTGGCGCCCGAGCGGCTGCGCAAGCTCGACGCCCTCGGCATGGAGTGGGCGCACCACCGGCTGCCGCCGTGGGAGTCCCGCTTTGCCGACTTGGTCGTCTATGCGGCGGCCAATGGGGGCATTGCGGACGTGCCCCTGTCGGAGAGCGTCAGCCTCCACAACTGGGTGTCGTCCCAGCGCACCCAGTGGCGCAAGGGCCTGATGCCCCCCGAGCGCGCGGCGCGCCTCGAGTCGATCGGCTTTGTGTGGGACGCGCAGCAGGCGGCGTGGGAGGCGCGCCTCGCCGAGTATGTGCGGCTGCGGGAGGAGATGCTCCGTGTCACTGCCCGCATTGCCGACGGCTCGATGAGCGTCGCGGAGATGGTCAGCGCCGCCGAAGCCGGCGACGCCGTCGACGAGGAGGGGGAAGTCAACTTGGAGCGGGCGGCGCGGGAGCTGTGCCTCCAGCGGCTGGCGGCGGCACAGACTGCCAAGGGCCGTGCCTCGGCCGCATCGTTGCGGCAAGCGCGCAAGCGCGCCGGCGGCGCCAGCGGGCCCGCGCCGACCACGTGTGACTTGCCACCGCTGGTCGGAGGTGCGGTTGTGGCGGCCGGCAATGGCGTGGCCGCCGAGTCGGCAGTTCGCAATGGCGTTGCCAGTGGCAATGGCATAGTCGGCGGCTCGGCGACCGGCAATGGCTTTGCTGGCGGGGTGACTGGCAATGAGCTTGCCTGCCGGGCGGCCGCCAACGGGGCTCCCAATGGGGCGGCCACGGCCCGCTTGGGGGCCCGCCCGTTGCCTCGGGTACCGCCGCGGGCGGTGCCTTCGCCGTTGCCCTTCCCCGCCTCCGCCGGCGTTGCGACCAGCTGGACGCAAGCCCCCGAGGCAACCGCGTCGGTGGTGCCGACCAAGCTCCCCCTCAGCCTACGCAAGCTCCAACTGTGGATGCTGACACAGCGGCGGCTGCTGCGCACGGGCGCGCTGCGGCCAGAGCGATTTGCGCTCCTGCTCGGCGCGCGCTTTGACTTTGACTGGTTTGACCTCGAGTGGGAGCGAGGCTTTGCGCGCCTGGCCGCGGCGGTCAGCACCAGCGGCGGGCGATGGCACGCGCGCGCCAACTGCCTCGACGAGGGACTCCTCTTTTGGGTGAGGACGCAGCGGAGTGCCAAGCGGGCGGGGGCGCTCGCCCTGCACCGGGTGCGGCGGCTGGAGGAGCTGGGCGTCTTTGAGGACACTTTCTTGTGAACAGGGGCGGGGACTGCGGGGGCGGGGGTTGGGGGGTGGTGGAGGGGATGCTTGGCTTGTTTCCTTTTTCGGTGTGCATGCGCGGGTGACTTCACCAGTTTTGTGCAGCATGCCGCCGGTAACCCATGAAAGAATGCGCAGGTTTTTCCCGCCTGCAGTGGTTTATGGTCTTGACTCTTCTTTGTTGTTCTCATGACAGTCTTTCGGCGATGTACTACCAGCTCTGCGCTCTGGCAGACCGCTTTTGTACTATACGCCCTTCCAAGCCCTGTGGAGCAACCCGTAACTTTTCCCTAACGTCGGATAACCACGCAGAGGGGATCAGCCTTGGGCTCCTGCGACACCAAGGGCGCAGCAGGGGCAGACGTAAGGAGGTCGCCGACGACTCGTCACGCTCCGCAGGCGGCAGCGCGGCTTGCCGTGTGTGGCGCGCGGAGGTCCACGTGTCTCCGCTCCTCTCAGAGGAATTCGCACCACTGGCTTGTGGTCCCTGCGAGATCAGGGTCCTTGCGTGGCGAAGACAATTGAGCCAATCACATTCTTCAATTTTTGCATGTGACAGTCAGCGTGCTTCTTTTCATCGCCAATGCAGATTGTGCTGACTGGTGGCCCCGCAGCTGCAGACCGAGAGCCACAGCTTGGATCCGGCCGCAGACGGGAGGCCCACCCCAGAAAACCCCGGTCGGGGACGGCGGGGATGTGGAGCAGCAGCTCGTGGCCCGTGGGCGCCGCGCACGAGGGCGGCGGCGGCGACGCGGCCGCGGTGCGCAGCAGGGCCAGTCGGCGGTCGGGAGGCGCGTTGGCCCGCCACGCGTGTGGGCGTTTGTGCGCTTGACGCGCGGCCGGGGAGGATCGTTCACGGGCGTCGCGACGCGCCCCGGGTAGTGCGCCGCCTGACGAGGGGCGGGGAGGCGAAGCGCCGTCGACGTTGTGGCCGTCGTCCCGCCGCTGGGCGGGCGAGAGCTCTGCACACGGCTAGGAGCCGCGACCGGAATGATGAGTGCGCTCGGTACGTTAGTGGAATCGGTGGGTGGGCGGCTCGTTGGCTTTCGGCGACCGCCCACTCTGTGCCGTGGCCTGTGTCTTGTCGACTGGTTGCTTGCCCACGGGCCGATTTGATGGCATGCTATCCTGCTGGCGCGGTGATTGTTTCCCTGCGCACCACCGGGCGCATGCACTTGCTGACTCTGGTGGAACGTGTCGCTCCTCTTTATTGTGGCCATCCTTTGTGTTTGTCTTTTTGACGCGCTGGCTGCAGTGTCTCGCCTCAGTGCGGCCGCCGGCACCAGTGCGCCCGCAGCGCAGGGAAAGGCCACGCCGGCAACGCGGAAGCGAGCGGAGAAGTGGGCCAAGGGCCTGACCACCCGCGATGTGGCGGTTGCCATCGAGACGATGGGGGACGTCCAGGCGGCCCTGCTCGACGCGCAGGTCACCTCGTACGCCGAGTGCCCCGACATTGTGACGGTCATTGAGGCGACGCTCATTGCCGCTCTCGGCAACATGCACGCGCCTGTGCGGGAGGCGGCGGTGGTGCTGCTCAACGTGCTCTACGACGGGCACGCGCTGCAGTTGGAGAACTCGCTGACGCCAGCAGTGTCGTCGGTCGGGGAGGCGCCTGTGGTCAGTGTCAGCCTCCCCCAAACGGATCCCACTCAGCCGACGGTCCTGGCGCCAGGGTCCCTGACTCTGCGGCTGTTTGGGCCGTCGGACGCTGGCCGGCCGCCCCGCTGGACGACGCATGCGGTCACGTCGACGGCGGGCGGGGGTCTCCGCGTGAAGTTGCCGCCCTTCCCCCGGCCAGGCTACTATGATTGGCTGGTAGCGCGGGCAGGAGATGGGGACTTTGTGCCGGACGTGAAGCGCAACGCGCCACCAGACCCATCGGCAGCCAGCACTGGGGCGGCCGTCGGGACGGGGGCCAACGGGGAGGACCTTGACGCCGATGTCGATGTCGCCGGCTCCAACGATGGAGTGGACCCGCTGAGCAACATGGATCGGCGACGTCTGTGTGGTCGCTTTGTGGTGCAACCAGCGGGTTCGCGCGAGTCGCTGGTGGCCGAAGTGCCAGTGGACCAGGTCGGCGCCTCGTGGGATGCCGGGACGGGCCAGCTCGAAACGCGAGGCTCATTTGGGGCGGTCCTACAGGTGCTCTCCGACTTGAAGATGTCGGGCGCAACCGCCGTGTACCTGATGGGTGCCCTCGAGCGCCCAATTGACGAGCCCGACGCGCCGCCGATGGCGGCGGCGGACCGTGGCGTGCTCGCCTCGGTCCTCGGCGGCGGCGACGACTTTGCGCAGCTGACGGCGGAGATCCGGCGACTGGGCATGGTCCCGGTTGTCGACGCCATCGAGCGTGTTTCCCGCCGGCGCGCGCACCGCAAGTACACGTCGTTGGGGGTAATGACGCGCGACGAGCGTGGGGTGCTCGTTTCCCACCCGGGCACCGACGGCCGGGTGATCACGTGGGAGGAGTCGGCGCTGCTCAACTACCGCAAGGTGGAGACATGGTCGCTCCTCATCTCAGAGGTCAAACGCTTGGCGCGGGATTATGGCGTGCGAGGCATCCGCCTAGACAATGCCCAGTCGTGCCCGCCCATCATGGCTGTCGATGCGGAGGAGCTGTTCCGCTTGGACCCGGACGGCGTGCCGCATTACTCCCTCTCGGACATCTTGTACGGCACCGTTGTGATGCGTAACGAGGAGAGCGGATACTGGGCCAGCGAGGCGGGCGCGGATTGTGGGTACGCCAACCCCTTCCTGGTCAAACTGACCCGCGAGTTGTGGAACGAGTACCCAACGTTCATGGTTCTCGGTGAGAGCCACTTCCACCGTGAGCCACAGCTGGTCGCTTCGGGCGTGGTGCCGCATAGCATGCGTATTTCCCAGATCCTCGCGTCCATCTCGGGCATGTCACTCCGCCGAGACGGGTCGGTGGCAGTGCTACCGCCGCACAAGCGCTCGACCGCCAACACGCTCGCGCGGCTGTACCGAGCCGACCAGGCCGACCTGCCCCGTGATGCCATCCTCGCGTCTTGCACTTGCACGCACGCGTCACCCTACCCGGGTGCGCTCTACCGCCGGCGGTCGTGGATTGCCGTCGACCTGCTCTTCTTTCTTCCCCACGTGCCCGTGCTGCTGTGGGGGGAGGACTCAGGCCGGGCGCTGCGGGTGGATATGGCGCCGGTGGTGGAGGTCGAAGAGGACTCGGTGTACGACGTCAATTACGACGCGGTGCTACCCAAGAGCCCGCGCCTGCGGCACGCGGGGTCGAAGCCCGTGTCGCCGTCGGCTGGGCTGGCCCACGCTAGCCAGGAGTTTTCCGAGCTGACCCTGGGCAACTCGGTGATGAGCGCGTCATCGAGTGGTGGTTCCAGCGGCCTGCGGGCGCCGCCGTACTCATCCTCTCAGTCGGCGTCGGTGAGCCCCATGGATGGGTTGAGTGGCGGTGCGGCGACCACGCAGCCTGTAGAAGTCTCCGCTTCTGGCGGCCGGGGGCTGGGCGGCGTCGGCGGTATGCGCAAACGCTCCAACTCGAGTCTCAACCTGCGGTCCATGTCGATGGGCGGCCGCAAGCCGAGCTTTGGCAACCTCGCCACGGCAGGCAATGCGCCGGCGCCTATGGTCAACCAGGAGCTGTTGGCGTCCCGATCGAAGGGTGGCTCGGCCGTTAAGGCTAAGGCCATGACGTCGGGCGTGCGCCGTACGGCCTCCTCATCGTCGTTGGTGCGGAGCCAAACTACGGACGAGGGCAAGCGCCTGGCTGTACGCGGCGTCGGCGCGGGCCACTTGGAGGCCATTGCAGACCAGGAGGCCCGGCTCCGTGCTGAGATTGGCCCGCAACTCGGCTTTGACCTCTCCCAGATCCGAGGCCACTACACCCACCGCTCGTTGATGCGGCAGCAGTTGCCGGCGCTGCGTCTCGGCAGGATGGTCGTCGTGCCCGTTGACCCGTCGGTCAAAGAGCAGGTGTTTGCTTTTGCGCGCTTCACCACTGAGCAAATAGTGGTGGTGGCGCTCAACCTCAAGGACGGCCGCGACGGGGAGGCGTTTGGCGCTGGCGTCAACGTCGACCTGGACCTGCGTCCGGTATGGGCGGCGCTGCCCGAAGAATTCACGAGCCGCCGTGCGGAACTGTTCAACGCCTTTGACGTGGTCGCCGGCGTCGAGGAGCCTTTTGTCACTGAGGGCCTTCTAACCCTTGAGGAGTTGATGTTCCGCCGACTGTCTCTCCACCTGACGCCAATGTCCTCGTCTGTTCTCGAATTGCGGGCTGAACCCAACGGGACTGCGGAGGACCACTACGCGCAATCGGTCACGCGATTGACGCTGGAAGACGCTGGGGACATCAAAGACCCGCGCGAGAACACCGTTTTGGCAGAGCTAGCGCGCGGCGCGGCTACCTCATTGACTTCCTTTGCGACCGCGCTGGAGAAGGCGCGATGCGGTCTCGCCTCGGAGGGTCTCGATACGTCAGAGATCTGGCGCGTGTTACAACTCGGCCTGCAGCGCGCCTCCTCTTTGCTCTTCTCGGTGCTGTATGAGGGGACGGTGGCGCCTAAGGATTTTGTTCCCTCCGTCGGCGAGCGTCTGGTCTCCTACCTCGCCATGCTCTCGCTTTCGGGGGCCAACGCGGACACCAAGGCGCTGGCACGGGCGCTGCTGGCCAATGCTACGGCCATTGGCCCGATTGTGTTGCTTACCCCGGAGCTCGGACGCTTCTCCACCGCCGGCGGACTAGGCGTCATGGTCGACGATCTCGCCAAAGAGCTGGCGGCGCTCGGTCTCGAAGTGCACGTTATCACCCCCTACTACACGCTCAATCGGAAGAACAAGACCGGCTACCTGGGTGACGGCATCCGCTGGACCCAGAACATCAAGGTGGACCTCGGCACCCACGTGGTGGAAGTTGGCATTTTCCAGGGCAAGGAGGCGGGTGTCAATCTGTTATTTTTGGAGCGGGGCGACCTCCTACCAAAAGTCTACGCTGACCCGGGTGGAGCTGCCAAGCACCTACAGACGGTTGTTCTCTTTTCGGTCGGCGCGCTCGAAGCCTGTTGCGCGACTGGCTTGGTACCGTCAGTGGTCATCTCCAACGATTGGTTACCGAGTATGGCGGCGGGGTACGCCAAGAACGGGTTCTTTGGCCCCTACTTTGACAACACCAGCTTCTTCCATCTGGTGCACAACCTCGGTGACGCGGCGTATGAGGGGCGTGTGTACCCCAACCCTCACGAGGGTGACTTTGGCGTCATCCACCGCCTACCGAGGAACCTGCTGGTCGACCCCTGGTGGTCCCGCGTGGTTGTCAACCCGTCGCGCTGTGCGTTCATGACATCGGACACGTGGGGCACAGTGTCGCCCAACTACCTCAAGGAGCTATTGGCGGGCCATCCGCTCAAGAACCTGTTGGCGATGGCTAAGTCACCGTTTGCTTACCCCAACGGGATCCGCATCAAGGAGCGGGAAGAGGCGCTGGCGTCTCTCAAGATCACGACGCACGCACAGGCCAAGGAGATGGTGCAGAAGAAGTACTTCGGCTTCAACACGGCGGACCACAGCATTCCCTTGTTTGCCTTTGTCGGGCGCGTCACGTCCCAAAAGGGCGTGCACCTCATTCTCAACGCGGTGGACGAGCTCATTGCCCATACGGGTGGTAAGATCCAGATCTTGGTTGGTGGCCCCGCCAACGAAGCGGACCCGTATGCCGCCGCCTGCGCGCGGCACATGCGCGACCTGTCCCGCCGCCATAAGTGGTGCTTCTGGGCGGCGCCTGAGGAGTTCTTTACCGACGGCCTGCTAGTCGACGCCGGCGCTGACTTCGGTTTTGTGCCTTCTCTCTTTGAGCCGGCCGGTCTCCGCCAAATCGAGTCGTTTGTCGGCGCTGGCGACGGCACGCCGGTAATTGCGCACGCGGTGGGTGGCCTTGTCGATACGATCTTTGAGTGGGACCTGGAGACAGGCAGCGGTAACGGCTTCCTCTTCCACGAGTACAACCACCACAGCTTCCTTGCGGCGGTCAAGCGGGCGCTGCGAGTCTTCTCGAAGCCCGAGGAGTTTACCGAGCTCCGTCGCGCCACCCGCACGACGGCCATTGACGTGCGCGATGCGGCGTGGGCGTGGAGCTCTGAGTTCCACCGACTGCGCAACAGCATCTACGTGCGGCGGCCAATCTTTCGGGAGGACCTCGACTCGGTGGTGGAGGAGGATTCGGAGGCGCTCGATTCCAGCGCCACCGTGCATGTGGTGCGATGGACGGCGGTGGGCGAGGACGTGGTTGTCAAGGGCTCCTGGGATGGCTGGGCGCGCGAGTGGCCTCTGACGGACGGGCCCGCTCCGATCGATGGGGACTTGGAGGAGGCTGCAGATGTGGAGAAGCACATGGTGCGGCTGCGGCTCCCGCCTGGGGATTATGAGTTCAAGTTCAAGGTTGACGGCAAGTGGGTGCTGGCAAAGGACCTGCCGACAAGGGGGGAGGGCGCTTTCACCAACAATCTACTGTCGGTGTCTTGATGCGCCACCGGGGGTGCGGCTGTGGACTGGCCACCCCATCTTGCATACATTTTTCACCTTTTCTGCCCGCGTGTGGCGAGGGTTGTGTGGGTTTAGGATTCGTTTCCATTTGTTGCTGCTACTGCTACTGTTTCTCTTCCTCTCCTGCGATGACTGCGAAAGCACCAAATTACAGGTTCTGTACGAGAACCCATTGGTCTCGAGGGGAGCGCCATCGCAGCTCCCTAACTCTTCAGGTCGGCCACAGTCTCTCGAGCTGGCTGGCGGGCGACCCCGCCTCGTTCAGCTGAATGCGTCGAGCGGGGCGCCTACCCGACCTGGGGCGGTTGGTTGCTGGCGTCCTTGCCTTGCGGAGTCGGAAGGAACGCCATCCCAGCTGGCTGTCTGGGAGTACACAACCAGCTGCTCGTGGGTAGTGCACCTGCGAGTACTGGAACAGGTGCTCGTTGCCACCACTCGTCGACATGGTCCGCCGACCGTTGCCAGGGGCATTGCCGCGCCGCTTGCGCGTCACGTCGGCTGTGTGTCGGGGGGGTTCAGTCTGCTCCCAATTCGATCGGCCACCGCTCCTCCTCAATAGGTGTACCGGTCCGCCCGTTTGAACAGCAGGTCCGCGTAGAACCCCCGGCTGCCACCGTTAGCCAGCCACTCTTGGAGCCGCGACATACCGGCCACCAGCACCGCCCGCCCCGCCACCCACGCCTCCCCGGCCGTGTAGGTGGTCCAGCGGATGCCCCAGATGACTTGATTGAATCGCCCCTGTCCGCGAGGCCCCTCCACGTGGCAGTAGAGCGCCTTAGGAGAGAGGCGAAAGCTCAGCGGCTCGGCCGTCAGCAGACCGGAGTACATTCCAACGTCCAACATGATTGTCAGCGTCGTTGTACGGAGCCAGGTCACCCCAAAAATGTCGTCTGCTCGCTCCTCGCACTTGGCGCCGTACGCGAGCAGGCGCAGAAGCGCTTCGGCACCTGAAGCCAAGCCGTAGCGCACGGCCATGCGAGACAGCCAATCGCCGTGAGTCTTGCTTATGACGCCGTCAAAAGTCGCAAGGTCTCCATCCGTCGCGGGTGTCGACGCCAAACTCGACGGCCGCGTCAGCACCACCGCCATGTCCCACTGTGCGGGCGCGTACTCGAGAAGCGCTCGGACAGACTTTCGCAGATTGCCGTCATTGTACACGTCCGCCATTGTGAGGAGCCACACAATACATGGGTGGGCGCGGGCCGAATGCGCCGCGTCCTCGCTGTCGGAAAACTCGTTGCTGCTGTCGAGCATCAAGACCGACTTGGGCGAAGCCGGAGGGCGGTATTGCGCCGACGCCATGACGCCCGGCCGGAGAACGAAAGAAAACGAGCAGTCACGCAGCCGCCAGTATTTGGAGCGGCAAGGGCGGACGACAGGCTTGAGAACGACACCAGGTAGTCAGTCGTCGATAGGGTCGTCTCAGACGACAGAAAGCGCCACGCGCCCCCGCCGGGATGGCAGTCCATAGGAAGCGGCCCGTGCGGGCTACTTGACGCCGATGCGAGGCGGCGTGATGATGGCGGCTGCGAGACGCAAGCGGACCACTCCACGGAACTCTTGTCGTTGCCGGGGCGGTGGTTGCTCGCCGAGCCCACCCAGTGCTGTCCAGCCGCCAGCCGGAAGTGGCCATACGTTCAGAACGCATCTGCACCACAATCTGCGCCACACCGTCGCCGCCGCATCGCAAATGGGGGCGCGCGGGTGCGCTCGCGTGATGCGCTCGTCACGTCCACCCTCTCAATGGCTCAATTGACACATCAAGGAGCCCGGTGTTCCGAGAAGCTGTCGTGGGCAGCGCTACTGGGCCGACGGTGAGCGCCTGCACGAGCTTGGCGGCGGGACCCGTTTTCGTGACTATCGACTGGCATGAGCTGGACTGGGGTTTGCACTACATGCGACCACTCACCGAGCTTCGACCATGTTCGTACCGCCAGCCCACCCGACAGTCCAACGCGGGAGCCGCCAAACCGATCGGAGCCCGAATGTCGCGCACCTGTCCAACCGACTCCGCTTGCTCCACACACGCCTCACTTCTGTCCCATTCTTTTAGACACCTGGCGTTTTCGAGATTATCGCTGGCGTGTGCGACGTTTGTAGAAACATTTTAAAAGTTCCATAAAAACTGAACGGAAACAGTGTCGCCCACCGTTGTGCGCGCCAACTCAAGTGCTCGCGAACTGTATGACGCCCGCCCAGAAAGTGGCACGAAGCACCACGGGGCGTCGTCTTGAGACAAAAAAGGGCGCGCTCCTGGCAATCAAATTAGTCGGTAAATACAGGTTCTGGCGACCCGTCTGGGCAGTGTTGTCCTTCTTCGTCCGCCCCGACACAGGTGACGGTCTCTCTTCGACCGCCCCCATCAAGTTTTTTCACCCTCAGAGCTGCGTGCTCCGCTCCCACCTCGCTGGCACTCCCCACGACGAAGGCCGCTCAGTCTGTGCCCCCCCCCTCCCCCTCGCGTGTTCCAAGATGGCACCCGGCGGGCGCCCGGCCCTGGAAGAGGATACCGATGCCCTCCATGAGAGCAGGCTCGCCGGCTTACGTCTCGTGCGCAGCGGCGCGTGGACGACCGCGGCTTTTGCGCCGCGCTTTCGGCTGTCGTACTCCAAGGCCCGCCGATGCTACGAAGAGAGACAGTGTATCCGAGTCGCGGGGCGGGGACAACAAAAAACTCGCCGGGGCGGGCCAGGATGAAAGAGTACACGTCTGGGTCGTGTGAAGCGCCCGGGTCCTGCACCTTTGATGCGCTCGAGACTGTCCTGTTCGATTGGAGAAGCACTGTTTTGTTCGTTTTGGGCCAAATACTGATAAGTTTTTCTCCCCGCAATGTGCGAATCCAAGCCATTCTCACACGATCAGTCATTGTGTCACGAACTGGTACAGGCATTTTTTGAGGCCCTTTCTTTAAGAGGTGATCGGTAGCACTGTTTGAAAAACGGAAAAGACCGCTCACCTCGTGAGACTCTCCCGAGTCCAGCCATATTTCTTTTCTTCGAAAGAGATGAGCTGAAGTCCTCATCTGGGCATGTTTGTCACGAACTGGGGGGGGACGGATACATTTTTCTCGAAAGGTGGTGCTCCCTTCTTCTTGCACAAATTGTCAGCACATGCCTGCCCTAGTATCCGTGCAATTTTGATTGGGGGGCGTGATCGTCACCTGTCGAAGCTGTAATGAACGACACTTAACCCCATGACACGTCAGGAGGTGACGCCTCTGCTAGCACTCTCAGGGGCCGATCTGGCAGCGCAGAGGGTCCGATTGGGTCACATTACATTATCGGACCGCTGCAGGAGGCCAGAGGGCCGAGAAAAAAAGAAAAAACCGTGATGTCTCATTTTTGGGACACGCACCATAGCACCCATAAAAAAACATTAGCCTCCCCTATTTTGAAAGTTGAAGCCGGATTTCATTTCGCGCGAGCGCGAACAATTCAGCTTGAGGTGCACCCATATAAGTCACCGTCTGGCCCCAAGGATTCGCTTGTGTATAGTATGGGTGGGGAGCGGCGCGTGCCGGCGTCATGAAAGGCACATACATTCTTTCTCCATTGCTGTCGCTTCCTTTCTTGTCCAGGGGGGGATAGTAACGAAAGCAGGTCGACCGACAATCGACTGCGGAACTATCAATCGTCCAATGTCGGTTGAACTTGCAACTTAACATCCACTAAACTCATCACAATTCTTCCATCATCCTTTATAATCGGCGAGCCCGCCGTCGTTGGCCCTCCCGCCATCGCGCCGTCGTCGCACCAACCGTCTTCATCGCGCCCATCGTCCTCGTCAAGACAGTTTTCCCCCACCCCGCCCCCGCCCCCCTGCCCCACCTACGCATCCCACGCGTACAATTCCACCACCCACCCACCCCCCACCCACCCCACCGCCCCCAGATCCCCCTGCACCAGCAGACTCACCCACCCCCAGCCGCCCTCTTGATGGCATGACCGTCCCCGCGCCACATCTGGCCACATCTTCGGATGCCATTGCTGCTACTGTCGAGGCTGCGCTTGAGAGGGCCGTACCAGAATTGACGCATGAGTGGCCCCATGATGTCCTGGAAGCGGCACAAGCGGCGGCGGCAACATGTCAAGGACTTCTAGCGGATGGGGGGGCGGCAGAGGGGGCGTCAACAAGTCGTGGCTACAATGCTGAGGCGGCCAATGGCCCACGACCGGCCAAGATGGCGGCTGGGCGGCGGTGAACCAAGCCCCGACAGGAGATTTTGATCGGCATTAAGAAGCAGATCGTGCACCTAAGGGATTCTGATGTCCCCTGGGCGGTGGTTGTGCGGCAGCTGCCGATCCCGATCACAAAAGACATGGGACGGCGGATTATGCGGTCTTCCGCCAAGTACGGCGCCATGCCGAACGATTCAAACACGTTGGCACGGATAAACTGTCGGGAGGGCAAATGGCCAGAGCTAGATGCCTTATTGTACCAGTGGTACTTTGCTGTATACTCACTCGGCCACCGTCGCATCCCAATCACCACCGCTCTCGTACAGGAGGCCGCGTACATGATTGCGGCACGGCGGTCTATCTTCGGGTTCACGGCCAGCAACGGCTACGTGCGCGGCGTTTTGAAGCGGTACGACCTCTGCAACATTTCCCTGCACGGGAAGGCCGGTGCCACCAACCTGGCAGCCGTGACCGCGGCTGTGGAGGACATACGGCGGCAGCTGGAAAGCTACCCCTGTGATCGTGTCTCTAACGTGGACGAGACGGGGCTGTTGTACAAGTGCCTACCCTTCCGATTGAATGTTCCCCACCGTGACGGCCGACTTGCGCGTGGCACCAAGGCCATGCGCAGTATGAACACAATCACGCTCGTGCTATTAACTAACGCGACGGGGACGCAAAAGTTAGCCGTCCCAATGATTGGCTCGGCGGACCGCCCCTTGTGCTTCCGTGGGTAAAGCAATGAATGCCCTCTGCCGTATTTTGACCAACAGAAGGCTTGGATGGACATGCTTGTTTATGCCAGATATTGGAATACCGTCTTCCTACCAGCTATTCATGAGCGGCACGGGGGAGCCAAGTGTGCCCTAATCATGGAGAACTCATCCACCCATGCGTTGCACGAAGCTCCGAGGATGTGAATATCTTTCTCCTTCCACTCAACACGACGGCGGTGTTCCATCCAATGGACGCTGGCGTGATTGCGTCGCTTAAGTGGCGCTTCAAGCGCCGCTTGCTGGAAATCCGCGTACACTCATTGCCCGTTCCACTTGTTCCCCCGTCACCTACGCCTCATCCGGCGCCCCCCCCCCCCCCCCCCCCCCCCCCCCCCCCCCCCCCCCCCCCCCCCCCCCCCCCCCCCCCCCCCCCCCC
>ENA-ORXR01003285-ORXR01003285.1-marine-metagenome-genome-assembly--contig:-NODE-3285-length-14598-cov-4.979822_pt1 | contig 14598 bp, 2 predicted proteins | sample MGYA00237866_ERZ511479 | MGnify/ENA metagenome assembly ERZ511479 | reverse complement strand
CCACTGAATCTTGATTGCTTTGCATCAGTCGGTCACACCCACGGCTAGTGATATTCAAGCTGCTCTGTAATTATCTCCTCTTAGGGATATTCAGAAGTAAGCGAAGCTAACCCTGAAAGGGTTTAATATTATAGCACAGGGTATCAAACCTGTGTAAATAAGTCGGGTAGATCAATTTGGCGTGATTTTTCAGAAAAAATCATGACAAATTACTAACAAGAATTACCCCCGTTTTCAGCGCAAAGTCTTGAAAGACGAAGCAATCCAAAACTTTTAAATACGAATATCTTCCTGATATAGAACAGTATAACTTACTTGTGAATATCCCCTCTTACTTATGAATATGTCTAAAAAAAGCACTGCCCAAATAAATGAACAGTGCTTTTTTTGCCCAGAAAGAGCGAACATACTTATCTGATAAAAGGATCTGAGTATTTAGGATCTACTAAGAAAGCAGGATCATCCAAAGTCTTAAAGAAAGCAAGTAAATCATCTCTTTCCTCGGTAGAAAAATTAAATTTGCGAGGACCAGCAGATTCATCTCTCAAGAATGGGTGCAAATCCGATGACATTTCAATACCAGCACTATAATGGTCGAGAACATCATCAATAGATTCAAAACGACCATCGTGCATATAAGGTCCCGTTAAACTTAAATTTCTAAGGGATGGAACTTTGAACTGTCCTTGGGTACTTGCAACACCATAGTCATTTGCAGAAATACTTAGTCCGTTGTTTGCTTGTAATTCATTCGGTGCGCCCATTATTTCACCATGACAAGAAGCGCATGCTTCCATGTATGTACTCTTACCTCTATTCTCCGCCTCAGAAAAATCTTTGAAATTTATAGTGGCAATTTGCGTCACCTGACCAAAACCAGTATTTTTAGCCTCTTCAGACAATGCCTCATCAAAGCGAGAACTATAACTTCCCATAGAATTAACAAATACTGCTAAAGCTTCAACAGCGGTTGCTTCAGTAATTTTTTTCGTATTAAAAGCTCTGTTGATCAATGGCTGGTAGTAGTCATTATCATTCATAACTTTTACAATCTGTGGAATTGTCATATCCATCTCATTCTTACTACCAAAGGTAGTAACGATCTGATCCTGTACAGTAGAAATAGAATTGTCCCAGAAGAATGGAACTCTGTTTGGTCCATAATATTCTTGGAAGTTAAATACCGCTCCAAGTGCTAAAGAGTTTCTCTTCGTCACTTGATTGTCAATACCATCACTGAGTGCTTTATCGTCTGAAAAAGCAATCTCTTGTTTATGGCATGAAGCACAGGATACTTTTCCATCTGCAGACAATTTTTCGTCATAAAACATAACTCTACCAAGTGTAGCCAAGTTTTTATCAAAATTACCTGTTCTACCGTAGTAGCTTGGGTATTCGAAAGTGTAACTAGGAGGACCCTCTTGTGAGATATTTAACACCCCTTCCATGAGCTCATAGTCTTCATAATGAAATTCCATAAGTTCTTGATCATTGTCAATACATGATGTAAGACAAAATAGTAAAGCAATAAAAGGAAGTATATTCTTAATTTTTTTCATTTCTCTTAAGTTTTATTTTGTTGAAGGCTTTATTGATCAGGACATAAAATCCTAAGTGTACAGATTCTCTATTTATAAAATCATTTAATAAGTCGTTATCATCTTTAAAACTATAAATCGTCCAATCCAAGTTAAAAAATAACTTTGCAACATCTCCACCAAATTCTATCCGCGTGCTCAAATCTAGCAAGAGTGCTGGTGATACCGAGAGTAAGTAATTTATTCTGTCTATCTCATCTTGAGGTACCTCACCAAAAGCACCTGATTCCGTATAGTTAAAATAGCTTCCTCTTAATCCTAAACCTAGTCCAAATTCTTTAATTTCATAAATCGCGGACCCTGCGAGTATATAGCGTTGAATCCCTAAGTTAACATCCCCTTCGTCTCTAACACCGTAATATTTAATTAGCTTTCCCGCCCCATATCCGAAATCAACTTGCCACCTAAATAAGGTTGACAAATCATGCTTTAGAAATTTATCTCTATAGCTCAGTTCAGCGGATGCAATCCATGCGCTTGAAGATTGTGCATGTATGGAATTGAAGCTACTTGCGAAAGTGAAATAGTTTATACCAATGGCGAAATTGTTCAAAGGGCAAAATGCTAATCGGGCACTTGGAAAATCAATATTTGTCAATGCACCAGATGCGATTTGCAGCGATATATCTCCTTTATCGCTTAAATTGTCAAAATTTCCAAGATGAGGAGCATATATATAATTAGTAACTCCTGCATTTCTGAATTGAGCTTCCGTTGTAGCACAACAAACTGTCAAAAGGAGCAATACAGTTAGAAAGATTATATCATCAAAATTCACTTTTTTCCATCTTGTAATAATGAATTAATATCTAACAGTATCAAATATGACTAAATTTAGACAATTAATCTACCAATAGAACTCCTTTAACAGTCTTTAACGTATATAAATATCTAATAAGCTTGATATTTATAAGAAAAGCCTTCTAACACTAAGGACGTGCTAGAAGGCTTTATGGTTGGGTGATATATTATGAAAATTAATCTATCAGAATCATTTTCCGTTCAGCATGGTCCGTTTCCGTTTCCAAGGTGTAATAAATTAGACCACTAAGCCCTAAATTTTGTGCGTCTAAAAGAACGTCATTATACCCTGCTTTCCCATTTATTAGCTGCTGGTATATTTTCTTACCAGCCACGTCATATACAGTCAGCGTTGCCGCAGTAGCCTTTGGGAGGTTGAAACCAATGCTAGTTTGAGCGCGGAAAGGATTTGGAGTATTCTGATATAAAGCAAATTTTGTATTAGGAATAGATACAGAACCATTGAAATGTAACGCTACGCCCATCGTCTCAGTTGATGCCTTATATGCTTCTGCAAGGGTGTACTGATTTACTATTTTAAGCACCTCGCTTAACTTAACATCCTCTTTAATATTTAAATCGATAGTAAATAGTACGTCACCATCATTAATAGATATTGGTTTAGACATTGTATTAAAAGAGGTAGTCAATATACCGTCAAATAAAAACTGTTCTCCAAAGTTGCCATCACTTATGTTGATTGCTCTTGCTTTAATCTCTGCAACGGATAATACGCTAGGATCAAAGGCTAAGGTAAATTGGTATCCACTAATAGCATTGAATCCTTTAGCTCTAAAGTTCAAAGTATGCTTACTACCCGCTTTTAAGAATTCATCATCTAAGTCAAAAGTTAAAATCTCAGGGAAGCTTCTCTCTTCTACGCTTGTAAATTGTGGTCTAGCAGCAGACAAGTTCAGATCACCCATCTTGATAGCGATAAAGTCTGCTTGCATAAAATCTTCATTCAGATTTACATCCATGAAAAATGGCACAGCTTCTGCGAAAGGCGCAATAGGATTTTGAAAAGCATATACAGCTGGTACAAATACCCATGAATCTGCTTTTCCGAATGCATCAATTTGGAATAAGATCAACTGTCTTACTTCAACTAAATCTAATATATCAATTCTGCCATCTAGATTGATATCTGCAGCGATTAATTTATATGGACTATCGAGACTATTGATTTGTAATATGTGCTGTGCCATCAGTACTAAATCAAAAGTTGTAATTCCTTCTGCGTAGTTGTCGTTCTTTTGCGCATCGATACGGTAGTTTTTATTCGTATCCAAGATAACCTGATAACCACCAGTATTATTAGTAGTCCCCATTTCGATTCCATCTATACTGATATTTACATCAGCCACGGCATCTCCCATTTCAGTAATAGTCTTACCAACTAATCTCGATGATCCAGTACCTATGTCATTGCAATTACCCATATTATCTTGAAGGCTAATATCTACTATGCAGAAATCCGAATTACCAGCCTCATCCTCAACCCAGACTTCGACAGGAATATTTCCTAAGAACAAATCTCCACAACAAAGTTGTACGGTAGTTGCCACGGCTCCTGCGTCACCGGACAGTCTCACTCTTGCATTTGCTTTCCATTCTGCCTCCGTTCTTTGAGTGCAATTGTCTTCAGCATATTGAAGTAGGTCACTAGCACTAACTTCTACACAGTCCCCATTATTCATAATGACTGTAGTCAATCCTTGACATGTAGGTGTAGGGTTTTTACAATCCCTCACAGAAAAAGTGGACATTTCTGTTGCTACATTTCCACAACCATCACTCACGATCCACTTTATGATATGATCTCCATATGGATATATGCCAGTGGCATCGCTTCCTGTACCTTCAATATCAAAATTGCCATCGCTAAAGGCATCTATCTCCCAAGTATAATCTATTGCAGCTATTGAAGTACATTCATCCTCCCCTGAAACTATAAGTATAGCTTCTCCTTCACATCCATCCGTTGTGTCACATGGATCAGGAGCTTCAAAACTAATTATGGGTGCTTCATCATCTTGTACTTTTATGATTTGAGTATACTGAAAGTATCCATCATCATCGCGGAACGTTCTTGGTATCGGAAGTGGGGTACCCATATTTGTCAATCCGCTCGCACTAGGATCAGAGACTATACAATGATTTATAATTGTGTAGGTTCTTTCTATTTTATAGCAGACATCTTCTACTTGCGTGAATAATCTGTCCTCCACACTAATACCTACGTTTTCACAATCATCTTCTGTGATGTTTGGCCCAGCGATGGTTCCGATATTTTCTGGACAAACATCTATAGTAACGTCCTGCGGAAATTGAACTATAAAATTTGAAGTATGCAATACAGTGATATTCTGCTGACAAGTAACATCGCTTGATTTATCTGACCCATCACTTACCGTGTATATCTTTGTTAACAAGTGACCACAGTTTGGTAATTCTAATTCTACAATTTCACTTTCCGTAATCGTTGTATTACAATTGTCTGATACCTCTGGTGCTATAAATAAATCTCCAGCGTGTACTCCTTCCTCACAATCAACTGTTACATTATCAGCACATAAAATAGTTGGTGGAGCAGGATCTTCTACTAATAGATCCGCCCAACAGATATTAGTATTACCAGCTGCATCGGTTACTAGAAGTTCGACGCGAACTTCTCCTAAATCACAACATGAAAATAAAGCCGTCTCCGCAAATCCATTGCTCTCACAACCTAAACTTCGAATTAGGACTGTAACATCACTACAATTATCATTACTACCTTCATCAAAATCTAAAGCGGAAATAGTTGCAACTCCCGAATCAGATAGAGATATATTCAAGCCATCATTGCAAGCAGCAGTTGGGATTACCTCATCCACTACTGTGATAATTACCTCCTCCATAGTCATATTTTGACACTCGTCAGTTGCCGTAATAGTAACTGTAGTGGAACCAAAAGGAAGGCTGTTTAGCGATTCACCATTGGAAAGATTTGCAATAATTAAATTCTCATCGTTGAGATAGCTTGCTGAGATATTTATTATTTCAGAACAAGCATCAGTTATAGTCAAATCATTCAAAGTTATATTAGCTGTACAATTGTCATCATTGGTACCTACGGTAATGTTGTTTTGCGTAATTTCTGGACCTAAATTGTCTGACACGACAATAGATTGTAAATGATCGAACGATGAGCCAGTACACCAATTCAAAACAGTCCAAGTACGAAATATTTTGTACCCATTGCCACATGACGCAAATACATCGTCTTCATAAGTAATGATAACATCACACAAATTGGTGTGTGTTGAGTCTAATGCAAAACATTCAAAGAATGATATACCACCAAATTCTGGTGTTATAAGAGCTGGGTCAATCGGTACTGAACCACAAGCCAACTCAATATCCTCAGGTGTGTCTACTTCATCTAACATGGGTGCTCGAAGACCTACCGTTTGAGTACATATTGTGGTATTTCCAAAAGCATCCTCTGCCTGCCAAGTTCTTTCTATAAAAGATCCTAGCCATTCTCCTTGATCGCAATCCGTCTCTACAATGATCTCACTTAATAATGTAACTCCTTGAAGATTACAATCGGAAGCTATAAATGGTATTGGAAAACCAGCTGTTATTTCTAAGCTCGCGCTTATGACCTCTCCTACTCCTATTCCTTCGAATGCTGTATCATCATCATCTCTAACTAGTATAGACCATTCTCCTTGAAAGTCTTCGTAAGATAGATCATACAACAGACTCAATGGCTGAGCTGGTTGAAGTGAACCGCTTAGTCCTGGTAAGCCTGGGCTACAAGCTGCAAATACTGGATTAGCAGCCTCACTATCGAAAGTAACATTGATATTCTGACTACTCTGATTATTACAAGTTCTTCTTTCAAGCAGCGTAATGGAGGCCCCATTAGGAGCTATCAAAAGTATAGTTAAATCTTCAATATCGTTATGTGTTAAATTAATGTTCACATTAATATCTTGAATAATTTCTCCATAAGGTCCACATCCTACATCAGGAATCGGTAACATTAATTCTGATGGGTTTCCATTTGTACCTCCTGCTATATTACCAGGTAACTCATTTGCTAAGACATCAAATGTTTCTGTATGTGTATAAAATTCATTTAATGCATCTGGATGATTACAGTTAATTTCATAATCAACGCAATTGATAGACGGTGCTAATTTATCCTCCACTAGTATTTGACCTTCACAGAGTGCGGATAAACCCGTTCCAATTTGACTAATCGTATAAGTGAAAGTTTGCCCTGCATCGCTAAAATCTATCACATTACTCATTTCATTTCCGTTAGCATCTTCTAGCTCTATGAAGTATTGAGCATTACATAGATTCGGTGCCTCCAATATCATATCCGCAGTTATGATTGTTTCACAATTTTCACCATCGGAAAATAGTGGAAGAATTACAAAATCGTTACAAGCTAAAGTAGGGCTTACTTCTGCTATCACATGTACTAGGCTAGTACACCTTCTTATCTGTCCATCTGTGTAAGTTACCTTATACACCACAGGATTACTTCCTACTGGTAGTGCGGCAGAGGTTGTCCCAAGAGGACCTTCCACCAATCCTCCTATGGCAGTTGGATAACAGACATCTAATATAGGTACAGGATTAGAATGACAGTTATTTGGATAGCAAATAGGTGCTTCTATCAATGAAGCAGTATATGTGGTAAGCAGACAATTATCAATGTCGTTGGCGAGAATGGTTTCCTCTTCTGGGCAATCTAGACTACATGGAAGCGTAAATGTAGTCTCTTTTTGATCTGTAAAGTCTTCGGGTCCTTCAGCGATTAAGTAAACGCCAGGACTCACGAAGGTTCCCCTTTCAGTATTATCAGAAATTATTTCATAAGCACCTCCTTCCCAGCCATTATTTCTAGCAGCAAAAGTTATGATGGAATATTCTTCACAAGGATCTAAAGTCAATGAAGTAGTCACGCTTTGACCCGTAAATACACCAGCATAAGTTCCTGCATTTGCAAATGCTACTCTCACGCCATTGTTATCTCTAATTTCCCAAGATTTTTCCACCGCATCTTGTCCGGCAGTAAATACGAAAGTAAATTGTTCAGAGGCATCATTACAGCATTCTGGACAATCTATTTTGATAGTCTTTTCTATACTTCCTTCAATATTACTCCCTGTGAATTGCATTCCTTCTGCAGCGACAACTTCCCCGAATGCGTTTAATATCTTTAGACTATGTTCTTCTGCGTTGCTCCCCTCCATATACATATAATCAATCGTACCACCATCAATCATTTCTATCGGAAAAGATAAAAATCCATTATCTGCATCCGTTAGCTTATACTCCACAAATCCTCCATCATTGATAGAGATTAAGAGCCGTGCTCCGTCCCATCCATTGAATGCGGAATCATATAACTGCACAAAATAGGTACAGCCTCCACAAGCATCATTAGGAGGATTACAATTATAAATTTCTATGGATACTGGCACTAAAGCAGAGCGGCAAAAATCACAACTTACCTGTGCATAAAATACAATTTCGCCAGCAATATTATTGTCGACTAAACCTTCACTAACAGGATCAAAAATTTCTCCTTCGAATACTAAAAATAATCCTGCTGGATCTGCATACCATTTAGTCTCAGAATTCGAAGTTAGGTTACCACAGTCTCCTGATGCCATTAGTCCTTGACCAGGAGCAGGGCAAGACCCCGCACACAGACTCATACCCATAAAAGTGGAAACTTCTATAACAGGGCAGCAGTTTGGTTCATCAAAAGATATTACTTCATTGCAGGCTATAATAGTAGCAGGATCAATTATGATCTGTGGACAATCATCAATAGTGAAAAATTGCTCCACGCCAGGTTGACTACTACCATATGTCACTTCGTCAATAATTAGTCCATTAAATTCTATGATAATATCATCGCCTCCATTATTCCACACTCCACCACCAGCGCAATTAGCAATTTCGCTTAAATCACTATTATAAATTATAAGAACTTCTGCTGGAGCTAAGGTAGTTCCTGCTGTAAAAATATGTCTCAAGGTCCCTCCATCTGAAAGCATATAACCCGAGATATCTAAAGCTAGAGTTCCAGGGTTTGTAATAGAAATAAACTCATCGCAAAAATCTATTACACCATCACCGTTATTGTCTTCTATCTGATTTGCCATTACAGAATTAATCTGTAAACAGGCACTTGGTCCAGCGCTACCTCCGCCATCATTCATACCACATCCTTCTACAGTAAATGTTACCTCTACTCCTGCTGTACTTCCATTATAAATTTCTACGTCAATCAAAGTCCCCGTCTCATCATTGAGGATAATTTCATCGCCACCGTTATTCCATACTCCGCCTCCAGCGCAGCTATTCAGCTCGCTAAAATCACTATTGTAGATAAGTAAATCTTGTCCTGGGTTTAGAAATGTCGGTGTAGGAAAAATGTGTCTTAAAGCAGCAGCATCTGAAATTGTATATCCAGATATATCTATGATACCTGTTCCGCCATTGGTAAGAGAAACATACTCATCACAAAAATCAACAACTCCGTCGCCATTATTATCTGCAGTTTGATTTGGCATCACAGCACTAATCTCAACACAGCCTTCTATACTAGATACGCCTCCACCTGTTACAGTAATCCCTTCCGTTTGGTTATCCCCATCCACATCAGCAACTTCTAGCGCAAGGTCCATTTGTTCGTCTCCTATAAAGTTTATAGGATCGCATATAGTTAGCATTTCGCTTCCAGATGTACCATAAGTAAATGGTCCAAATACGATACCGTTAACAATAACTTCGTACATATTAGACATCCCTGGATTTGCAAAATCAAAACTTACATCAATACAGTAATCTAGTTGATTTGCGTTACAAGCTGGTAAAGCAGCCAGATTTGTAATCGAACAAACTAGCACTTCAGTTGCATCGGTGTCGATTGCTGCTTCACCCGTTAAACAGCCTTCAGAAGAGACTGTAATAGAATTTGTAAAATCAATAGACACATCATCTACTGTACATATAAAAGTAAACGACTCATTTGGATCAAGAAAAGCATCCATATTACCAGTAGCAACTACCAGTGCCGCAACAGACGGCTCGCAAGCAGAAATATCAAGTCCAACATCAGTTGCCGTATCTGTAAGTGAAATATTACACAATGGTTCATTACCAGTGTTAGTTACTGTAATTGTAAACGTAGCTTCACCACCTTCGAAAATAGATTGGGTATCATCGCTGTTATCAGCGTCATCTTTTATAACCATAATTTCTGGGAAGAAGCATTCTGGTTCTGCAATGGTAGCGCTAACTACACATGCTGTAGTAGATCCGCTACCATCACACATCAGCGTAGTGACTGGTTGAGTAATGGCAACTCCGTCACCCGGATTGCTGCTATATCCTAAGTTGACTATTGATACCATCGCTGGTGCATTTCCTATTATCACATTATCTCCACCATTATTCCAAACAGGACAAGAATTATCCGATAAATCTCCATCACCGTTAGGATCAAGGAAATTTGAATTTACCTGAATAGAAGCTCCATTTGCAATAGTCGTCCCTGCAATGAAAGTATGTCTAACGCCAACGTCATCAGAGATAGTCAAACCAGAAATATCTAATGGGTCCGCCTGACTTGGACAAGCATTATAAGAAATAATAAAATACTCTTCAATGCATTGGTCTAAAACTGGATCAGGGAGCACTTCTGTGATTACCAATTCTGCCTGAGAACCATTTGCCGAACCACTACCACCTGTAGTCATACCGATTCCCATTGCAGCATCAGTTACAACTACAGTAATATCGTTTGTATTATCTATACCTAAAAATGATGCATCACATAATGCAGTTTGAGATTCAATTGCTGCTCCAGTGTAAGAAAATGGCCCAAATTCAACGCCGTTAATATTTATGTTATACGCAGTACTCGCTGGATCCATCACCTCAAAGGATACATCTACACAATATGTTCCATCTGGATTACAGATAGCTGTAGCTATTACATTTTCAAGATTGGTAACTAATATATCTACCTGCGTTGCTGGACTTTCACAGTTATCAACAGTTTGGGTAACGTAGACAGTTTCTGTCATACCACTCGGTGTATAAGTAGCACCCGTCTGAATCATCATCGTCAAAGCTGCATCACTATAATAAGTAAAGGTCGCGCCTGCTTCTCCTGTCGCTACTACATCTGCTATCATGTCCCCTTCACAGTAGGTCGCTCCCATTGCCATCGGTGCGGCTGGAACTTCATTGACTGTAACGCTTATCATGGTTGCCGCACTTTCACAAAAATCATCACATGCCGTTATCCAGATATTATCTGTAGTGCCTGCAGATGTCATTGGATCATAGGATCCCGTTGTAGGTCCGAATACTGGCATAGCACCAGTAACAGGATCCATATCGTAATACTTGAAGGTAATAGCACCTCCCCCAGCTATCGTACAGTCCACCTCTATATTATCGAGTAGGTGTTGTTCTGCACCAGAATTATTTAAAATACAAACTTGAATAACTACTGTGTTACCTACTATATTATTTAGAGTAACTGTAGTACTCGTAAAATTTTCTACCAAGGTATGCGCACCATCTCCAAGACCCATCCAGTTCGGAATCATCATGGGTGTCCCATCTACAATAATTGTCACGTCTACGTAGTCTTGGCTTTCCATATCACCATTTTCAGATATATCTATGGTGAAGTTTGATGTATTACAAGCGGAGATGTCAATTGGGCTTGATGTAAAACATATCTCAGAATCTAAGTCTTGAAAAACTAGACTACCTCCATTTGTAATTACAAAATCAGATGGTGCTGTCAAAGTACTTAGACCTCCAGTGACAGACCATTGGCCATTGGACGGAGGGACATCAGTCGCGCAGGTTCCTGAAGAACAATCCCCAGCTACACCCTCTCCATCCGTGTCAAAAGACTCTGCATAAATAACAGTGGTTCCTCCTGGCGCAGCACCCGATGAGGTTGGTGTGATTTCCGTGGACTCTCCATCACAAACGACTATGTCCATAGCCACCGGTGCAGCCGGATTTGGATTCACTATTATCATGACTTCCGTACTTGCACTTTCACAGTTATTTACTGTTTGGGTTACATATACTGTCTCTGTTCCTACTGTTCCCATAGGGGTGTAAGTCGCTCCTGTTTGGATCATCATCGTCAAGGCAGCATCACTATAATAAGTAAAGGTCGCGCCTGCTTCTCCTGTCGCTACTACATCTGCGATCATGTCCCCTTCACAGTAGGTCGCTCCCATTGCCATCGGTGCGGCTGGAATTTCATTTACTGTAACGGTAATCATGGTTGCCGCACTTTCACAAAAATCATCACATACTGTTATCCAAATATTATCCGTAGTGCCTGCAGTTGTCATTGGATCATAGGATCCTGTGGTAGGACCGAATACTGGGATACCTCCCATGGTAGGATCTACATCATAATATTTAAAAGTAAATTCTTCCATTACTTGGCAGTCCAATTGAATATTGTCCAAGAAGTGTTGTTCTGCGGCTGCGCTATTTTTGATGCAAATTTGTATCTGTAAATTATTCCCTATTATATTATTAGAGAATACCGTTGTGTTTGTAAAATCCTCGATCAAGGTATGCGACCCGTCACCAAGTCCCATCCAATTTGGAATGAACATAGGAGAACCATCTACTATTAGAGTCACATCTACATAATCTGAAGCTTCCATGTTTCCCGTCTCTAAGATATCAACCGTGAAATTCGATTGGTCGCAAGCAGAAATATCTATCATACTCGAAGTGAAGCAAACTTCTTCACCAGTATCTTGAAACTCTAATAAACCTGCCCCAGTTAAAACAAAATCTGCACTGTCGTCTAAATCTGTAAAATCTCCAGTGATAGTCCATTGCCCATTCGCTGGTGGATTATCTGTATCACAAGTACCCGTTGAACAATCTCCTGCAACGCCTTCTCCGGCTGTGTCAAAAGTTTCTTCGTATGCAATGGTAGTTGTAAAAGACATCGTACCACCCCCATTACTAGTGGGCGTAATCTCCGTAGATTCTCCATCACAAACATCTATATTCATTGCAGTAGGAGCGTTTGGATTTGGATTTACTGTTATCATGACTGCCGTACTTGCACTTTCACAACCCGCCACCGACTGCGTTACATAAACTGTCTCTGTTCCTACGGTACCCGTGGGCGAATAAGCCGCTCCATTTTGGATTATCATCGTCAAAGCGGCATCACTGTAATAAGTAAATGTCGCACCTGATACTCCTGTCGCTACTACATCTACGATCATATCACTCTCACAGTAAGTCGCTCCCATTGCCGCTGGGGCTCCTGGTATTACATTTACTGTTACCGTAATCATTGTAGCTTCACTTTCGCCATTAAAATTACAAGCGGTAATCCATATTTCATCTGTACTTCCAGCAGATGTATTTGGATCAAAAGAATCTACCGTTGGACCAAAGATCGGTGCTGCACCAGTGGCTGGGTCCATATCATAATATTTAAAAGTAACTGATTCAGTACTCGTTGGTGTAATCAGTGTTGATTCTCCATCGCACACATTAATGTCCATTGCCATGGGTGGATTTGGCAGAACCAAAACTTCTGTATTGTCGTTATCCATAACTATATCTCCTGTAAAACATCCTTCGGCATTGATATTTATTGTGTTGATGAAGTCAGCAGTCACCATATCAACCGTACATGTATAAGTAAATGATTCCATAGGATCAAAAGTACTATCCATATTTCCATTGGAAAGTATAAGACCATTAATCATAGAAGTACTTGCAGTACAATTCGTAACATCAAGACCTGGGTCGCTCGCATTATCAATCAGTGTGATATTACATAATGGCTCATTTCCAGTATTGGTAACTGTAATCGTAAAGTTTGCTGATGTATTTTGAGAAATAGACTGGGTATCATCACCGTTATCTGCATCGTCTTTTACAACCATGACATTAGGCATAAAGCACTCTAATTCTTCGATGACAATAGTCGAGGAGCAGGCAACAGGTCCTGTAGGTCCTCCGCAGGTCAGCATATTTACTGTTTGAGTAACAGGTACACCCGTACCTGGGTTCCCAAAATAATCTAGACTAGTAGCATCCACACCCATTGGTGGTCCGACAATAGTAACTTCATCTCCGTTATCATCCCAAGCAGGGCATATATTATCAGAAAGGTCGCCATCGCCATTTGGATCTAATTGAAAAGAAAATAACTGAATGGAAGCACCATTTGCAATAGTGGTACCAGGAGCAAATGTATGCAGTAAGCCACCAAAATCAAAGATATTTACGCCTGAAATATCCAAGGGATCGGGCTGCCCAGGGCATGCGTTATAGGTAATTATAAAGTATTCCTCCATACATTGATCTCCGCTAGGCACTGGCAAGACTTCCGTTATTACTAACTCGGCCATCGGTCCCGATCCTCCACCAGTACCTGTGTTGGCATCCGTAACAATAATGGTAATATCGTTATCACCACTTATACCCAAAAAAGAAGGGTCGCATAATGTCATTTGAGTTTCAGTAGCAGAACCCGTGTATAAAAACTCGCCAAACTCAACCCCATTTATATTTATATTATACTCTGGTGTCATCGGATCAGTAATATTAAAAGTAACATTCACACAGAAAGTACCATCAGCATTACATGCAGCCGTTGCCGTGATAATAAATATTTCCGTAACTAAAATATCAACTTGAGTTGCTTCACTTTCGCAACCGTTCACAGTTTGTGTTACATACACCGTTTCACTGAAACCAGACGGAGAATATGTGGCACCAGTCTGTATCACAAACATCAACGCCGAGTCATCATAGTAAGTGAATATTGCACCTGGGTCTCCCATGGCTATAACGTCCTCCATTGGTTCTCCCTCACAATACATTGCGCCTTCTGCAAATGGTGCATCCGGAATAGCATTGACAGTCACAGATATCATAGTGGCAGCACTTTCCCCATTAGCCACACTACAGCTAGTAATCCAGATATCATCCACAGTATCTGCAGCAGTCATAGGGTCATAAGGATTTGTAGTCGGTCCGAATACTGGAGCAGCACCTGTTGATGGGTCAGAAGTATAATACTTATATTCATCTTCACATTCTACCTCCACTTCTTCCAAAATATGTGTTTCAAAAGCACTATTATTACGAA
>ENA-ORXR01003283-ORXR01003283.1-marine-metagenome-genome-assembly--contig:-NODE-3283-length-14602-cov-5.228709_pt1 | contig 14602 bp, 16 predicted proteins | sample MGYA00237866_ERZ511479 | MGnify/ENA metagenome assembly ERZ511479 | reverse complement strand
GCGGCGGGCAATCTTGTGCCCACAATTTTTACGGTGACGTACACGCCCACGAACGACAGCCCCGAAAGGGCCATGAACACGGCACCCATCAAAGGGTTCTGTGGGGTTTGTGTCTTCACCATGCCCCAGACGTTTCATGCCGCCCCGCGGACGGCAAGTCACATCTGCACATCGCTTTGAAATTACAGCGGCATCGTGGGCCCGGCAGGGTCATCGTTGGATGTAATGCGAAAACAACTCGCCTCGCCCGTCATGGCGGGGGTCAGGGCATGGGCCACGCCAGGGGGAACCGCACAGGTATCACCAGGGTTCAGCGCCGTGGTGCCCCCGTCCCATGTCAGCCGCCAATGGCCACGCATCGGCATGATGATCGTGTGTCGATCATGGGCCACCATTTCATCGTTCATCGACCCACGCGTTACAAAATCCACGTCAAACCCAGGACGATCGCGCAACATGGCATCGGGCCCAATGACGGGTGCTGGCTGTTTGTCTGCCAAGGCCATCATGTCCCAGTACCGGGCCACGTAATAGGGCACCACGTCCGCCGTCGTGGGTTCCGGTATCCGTGCCAAAACATCGTCCCCCAACAGGGGCATCGGCACCACACCGTCCGGCAAAGCATCGCCCTTTTTGGTGTCGTACAACTTGCCGTTTTCGCCCAAAACCAACCCGTGGTCCGCGGCATCTTCGATCACCTGGGGTGCCCACAAAACGCCGCCCCCCGCGTCGTCCCCGCCCAGGATGGCCATGATCATTCCGTAATCGGTGCCAATGTTTTCGAACCCTCGGAAAATGCCCGTCGGAATGTTGATGATGTCGCCTTCTTCCAAGACCACTTCACCCGCAGTGCCCCAACGGCCCCAAAAGAAACGCCAACGCCCTTTCAGGACAAAAAACACTTCTGCGGTGCGGTGCGAATGCAATGAATTTCGGCACTTAGGCGGCTGCCCCGCCGCGCCAATATTGAACCCAGGCGTGTCTTGGATGTGCACGTGCTGATCCGCACTTTCACTGACCCCACCCCCGATGATCGTGAAGTTTTCCTTTTGATCCGATCCCGGCGTATGGGCATCAATAAAGGCGGTCTTACACGGCATCAAATCGCCGTAACGAACGATCCGGGTTTCCATTTCAGCGGGCGTCATGGGGGTGTCTTCCTTGTTTTTGCACACGTGTGCATTTCAACGACCTTCACCCGGCTTACGCAAGCATTTTCTGATACAGCGCAATGTCATGCCAAGTTTCAAACTTACGGCCCACCTGTCTGGTGATGCCGATGCACTCAAACCCCATAGACATGTGAAGCGCCTCACTGGCCAGATTGGGCTGGGTCACAACCCCCATCAACGTATGAAACCCCCGCGCCTTCAAATCGGGGATCATGTGATTGTACAGCGCCCGTCCCACACCCTTTGCGGCGTAATCCCGGTCTACGTATACGGTGACCTCTGCCGTGAAACGGTACGCCGGGCGGGGCCGATATGCGCTTGCATAAGCATAGCCTAAAATACGCGCACGCGCATCCTCTGCCACCCAATAGCCATGGGTTGCCTGATGGGTTTCAATCCTCTGCGCCATCTCCTCAACGTCTGGCACCGCATCTTCGAACGAGATCGCAGTCTCCAATACAAATGGCGCATAGATTGCCCGTAAGGATGCGGCATCCTCAGGCACGGCGGGGCGAATGTTGAAAGTAAAAGACATGGCGGGAACCTGGCTAAAACCAGGACAAATCGCAAGACGACTTCACCCCATCATTGTTGCAATAAATATCCAAACTGCACAAACCTCTGTCCCGCCGCCGCACATAAAAAAGGGAAGGGAACAAACACCCCCTCCCCGTCTTCAAACTTAAAAATGCGGGCCGGTACGGCCTGCGCCTTTGGATTAGCGCTTGCCGTAGTACAGGCCCACCACGTGTTCGGCTTCTGCAAAGAACAACCAACGCTGGGTCAGTGTTCCGACAAAGTGCACCAAGAACGCCAGCGTCACGATCACCCAACCACCGGGGATCAACAACAACAAAACAGGTACCAGCACCATCAGGATGAACGACAACATCCGCAGCTTCTGCGCGTGCTTGCGGCCCACTTTGTGCACCATTTCTTTCAGTAGATAATTGTTGCCCGTGTGGGGCGGTTCAAACGCCCGCACAATGCCGCGTGCGCCCAGACCCGTGGCCGTGCCAATATCCGATCCCGATTGCGCCAGGGCCGTGTCGCCCCGTGTCCAGCTGGCCATTTGCAATAAGCCCGCCACCGCCAACAAGATCACAGCCAGCAACACATGGGCCGTCAACAATGCGCCGCCTGCAATGGACAAGACCATGAACAGCGCCGGCGTAGACCAGTGGTTCCACCGCGGCACGGTCTTCATCTGTGCGTAAATCATCGATGTGGCAAACACCGTTGCCAGGGCCAAGATTGCGCCGATGATCCCCAAAACGATCAAGGTTTGGCCAAGGAACACCGCACAGAACGCGTAAATTCCCATGATGGTCAATGTGGCCACGGCCAACACGCCTTCGCGCGACAGCCAAGACGTCTGCCACTGGCTGAACGCGCGCCACGCGCGTTGCGGGTTGCCCAAGTGAAACGTGGAAGACACCAAGCCACCCACGGATAATGCGTAACCCAAAGCGAAGTACCAAAATGCCGACCAACCCGTGACGGCAGGTTGTCCCAAACCAAGAAACGCCAACAGACCAAAGCCCAAGCCGGACGTCACAGTAAAGATGATGATTGAATGTGCGGGATGCATCAGATTTTCTCCAGCGCTTTATCAAGCCAACCCAAGAACCCTTTTTGGTCCGTGGCAACAGGTTCCAAATACGGGGCCAGAATGTCGAATTCTGGTTCCACGTCTTTGGGCCGTGGGGGCAGATATTTGTTCACAGGTTTCGTGCCTTGTTCGGGCATCAAATCGATCCCGCCGCGTTCGGCCACCAGTTTGGACACGTCGGAGTTTTCATCCCCCAAATCCCCAAAGTGCCGGGCGCCCGATGGGCATGTCCGCACGCACGCCGGCTGGCGGTCTTCTTCCGGTAGATTTTCGTTGTAAATCCGGTCAACGCACAGGGTACATTTCTTCATGACCCCGGCTGCCGCATCCATTTCACGCGCACCATACGGACAGGCCCACGCGCAAAGACCACAGCCGATGCAGGCATCCTCGTTCACCAAAACAATCCCGTCTTCCTGGCGTTTGTAACTGGCCCCCGTTGGGCACACCGTCACGCAGGGCGCATCTTCACAATGCAGACAGGATTTCGGGAAGTGGATCAACTGGGCTGGCCCTTCTTCGGGCTGCACTTCAAAGCTGTGCACACGGTTCAAGAACGTGCCCGTTGGATCACTGCCATAAGCATCTTGATCCGAAAGTGGTGCGCCATAGTTTTCGGTGTTCCAGCCCTTACAGCTGACCACACAGGCATGGCACCCAACACAGGTATCCAGGTCGATAACCAAACCCAGTTTCTTATCGGTCGTTTGCGGTAGAGTTGTCATATTACACAGCCTCTGAAATCGGAAGGATGGTGGCGGCAGCTTTCGCCCCTTGGGAAGCGCCTGAGCTGACCAAGAACCAGACGAAGCTGCCAAAGCAGAACGCCACGAACAGCGCGATGGCGATCAGGGTTTTGGTTTGCCCGTTCATTTCCCCACCTTCCATTCCAAATCTTGTGGACCAACGCCCACGGGTGATTTCTGCGCCTCAACATTTGGCTGGGCCTGTGCATCCGCTGGCGCATCTGCCTTTTCGATCTTAACCCGAAGATCAAACCAAGCCGCTTGCCCTGTGACCGGATCACTGTTGGCCCACCGCATCCCGTCACCGTTTTCCGGCAGCAGTTCGTGGATCAAGTGGTTCAGCAAGAAACCCTTCGTGGCCTCTGGCGCGTCTTCTTTCAGCGCCCAAGCCCCTTTGCGTTTCCCGATCGCGTTCCACGTCCAGACAGTGTTTTCATTCAGCGCCGCCATATGCGCCACCGGAACGGTGATCGTCCCGTGTGCGGATGTGACAGAGGCCCAATCGTCTTCCGCGAACCCGTGCTGTTCCCAGATTTTCGTGGGCACAAACAAAGGGTTACGACCATGGATTTGGCGCAACCATGCGTTCTGCGTGCCCCACGAATGGTACATCGCCATAGGACGCTGGGTCAGGGCGTGAATGTTGAATTCTTCCGTATCGACACGGCTGTCCTCAAACGGCGCATACCAGATCGGCAGTGGGTCCAAAGTATCTTTGACCCGTTGGCGCAGATGTTCTGGCGGTTGACGGTCGCCGTGCCCTTCGGCGGCCAACTGGAACCTGCGCAATGGTTCAGAATACAATTCGAACAGGTACGGTTGCGGCGCATCGTAGATGCCGATTTTCACAGCCCAGTCCTGATAATCCGCATTCCACGGCTTATTGAAATCAGCCCCATCCGGCACATGGATTTCGTAGAATCCGCCGTTGTCGATGTACTGTTCCAACTGTTTGGGGTTCGGCGCACCGCGCCCTTCGGATTTGCCATCTTCCCCACGGAAGCCGATCAGCGGGCCGACACCCGGACGGCGTTCGTGGTTCACGATGTAATCGGCATAATCTTTGTATTTCTGCGAACCGTCTTCGTTGACGAACCCTTTCAGGCCCAGACGCGCACCCAAATCGCACAGCGCGGATTGGAAGCCTTTGACGTCACGGTCAGGTTCAATAACTGGCCAACGGATACTGTCGTTCGCGCCCTCAGCCTCACAAATTGGACGGTCGAGCAGGGAAATACAGTCGTGCCGTTCAAGGTACGTTGTGTCGGGCAGGATCAGGTCAGCAAAGGCCACCATTTCAGATGAATACGCATCGGAATATATGATCTTGGGGATCACATAGTCGCCGTTTTCATCCTTGTCCGTCAGCATCTTCATCACGCCGCCAGTGTTCATGGAACTGTTCCACGACATGTTCGCCATATACATGAACAGAACGTCAATATCGTAGGGGTCTTTGGCATGGGCGTTGGAAATCACCATGTGCATCAGACCGTGCGCGGACATGGGGTTTTCCCACGTATAAGCTTTGTCGATCCGCGCAGCAGAACCATCAGGCTTCAAACACAGATCATCCGGCCCATGGACATAACCCAAATGCGGGCCGTCCAACGCAGCACCCGGTGTCACTTTATAATGTGGCTTTGGGTGGGCTGTGATCGGTTTTGGATACGGTGGTTTAAACCGGAAACCACCCGGCACTTCGACAGTGCCAAGGATGATCTGCAAGATGTGCAACGCACGACAGGTCTGGAACCCGTTCGAGTGTGCGGAAACCCCGCGCATCGAATGGAAGGACACAGGACGCCCAACCATCTTGGTGTGTTTTTCACCGCGGAAGTCGGTCCATTCTTTGTCCAACTCAAACGCTTCGTCGAACGCGACACGGGCCAGATCAGCGGCCATGGCGCGGATACGCTCAGCGGAAATTCCCGTCGCCGCCGCCACGTTTTCGGGTGCGTATTCGTCGGACATGTATTTTTCAGCCATCTGCTGGAACACAGTCCGCGCACCTTTGTAAGTCGCACCAAGGTCAGGCTTCACGCCCTTCTTATCAAACGCAGCGGGCTTGCCTGTCGTGCGGTCAATCACAATCTGTTTGCCATCTTTGTCGCGCAAAAGCAGACCCTTGTTTGGGCCATCCTTCTCATCAATCAAGCACGGCGCGTTGGTGAATTGGGCCAGATAATTCAGGTCCAGTTTGCCCGCTTTGAACAGCAAGTGCACCATGGACAGAATGAACAGACCGTCGGTGCCGGGGGTGATGCCAACCCATTCATCCGCAATCGCGTTATAGCCGGACCGGATCGGGTTCACGCCGATGACCTTGGCCCCGCGCGCTTTCAACTTGCCCAGACCCATTTTGATCGGGTTAGAGTCGTGATCTTCCGCCACGCCAAACAACATGAACAGCTTTGTGCGATCCCAGTCAGGTTGCCCAAATTCCCAGAACGCGCCGCCCATGGTGTAGATGCCACCGGCCGCCATGTTCACGGAACAGAAACCGCCGTGGGCGGCATAGTTCGGTGTGCCGAACCCTTGCGCCCAGAAGGATGTGAAGGACTGCGATTGGTCCCGCCCCGTAAAGAACGCCAGCTTTTCTGGGTTCTTTTTGTGCACGGGTTCCAGCCATTCGACCGCCAGATCGTAAGCTTCTTCCCATGAAATTTCTTCGAATTCGCCTTTGCCACGTTCGCCAACGCGTTTCAGCGGCTTTTGCAACCGCGATGGCGCGTTGACCTGCATAATGCCCGCTGACCCCTTGGCACACAGAACGCCTTTGTTCACAGGGTGGTCTTTGTTGCCTTCGATGTAAGCGACTTTGCCTTCTTTCATGTGGACGTTGATCCCACAGCGGCAAGCACACATGTAGCACGTGGTATTGCGAACCTCGTCACTGACTTTGGGGCTTAGATCGATTTTGGGTTGTCCCATTATGCGTTCCCTTCCGCTTGCGCGATTGTCACTGCGATCATGTCTACGATATCTTCAGCTGAACACCCCCGCGACAAATCGTTCGCTGGCTTTGCCAGTCCTTGTAAGATGGGCCCAATGGCCCGTGCCCCGCCAAAGCGTTGCGCGATTTTGTATCCGATGTTCCCGGCATCCAGGTTCGGAAAGATAAATGTGTTGGCCTGCCCCGCCACAGGGGACCCCGGCGCTTTGCGCGCGCCGATATCTGGCACCATGGCCGCGTCAAATTGCAATTCGCCGTCCACGTCCAGATCAGGGCGTTTTTCACGCACCATTTCCGTGGCGCGCACAACTTTGTCGACGTTCGGGTGTTTGGCAGACCCCTTGGATGAAAAGGACAACATGGCGATCTTTGGATCAATGCCCGTCAGCGACTTCATCGACCCCGCACTGGCAATGGCAATGTCTGCCAGTTCTTTGGCGTTGGGATCAATCACCAAACCCGCGTCCGAAAAGACGTTCACATTTGATGGCAGATCATCGCGACCGTCAAACACCATAAAGAAGAAAGACGACAGCAACTTGGTGTCCGCCGCTGTGCCGATCACTTTTAACGCAGCGCGGATAATGTCGGGGGTGGCGTAAACTGCACCGCCGATGGTGCCGTCCGCTTCGCCCGCCGCCACCATGGCCGAGGCCGTGACCGCCCCTGCCCCGGCCGCCGCAGCGCCCAACGCCGCGCCGTCCACGGCGGCTGCCCCCCGGACGGAGCGGTACCCGTGGCTGTGCCCCTGGACCCAAGAGCCGAGCGCCCCACCATCAGCCGCCAACGGCAATGCCCCCGCCGCGGCGGCGGCGGCGTCCGCCCCCACCAACAACCTGCGCGTCCTCAACAGCCTCACCGGCGAAAAGGTGCCCTTCCGCCCCCGCAACGGCCGCACCGTCCGCTGGTACACGTGCGGCCCGACCGTGTACGACGTGACGCACGTCGGGCATGCGAGCAACTACGTGTCGCTCGACATCCTCCGCCGCATCCTCACCGATTACTTTGGCTACGAGGTGACGCTGCAGATGAACGTGACGGACATTGACGACAAGATCATCAAGCGGGCGGCCGAAGCGGGGGAACCGTTTGCGGACCTCGCCCGCCGCTACGAGGCGGCCTTCTTTGACGACATGCGCGCGCTCGGCGTGCGCCCACCCGACCTGGTCACCCGCGTCAGCGAGTACGTGCCCGACGTTATTGCCTACATAGAAGGCATTGTCGGGCGGGGGATGGCCTACGCCGCCGGCGGCTCGGTCTACTTTGACGTCGACACCTTTCGGGGGGCGGGCCACCACTATGCCAAACTCGAGCCGGGCTCGGCGGGCAACGCCGCGCGCCTGGCCGAGGGGGAGGGCGGCCTCGATGGGTTGCCGGCAGCGTCGGCCGACGCGAGCAGCGATGCGGCGGCGGCCGCCGCCGCGGCGACGGCCGCGCGCGGGGCCGAGAAAAAGTCACCGTCGGACTGGGCCTTGTGGAAGGCGTCGCGCCCCGGGGAGCCGTTTTGGGAGTCCCCCTGGGGCCCCGGCCGCCCCGGCTGGCACATTGAGTGCTCGGCGATGGCGTCGGCCGAGTTGGGCGGTCACATTGACATCCACACGGGCGGCGTCGACCTCAAGTTCCCCCACCACGACAATGAGCTGGCGCAAGCGGAAGCGTACCACGCGTGCCCCCAGTGGGTCGACTACTTTCTCCACACGGGCCACCTGCACATTGACGGCCTCAAGATGTCCAAGTCGCTCAAAAACTTTATCAGCATCCAGTCCGTCCTGACACGCATCTCCTCGCGGCAGCTGCGCCTCTTCTTCCTCCAACACCGCTACGACGCGCCGACCGTGTACGCCGAGTCGGCGCTCGCCGAGGTGGTCAACGTCGACCGGGCGCTCGTTGACTTTTTCGGGGCGGTCAAGGCGGCGCTCCGCGAGGCCGCCTCGGCCGCCGCTGCGCCGTCGACCGCCGACGGGGCGGGGGGCTTGCGCCCGTCGGCCGCCGCGTCGGGGGTGCTGGCCGAGTTGGGGGCCACCCGCACGGCCGTGCGGGCGGCGTTGGAGGACAACTTTAACACGCCGGCGGCGTTCCTCGCCCTCCTCGCCCTCGTCAAGTCGGTCAAGGGGTACCTCGCCGCCCCTGGCGGGGGCGGCGTCAACGCGCCCGTCGTGCGCGCCGCGGCGCGGTACCTCACCTTTATGCTGCGGGTGTTTGGGTTGGGCGGCGACGCTGGGGAGGAGATTGGTTATGGCGGCGCCGACGGGGACGCCGCGTCGGCGGAAACGGTCCTCACGCCGATCCTCGACGCGCTGTCGGCGTTTCGTGATTCGATCCGCAGCGCCGGGCGGGAGGCGCTCGCGTCGGGCGGCGCCGACGGCGGCGACGCGGCGGCGGCCACGGCGGCGATCAAGCGCATCCTCGCTGCGTGCGACGAGGTGCGGGACACGACGCTGCCGCCGCTCGGGGTGCGGCTCGAGGACCGCCCCGACGGGCGGCCGTCGTTGTGGAAGCTCGAAGACCCCGCCGCGTGGGCGGCCGAAGCCGCCCGCCTCGCGGCGGAGGAGGCGGCCAAGGCGGCGGCCAAGGCGGCGCGCGCGGCCGAGGCGGCGGCCAAGGCGGCGGCGGAGCTCGAGGCGGGCCGCGTGCCGCCCGCCGACCTGTTTCGGGGCGGCGAGTACGCGGGGAAGTATGGCGCTTTTGACGCGGACGGCCTGCCAACGGCCGACGCGGGGGGGGCGGAGCTGCCCAAAGCCGCGCGGAAGCGGCTGGCCAAGGCGCGGGAGCGGCAGGTCAAGCTGCACCAAAAGTTTTTGGCGGCGCAGCCAGCTGGTGGGGGCGCCCCGTAGCTGAGCAGGGGCGGTGGGGGTAGGTCATAGCATACCGAGAACCGAGCTGCGATGCTCGTCCATGTGCACATGGATTCCGAGTGTAACGTTGTTCAAACACAGGGCGGGTTGGTTGGCGTAGCGGCAGCGGGAGAGAAGGTGGCAACCGCGGCAGGGGCAGACACAATCAGCTCAACAGCTAAATCGGTCAGCGCATCTGAGTTCGTTTCTCAATCCAGGCTCTGGAACGAAAGTGAAGATTAAGGGGATCGGCGGTCTTCTCCCCCTTGCACGCTTGCACAGCGCCACCCATTGACGAGCCAGAAGGACGCGTGGACTGGTACGTATGCGAAAACGGCTGGCCAACCTCATGCGCGGTCTGGGGCGCGCATCGCCACAGAGGCAGTTTGACAAGCAGCGCGTCGCGCAAACCTGGCCGCAGCCACCCAAGCGGCGGCACCGGCGTTGCCAGCAATGCCCAGTCGGGGTGCGTTCGGCATTTGAAATCCAGGCACCGCCCCTTCACCCGTGTATCCATATCCGGGGATCCTGTATCCTAGCGGCTCGCGTCGGCGCCTCCGCGGAAGAGCCTGATGCGCTGTGGATCGAGTGGGTGGATCTTGGTCGAGACCGACAAGCAGCGTATGCATTCAGCGTGGCGTGCCAATGACGAGGTGCTACGTAAGCGCTTGAACAGCACGCTGGTCTCTTGACCGTGCAACGCTGCGTAGACGCGTGGCTTGGTGCCCAACAGCAGTTCTAGCCCTCCCATTGTGGCTGGTTCCGCCACCTCAGTCCGGGGGCACGCTGCTTCTGGAGAGGCTGGACACACCCCCTGTCCGCACCGGGCAAGCACTTCGTGTGGGGCGAGGCCGTGGAGCGCCTCCCGTTGGTCAACGGCCTGCGCATCCGCCTCGCACGTAGCCCCGAGTCCATCCACACACCCGCGTCCAGATTCGCCAGCTAAAAAGGGCGCCCGTGACCGGCCCTCTCGTGGCGCATCACGCAGAGAAGCACTCCCTCGTTGTGGCGGCCCGGCGCGTACTCTTCCACCCCCTGCTGCCCGCCGTCGAGTGGCACCTTTGCGCCCCCGCGCCTGCCCGGCCGTCGGTCCGGCCGCCAGCCGTCCCCGCCGGCCGCCCGCCCCCGATCTGGCGCGCCCCGCCGCCGCCGGGAACTGTTTTGGGCGCGTGCACCCCCCCGTCAGGGGTGGTGCACGCGCCCAAAACAGTTCCGTCTGGAACAGCGAGGGACGCCCCCCCCCCAACGCCGCCCACGTGCGCCAGTGTTTGTGTGGCCAGGGGGGACCAACGGCAACGGGCGGGCGCTTCGCGCGCCCCCACCCTTCCCCAAATGGACGGCTGCGGCCGCGCCGTCGCGACGGCGGCGCCCCACCTCACACCCGCCCGGGGGTATCCGCCGCTTCACCAGCAGACACGGCAGCGGCGGGCACCCCCCCTGCTCTTTCCGACGCAAGAAATAGGCCCCGGGGCTGCTGCCAAGCGCGCCGCGGGGGCGCCGGGATTTTTGGCAGCCGCCACCGCCCCTGCGCGCCGGCATTCCGCGCGGGGCGGCGTGGATCGGGGAAGCGGGGCGGTCCCCGGCGGCGGCGGCGCCAGCTGGTCGCGTAGGCCCCCGCAGGGGGGCGGGGCGCCGCCTGGACGGCGCGCCTGCGTCGGCGGCCGCACCGCCGCCCGTTGCAACAAACAATGAGCCCGCCGGCGCCCAATGAAGGCGTCTACGAAGGCAGCGGCGGCCGCGTCTGCACCACTGGCCGTTACGGCTCCTGCCAGCAGTACGTACTGGTAGATGAGCGAGCGCGCGGGGTGGGTGGTGGTGACGTCGGCAGCGGGGGTGAGCTCCCGCGCGGCCGCGGCGCCCGCGCCTCCCTTGTCACGCGCCCCTCGTCGGGCGCTCGAACAGTGGAGGCATGCAGTAGGGGACTCGCCGCGCGCTCGCATAGGGGAGGCATGCAGTGGGGGGCTCGCCGCGCGCCCGCGCTGTGGGGGCAAGCGGTGGGGGTCGGTCTTTAGAGGCGCGCCGTCGCCGCGCCCGCCGCCCCCTCATCGTGTCTCCACCACACGGATCCGACTACGTTTGCATACAGTCGTCATCTTGGCTCTTCCCCACTGGCGTGCCGCGGCGGCTGGCGCGCGTGTGTCTCGTCACATACAGGCGCGGCGCTGCTTCGCGGCGAGGGGACAGATTTTTTTCCCCAACAGGGGAGGTGCGGGTAGCGGCGCTCGACGGATATCCACTGCTGTGTCGCGAGCCGCAGCGTGGCGGCCCAGTGGGTACCAGGGGGGTGTCAAGAACCCAGGGCGCTCGCCGGGCTCTTTCCCTGTGGCCTTGTGGCAGCCGACCGTCCTTCGAACCAGCGGGCGGGCTCGGCAGCGGTCGGGAGCGCCCGGCGTGCAGTCGGTTGCCTTGGCGGTGCGCGGCCGAGACGAGGAGCGAACGGACGGCTGAGCGGGCTCGGACAGGGCGGGCGAGGTGCCCAGAGCAGCGTGCGGGCAACCGGGACCAACTGTCTCACCCGCGCCCGAGTGTATAAAGAGGGCGGCCGGCGCGTGGTGCAGGACCCCACGGAGCCGGCATCAACCCACCGCCCCCACTCCCAAGCACCGCTCACTCAAGCAAGTCGGTGACACCCTGCTCCCCTCCGGCTGCACCAGACGGCCCACCCTCGACCCCTTCTCCCCAACCTCAAGACGCCCTCGACCTGCCAAGGCCGACACCCGCCCTCGCAAGACCAACCCACCGATCGTCGCCGCCGCTTCACCACCGCCACCATGGCCCGCCGCTTGCTGCTGCGGATGCCCATCGTCGCGGCCGTCGCCATTGCCGTCGCAGCCGGCGCCCCCCCCCCCACCGACGGGCGGCCGGTGCTCCCCGCCGCCTCCCGCTCCGCCGACCTCGGCTTGTGGGACTACTCGTCAGGCCCCCACGGCCCCGAGCACTGGGCGGAGCTCGACCCCGCCTTCCGCGTCTGTGGCACTGGCCAGCGGCAGTCGCCCATTGACATCCCCGCCAAGACTCCCCCCCCCATCCACAACATGACCGTCAGCAGCATGGTCACCCTCCCAAGCGCGTTTGCGCTCGTCCCCCACGCCGGCAAAGTCAACATGGCGACCACGTGCGCGGTGTTTGGCTCGTGCGGCACCCTCGAGTGGGGCGACGACACCTACTTTTTCGACAACCTCCACTTCCACGAAGCGTCCGAGCACCGGCGCGCGGGCAAGCCCCTCTCCATGGAGGCGCACCTGGTCATGGCCACCGCGCCGCAGCCGACGCAGGCGGCGGCGGGCGGCGGGGCGGCGCCCAACAGCACCGACGACGGCAGGTTGCGGGACGGCCCCGAGGACCGCCCGCCCCGCAAGCTCGCCGTCCTCGCCGTCTTCCTCCACGTCGGGCAGGCCAACGTGGTGCTCGACGAGGTGCTCGACGGCCTCGAGGGCAAAGCGCCGGTCGGGGTGGGGAACATGTGGGACAACCTCCTCGTCGGCGACTCGGGCTTTTGCTCGTGGGAGGGGTCCCTCACCACGCCCCCGTGCACCGAAGGCGTCACCTGGTTTGTGCAGGGCGCGGAGGTGGCCGCGTCGCGGTCGCAGCTGGCGCGGTTTGCGCGGGACATCCACGCGACGCGGCGGGGGGTCAACCGGCCCGTGCAGCAGATGAACGGGCGGGAGCTGCGCTGCTTTGGGCCATGAGGGGGGGGGGGTGGGGGGGGGGGGGGGGGGGGGGGGGGGGGGGGGGGGGGTCGCTAGGCGTGTGCGAGCACGATGTACAAAGATAAAAGAAACACAATGAAAAAGGGGACGCCTGGAACGGAGCCGCGACCCGACCCGTGCAGGGCGGCGGCGTCGGCAGTGGGCAGCACGACCGGGTTGCGTCGCCAGGGGAGACTGGGGACACAGCAAAACGCCGTCGCGTGGGGCCCGACGCCAACCCCGCGCCCCAAACCGGTTGCGCCACAAACGCCACGAGCCAGGGTCCCTGCCGCCCGCCACTGGCCCGGGATCGACCAGCCGGCAGACGGATGGCGGCACCCCCACCGCCCACCGCAGCAAACGCCACCACCCGGCACCGACACACAAAACAGCGGGGACCGCACACTGCACTCTAAGCACGGGGACCCCCCCCGCGCGCATGTACACCCCCCTCGTCACCCGCAAGGCGCCACCAACACCACCGCCCACCACCACCCACCGCGTGGCGCGCCCGCCTCGACGCCCCGCCCTCGCGGGGCCCTCACCTCCGCCCGCCGAGGCGGCGCCCCGCACCCGACCCCCGGCGCTCCCGCCCAACCTCCTCCACCGCCGCCCGCACGCGCCCGACTTTCCGCTGCAGCGCCGCCGCATTCTCCTCGAGGTACACGAGGCTGTTGAGGTGCGCGTTGAGCACCGCCACAACCTGCGAGAGGACGTCGCCAGGCGCGTCGCCGCCGCCGCCGCCACCACCGCTGCCGCCCCCCCCCCCCCCCCCCCCCCCCGTCTCGAGCTCATTCATCTCCTTGATGAGCTCCGCCACATCCTCCGCGAGGCCGTCGAGCTCCCGCTGCACCCCCAACGCTGTGTCGTACAGGCGCCGCCGCTCGCCGCCGCCGCCGCCGGCGGGGTCCGCCCCCTCCCCCCCCGCCCCCTCGGCGCCCGCCACGGGCCCATACACGCGCGCCGCCTCTGCTTCCATGGCCGTCACGAGGGCGGCGAGCTCGTCCTGCTGCGCCTCAACGGCGTCGAGTTCAGACGTCAACGCCGACTGCGCTTCCGACACGACGAGCGCGTCCCGGTGGAGCGCCGTCACGGCCTCCTCAGAGGCGGCGACCGCCGCGTCCCAGCGGGACACGGCCGCCGCCGACGCGCGAAAGGTGGCGGCGAGGGCGGCAACCTCGTCGCCCCACTTGTGGGTCAGCTCCCCGACCGTCAGGGACTTGATGTCCGACGGGACTTCCAGGGGGGCGGCAGGCGCCGCCGCCGCCGCCGCCGCCGTGGTCGTTGCGGGCGCCGCCGCCGCCGCCACCGTGGACGTGATGGCCGCCGACACGGCGGGCGCGCCGGCCGTCAAGCCGCCCGACGTGGTCGGCGCAGCGGCGCCGCCGCCGGCAGCCGACGTGGCCGGCGCCGGCGCCGGCGCCGGCGCCGCCGCCGCCGCGTCGCTGCCGCCAAGGCCACTGCCCGCCGGGGCGGGCGTCCCCCCCGCCGCGGGCGCCGCCGACGAGGCGGGCGCCGCCGCCGACGTGGCGGGCGGCGCCGCCGACGCGGCGGCAAACGAAAAGCCGCCCGCGCCCCCCCCCCCCCCCCCCC
>ENA-ORXR01003282-ORXR01003282.1-marine-metagenome-genome-assembly--contig:-NODE-3282-length-14603-cov-9.958901_pt1 | contig 14603 bp, 16 predicted proteins | sample MGYA00237866_ERZ511479 | MGnify/ENA metagenome assembly ERZ511479 | reverse complement strand
GGGGGGGGGGGGGGGGGGGGGGGGGGGGGGGGGGGGGGGGGGGCAGGGAGGCCCCCATCACTGCGGCTGTTGGGAGACACGGCGGGTGGCGGAAGCGCCACCAGCGACGCGGCGCCCAACGAGGGGGCCTCTTCGGGGGGCGGTGGCGGCGGCGGGTGGGCGTGCGTGCAGATATGGGGGGAGCGCGCCCGGCATCCTCCGTGGTGGCGGACCCGTCAGAATTCCCGATTGAAGCCGCCGTCCAAGTACCCGGTGAGGGGGCACCGGTGGGGCACCCCGGAGGCGGGTGCGAAAGGGCACCTGCCCGCCCCGAGGTGGGCCTGGAGGTGCGCCCCAAAGCCCAGCCGCCGGTCGAGTTGGAAGGAGGGCGTGTGCAAGGGAGGTTGCAACCACGAACCCAATTGAATAAAGGCCCCAAGGGTAGGGCACCCCAGCGCCCAGGCGAGGCAGCAGCCAACATTTTCTCTCATAAAAACGGCGTTGCCAAACGACAACACCTGTGCTGGTGAGCGGCACACGACGACAAAGGATCAACCGTACTGGCAGACGCTCACTGGACACTTCCGGCGGAAGTGGTGGTAGTCGCGTGAGTGGCGCGTATCTACCGGCAGCGCCGGCCCCCCTCACAGGTCACAACAAGCGGCCGGTGTGCAACAGAGACTGCCACCGACGCTGCGGCGCCACGCAAGAGCCGAACTGCACGTGCAACTCGCACGTTTGCAAGCGCTGCCAGTCGTAGTCATGCGGAGGACCAAGCCGACACCATGCTGAATGAATCAGCCTGTTTTGAAATTAGGTAGCGGATTCGCCATCGACAGGTTCCTCGCCGCCGAGCCCCACGCAAGAGGCTGCAAGGGGTCTCGGCCCCCCTTTGGGCGTGGAGGGTGGCGCTTGAATACTCCCCGCTGTGGTACTGTACGCCCGGACGCGGGAGCCGGCGGCGGGCCATGGGTCTTGCAGAGACCCTCCAGCTCTGACCCCCACCGCCGGTGCAATCTGCACCAATCGAATCAATGGTGACCGTCTGTCACCACCACATCCCCCTCTCCCGATTGTTCACGCGGGTGTGCTGCCGCGCGCTTTGTGCGGCACCCGTCAGCAACCCTGCTCGGCAGATCGCGACGACCCGCAGACGCTGTTGGCCCCTCCGGTTGGGATTAGGGTTCAACCCGCGGCCGCCTCTTGTTGCAAGACGCGACACCCCTCGACCGGTGAATGTGTGGGCGAAACGAAGCGCTTGACGGCCCGCCGGTCATAGACCCACTCGCCATACGATGAGTGCCGCGACTCGGGGTCTGATCGGAAGGGTTGTTGCGTGAGCCCGGCGCGGCGGCCCAGTTTCGTCGACAGAGAACGGACAGCGTGCGTGCTCGTGGAGTTGAGATTCGTGCAAAAACGGCAAGGAGTGGGGCCGGCGGCGACGGCAGCGGAAGAACGGCTCCAACCGACACCTTGTGGCCGCGAAGTGTGCGCGGACAGTGTGGACCTCCCACGGCGCCGCGCAGTTGGTGGCGACAATTCCAAGCCGACCCCTGCGACAGCGTGCGTTGCGGGGCCGCTGCCGTTCCTCGTGCGTTGACCACTCCTCGCAACGGGAGCTCTGTCGTTGGAAGGAGAGGAGACACCTGTCTCTCTCGGAACGGTAGTAAGAGGCACCCAGGCTCTCGCGCGGTCACCTTCTATGGGTGCGCTCTCTGCGGCCGCGCTTGCCAATTTGAGAGTGCGCCGCCGCAGGGCGGCCGGCGGCCGAAGCAGGGGGCTGGCAGCCCATATGCGGGCTCATCCACGGAAGAGCCCTTGGCAGACCCGGACTTGGCTGCGGCCGGCCTAGATCCGTTGTTTTTGGCTGCTCGAGATCGTCGCTGGTGTATCTCACACTCGCCTGTCTGCGGCGAGATTGTCGCCTCCACGGAGGCGTCAACACTTGGCTGGTGTCGCACGCGGTACGGGGTGATCTGCTGGCCACCTCGTCGCCATCATTCGGACGAGGTGGCTGGGTCATTGCCCCGGTTGACTGCTTGCGTTTCAGGGATGGGGTCGGAGCTCAACTGCCCAGACCGATCACCCGACGTTCCTCGATCCACCGCTCATGGATGTCGTTTCGAGCCGTGGACCAATGTGCACTCTTTGGATTCAGGGTACATCTCGGGGGCCCTCAGACTGCAGAAGCCACAGGGTTGGACGGCCTGCGGACCCTCTGGGACTCGTCGCCTGCCAGCTGATTGGCTGCAATATGGGTTGTGGTCGCTGTCCCTTGCCCTTTGTTCGGCCGACTCACGGCTCGCCGTCCAGAACATGAAACGCAAGCTTCGCGGCGGGCCGTGGGCCGCGCGGCGGGCCGGGGGCCGCGGCGGAGCTTGCGTTTCGTGTCGATTGACGCAACGACTGCCAGCGAGATCAGGTGCCCGAGTTTCTCTCTGACCGCACCCCACACCGCTCAGCTTTGCACGTAACGCAGGCGGCGAGGAGATCCGAGAGTCACGGCTGCAGACTGAATTCTGGGCAGCCCAAAACAAAGGCTGTGGCCGTCAGTGCCCCACGGTCTGATGGAAAGAGCCAACGCCAACCTTAACCCTATCCCAGGAGCGAAGCGTGTCCCAGTCCCGGCCGCTTGTTGCAGTGCGGTACAGTACGACTGCCACCAGCTGGTCACTTGCAGGTGAGCGCTTCACCATCTCGGCAGGTGCACGGAATGCGACACGTCTCTCCGAGTTTTCTATGGCCGGTCTCTGAAGTTGGATGGGACGCTGAGAGAAAGCACAGCACGTCGTCACACATTCGAAGTTCTGGAGTAGGCCTTGACGGCCGACCCAACGGAGCTTTGGCACAGAGCATTCGTGAGATTTCCGCTATGCGCTGCTGTGAGCTTTCTCAGCATCCCATCTTTCTTCAGAGACCGGCCATATGAATACCTGACATGCAGGCCTCGTTGTGTGCGCACCATGCCTCAGCGTAGTAGTGCCGGATTGCCTTACAATAGCGACGGCATGATACGCTTAGCCGCTCGTTTAGTGGCCAACAGATCTTTTTAACTCGTCAACTCGTCCTTGTCCTTGGTCTTCTTCAGGCCACCACTTCATGGCATCGGACAACGTCACGAGGTGTCCACCACTCACGCGTCGGCTGAGCTCGCCGCGCTCCAATGAGAGGGGTCTTTTCACAGAAATGCACCACTGCCTTTCGGGCTTTGCTCGTTCGACAGTCAACCAGAGCTTGGCACACAGATTCCTGCTAGTGTGTGTAGTTTCGGATGGGAATGGCTGTTACTAATCACACCGTAACAGCACATTTGAATAACACAAGCGAAGTTAGGAACACTGGCCCTGAGGCGACGACAAGACGGCCGCCGGCCATCGCCCCCGCCTCCTTGATGCCGTCGACGGAGTTGACTGGTGCATCCCCGATTGCCTACTGGGAGCCGCCGCTACCGAACTCGCCTATCGCGGCTGGTTTCCTGCCGCTGTCGATAGTCTAGCAGCGTGGCTACACCGCCATGAACGGGATCCGATTGCTGCCGCAGTCCTTTCGGCCTGAGTGGCTCTGCCGTGCATTGAGGTGCAGAAAATCCTGGCTCTGCCGCGCATTGAGGCTCTTCGAATTTGGCGCCGGCGTTTTCGACTGTCGCCCTAACGGCGCCGCTGCCATTGGTGTCGGCTTCTGAGCAATGTCTCGCGTCATGGACCCCGCTCTTCTCAGTGTCGGAACCTCCCATATTCTCCCCACTTGCTAAGCGTGCATTCCCCCCAAGCACAGTACCTGCTGTCGCCATTGACACTGCCTTGCGTCCCGCATTGTCTGCGTTTTTCGCGCCCGTGCTAAGCGTCGCGGTGACCCATTCGACCGTTGCTGTGCCACTGATTCGGGCAGCGTCCAGACGAGGTGGGCCCCGTGATTGCTCCAACCACAAGGAAAAAGGGCTTATGTGATGCCTTTGCCTCGTACATAAGCTCGGGTCTTCTGTGTTTACTACACATCACAAAGACAGTACAGTGCTCAGCTCGTCGCCTACGGCTGTGAGCCACCACCCGCGGCGCCTCCGGGTTGCGCCCAGGCGCCGATGGATGAGTTGGATAGAGTGGGGAGAGAAAATAGTAGCGCAGCTTACTGAAGATGTAGTGTGTTCGGACTCACAAGGTCGCTCACGAGGCTGGCGCGGCATTTGAAAAGGGGGTGGTGCTATACAGTATCTGCCTATCCTCGCTCTCTCTGCCTATCCGCCGTTGCAGAAGGGCACGACCGGGCGTCCTAATGTACCTGCCACTCATGTCAAGTCCCACCTGTACTGCGCGCCGGCAAGAGTATGCCAGCACAGACAACACCACCACTCTCCCAGATGGACAGGTTCTTGATACTCGCTGCCGCATTTACTGTTAATTTCATGAAATGGGAGACCCCTGAAATCAAATGTAGTGTCCCTCAAAATCAACAATTCGGGAACTGTCCGATGACATATATGGATGGCCACTGCCCATGGCTCTGCGCTGTTGATGACACGCGCAGCGGGGCCGAGGCGGTAGCGCAAAGCAGGGGCCGCTAGCGGGTGTCGCGCGCGGCAGTGCGACACATGCACCTTGGCTTGGCATCTGATGCGTTTATTTCTTTTTCTATGTGTTGCCACAAACGTCTCGGTGTGTCTCAGGCCGCGGTTGCGATGCGCGCACCGCCTCGCCACGGCAGCTGGAGCGCGCCTATTTCTGCGTCCGCGCGCGGCACCCTATCCTTGTTGTCCCTGCTGGAAATGTTGTCCCTGCTGGTCTTGCTGTTGCCACGGGTGTCGCCCATCGTGCGAAGGTCCCTGACAGCAATCGCAGCGGGACGTCCTCAACGTCTCTGGGCGGGGAAGGAGACTCAGCGCTCATCGTGTGCCTTGGACTCTCCGACAAATGGGCAGGGAGCAACTCGCCACCGGGCCATCTATGGCGCGTCGCCAAAGAGTAATCGGATCGAACAAACTCTCACAGAAAGTCACAGCAGTTCACAACAGCTCACAACACAGAAGTTAGAATTGCTGTGGTTGCCTGGTCTCCCACAGAGCCATCCAGGAGCCCTGAGCTTGCAATTTTATTTCAAAGCACAGTCACAGCACAGTCACAACATGCTGTGACTTTCTGTGAGCTTTTCCCAGATCCGATCATTCTTTGGCGATGCGCTGTACTGTACACGTTGAACCCGCACCTACAGCCGTTCTCCCAAAAATCCCACACTCCATCTGTCCCAAAATAGTTCCAAATCGGCCTCTGCGGGGTCGTAGAGGCCGACTTGGAACTCTTTTGCAACAGTTGCAGTGCCGTTTTCTTGTGAGAACCACTACATGACGCACATTGTTGATGGATGACCAATCCGCCAGCTGTGCGTCCAGCTGCTGCAGCCGCCCCATTGGAGGGCGTCCATTCCGGCACTGGGGCCACAGCTCCTGCGGCCTCTGCCTCTGCTGGTATCATATCCATGATGTATCGGTCCGTTGGCGCCGCGACGTCTTCTGGATGGGGTATGCGGTGGCAGACTGGGCATGTCACGGACGTCCCCGACGTTCCCGTTGGGTCTCGTGTGCTGTGCCACGATGAGGTAGCCTGCGGCGTTGGCACAGCTGCCTCCGGGTCTGAGGAGGGTGCTAGGGGGGTCGACTCGGTCGAGCCGCCCACTCTCCTGACGAGTCGGCTTGCTGGCCTTCTCCAATAGCCGAGCCCATGGTCCAGAGGGCCCAACAGGCTGGTGCCACGGGATACGTGAGTCTGGCGAGCTACCCGGCTGGCACGTGCAAACGGCAGGCGTGCCCTTGCCCAGTACCGCATAAAGGCCGTGCGCGGCCAGCGACGCTCGGTCCGTGGAGCTGCCGCGAAGCAGAGCAGCTTGCCCACTGAACGCGTGTAGGCGAACCGCCAACTCTACCGGCCAAGACAGAAGACGACGAGCAAGAAACCGTCGTCCCCGCCGCCGCCATCTCTGTCGTTGGCGGAGATTTCGTACACAACATCTCGCCGCCGACGCTCGTTGGCCGACCATGGACGAGTCGCCGCACCCTGCCGCCCGTGCAGCGACACGCGCGCACCGCCCGCGCGCCGCGGCGGCCACTGCGGCCATCGTTGTCTCCGTCTTCGCTGCTGCCGCCTCTGCCACCGGGACGGTGTTGGGGGGCTCAGCCCCCGCCACCTTTCATTTGCTGGACGCCGTGGATCGCCAACCGGCCGACGACCCGTCCGGCGCGGGCCCGCCCGGCAGCCGCCATTGGACCTCCTTCTGCAACGGCCCCGTGTCGATCACCGCAACATGCCCGTGCTACTGGAGGGTTGAGGCTGACAGTACGGTTTCTGACTTATCCCTCGACGCGGCACTCGTGCTCGCCGAAACGCAGCCGCCGGAAACGACCGAGGCGGACCTAGATGCAGCGGCCGTCACCCTGGCCAACGTATCTGTGTCGGGGGGTGTGCTGGCGCCCGTGCAGGACTTGGAGGGGCTGTTTCTGTTTTCCAGTCGCCCGTCTATCATCCGCGAATCCGTGACGGTTGTTGCCACCGCCACCCTCCAGGGGGGGACGGGCGTCGGAGACGACGGCGACTGCACAACCTTCTTGCTCATGCCTTTCCGCCCGGTCGAGGCAACGTGCCCAGTGCTTGACATCTCCATTGGTGGGAGCGGCAGCCGTGTTGCGACGGCGCGCGGGCCGGCGGCTAGCACGGAGGAACCGCGGGCGGCCGTGGCCGCCGACCTTTTCGAGGGGGACGCTGACGCTCACCGGGAGCCAAGGTGGATGCGCGATGACAAGTTCGCGTCTGCCCGAGTTTCGCGCGTCTTCGGGCGCATCGTCGGCGGGACGCCCCTCACCGACCCCGAAGCCCGTCGGTGGGTGGTCAAGATCTACGGCAACGACAACAACCGCTTGCGCTTTGCGTGCACGGGGTCGGCCATTGGTCCTCGGCACGTCCTGACCGCCGCGCACTGTGAGATTACAGTGGGGTCGGTCGTCAGCTTTTTGCCAACGTCGACAATGGCAGCGGGCACCAACGTGAGTGTCGTCACCGTGACGGGACATCCGGACTACGACGAAGACAGGCAGGAAAACGATGTGGCGGTGCTGGGCCTGGCGGACGACGCGCCTGGATGGCCGGCGGCGGACGCCGAAGAGCCTCCGCCTGTGATCGTCAACCGCGACGCTGTGGTGCCCGCTGACAACTCTGCGGCCCGCTCTTCTGGCTATGGCCTCATCACGGAAGACCACTTCTTTGGCTTGGGCGTGGCGCGGTCGGTCGACTCCTTCATTGTACCGCCAGACCAGTGTGATGAAATCTATGGCCGCATCCCAACGTCCGACGGGCCAGCCTCCGATGACCTCATCCACGCGCTCATGATTTGCGCTGGGGTCCCCTCGGGCGGCTGCAGCGTGTGCCAGGGCGACAGCGGCGGGCCCCTCTACCAGACCACGACCGTCACGGCCGGCGGCACCACCAGGACCGTGTCGGTGATTAGCGGGGTGACGAGCTGGGGCATCGGCTGCGCACGTCCAGGCGTGCCGGCTATCTACGCGCGGGTGTCGGCCTACGCCGATTGGATCGATGGGGTCGTTGGTGCGCCGATGAGCATGCGGGCAGCGGTGGCGTAACTGCTGCCGAGCGCCACGTCGCCACTCCCTGACGCTGCCGTTTGCCACGCGGCTATCCTCGCGCCTCGTTGTGCGTTACGCGTTGTCCATGGGATGACTTCTCGCCTCTGTGTGACCGCTGTGTTCTCCCTCTCTCGGTTATCAGTTTGCCTGTTTTCTTGTTTTTTTCTTGCTGCGGCACACAGGTGTTGCCTGCGGACCCCTTGCGCTATGGTCCTTAACTCAAGTCGGGGCACTTTTGCCTGTTGTCGACGAGGACCACACATTGTATACCTCTGGGTCACTGTGCGTTCCCGCAAGAAGAACGGGTGTTTTATTGCCGTTCTCCCAAAAATCCCGCACGTGCGGGATTTTTGGGAGAACGGCTGTAACCTGATCCTTGCAGCTGTCCACAGTTGGAGCCCTCCAGGGCGCGGAGACACAGCTCATTTGGGAAACCATCTTTCGGCCGGTGATCTGATTGAGAAATTACAGTACTGCCAGGAGAATGTTCCACCGGCTTGGCAGAACGGCATGCCGGGCAAGACTCCTGTTGAAGACGACGATGCGTCGTCTTCAACAGAAGTTCATCCGTCGATCGACCTTTCCAGACAGAGGCCACTTTTATTCATCTTAGAGGGCAATCAGCTGTCTGTGTATCGAGAACACACTGTGCTCGCATTCATTGCGGTTGAGGCACCATGATGGTGCCTCAACCGCATATTAGAGAGCGACGGCAACTCAAGATGTGGGTCAAAAATGGAAATTTTCTCGATCGGAGCCGCACCCACGGCGTGGGTAGACGCCCTTCTGGACCCACACTTGTACAGTCGGTACCCAATATTATCCGTACGCTTTTGGAAGCAATTTGAGGTGCCAGATCCGGCTTCCCGATGTGGCAGATGGCACCCGATTGCCGCATTCGGCGTGTGGAAACGCCCAAGTGCTATGGCACGGTCCCTCTTTCACAGCCCACAGCTCAGCGCCCAGGGCGCCGCCCAGGTCGGCAGGCACCATGTCGGGCTCAGCACATCGCCCTCTTTCCGACGGCGAGCGCGCCGCCATCAATGCCCTCCTCCAACAGGGTAAGTCTGTTCTGGCCATCGGTACGGCTTTGGGGCATTCCAAAAGCATCGTCACCTACGCGGCTACGACCGTGCGCACGGAGGCCGCCCGCGCTAGGGTGGAAAAGCGTGGCCGTCCCAAGGATCTGAAGGAACGTGAGCTGAGAACCCTCAAGCGGGCGATATACAACAACGGGTTCTCCTCTATGGCCTCCGTGACGGAGATGGCCAACACCACGCGCTCCCAGGCTGCGGGTGGGACCAAAAAGGGCGCAGTGTCGGTCTCTCCTGTCTGTAGGACCGTCCGAGCCATGGGGTTCCAGTCTCGGGTTGCCGCATAAAATCCTTCCGGTCGGCCAAGAACGTCGCCAAGCGCCTAAAGTTTAGCCCCGGGCGCGGGGGAAGAAGGCAGAGCAAGTACCTTCTCATGTGCGACTAGCTACCGCGGGGGGGAAAGAGCACACGAACACGCAGTCTAGCCGGGCGCGCGCGTGAGCGACCAAGCCTTTCACAACACCGGCTCGGCGACGCTATCCGGTGCCGCGCCGCCGGCGCCGCGGCAGCCGCGGCGCGACAAACGTGCGGTGGGGGCGGCGGGGGCGCTATCGCAGCCACGCCTGCGGCAGCTGCGGCGGAAGCGACAGCGGCCGCTGCGGCCGCACGCGCCGCCCCCGCCAGCCGCCAGTCACAGGCGGGCGGGCGGCCGCCGCTGCCGCCGCCGCCGCCGCGGCCACCGCCGCCACCGCTGCCGCCGCCGTTTCCGTCGCTGCCGCCGCTGACCACAGCGACGAGCTGCCCGTCGCCCATTGGCGCGGCAGCTGGACCATTCACCGCCATGCGGTTTCCCCCGCCGCCACCGCCCGACGCTGCGCCAGCCGACTCGCCGGCGGGTGCCCGCCGCCCCCCACCAACCGGGCCGGGCGCCCTAGCTGCGGCGGCTGCTGCCGCCGCGGTGGCGTGGGTGGCCTCCAACACGGCACAACGGTCAGACGGCCGCCGCCCTGGGTGCAATGGGGGGGGGGGAGAGGGAGGGCGGGGAGCATGGCAAATTCCATCAACGACGGCCAGTCGGTGACCGGGTGCCGGCAGACGTCGCGCCCCATGTGGCCCGACGGCGGCAGCGCCGTGGCGGCCGCGCACGTCGAGGTTCGTTGCGGTGTTCTCTGGCCTCACCCTCCCCACTGATGCCACTGCCGCCACGCCGCCACGCGCGGCGGGTGCGTTTACAGCCGCTGCTCCGCGCCGGCCCGGTCAAGGTGGCCGCCACCCGCCATGCCGACGCCGGCGGTCAGCCACCTACCGCGGTCGCGCCCCTCCCGGCTGGGAGAGGAGGCGACGACGGTGATCGCCACAGATGTGCATGCAGCAGGCGCCGGCGTCGTCGGCGTGCGGCTGCTACGCCGTGGCCACTGGCGCCAGCCGGCGCCTCGCCGCCCTGGCGCGTAGGAGCGACGCCCCCGCCCCCCCACCCCCCGCCCCGTCCGCCCGCCACGCGTCGCCCACCGTCGTCTCGGAGGTGGCCGCCGCCGCCGGCGCGGCGCCGTAGTGATGGGCGCTGCCACCTCGGCGGGGAACCTGGCGGCGACTCAGCTGGCACCGCCGCCAGTCGACCGCCACTGTTGGGACGCGGGGGGGCAACTGCGCGCTGCTCCCCCCGCGGCCCCGGCACTTTGGCGGCGGCGGGGAGTTGCAGGCGGGCGTGCCCGTGCTCCCCACAGCGTGCCGCACCTCCTGCCACGCACCGCCGCCTGGCCCGACGGCCTGGCGGCGGCCTGCACGGTGGGGGCGCTTCACGCGGACGGGCGCACCCAGCCCGGCCGGCTGAGTGGGCAGGGAGGGGGGAGCGGAAAGAGAGAAGGGCCGTAGGGGCCCGAGCACCCGGCTGGATGGAGCCGAGGCGCCGGGAGGAGCGACGGCGGGAAGCCTGCTCGCGGGGCCGCGGGGTGAGAGCCGCGGCGCGTGCAGGCTGGAGGGACCCAACTGGAGGCGTGTGCCAAGGGGAGGGCGAGCACCGTCTGAGAGGAAAAAGTAGACAGCGCCCGGGGATTCTCCCTGGGCGCGGCGCGAGGAAAACAAGCTTCTCCTGGACACTCGACACTGACCCTGCGCGTGTGCACACGCCTCACGTGAGGCGACGGCCACGACGGACGTGACCGCCGCGGACAAGAGCTTCCAAACAGCCACTCTTGACGGGGCGGGAGGGGGACAACTGGCGGGGGCGTAGAGGCGGGGGAGGGTAACGCCGCCACCAACGGCGACGCGATGCCCACCTGCGAGCGGGCGCCGCGCCCCAGTCTGCCGACGGCGCCAGCGGCGCAACCGTCGAGCTCGTCGAGGCAGCTGCCATTCACCGCCCCACCGTCGCCGTCCCCCGGTGTCGGCACCGGGACGGCGTCGGCATGCCGACGCCGACGCGCCCCCGTCGCACCCAGTTTGCGCGTCTGCCCCGGCGGCTCGGCGCGGTGGCCGCGGTGGCGGCGGTCATGCGTGACCGCCATGGCGCTCACGCCCTCCAACGCGGCCGACAACGGCCCGGGCGCGATCAGAACGAGATCGGCTGGACTGGGGTCTCCCAAAAAACCCGCACTGCAACAGTTCCAAAAGTGTTCCAAATCGACCTCTGCGGGGTCGGAGAGGCCGATTTGGAACTCTTTTGCAACAGTGCGGGATTTTTACGAGAACGGCTGTATGCGTGAGATTTTTTCCGGGCCTGGTCCGCGCGGCCATGTTCCGGTCGGTGCGCTGGCATCCACGCCTCTTTCCTCTGGGGTTGCCTCTTTATGTGGCGGAGGGTGCCGCAGTCTGGCCGGTGCCATGGGTGCGCTCCGCTGCGCTGGGCGCGCAGAAGGCGGCGGCGCTCGTCGTGGCGGCTGTTGGGGTAGGTAGTTGCGGTTGATGGTCACCTGACGGAGTAGTGCACTGAGGGCGTAGCCGAGCAAGCAGTTTGGCGGATGCGCGCGGATACAACCCGGCGGAGTGGCGGCTCTCCCTCTCCCCTTTGTTGTTGTCAGGTGCGCTCGCTCCGGTACAGCTGCTGTCGCTGCCGGTGGCGCTTTGCGTGCCGGTCACCGCTGCGGCTGGCGGCTGTGTCACAAGGATGGTCCTGTCATCGCCGATGGCGCGCCAAGAGGCCTGTTCCGCGCTGCAGGTGCCCGAAAACTGCGTGGCGCTGCAGGAGATGCTCGCCGAAGGGACCGCTGACGACTTGCTAACGCAGTCGCTAGTCCACTGGTTGGTGGCACTCGTGATCATCCGCGCGCTGGTCGTCGTGTTTGATGCCCGGGCGGACCGGGCCTACCGGTGGACGACGCTGCTCGCGGCGGACACGGCCAGCTTGGTCATCCGACTGGTCGTCGTGGTCGCGTCCGTGTGGCAGCTCACGCGCTTGTGGGACAACTCGTCAGCGTTGATCGAGTCGCGGGTGCTGGCGGTCGCGGTTGCCCTTGACGCAGCTGTTGCACTGGTACGGGTGCTGCGCCTCGGCTTCTTCCTCTATTTGTACCGTGTTGCGCGGCGGCTGTTTGTGCATGACCCGCCAACCTACCTGCACTGCGCGGACGTTGAGCGCGTGCTCTCCGCACCCACGGGGACCAGCGGGCCTCGCGTGCTTCGGGCGCAGCTGGTTTTGCTGGTGCGCGAGTGGGAGTACATCAGCCACCACCTGCGTCAGCCGGGCCACGATACCCTCCGGAGCGGGCCAACGTCGGTGTTGTGGCTGCCTTTCACTTTTTTTGGGCTCGCCGCCTTTCTCGTCTCGTTTGCCTGGTTTGCACAACAGTCGCTGCGCTGCCCAGGACGCAGTGCCGAAGCGAGAGAGGATGCTGACAGCGACTTCTTTTCCGTGCTGTATGGGCTTTTTTCCTGGGTGTGCCTCAGCGGCCACCAAAACGACCCTGCCATTGCGGCGCTGGAAGACAACCTGCCCGACTGTGCGTGTGGGAAGGGAAACCACTACAGGCGGCCACCGACTTCCGCGATGCTCGGCCACACGGTCAACGTCCTCAACCTCGAGACTTGCCTGCGGATTGAAGCGGGTGGTGGCTACCGGCGCATGCTTGCGCTCGCCCACGTGCTCGATCACGCGGAGCGCGAGCCGGCCCGCCGCGCGCAGCGGGTGCCGGATCGCGCCGAACTGACCGCCTGCTGGGCGGCCGTCACACGTCGTGCGCCCGTCGAACGCCTCGTCCTCAACCCCGTTGCCCTCTCGACGATGCGCGTGCGGCTGCACGCGCTGCGCGTCGGCCTGAGGTGGCTGCGCGGCGGCAAGCGCCCGACCGACCGCCTCGGCACGGCAGTGCTGTTTGGGCTGTGGACGACGGGGGGCGCCACAGCGGCGGCCGGCGCTCCAAGCGCCGCCTTGCTCGTCTATGGCTATTGGTGGTCACGGACGCCGGCCACGGCGCTCTGCCGCGACGCCGTAGGCGCATGGCTGAACGCGGCACCATCGGTCGCGCCAGCGACGGGCTCTCCCGCGCGCGAGGGGCCCGCCGTAGCGGCCCGCGAGGGAGACCGGACCTCGTCGGCCCTGCGGCGCTGGCGTCAGAGCCCAGACTACGCGCGGCCGCTGGGTGACGACTGGGGATCCAGTGACGGGGCGCTGCCGCGGGCGTGGGATGAGCTGGTGGGGGCCGACGGTGGCGGCCTCGCCGCCCTTGCCGTGTTTGGCCTGCAAGCGTGGATGGTGGTCGCGGATGTCGGCCTCGATGGCCTCGGCGATCTGTACCTGACGCTGGGCGCGGCGCGTCAGCTAAGCCGCGGCGTCGACAGCGGGCCTGCTGGGGGTGACGGACGGCCGACGGGCGCTCTTGTCGGAAACCGCGACGCATCCGAAGTTGCTACCGCAGAGCAGTTGCGGCACGCCTTGGCGCACCCGTCGGCATCCACACAAGTGGCAAGGCGCCTGGCACAGTCGTCATGCGGTGACGTGCTCCCGCCGGCAGAGGGAGAGGCTGCTAGCCGCTGGCCGTCCTCCTGCCCGGCACCGCCAACGACGCTTCCGCCCACGCCTTTCGTCCAGCAGGCGCAGCTTGCGGTCCTACAGCGCTTCTTGCCGGATCCGAAGGCCGACGATGTGGCGCCCTTGCTGGTCGCCGTCATCGCCACACCGCTAAATATCAACGGATGCGGGCACCGCAAGCTGGCAGCCGAGTGGCAGCGGCGCTGGAGCGACGTCCTTGCCGCCGCTTGCGACTTGCACGGGGTGCGTGGCGAGGCACGCGCGGCGGTGCTGGATCTGCTGCTCATCGGCTTTTACCCTGCCATGCGCGTCGCACTCGACGGCTTGACTGGGCGGTGGGAGCCGCTGGCTGCGGCGGTGCTATCCCGCACGGGCACCATCGTCGGGGGTTGGCCAGACGCCGTGGTTACGGGGCTGAAACAGATACGCGACTGCCTCCACCGCTGCCTGTGGCCTGCAAACAGCGCACGCGTTGCCGCCTGCATGGCGTCTCTGTTCCTGTCGCAGTCAGCAGAGGAAGGCGGCGCCTACCGTCAGCAACTGCATGTGGACATTGACAGTCCAACGCTGCGGCCGCCGGGTGCCGAGCTGTTGGACGCGTCGGTCGCGTTTGCGGCTGTGGCGCTGACGGGCTACGCCGCCACTCGCGGCAGCGACAGTGGCGGCGGCGACGTGCGGTTACGAGTCAGCGACTAGTCGCCAACCACTGTATGCAGCACCACTTTCCTCTCGACCCCCTCCCCCCCCTTGGAGGCCATGCCGGGTGCGACTGCGGCGAAGGCGGCGGCCGCATTGTCTCTGCCGTTACCACCACCGGCATCGCCGCTGACACCTCCGCTGCTGCCGCCATCCGTGTCGCTGCCGCCGCCACCGCTGACGCCGTCCGCCGTGGCCGGCGCTTCCCCCCCGCGCCCCTACTCCCGCAACTGCCCCATAGTGGTCACGTCCGACCGCCAACAGCGCCGGCGGCACAGCGGGCACCCCCCCCCCCCCCCCCCCCCCCCCC
>ENA-ORXR01003281-ORXR01003281.1-marine-metagenome-genome-assembly--contig:-NODE-3281-length-14605-cov-86.090928_pt1 | contig 14605 bp, 4 predicted proteins | sample MGYA00237866_ERZ511479 | MGnify/ENA metagenome assembly ERZ511479 | reverse complement strand
CTATGTGCGGCTTTCAAAAAATCCTTAGACAAAAAAAATACTTCGCATTATGGGACATCTTATTTAATTTCTTTCACGTATTGGTTCGAGTAACATTATTAATTAAATTTATCTTCATATTTACCTGATAACGAAACCTATAAGGTTTTAAAAACCTTATAGGTTCGATACAGTCCAATAAATAATCAATTCCCTAACCATTTAAAAATGCAGCAATTCAACAATCGACTTAAGGTTTCACTACAACGAGTTTCATGCCATTGGTACGCCATTTTTGGGTGTGCAGTTGTACAAAATATACGCCTGCGGTGAGTTGGTTGGTACTCAATTTGTGCATCGTAATGTCGTTCGTCAATTCAATGTTTTCGGTACTAATGGTTCTGCCCAGTGCATCTATGAGTATAAGTTGTGCATTGCCGCGTGTTTCGGTGTCAATTTCGATGGTGACATCGTTGGCGTAAACTGGATTTGGGTAGAGGTTGATGTTGGCATTGAATGCTTCTTCCTCTCGCAATTCGGGGCAGATACCTTCGCAGATTTCTGTGATAAATCCATAGTTTTTACCAATCGTGATGTTGCCGACAAGCGGATCTTGTATGGACATATCCGAGCCTGTGCCATACACAATCGTGATATTGTCGATGCATTCCGAAAATTGAACCAGTATACTTTCAGGCTGACCGGAATCGAGTGAGTTCACGGTAGCTTCTGCACAATTTCCGTTGATGGCTACGCTACCGTTGAGCGAAGTGATGGTCGGCATAATCTGCGTCGGGTCGTCCCCAAGTGTGGCATAGATACAAACCGCTTCTTGCTGCATCGAAGCAGTATAATCCAAATCAATAATGTCAAAAGTGACATTACTGGCGACTTGAGAAAGTCCGTAAGTAATCACGATTTCTTCATCTGCATTGGATGCGTCGGTGACTATCGCAAGCCCTGCGCCGTTGTCATAACTACTTTCGAGGATATCATTTCCATCTGTAATTAATATGTCAAAATTCTGATTTTCAACGACATAAGATTCTACTTCTCGATCTCCTGACCAATTATAACCGGGTATGCTGAAGTCTAAAGTGTACTCATCGCATTGAATTTCGCAATCATCGGGCGTGCCGTCGCCGTTGATGTCTATCAGGTCATTTCCGCCAGGACAAATATCTTCGTCATTACAAACACCGTCATTATCATCATCTTCGAGACATTCGCAACCGCCTTCGCATTGTTCTACGGTAAAAATGCTGCCGCCTATGACGATTTTTCCATTATCAGGATTGGGCGTAGGCGAATTGATACTTGAACCGTAAACAATCGTGATTTTGTCGATACAGTCCGTAAATTCTACTAAAATACTTTCATCCTTACCAGAAACGATAGAATTCGCTCCCCCTTCGGCACAATTTCCATTGACCATTACACTACCATTTAATGGCGTAATTGTCGGTAAAATCTCTGTCGGATTATCGCCAAGTGTACCATAAATACAAACTTCCTCTTGTTGTCCTGTAATACTATTTTTAAGATCTATATCAGTGATATCAAATATAATATTAGTAGATGATTTGGATAATTCGTAGTATATAATCACTTCATCATCAATAGTATTTGGGTCGCTACGCACCAATAATCCAGTACCTCTGACTTGCGTGTTCTGCAAAACATTACTTGCATCTGTAACATTGATATTGATGATATCATTACCCAATTCTAAAGTGCCGGATAGGTCGCCTTCATTCCAAGCCGCACCACAGCTACCGTGATTGATATTATAATCATAACAAACAAGGGGTTCTATACCACAATTTGCACCCGGAGTGTTGTCTTTGCAATAGGTAAATCCTGTGACACCACCAGCGCAGTCCAAATCAACAATCATGGTGTATACACCGCTGATATTGACCTCAAATTCATTGAAACTATTGACGCCGTATTCGAGAATCGAAAGGTCGGCTATCAGGTTTCCACTTTTATTATATAATTTAATTTCGCTATCCGGACAGTCTATATCCAATAAATCTACGGTCTTAATCGTAACGCCACATTCAAATGCAAATATCAATTGACCGGTTGTTTCGTTCGTTGCATTGCAATCGTTGGAAACAATTAAGGCGTTGCCTTGAAACTCCGTGTTGCTCGTTCCTCCTGCACCGATACCCGGTCCGTCGTAGGCTTCGTTGGGCGTTCCTAAGCCTGGATTATTGCCGGGATTGCCCGTATCGAATAGCACCGCACAAGTTGCCGGGCTATTTGTAGTGAGGGTGAAGCCCTCGTATTGGTCAAATATTTCTGTACCCGGTGCTAATGGGTTTCCTGTATTATCAAAGTCAAAATCAATGTTTTGACAGTCATTAATGATGGTGAATACCTGTTCGCAAACCGCCATTCTGCCACAAACATCTGTGACAGTATGCGTGTAGGTGTATGTCGTGCCATCAACGCCCGGTGCGCCATCAATCGCCGGACCGCTTAGGTTGAGTACGCCGCCCAATTCGCAACTTGTCGTAAATTCAGGCGTATCGACTTGTATCTCCGAAGGACAAGTTACCGAATAGCCTTCAACGCAAGTTATCGTTGGTCCGACATTTTCTATGGTAAATATTTGTTCGCAAGAAGCCGTTCGACCGCAGCCATCTCCTATCGTGTAGGTGTAAGTGTAAGTCGTGCCGGGACAATCTGCTTCGCCATTTATAAGTGGACTACTGACACTTAGAGTCGCTCCCAATTCGCAATTTTCGGAAAAAGTCGCATCATTGGCATCCACTACAATTTCTGCCGAGCATTCTACCGTTATATCAGCAGGGCAACTTATCGTCAAGGGCGTATCTGCAATCGTAAATACCTGTTCGCAAAGGGCTGTTCTACCACAAGCATCTTTTACGATATAGGTGTAGGTATAAGTCGTGCCGGGGCAATCGGTATCGCCATTGACGATTGGTTCTTCTATACTCACATCTACCTCCAAATCATCACAATCTACTGTAAATGAAATATTTGCAATGTCTACAATAATATCCGCCGCACAAGTTACCGTTTTGTCCGCAGGACAAATTATGGTTGGCGGTGCATTTTCTATCGTAAAAATCTGTTCGCAAGATGCCGTTCTATCGCATTCATCTCTTATAATGTAAGTGTAGGTATAAGTCGTTTCCGAACAATCGGCAGTACCATTGACAATTGGTCCTTCTACGAATACATTTTCGCCTAAATCACAGGTTGTTGTAAATGAAGCATTCGCAGCATCTACTATAATATCTGTTGCACAGGTCACCGTTTCGTCCGAAGGACAAGTGATAGTTGGTGGTGTATTATCAATCGTAAATACCTGTTCGCAAGAAGCCGTTCTACCACAGGCATCTTCTACGGTATAAGTGTAGGTGTAAGTCGTACCCGGATTTTCGGGTTCCCCTTCTATAACCGGACCGCTGAGGCTTACCGTAGCTTCAGCACCGCAACTTGTCGTAAATGAAACATTCGCAGTATCTACCATAATATCTATCTCGTCAAATATCGTAATATCGGCAGGACAGGTTATTGTTGGCGCATCATTTTCTATCGTAAACACTTGATTACAAGAAACTTGTCTACCGCAAGCATCTGCTGCCGTGAACGTATAAGTGTAAGTCGTGCCAGGGCAATCGGCTTCACCATCTATCACCGGACCTGATGTAAATACAGAATCATTCAAACCACAACTCGATTCAAGTTCTGCTGTACCCAATACTATTTCTGCCGCACAAGTTGCCGTGGTATCGGCGGGGCAGCTTATGGCGGGTTCGGCATTTTCTATGGTAAATATTTGTTCGCAGGAAGCCATTCGACCGCAAGCATCTTCGACGGTGTAAGTGTAGGTATAAGTCGTGCCGGGGCAATCGGCATCACCATTTATCACCGGTTCGCTTAGGCTGACATTCGCGCCTAATTCGCAGCTTGTGGTATAGGTCGCGTCATTGGCATTTACTAAAACATCAGCCGCACATACGACCGTTTCGTCCGTAGGACAACTAATTATAGGTAGTGCATTTTCTATCGTAAAAACCTGTTCGCAAGAAGCCGTTCTGCCGCAGACGTCTTCGACTGTATACGTGTAAGTATACGTTGTGCCGGAGCAATCCGCTTCGCCATCTATTACTGGTTCACTAAGGCTGACATTCGCGCCTAATTCGCAAGCGGTTGTGAAAGTCGCATTATTTGCATCTACTGAAATATCACTCGCACATGCTACCGTTTCGTCCGCAGGGCAGGTGATGGTTGGTAGTGCATTTGCTATCGTAAATATTTGTTCGCAGAAAGCCGTTCTACCGCAAGCGTCTTCGACTGTATAGGTATACGTGTAAGTTGTGCCGGGGCAATCAGGTTCGCCATCTATTAGGGCATCGCTTACGCTGATATTCGCGCCTAATTCGCAGGCGGTTGTGAAAGTCGCATTACTCGCATCTACTAAAATATCGCTTGCACATGCTGCCGTTTCGTCCGCAGGACAGGTGATTGTAGGTAGTTCATTTTCTATCGTAAATATCTGTTCGCAAGACGCTGTTCTACCGCAAACATCTTCTACCGTATAAGTGTAGGTGTAGGTCGTGCCAGAGCAATCTGCTTCGCCATTTATTACGGCATCGCTTATGCTGACATTCGCTCCTAATTCGCAGCTTGTGGTGAAAGTTGCGTCATTGGCATCTACTAAAATATCAGTCGCACATGCCACCGTTTCGTCCGTAGGACAAGTGATTATAGGGATTTCGCTTTCTATCGTAAATATTTGTTCGCAAGATATTGTTCTGCCGCAATCGTCTATGCCTGTGAAGGTATAAGTGTAAGTCGTGCCGGGGCAATCAGGTTCGCCATTGAGTACAGGACCATTGATAGATACATCGCCGCCTAAGCCACAACTGGTGCTAAAAGTAGGTATCGCCACCGCGATTTCTGCGGAGCAAGTCACTACCATATCAGCTGGACAAAGGATTTCAGGTGCTTCACTTTCTATCGTAAATACCTGATTACAAGAAGTTTGTCTACCACAAGCGTCTACTACAGTAAACATATAAGTATAGGTCGTACCGGGGCAATCGGCTTCACCATCTATTATCGGTCCTGATGTAAATACGGAGCTACTGAGTCCACAACTTGTTCCAAACTCTGCCGTGCCGACAATAATATCGCCTGCACACGCCACAATCACATCGTCAGGACAAGTTATCGTGGGTTCAGGGTTTTCTATGGTAAATACTTGGTTGCAAGAAGCTGCCCTTCCGCAAGCATCTAACACGGTGTAGGTGTAGGTATAGGTCGTGCCAGGGCAATTCGTTGCGCCATCTACAATGGTATTGAGTACCGTTACATTAGCTCCTAAACCACAGCTCGTTGTGAAAATCGCATCATTGGCGTCCACCTCAATGTTTTCCAAACATTGTACCGTTGCATCTGGCGGGCAAGTTATCGTTGGTGCTTCGTTTTCTATCGTAAATATTTGTTCGCAAGAAGCGGTTCTACCGCAAGCGTCTTCGACAGTGTAGGTGTAAGCATAAGTTGTGCCGGGGCAATCGGCTATACCGCTTATTACAGGTTCGCTGACGCTGATATTCGCGCCTAATTCGCAAGCGGTTGTGAAAGTCGCATTATTTGCATCTACTGAAATATCACTCGCACATGCTACCGTTTCGTCCGCAGGGCAGGCGATGGTTGGTAGTGCATTTGCTATCGTAAATATTTGTTCGCAGAAAGCCGTTCTACCGCAAGCGTCTTCAACTGTATAGGTATAAGTGTAAGTCGTGCCGGGACAATCAGGTTCGCCATCTATTAGGGCATCGCTGACGCTGATATTCGCGCCTAATTCGCAAGCGGTTGTGAAGGTTGCGTCATTTGCATCTACTAAAATATCGCTTGCACATGCTACCGTTTCGTCCGCAGGACAGGTGATGGTGGGAGCTGCATTTTCTATTGTAAATATTTGTTCGCAGGAAGCGGTTCTGCCGCAGGCGTCTTCGACGGTGTACGTATACGTGTAAGTCGTGCCGGGGCAATCAGGTTCGCCATTTATTACGGCGTCGCTTACGCTGATATTCGCGTCTAATTCGCAAGCGGTTGTGAAGGTTGCGTTATTCGCATTTACTAAAATATCGCTTGCACAGGACACTGTTTCGTCCGCAGGACAAGTGATGGTTGGAGCTTCGTTTTCTATCGTAAACACTTGGTTGCAAGAAGCGATTCTGCCGCAATCGTCTATGCCTGTGAAGGTATAAGTGTAAGTCGTGCCGGGGCAATCTACTTCTCCATCAAGAACAGGACCGTCAACAGATACATTGCCGCCTAAGCCACAAGTTGTATTGAAAACTGGTATTGATATCGCGATTTCTGAGGCGCAAGTCACCGTCATATCAGCTGGGCAAGCTATCGTTGGTTCTTCGTTTTCTATCGTAAATACTTGATTGCATTCAACTTGTCTTCCGCAAGCATCTATGCCTGTAAATGTATAGGTGTAAGTGGTGCCGGGGCAATCAGGTTCGCCATCTATTACAGGTCCTGATGTGAATACCGAGCCGTTTAGTGCGCAACTTGTTTCAAAATCGACTGTGCCTACGACGATATCCGCTGCGCATACGACTGTTTCGTCCGCAGGACAAGTAATCGTAGGTTCGGTGTTTCCTATGGTGAATACTTGGTTGCAGGATGCCGTTCTGCCGCAAGCATCTAATACGGTGTAAGTGTAGGTGTAGGTCGTGCCGGGGCAATTCGTCGCACCATCTACAATAGTGTTGAGTACCGTTACGTTAGCTCCTAAATCGCAGCTTGTTGTATAAATTGCATCATTGGCATCTACCTCAATTTCTTCAAAACATGCTACCGTCGCATCTGACGGGCAACTAATCATTGGGGCGGCATTTTCTATGGTAAATATTTGTTCGCAAGAAGCAGTTCTACCACAGGCGTCTTCGATGGTATAGGTGTAGGTATAAGTCGTGCCGGGGCAATCTGTATTGCCGTTTATTGTAGGTTCGCTTATAGTTATGTTTACACCTAATTCGCAAGCGGTTGTGAAAGTCGCATTATTTGCATTTGCTGAAATATCACTCGCACATGCTACCGTTTCGTCCGCAGGACAGGTGATGGTGGGTAGTACATTTTCTATGGTAAATACTTGTTCGCAAGAAGCGGTTCTGCCGCAGGCGTCTTCGACTGTATAGGTGTAGGTATAAGTAGTGCCGGGACAATCGGCTTCGCCATTTATTAGGGCGTCGCTGACGCTGATATTCGCGCCTAATTCGCAGGCGGTTGTGATGGTTGCGTCATTCGCATTTACTAAAATATCACTTGCACATGCTACCGTTTCGTCCGCAGGACAGGTGATCGTAAGTTCGTTATTTTCTATTGTAAATATTTGTTCGCAGGAAGCCGTTCTGCCGCAGGCGTCTTCGACGGTGTAGGTGTAGGTGTAGGTCGCGCCGGGGCAATCTGCATCGCCATCAATCACAGGTTCGCTTATGCTTATATCTGTATCTAAACTGCAATTTGTTGTAAAGGTCGCGTCATTGGTACTTATTGAAATATCTGCCGCACATGCTACCGTTTCGCCCGCAGGGCAAGTAATTGTAGGTGCTGCATTTTCTATCGTAAACACTTGGTTGCAAGAAGCGATTCTACCGCAATCGTCTGTACCTGAAAAGGTGTAAGTGTAGGTCGTACCCTCGCAATTCGGTGTACCATCAACGATAGGACCTTCGACAGATACGCCGCCGCCTAAGCCACAAGTTGTATTGAAAACTGGTATTGTTATCGCGATTTCTGAGGCGCAAGTCACTGTCATATCAGCGAGGCAAGTTATCGTTGGTTCATCATTTTGAATGGTAAATACTTGATTACAAGAGACTTGGCTACCGCAAGCATCTACTGCTGTAAATGTGTAGGTATAAGTAGTGCCGGGGCAATTCGGTTCGCCATCTATTCCGGGACCGGACGTAAATATTGAGCCATTCAAGCCGCAACTTGTCTCAAAATCTGCCGTTCCTACTACGATTTCATCTGCACAAACGACTGTTTCGTCCGCAGGACAAGTGATTATAGGAGCTGAATTTTCTATGGTAAATACTTGTTCGCAGGATGCCGTTCTGCCGCAGGCGTCTTCTGCAGTGTAGGTATATGTATGCGTTGTACCCGAACAATTGGCATCGCCATTTATGACGGCATCACTAATACTTATTGTTCCATCTGCATCACAAGTTGTTGAAAAAGAAGCATTTGAAGCGTCTACTATAATATCTGCCGCGCAAGTTACTACGGCATCCGCAGGGCAAGTTATTATTAGTGGTGTATTGTTTATTGTAAAAATTTGTTCGCAAGAAATAATATCTCCATTGGAAGCGGTGGCTTCGTAGGTGTAGGTGTATTCGGTGCCAGGACAATTGGGTTCGCCACTGATGGCAGGTCCGGTGGATGATATTTGTTCGGTTTTTTCTGTGAAATATCGAATCGCTGAATATCGCAGTGAATATTCTGTACCAGGAGGCGCGAAAATAGCAGGCGAACCTTCTGACACGGTGTTTTGGTCGTTGCTGTCTTTCATTTGTACTACCCAATCACCGAAATTATCTTGCCCTAATCCGGCGGCATCAATCGGTATGGAAGCCAAGTATAATGTATTGTTATCATTGCCTATACAGCCCGAGATTGGGCTGATAAATTCGGAGACACTTCCCATAGGGTTGGTTACTCTGATGTCTATATCTTCTTCGCAAGAGTTGCCAAATACTAATAAATATAAGGTCATTTCTCCGCCTGTAACGGTCGTTCCCTCTGGAACTATCGGTGCTGGAAATGTTAAGGACGGATTATCGTTATAGCTTTCAGTCCCCATTATGCCGTAATAGATATCGCTATCCAATCCGACTTCTATGGTGTCTTTTTGTGTAAAAATAGCCGTCCCCGGAGCCAAGTCAGCTTCGCAATTGATATTTTCATTGAGCGGACATTCTATCGTATATGGAATATTCGTAGGACAATCGCTTGGGCTGTCATTTTCGATTGTAAATACTTGCTCGCACGATGCCATTCCACCACATTCGTCTTGCACTGTATAGGTGTAAGTATAGGTCGCGCCAGGGCTATTTGCACTACCATTGAGCACAGGACCGCTAAGGTTTACTGTTCCATCTATACCACAAGCTACTGAAAAAGAAGCATTTGTAATATTGACCGAAATATCTTCCGAACAGTTTACGATTGCATCCGCAGGGCAGCTTATTGTTGGCGTATTGTTTAGTGTGAATGTTTTTTCGCAGGATAAAACATCTCCATTTGGTGCGGTCGTTTCGTAGGTGTAGGTGTATTCGGTTCCCGAACAATTGGGTTCGCCATTGATGGTCGGTTCGGTGGGGAATATTTGTTCGGTTTTTTCTGTAAAATATTGAATTGATGCAAATCGCAATGAATATTCTGTTCCCGGCGGTACAAAAAAGACTGGCGAACCGGCTGAAACCGGATTTTGGTCGTCGCTGTCTTTCATTTGTATCACCCAATCGCCAAAATTGCCTTGCCCCAATTCGGTGGCATCAATCGCCTGTGAAAAGAGGTATAATGAGTTGTTATTATTGCCTAAACAACCTGGAATCGGGCTGATAAATTCGGTGACATTTCCCATAGGGTCGGTCACTCTGATGTCTATATCTTCTTCGCAAGAATTGCCGACGACCAAGAGCGATAAACTGATTTCTACGCCTGTAATCGTTGCTCCTTGCGCAATGATAGGAGGCGACAACATTAAGGATGGGTTATCGGCATAGTTTTCTGTATCCATCGTGCCGTAAAAAATATTATCATCCGACTCAACTTTTATTGTATCTCTCTCGACAAAAGTAGCCGTTCCCGGTGTGAGGTCAGCCTCACAATTAATAATTTCATCTGGCGGGCATTCAATCGTATATCCAGTTTGAGCGTTCGTAGTACTCATAGCGACTATCAAAAATAGCCCTAAAAAGTAGCATGTCATTCTATTTTTTGGAAGAATGAAGTAGGGACAAAGTAAGGCTTCTCCTTCGGCAGAGGCTGCTCCTCTCAGCATTTTGACACTAAGTGCGAAAGCGCGCGTGTCTATCTTAGTAATTCTCATAGTAGTAAATTAGGTTCGTTAATATTCACAATCATTCAAGTGATCTCGTTTCCCTTTTAATTAATCATAAATTAATAGAACAAATAATAATATTTAGTTATTTACGCTTTTAAACGCATTATTAATACTATTAATTCTAATAAAAAATATACATAAAGAAATATCGGAAATTGCGCTGCCAATAAGACATGTAGCCTTATTTTCAACTCTAATCAATTGTGCATCATATACCGGAGAGGGTATAATCTGCTGTGGAAGTGAATAGCAGAATTTTGTTTTTGGAAAGCAGCAAGGATGTACTCACATTAAAAATAATGTAAGTTTAGACGTAAAGGCTATTGATTATCAAACATTTAAATAATTAATAATCTCTTTTATATAAAAAAATTTTACAAAAGTATTATTTGTTACTAAAATTCTTTGACAAAAATAGGGGTGAACTATTTATTTCAAATAGCCCTTATTTCTAATTTGGCTTAAAAATATTAATAAAATATTGATTGGCAAAATCTAAAATTATTTTTTTACAAAAATCATACAAAATTTTTATAAGAGCTTATTGTCGTATACATATACGTATTAATAAATATAACCTTATTTCCATGAAATTGTATAAAAAATGAATGTGTTTAACTGCCCTGTATGGCAAAATAGTTTTAGTGAAAGAAAATAAATAACTTGCCCCATTATGCGCCGTAATTTTTTCTTCTAAGGATTTTTTGAAAGCCGCACATAGCCTTAGCTACGTAAGGATTTCAAAGGATTCTTAGACGGAAAAAAGACGAGTATAATGGCACATGTTATTTAATTTCTTTCACTAAGTAGTCATTATTCGTTCATTTCAGTTGCCCACTTATCGCGTGCATCGGGTATTTGCCAGACTGATCCGCTATTTTCGATACTCGTAAACATCGGTGTCCAATCGCTCGGACCAGCAGCCAAATCCAGTATCTCATGACGGCGCAATTGCAGTATAATATCTAAGGGATTAATCATTACGGGACAGGCTTCTACGCAAGCATTGCAGGTCGTACAAGCGTGTATTTCTTCGTTGGTAATATAATCGAATAATGATTTTCCGTCGTCAAAATTATCTTTTGTGAGTGTCGTCGCGCCTTCTTTCTTGTCGGCTGCTATTAGTTCTAAATTATTGGTATCCAAGTGTTTGCCAATTTCTTCGGCGCGGTCGCGCACGTCCATCATTATTTTTCGGGGCGAAAGTTTTTTACCTGTCTCACTCGCCGGGCATACCGATGTACAACGCCCGCATTCGGTGCACGTATAGGCATCCAACATGTTTTTCCATGTCAAATCAAATACATCACTCGCGCCAAATTTGGGCATGTCATTTGGGTCGCCTACAGGTGCGGCTTCGCTTTCGGGTATCAAGCCCATCATGCTTTTGACCTCATTCATAATGTCGGGCATATTCTCCATTTCGCCGCGCGAAGTGAGTTTGGAAAAATACACATTCGGAAACGCCAAGAGGATATGCAAGTGCTTGGAATAAGGCAGATAATTTAGAAAAGCAAACACTACTATAATGTGCATCCACCAGCCCGCACGCTCTATAACTTCCAACGCACCAACACTCATACCGCCAAACATCGCAGGTCCGAGCCACTGACTAATCGCAAAATTGAACGAACCTTGTCCGCTTACGCCTGCGGTGTGTGTCGCGCCTGCATTATATAGTACTTCATCCGCACCATTCATGCTGAAAATGCCGATGAGTAATAAAATCTCTGCGTAAAGAATCAAATTACCGTCGAGTTTGGGCCAGCCCGTCATCTCATCCATATGAAAACGTGGTACTTTCAGCAGATTTCGACGAATCAAAAACACCACAGTAGCCACAAATGCCCCTAAAGAAAGCAATTCAATAAAACTAATCAAAACCGTATAGACACTGCCAAGATAAGGTCGAAAAAAACGGTGACTTCCAAACAAGCCATCCACAAAAATCTCTATCAATTCGATTTGAGTAAACAAAAAAGCGACATATATAAACAGGTGCATCACAGCAGGTATGATGCGTTTGAACATCTTTTTTTGCCCGAAAGCAATTAATACCGTGTTTTTGATGCGCTCTCCCCTATCGCCTTCGATTTTTACATCTTTTCCGAGTAATATATTGCGGCGCAATTGCGAATATTTGCGAAATGCCACTCCGAAAGTCGCTAATGTTAGTAGTATAAATATAATTTGAGCTATCATAAGTAAAGTTCATAGTAAAACAGACGTTCTTGTCTGTGCTGTATTACAAAACAGACAAGAGTGTCTGTGTTACGCCCCAAATATAATGCACGCATTGTAAATCTATCGAATTTTAGGTGAATTTTTCTTTATTCAAATTCAATTTAAACAAAATGGCGCACGTAACACAGACATTCTTGTCTGTTCTATATATAAAAATCATTCCTTTTTCATCTGCCGCATCAAGCCTTCTTGCACCACCGAAGCCACAAGTATGCCCGACTGATTAAAAAGATTGCCTCGTGAAAATCCGCGTGAATTGGACGCACTTGGGCTATCAATCGCGTACAGCAACCATTCATCCATCCGAAAGTCGCGGTGAAACCACATCGCATGGTCAAGGCTTGCAAAAAATACGGGTTGCGTGAGGACTTTTTCGAGGTGCGGACGGGCTGCCGTTGTCAACAGATTATAGTCTGAAGCATAGGCAAGCATTTGATGCTGCATCGGCAAGTCCACCTCCGTTTTTTCCTTCGTTTTTATCCATACGTGGCGATACGGGTCGGCGCGTTGCATCATTTCGAGGCTCTCTACCGGGCGAAACTCAATCGCATTTGGGTGCATAATCGTCAGGCGTCTGTACAAATCCGGGAGCGTATCTTTCAAGACTGCAAACTGCTCTATATCAGGCAACAATACTTCGGGTGGCAGCACATTGGGCATACTCACTTGATGGTCAAAACCCGCCTGCCGCAACTGAAAAGAAGCCGCCATATTGAAAATTGCTCGTCCTTTTTGCTTCGCCACCACACGGCGAGTCGTAAAACTGCCCCCATCACGTATCGTATCTACCTCATACGTAATCGGCTCATTTACATCGCCTGCAAGTATGAAATAGGCGTGCATCGAATGTGCCACTCTATCCGCAGGCACCGTCTGATATGCCGCATGTAGCGACTGTCCCAGCACCTGTCCGCCAAAAACCCTGCCCCAGGGCGTTATGTAATTGCCGCCTACAAAAGTTTGTTCATCTACCTTTTCTAAGGTCAATAATTTTATTAATTCTTCGACTGTTTTCATTCATTTCTTTATTTTCTTCTTCGCGCCTCTTCGGGCGCGTCGAAATCCGACATCCACTTTTCCTTTTTCTGAAAGCATAATCGCCGCAGGGCGTGTAGATTCAAATTGGGCAAAAACAATTACCATAATCACCGTAATTGGTATGCTCAATATCATCCCCGTGGGTCCCCATAATAAACCCCAAACCGAGAGCGATAATATCACTACTAATGGGCTGATATTCATCGAACTCCCCAACAGTCGAGGTTCCATTAAACTCCCTATTAACAATTGAATCGCCCCCACAACTGTCAGCACAATAATAGCCTCCTGAAAGCCGCCAAATTGAAGCAGACAAAACAACGCAGGTAGCGCAGTCGCTACCAACGAACCTACCGTTGGGATATAATTCAATAGAAAAATCAAGAATGCCCAAAATATCGGTGAATCTATCCCAATCAACAATAAAACGATGTAACTCAAACTACCCGTCAAAAGGCTTGTAAAGGTTTTTACGCCCAAGTAACCGGTAATAGAATCTTCTATTTTTTTTGCAATGTGAGTAAATTTTTCGTGTTCATTTTTATCCTTAAAAAGAATATCCAATTTCGACTTAAAAAGACTTTCTTCAAATAAGATAAAAAGTGCGTAGACGATAATCAAGAAAAATTTGCCCATAATATTTGATAACGAATTGAAAATCGGTCTCAACAACACACCAATATTAAAATCGGCAGATTGCACCTTTATCATTTCTATCAAATCAACATTAAATACTGAACTCAACTGACTGATTATCAATACAATATTGGGTTGATATTTAGGATAAGATTGTGCCAGATAATTGATATTCCGAGACAAAACATTGGCAGCAACACCCACTATTAGTATAATTAAAAATCCGGAAAGCACCGTTTTTATCCAAGAAGGAACGTACTGCTTGAAAAAATTAATCCTATCCAGCAACATCTTCAATTTACGCATAATAAACCATAACAATATCGCCAAAATAAGTGGCTCCAGCAAACTCTGACTATATATAAGTCCGGCAATTATCGCAATAATAATAACAAAAAATGAAGCAACATTCGTGATTTTCATAGTACATTAGTTTAAATTCCAAGCATCAAATAAGGGAAGACGAAAAAAATAATCTACCCGTCTGAATTGTTCTTTCTCTTATATGTTTCACTAAATCTTCCTTAGTGAAAGAAAATAAATAACTTGCCCCATTATGCTTGTTCTTTTCCCTTC
>ENA-ORXR01003279-ORXR01003279.1-marine-metagenome-genome-assembly--contig:-NODE-3279-length-14611-cov-12.797509_pt1 | contig 14611 bp, 18 predicted proteins | sample MGYA00237866_ERZ511479 | MGnify/ENA metagenome assembly ERZ511479 | reverse complement strand
CAATCGCCCTCACGGAGGGCGGAAGACGGCGACCACGGCCACGGCCACGGTCACCCACCGCCACTACCACCCCCATACGCACCGTCGCAAAAGCGAAGGCAGAGCCAAGCCCGTCACCCAGCACCACTGGGACGCCAACCAACAAGCACCTGGCCCAGACACACTGACTATGAGCCACCATATCCCCCCCTACCCCCCTCACAGACAAGCGCCATCCTCATCCGCCCCCCCGTAGCCCCCCGTACTGAGAGGACAAGCCCAGTCGAGCACAAGAAATAAAGAAAGAAGAGAAAGAAGGAAACAGCAACGCGGAACAACAGAGCAAAAGAAAAACGATCAGAAGACGTCCCGTTGGAGGCAAGAATTCATGGCACGACCCTGCGCCACATGCGACGGCCTGCGTTACACCCTCATGTCCACTGCAAGCCACCCAAGCAACACAAGATGCTCCAAGCAACCGCCCCCCCACCCTCTTACAAAGGGACGCCACCTCCCCCCCCACATCCTACACCCCCGAAGGAAGTCAACAGTCAGACACACGTGGGAGAGTTAACATGGAAAAGAGGAAGCATCCAAGCGCATAAGGTGACTAAAGGAATCGGACGGGGGTGAGGTGCCGATGGAGACGAGACCTACACGAGGAGGTCGCGGCACTCAGGGAGCGGCCACCGACTGCCGCAAGGATCCGCGCCTCACCACCCCCCTCCCCCAGAAAAACGTCACAAAGATATACCTGACATGTCACACACGGTGGGCAGGCAACTCAAACAGCCTCACACACGACACACAACCACGACGAAGGCAACCGCGGTGCAGAGCACATCTGCTCGTCGATGACGGGACACCGCGGCCAAGACGTGCAGTCGCCAACTTGGGAATTGGCTCTCTCAGCGCGACCAATGCCCCGGCCTTCGGACCTCAACGAGACGCAATTGCATAGTCCTCTCGGCAGCGGGCCGCAGATATCTCCTGGTTAGCGGGAGATGGGGTGTTTAACGCAATCTAGTGCGCCCATTGGCCCGTTGTAGGCATGGCCTAAAAAAGGACCTCGTGTTTGGTCTGCTGATGCCGCGGAGGCGGCCAGAGCCTGGCACGGATTTTCCTGAACGGGATTTCCTCCCGTTCAGTCTGCTGCTCTCGAACGGAAGGGTGAACAGAATCGGCTCCCGTCCAGCCGGTCCGCGAACAGGACTCCCGTCAAGGCTCCCGTTCCGAACGTCGTTTTTCTGACGATCGTCGCCGAGGCAGGAAGCATCGTCGGAAGATCTACCTCCCTGTCCGAGACCAAGTTCCGGGCACTTTCTGGAATCCGTCCAGAAGGGTGTCCGGGAGAATCTCGGAATGGACATGTTCGGCATGCGTGGTCCTCGATCTCGTGGTCATTGTTCCGAAAACGCGCCTTCTGCTTACCTTTACTAAGCAGACGGCCCGTAAGGACAATTGATGATTGAGACCATTCCGTCGAGATCAGCCCGCATTTTTTCCGGGAAGCGCCCGGGTCCCGGCCACCACCCATATGTGAGCCGTACGGCTTCGTTCCTGTACTTCTTTGCGCCCCTGCAGGGGCACGCTCGGCGGTGTTTGAGCGCATGAGACACATACACTATGTTGGCTGTGATGGGCAGTGCCCCATGCACATGGCAGCGGGAAACAAACGCGCATCCAAAAATCGCAGGACTGAGCCAAAAGAACAAACAGAAAGAAACACAATGCTTCCCTCCCACATACACGACTGGACGGCCGGGCGCCACACTCCACGCGGCCAAGATAAACGAGCCACAGGAAGCTACGACAAACGAAAGCACCTCCGGACATGCCAGCGCGTACACGGCACGCCACCAGGGATAGAAAAGAGGCAATAAAGTAGAACAACTCGCGACGGCGACACGGATCCCACTGTTAGCATTATCACCCATCCAGAAACATCAGTCCCCGTGACACATTAGCACACGGCGAGCCGCCCGATTAGCAGCTGCAGCCGCCGCCTCAGCCGGTGTGCGCAGACGGCGGACAGGCGCTTCCTCCTCATCACCGCTGGTGGACGTGTAGCCCTCCGTGGAGTTATCGTCACCCGCACCGGCGGTCGAGCCACTCATGGGCATGCAGCCCGTGCGTGCCGCATTGGTCCGGCCGTCATCCTCGTACTCTCTGTCGCTGTTGTTCAGCGCCGGACGCGTAGGGCCCATCGGCGCCGACCCGGGGCCGCCCGCGTCCGACGCCACCAACGTCCGAGCTGCCGCCGCTGCCTCGGACCCCCCTGGCGCCTCCCCGCCGACAGCTGTTGACCCCGGGCGGCTCGCTGCGGCGGCCGCAGCGGCCGCCTCTGCGGCTGCGGCCGCCTCCGCGGCCGCCGCTGCCGCTGCAGCGCCAGCCGTCGCACCTGCCGACGGCGACTGCTGCTGTATCGTTGTCGGCCGGGTTGCGTCGGCGCGGCTCGGGTCGCTGGCGTCGCTGATGCGAAGGCCGTTAAGTGAACCGGTCCCCCATGGCTTGAAGATGTCCATGGCCGTGACCAACTCGTCCTCCCACTCCGTGCGGTGGCCCGAGTTGAGGACCGTCGCGGAATCGGCTACTGGCAGGTGATCACCCGTCCCGACGACCATGCCACCGTCGCCATGGGCAGCGGCTGCGTCTTCGGCCTCATCGTCCGAATCATTGGCCGAGGCACGGTTTGCGAGGTGTGCGCGCACCTTGGTAGCAACCATTGCGATGGAGGCATTGCGACAGACGAGCGTGCGCGGGCCACCGGCCGTCGGTCCGGGCTCCGAGAACCGGTGCAGCACGCCGTAGCTGGCAAAGACGACTGCCAACGCGCGCACCAACCCCGCAACGCAGTTTGTGTCTTTGAGGAAAAGGTTGTCTTGAAGAAGCCCCGCGGCATCTTTTGGCTTAAAGTACACCTCCAGCTTGGTGGATGTGCCACGGGCCCGGCGGAGCGTGCCTCTTCCGCCGTTGTCGTTGACATACGTTGCGAACACCGACACGGCCTTATTCCCGATTCCCTCGTAGAAGTGGTAGACAACCCGGTGCAAGTACCGGTACGCCGCCGTCATTTTTGGCTTAGTCTTTGCCGCACCGGCGGCCGCCGCGACCGCGGCTCGCTCGGCCGCCTTCTTGGAGGGCCGCGTGGGCAGGTGCCACCGGCGTGTCAGCATGCGCACAGCGTCTTTGGCGTCGACGCTGAACCGGGCCATCACCCAGTCGCGCAGGAAGACGTTCACCTCCGCCATGGAGAGCCACACGTCCGCAGCACAGCACGCGTTGACAAAGCTGTCCTCCACCCAGGAGTGGAGCACCGGCTTGAGGAGAATTATCCACGCCGCGTCCTGCCTCTCCATCTCCTCCTGGCTCCGTGGAGGTGGCAAAGGAATAATGCTTGACGAGGGTGCAGGGACCGACGCGATGCTTAAGACCCCGGCCGCTGCAGCAGGAGCATCGCGCGCGGAGGCGCGCTCGGCCACCGCGCTGGTGAACTGGGCGTCAATTTTCGCCAGGAGACGGCGGTTGTGGGAAAACGCGACGGCCAGCTGGTCGGAGACGGTGGCGATGTCATTTGTCTTCTTGAAAAGCTCCCGAATATTGTTGTTGGTGAGAACAAGCTCCTTGCGGAGGACCGTCGCGTCGCGGCGGAGGCCGACCACCGCCTCCCGGTGCACGCGGGACAGCTCGGTGAAGGCGGCTTGGAAAGCGGCCGAATCGTAGGGCGGCACGACTATGCCCGCCGCGGCGGTCCCCGGAGCGGTGCTTCTCGCAGGGGCAGTGCCAGCGGCCGTGGAAGCCGGCGGAGGTGGGTACGACAGACGCTGTCGCGTCGGAGACGGGCTTGGAGAGGCACGACTGGGAGGCGGTCTGCCTCTGCGCCCCCCGGCGAGCAGTGTCGCAGCCGCTGCCGGCGGAGGTCGAGGAAAGCCGGGGCGCCGCCGCGCAAGCGGACGGACGTCATCATCCGAGTCTCCCCGGACTTCCTCGGACGGGGAGGTTCTGCACAGGGTGGAAGCGAGAGGGGGCACACCCGCCGAGACGCTCCCACCGGCGCGCGTTGTAGCCGATGCCTTTTCCCCGCCCGCCGCGCCCGCGGCGCCCGACCAGCCCGCCAACTCCGGCAGACACGCAGCGTTACCCGGCTCCACTTCTGGAGGTAGCATCATGCCGGCCCGTCCCCATCCCGACTGAGGGTTTGGGCTGGCTGCGCCGAGGTCACCGGCCGCCGCCGTGGCGTCTTGAGGTGGTCGCGCGTGACTACTCTCGGGTGGAAGGGCGGGAGCACCTTGGAGGAGCGGTCGGCCGTTGGGGCGCGCCGTGCTGACTGGCGGCGACGTGATGTGGCTGCCGGCCAGGAAGGTATACCCTTGGGGAGGCGGGTTCCTGCGGGGGGGTAAGGAAGGGATGGGAGCCCCCAAAGTGTGACGGTTCAAGCGACGGCCACCGTAAGGGTGGGGGGGCGGGGGGACCACCGCCAGCGTCAGCCGGCAAACAAAGGCCTGCATGGTGGCGGGCAGTCGAGTTTGCCCGGGGGATTAGAGAGGGGGGTCCAATGATGGGGGAACGGAGGGGTGATCACGGCAGAAAGAGTGTCACAGCTGGCGGTGGGCATGCCAAACGTCAGTTGTCTCGCCAACGCTGCCGGCGGCCGTATATGTATTCAACGGGGCGGCCAAAGCGCCCCACATCTGTGCCAACAACCTGTGGATGCCCGTGCACGCGGAGTAGTTACGGCGCCTTCGGCCGTGTCCACACAGCAGCCGCTGTTCCGGCTGCCACACGCAGCGCGCAGGTGGAGCATCATTGCTCGCCGCCTACAAAGGCGCCACACCGCGACGCATGCAAGCGCATGCAAGACCGCCCCATCCGCGCGCCACGCAGAGGACACCCCCTCGAACCGTACGAGAATTGGAGGACAAGCAGTGGTTCGGAGACGCACCAACGCGTAACCGGGGTAGGGGGGGGGGGGGGGGGGGGGGGGGGGGGGGGGGGGGTGGCGTGTCCGCCACTCGTGAAGGGCAAGAACACGTGCTACGGTAGCTGGTGGCAGGAAGTTGGAGATCCGGACGGGTGGGCGACAAGGGAGCGTCTTAGAATGCGCAGCCGAAGACCCGCCGCGGGCAGTAGCGGCCCCTTGCGCAAGAGGCCACGGAATCCTTGCACATCAGTTGCATGTGAGTACGTACTATTGATCCGATCCATTGGGTGTATCACGTTTATCAATCGTTCTCGGGGGTGCTGCTGCCGCCCAAGCGGCACTCTCATTGGTGCTTGGCACTCGACAGGGTCCTCATCGCATCGTCGGCTGCGTTCCTTCGGGCGCAAATACCGAAAACGACGCGTCTCGATCCAAACTCAACGATGGAACAGTGAAATGGTCGCAAATACCTGCCAGTGGCGGGTCTGGCTTCTGCGAAGCTCGCTTTCCGCCGTTGCAGAGGCCCTGTTGAAGCAAAGTTCCTGTCGCTCTTTTTTGTCTGGGGGTACGGCATACGTCCTCGGTCTCGCGTGGCCATCGTCTACCATCGACGACTTTGGAGTGGCCTTGACGGAGGGGAGCGGGATCGAGAACAGGTCCGTGGGTGCAACTGGGTCCAGGAAGGACTGACTGGGGGGCCTGAGCGGGGACGTGAGGAGAGGGGCGCCCGTCTTGCATCTGACCGCCTGTGCGACATCCCTCTTCCCCTGCCAGTTGTCGGTCGCGAAGGCACCTGCCAGGCCCTGCGCCGTGGCCGCCGCGTGGAAGCTGCAAACTGGGCCGGCTCCACAGCAGCCGCCGTACGGATGGTCTTGTGGGTCTGATGTGCAGCGCATCTCGCTGTGGGGGGGGGACAACAGCGCACTTGGCGACGCTGGCACGTGCCTGCATCTTGCATGATCGGGAAGGAGGCGTGCGTGAGTCCCTTGCACTCCACTTGGCGCTGTTGCCCGTTGCGTGCGTCCATGGCAACGACTGGCCGAGACCAGGCGTAGCGCATTCGCTGTGCGGATCAAGGAGCACTGTTTGCTGCGTTGTTGTGGTAAGCTGCAAAGTGCGCTTGCGCAAGGGACATGTCCCGTGTCTGCTCCCCTCCGCGGCCGGTGGTTGATACCATGTGATCGTCTGTGCTCTTGGATTGTGGGGGTGCGTGTGGCGGTGTGCGCCGAAGAAGGGACCGTCTGCGGCACGGGCCCGCGCCCGGGGACATGCGGCAGCATCTGACCGATGCAAAGTAGCCCTTTTCTCACTTCTGTCTGCACTTCTCTACAAGTAAGCTCTGTCCTGACGTTTGTCGCGTTTCGACTTGCTCACCTCTTCCCCCGTACACTACCGACAGCACGGTCGCCGCGCCGACGGCTCGGTTCCTTCCCCTCTCCGTTCAGCCTCATCACACGGCATACCATCAAGTCGCCAGCGCTCAACACAGTTCATCATGGCGCCACGGGCTCGCTCATCTCGCCCGGCCGTCAAGTGCAACTTCTGCGACATGACGTACGCCACCACCGCCAACCTCGGCCGCCATATCCAGACGTCGCACGCCAACGAAAGCCGACTCACCGGCTTGTCCTCGCCATCATCGCACCTCGTCTTCGGGACGTTTGGCGTCGGCGCCCCCGCTCCCGCTCTGTTGGAGCCCGTCACCGCCCCGGTGGTGTTACAGGAGCACGAGGTGGAGCGACCGATCTCCTCTGTCGAGCGGCTCGATCAGGCGGCGCTCATGGCGGCAGCTGAGATGGATGTGGAGGACCTGCTGGACCAGCCGCCCCTGCTGATGGAGGACACAGACGAGGAGGGCAGCGGGTTGGGCAGCTCGGGGACCGACGAGGTGCTGGATGGCGTGGCCGTCGAGAGTCGCCCGCCGCAGCGGTTTGAAGCGTCGAATGACGCATGCGACTACGTCTGCAACGTGCTCGGCGACGGCGACAGTGACGGCAGCGGCAGCTCGGGTACAGTTTCAGGCGGTGAAGACATCGAGGCCGCCGAGTACGGCGCGTATGATGACGTCGGTGAATTGTTGGATGCCGGTGTGAATGCGCTGTCGGTGGGCGACACAGAGGCGCCGATGGTGCAGCACGTCTTCCTCAGTAGCACTGCCGCACGCATTCGGGCCTACTACGAGGCTTTGCCGGAGGCATCCATGGCGGTTCCCGTTGTCAGCGCTCGTTGGTCGAGCCGCCCGACACGCTTCGACTCGCCGGCGCTGCGCGGCGCTCTCCTTTTTGCGCTGACCGCCGGCGGCAGCGGGCTGACCGAGCCCGACCAGACCCGCTACGCCGAGACGCTTCGCCTCGCTGAGGTCGAGGCTGACGGTGGCGCGGCCGCTGTGGGCCCGTTCTCTGCCGCGTTCCCGTCTCGGCGAAGTTTTCTCCACGCGGTGCGTCACGAGATCAACCGCGTTCTGGCCGTCCGTCGTTGGCACCAAGTCCCAATCACTGTGGGCGCCCGCACGTTCACCTACTACTTTCGGGAAATTCTACAGGCCGGGCTAGATGCACTGGCGGCGGCCAGCTCCGTCTCTTTTGGGGACCCGACCAACCGCGCTGCGGTGAGCCTGGAAACGGGTGACGACGAGGATAGCGCGCGGGTTCGACGGGGGACACTTGACTCGGACCTGTACCTGGGCGAATGGCGGAGCGTGCGACGCTTGCACGGTGCCGATGCGCGGGTGATGGGGGTGCAGGTGCACGCGGACGAGGCGGTCGTTTCGTGGTCAGGCGCATGCTACATGTTCCCGGTGCGGGCCAACTTTGTCAACGTGTTGGACAACGGTGGCGGATGGACAACGGTTGGGTACATCGAGCACATCCCGAAGGCAGTTGAGAAAACGGCGGCGGCGCGCCTGGGCATCAGTGACGCCCGCAACGACCTGTTCCACCGCTGCATCGCGGTATCAACGCGGACGTTGGCCCGCGCGAGCGAGACAGGCGTGTCGGCGCCGGTGGGCGGGCACGGTGTCGTGCGGCTGGTGCCGCGAGTCGTCGGCCTCGTCGTGGATCAGGTGGAGGAGCGCCGGTTTTATGGGCTCATGGGTAGCCAGTGCCGCTTCTTCTGCTCACCCTGCTTGGAGGACCGTCGCGTGAACAACGCTCTGCACGGCATTCGTGCGGTCGACCGTGACCCCATTGCGACCCTGGACGCCCAGCTAACCGCAGCGGTTGTACGTGCGACCGACCCCCGCCCCAGTCGCCGTCGCGCGCTGCGTGAGGAGCACAGCGCGCTCGCCTTTGCCCCCCCGCTCGGTGCCATCCATGGTCTCAGCACGGGAGCTGCAAACCTCTACCGTATTGCTTCATTCGACGTGCTACACGTTTGGAAGCTCGGCATTCTTCGCCTGCTTGCACAGCGGCTGCCCGCGGTCCTGGAGGGCCTGTGTCAAGGCTGCCGTGGCGCGCGATACGGCTCTGTGGCGTCGACGCTTGATGCCATCAACCTCCGTGGAATGCAGCTGGGGCGCAACTGCCAGGCCTCACCGGCACTACCCGGGTACGTTTGCAACGTTATTGTGGCGAGCTTGAGGCATAGAGGAGACTAGGTGGGGACTTGTGTGAGAGCAGGGTACAGGGAAGGGGCCGTGCGGCATGTGGCCGTCGTAGGAGCGAGCGTCGTAGGAGCGAGCGTCGGCTAATCACACTTTCTCGCCTCATTGGTTCGCTTTCTCATCTGCGTCGGCCCCTCCCCCAGATGTTTTGTTCCCATGAGAAACACGCAGTCCACCATGACGGGGAGAACCTGGCGGCACTTCTCCGTGTTCTGGCCGTTTATGCTCGCGGGCGCCGTCGGTCCCCGTGTGGCTGAGAACCCGGGACACGAGCTCCTTGACGGCTTGCCGGTGGCGCCTATCGCCTGTGAGGTGGGCGCGCTCACCGCCGCAGACACCAGCAGCGACGACGGCGGGTCGGACACTACGAGCGCATCGGGCTGGCAGTCGGACGCCGGCGGCAACGCCGCCTGCACGGCATACGTCGACGAGCCGTTGGCGGCCGGCCAAGAGCTCCCTGGACCGGACTTGGTCAACACCCCACGCTACCTCCAGGTGTTTGGCTCCATGCCGATTCACGACGCAGTGCTGCTGACGTTTTGCTGCGCGGCGCGCCTTGGCGGTGCCCTCTTTGGCGACAACGTCGCCAGCACCACTTCGCTGACGGAGGAGCAGATCAAGTCAATGGAAGAAGCCGCCAGCGCGCTCGGTGTTGATTGCGTGCTAACCCTCTACAGTCTCACAAACACAACCAAGCTTCACCGGCTGGTGCAGCACCTCGGCGCCGAGCTGCGCGGCCGCGGGAACCTGTGGGAAGGCGACACGTCCGAGAATGAGCATCTGCACCCGTCGTGCAAGCGCATGTTTCGCCGCAGCAACAAGCGGGGACCCGACGTCACGCTGCAAATGATGCGCTGCGATGAAGCGCTGTCGGCTGTGCTGCAGGATGTCGAAGCGAACACGGGAGCCGCCCCGGGAGACGACCCGGACTCGGGCGAAGGCGGCGACGGGGCTGTCGACCGCAGCCCGGCGGGCGGCGTGCCGACAAGGACGGAGGACCTACGTTTGGCTGGTCGCGCCCGGCGCGTGAATGTTGCCGCCCTCATGCGCTCCCCCGCACTGGCTCGTCTTTCCGATACCCTCGGTGCTGCTGGCAGCACGTGGGTAACGACGCACAGCAACGTCCGCATCGTCGCTCGCTTCGAGTGGGGCGCCCCGTCGGCCGTGCAGCACCTCCGCGCGACGCGTGACTTTTCCGGAAAGCCGTGGTACTCCTTCGTAAGGTACGAGAACAACGATGGCGGCATTGCGAGGGGGCGCCTCCGCGTCATTCTGCGGTCTATCGGCGCGTGTCGGCGCAACTGCGTCGTGTTGCAGCGCCTGCGGCCTGTGACGCCGCGCGCCGGCTGCGTTCTCACCAGCTTCAACTGCGTGCGGTTGGGATGGGCATTCGACAGCGATACGGATGACCACCCCGCACTCGATCTGGTCGACGCTGCCCGAATCCTCCGGGCGGAGGACGTGCAGATGGACTACCGGGACCTGTCCGACCGCCTCGGCCTCTACGCGACGCCGTCAACACAGCCAGACATGGCTGCGGAGCGGCGCATGACGCGCTACCTTACAAACCCGTTCTTTCCGTGGACGACGCGCGCGCTGAGGCCGGGTCTTTGAGGGTTTCTGTTTTCTTGCTGTTGTTTGGACACGAGCGAGCGCACGTGCGGGATTACCGTGATGCGAGAGAGCGCTCTTTTAGTACATCTCACTCTTATTGTCCGACTTCATCCTCGCGCCCAGCCAAGTCAGTCGGCGCGAATGCCAGTGACAGCTGTACAGGAAAGAGCCGCAGCGTGTCGTGGCGCTCTGTCGCAGCACCTTTTGCCGCTGCCCACCTCCGCCCCGCATCCGCATGCCGCACAGTCAACCCAAAGCAGTACCGCAATCGAATTCATCTCCCCGCGGTCTTCAAAGAACGTCAGCACGCCCGCTGCCTGCAGCCGAGTATCGTCCGTTTACTTCGTCGAGGTCGCGTCGATCTTGTTCGCAGCACCCCTTTGCGGGCAACAGCTCCAACAAACCCATGTCAACTGCACCAGAATGAACGTTCCCGCGTACTTCCTTGAGCGACTGGTGCCGAGAAAGTGCGACCTATCAGGAAGTGGCCCACTGCCTAATCACATTTACATCGTAGCTAGCGTCTTGGCAGGACCCTGAACCTGTCATTGGCCCAAGTTAAGAGGTGTTGCAGGATTCCACTCGCGACCACCCCGCTGGTGCCGGCATGCTCGACAGCGCCTTGCACGTGGCCCCTGTCCGTACCAAGGTTTCGGACCGCCCTCCGGACCAGTCCGGGAGACTGTCCATAACCCGTCCGGAAGCGGCGGACGCAGTCCAAAGATTTCGTTCGGCCTCTCGGACTGGTGGTGTATCTTCCGACGATTCATCGACACCGATTCTCGATGGCTTCCGATGGCGCCTTGAGAACCCCATCGAAGAGAGGTTTTGATGGAAGTTCGATGGTTCTTCGTTAACTGTACGCCGAGGGAACCAAGCATTCCCATGATTCGTGGATTGAATTGGTCGCCGCAAGCAGCTTGTCCAATCGTACGAGACATCTATTCCTCAGTTGGGCACTCCCACATTCGCATCAGGATCGATTACATTTGGTGTTTCATGGGTAAAACTATATTCTGGTCGACGAGACTTTCATTCCCCTACAGCTCGCCAGCGCACACCTAGTTAAGAGCCCCCGAAAGCGGACATGGTGTTTCCAGCCTCCTGGTTGGACGCCCTGTGGGGCAAACGGCCAACGGAGACCTCTCAATGGTGCATGAGAGATGTGTCAGGTATTCTTCGAAAGCAGCACCTATCGATTCTGGTTTCGGATAAGGTCTACGTGGCCATGTGATGACTCTCAAGACCGCGTCGAGAGGGCCCATCAGGACAGACTGCAATCCGAGAACGCACGACCACCAGTCGAAACTTCCTCGGCTCTCTGCTGAAGATTGACCGAACTGCCTTGATCTCAATCTGACGAGTGGCACGGACCACAGCCCAGTGGCCGTCCTTGGGCGAGCCCCGCCGACATCGCCCGGTCACTGTCGGCGATCAGCCTCCAGGTCGCTGATGGGTGGTTGGTGCACGGCCACACTTCCTGGATGGGGAAGGAGGGTGGGGGAACGGGCGGCGGACAAGGACCAGCGCGGGACGGTCCGGTGTGCTGATATTTTGGCCAAGTTCTTTTCTACTCCTCCATCAGTGCCAGCATGCAGGCAGTTTCTGCTTCCAGCAGCTCTCCAAACTCTCCCGCCCCATCCCACGTCTCGTCCCCCCCGGGAACATGGGTGTCGGGTTGACCCTCCTGCTCCCGATTCCAGTGAGATTGGATCCTCGTTGCCGCCGCAGTTAAGTTGTCTGACGCCCACATGCATCGGTCCTCGCTCTGCTTCAGCAAGCATGAGCTGGACCCGCCAGCAGCGCACGCCTGGGACTTCCACGTATTGGTCCCCTTGTCCTGCGGGCTTTTGGCATCCCGCGCTACAGGGCCGGCCTGGGATGGTGACCTCTTATGTCCTCGGTTGTACGAGTCGCTGCCGGGCGCCCGGTTGAGAGCTGACCGCTTAACATACGAGAGACAGCTGCTGAGGAAGCTGTCTGATGGGTGGTGAGAGGCGTTCTGATTGAAATGGCCGTGCCACGACTCAAGCCCCTGCTGGCTGTATCGCCCCAGGCTCCCAAACAAATAGAGGAAGTCCGGTGCGTGGCAGCGCAACGTGTGCAGCTTGGGAGTGACCGTAAACCACGGAAATGCCACGCACAGGCCATCCACGAATCGAGCCGTCCCCGCCCGAAACGCGCTGCCTGGTCCTCGGAGCTGTCACGCGTCCGAGTAAGCACAGGCAGCAGCTCCTTCCAGGTGTCATAGGCCGCTCGGTACGCCGCCGCATCCGCCGCAGGGGCGTGTGTCCCAAAGAGATCGATGGCAGCTGACAGGCGCCCCGCAATTCGTTGGCATTGGCGGCCCTCAAAGGCCCCGCCAAGGTGCGGCTTGGGCGTCACGCCGACGGCAAAACGTAGAGCCAATGCGAGGTTCATCGCGTAGGCACTCTCCCGTCAGCCATCTGAGCGAGCACTTCACAGTCGTCTTTCTTGCACGGAAATACGCCGTACAGGATGGATCTGCCGCGACGTGTGGGGTTGAGTTGATTCGCGCAGGACAACACGGATTTACACGAGCTTATTAGGCCACATTTGTCAAGCCCAAAACAAATGTGGACGTCTCGTACCGCACTGGTACACCCAAAGGACCGCTACAACCATGAAGCCCATGCCCGAAATTCGCACACCACACCCTCGCCGCGGGCGTCGGGGGTGGGGGCGTACGCGGAGGGGGGAGGGCGCCCCACGGCGACAGGTGACGGAGGTGGCGGTGGAGCGTCGCTTCAATGAGAAGACCGTTTGTACTTACGTACGTATGTGCGTATGTGCGTACGTGCGTATGTGCGTACGTGCGCTTGTGCGTATGTGCGTACGTGCGTATGTGCGTATGTGCGTACGTGCGAATGTGCGTATAAGCTGTAGGGAACTGGCGTTCGTCTGACCTACAAAAGGGAGAATGTCAGCCACCGCCCGTCCGTCTGCACCGCGCAGCCCCCGTTCAACGAACTGAGATTGCCTGCACAGGTAAAACATCAGAGCCTCCACTGCGGCGCGCGGGCCGATGATGTACGCACCATCACCGTTTGTAATGGCTTTGTTGTTCTCCTCCTCCGATGCGCTGCGCAGCTCCGCCCGCAGCTGCTGAGCGGTGGCAAAGCCGCACTCGCGCGGCCCCAGCAGCCGGCGGAAGCTTTGAACCGTGGCGCCGCTCACGCTGTTGTCAAGCATAAATTGTTCCTGCAGCCGCAGAGGTAGGGCACTCGCAGCTGCCGTTGGCGCCAGCGCGACGCCGCCGCTCGCGCGGGCCTGTCAGCGAACGTCGTCCATCGCGGCCGACGCAAAGCCGGGGTCAACGTGAAAAATACGGGCCACCTCCTCCTTGGCTTGTGCGCGGCACCGACGTGCGTGCCGAGGACTGACGTCCTCTTTTCGAGGCTCGACCACGCGGCGATGCGTTCTCTTCTTGCCATTCGCAAACGTCGCGACGACGTCCTCCGGACGGGTTGCGGCCAAGTGAAGACTGACCAGCAGGTCCATGCGGTCGAGAAGTGGGTCGTCCAGTGCACCGTATGTCGTGTGGAGCACCCTGAAAGCGCCCGCAGGGTCTGGGGGCGCTTTCCCGAGGGGTCGTTGTCAACACCACTGCCGCTCTGTAATTGCCAGACGCAGCGCGCTTGCGGCGGCGTGGCCGACACCACGGGGCCGGCGACGTGGGCGTAGACCATCCCCGCGCAGCACCCCAGACCTAGGGAAAGACCTTCATTTCTGTATGAGAGCAAGACGAAGAAAACCTAGGATGGTCACAGCACGAGCATGAAAAAAGGACATCGTTCCACAAAAAGCAGGATCAGCAGTCAGCATGCGGCGAGCCGTGTGCCACTCATGATCCAAATAGGATATCAGGAGCCGTGGACGTACACACGCATAACTTGGCACCCGACTAGAATGGCGGCATTGGAGACAAGCAAAGTAAATGGACAGGTTATCATCTGTGACGGCGGTGACGGAGAGGCGTGACATTGTCGCTCGGCCTCGCCGTGGTGGTGAGCGGAGAACTGGGGTGGTGCACAGCAATACGCATGGAGGACGGGTGGGCAGATGCAAGCTCGAGAGGCATTTGAACGAGCAGCGATCGCCTGGATGGGTGTCGAGGCCCGCAGATCCGCGAGAGCCGATGGCGCTTCCTAAAGAAGCTGATCGAGTTCCCCGTACTCTTCAAAATGTTTCACGTGACACTGTACGGGCTGTAATGGATGCCGGGGCTACATCTGCTCGCGAATACACCATGTCCGCTCTTAACTAGGTGTGATCACTGGCCCCAGGCACTACACCTCGAGCACGGCCACGATGGGGCAGCCATAATCCCGCCCCCACCCTACGTTTACCGGACCGGACCGCATCGCACTGAACTTTCCATCGGCAACCGCGCGTGCGACTGTAGCATATCTCCTTAATATTTGGATATTGGGCCCGGTAGCCCCCCTGACTGGTCAGTATTCACGTGGAGGATT
>ENA-ORXR01003278-ORXR01003278.1-marine-metagenome-genome-assembly--contig:-NODE-3278-length-14613-cov-3.171505_pt1 | contig 14613 bp, 11 predicted proteins | sample MGYA00237866_ERZ511479 | MGnify/ENA metagenome assembly ERZ511479 | reverse complement strand
TGTCAGAAGATGCGATGTCAGAAGATGCGATGTCAGAAGATGCGATGTCAGAAGATGCGATGTCAGAAGATGCGATGTCAGAAGATGCGATGTCAGAAGATGCGATGTCAGAAGATGCGATGTCAGAAGATGCGATGTCAGAAGATGCGATGGCCGCAGACGCCGAAGATGAATTCGTCGCCCGGACCACGATGGATTTCGCAATGGAGCTCGGTCGATTTGACAACGCCGAAGCACTTGCCGAGTCCGTTGCGCAGATGGACCTGGGCGACCGAAGCGCCAGCGCCGTGGAGTTCGCCGATTGTGCAGATCTGATCGAGGAGCTCACGGCCAACGGTGCAACGGTCACCATCGTCGGCACCGCCACGCTCAACGCACTCGACAACGGCGAAGCTCCACCACTTGGCCAGTCCTATACCGTGCTGCGTCAGGATGTCGACAATGGCATCTTCAGCATCGTGGTCAGCCTCGACCCCTGCGCACTGGTGTCGAGCACGTTCGCAGCCAACTGAAGCACACCCAGCGGAAACGGGCCTGCGAGCCACTGCTCCACCCGGGTTTGGCCGGTGAAGGCCCGAGCGGAAACGGTTAGGCTGACACCATGGCTGATTCGGACATCACACCCGTTGGTAATCAACCCATCCCCGGCCTCCCCGAGGACTGGCACCTGAAGGCCACGGAGCAGATTGTCGGCAAGGTCGACATGGTCCGAGAGAAGACCGCTGGACCTGCCATCAACGTTGCGCGCATGTCCGTGTTCGGCATCATGGCGGCCGTTCTCGGCGTTGTCGCCGGCCTCATCCTGGTGATCGGGTTGGTCCGCGCAATGACCAACGCCCTGCAGGCCTGGGTCCTCGACGACGCTGTCTGGCTCACCTACCTGATCCTGGGAACTATTTTCCTTCTCGCCGGGTTCTTCCTCTGGGCAAAGCGCCCAAAGATTGACTGACAGGCCGAGACGGGTTCTGCCGCATACGCGGTACCCCACACAAATGCATTGAGGAAACATGTCTGACGTTCGCGAAGTCATCATCGTCGGTTCCGGTCCAGCCGGGCTGACCGCAGCGATCTACACCGCCCGCGCCAATCTCAAACCGCTCGTTATCGAGGGCGAACCGTCCTCCACGAGCGACCAGCCCGGTGGTCAGCTCATGCTCACCACTGACGTCGAGAACTTCCCCGGCTTCGAAGAAGGCGTCATGGGTCCTGATCTCATGCTGAAGTTCAAAGCCCAAGCTGAGCGCTTCGGTTCCGAGATCATCACCTCGAAGGTCTCCAAAGTCGATCTGTCCGCCCGCCCCTATGGCGTGTGGGTGGGTGACCCCGATGCCGCGGAACCGACGTACCGCACCGAGGCCCTCATCCTCGGCATGGGCGCCCAATCACTGATGCTCGGCCTGGACCGCGAAACCGAGCTCATCGGTCATGGCGTGTCCACGTGCGCCACCTGTGACGGGTTCTTCTTCCGCGATCAACACATTGCTGTAGTCGGCGGCGGCGACTCGGCCCTTGAAGAGGCGAGCTTCCTCAGTCGGTTCGCATCAAAGGTCACCATCATCCACCGGCGCGACGAACTGCGCGCCTCCCAGATCATGCAGGATCGGGCCCGGGCGAACGACAAGATCGAGTTCGCCTGGAACAAGCAGGTCATCGAGTTGCTCGCCGACAACAAATTGTCCGGCGTGAAAGTCGAGGACACCGTGACCGGCGAAATTTCTGATCTACCAGTCTCCGGCCTCTTCATCGCCATCGGCCACAAGCCGAACACCAGCCTCGTCAAAGGTCAGCTCGAACTGAAAGAGAACGGCTACCTCGTCACTGTTCCCGGCACGTCTCGCACAGCAGTTGAGGGCGTCTTCGCCTGCGGCGACATCCAGGACGACTACTACCGACAAGCCATCACCGCTGCAGGCTCGGGTTGTCAGGCCGCCATCGACGCCGAGCGCTGGCTCGAAGACCAGGAATAGAACGGCTTGCATCCGGTCAGCGCGGAATACCGGGCACGGCCCGGGGGTTTCCTCGTTACAAGCACTCACGCTGTCGTCGCGCCGCAATCACGCAGGTCGCCACGCGCTAGCGTGAGTGCACTGAACTCGCATCCAGCCCCTCCCGAAAGAAGGAACCACCACATGGCATCTGAAGCAGTGACCAACCTCACCACCGAGACATTCGACGAAATCGTCAACGGCTCCGAAGGACCCGTCCTCGTGGACTTCTGGGCCGAATGGTGCGGACCGTGCAAGCAGATTGCACCGATTCTCGATGAGATCGCTGACGAGCAGGATGGTCTTCAGATCGCAAAGCTGAATGTCGACGAGGCAGCCGACGTTGCCCGCCGATTCGATGTGATGAGCATCCCCACCATGATCGTCTTCAAGGACGGCGAGCCGGTGAAGCGTCTCGTCGGCGCCAAGCCCAAGGCCGGACTCATGAGCGAACTCGAAGAGTTCCTCTAGAGACATACCGCTAACGGACATCCACTACCTGCACCCACTCGACGCTGGAAACAGCCGGGTGGGTGTTGTCGTTTTGCGTTGCCCATGAGCTCAGGACTGAATACCCCCCGGGCTGACTTCGGCTGATGGCTAGCATCGCCGCCATGCTCAGCCCGTCTCAGATCTTCCTCGCCAATGGCGTGGAGCGGCACTTCTTCATGGCGGGTGGTTGGCTGCCGCTGTCGGTTCGACTTGCCGTGGATCTGGAGTTCAGCGCTCTGCAGCTGCTGTTGATGGGCACCGCCATCGAGCTTGGCATCCTCGTGGGCGAAGTACCCACCGGTGTCATCGCCGACCTTTTCAGCCGCAAATGGTCTGTCGTGGCCGGGGCTGTTGGCCTTGCGGGCGCCCAGCTTGCGTCCGGACTCATCAGTGAATGGCGCTTCTACCTGATCACCCAGTTTCTGTGGGGTATCGGGTGGACGTTCATCAGCGGGGCCGAAATTGCCTGGGTCACAGACGAACTCGGTTCCGCTGACGAGGCCGAACCACTGCTGCTCAAACGGGGGCGTCTTCGTTTTGTCGCGGTCGTGGCCGGCACCGTGTTCTTCGGGTTGCTCTCGTTCGTCGTGCCTCTCGACATCGCGGTGATCGTGGCGGGACTGCTCGGTCTGGCCTGGAGCGTTGCGCTCGCCGTGATGATGCAGGAGACCAACTTCATCCGCTCACGCGACCACGCCTGGTCGACCTTCAAGGCAACGCTGGTGTCCGGCGCGCGTTTCACCCGGGACACAAAGGGTCTGCGCATACTCGGCGTCGTGTTGATCCTCGGAGGTATGGCCGCCGAGGCGATGGACCGACTGAATGTCCGTCGGCTCGAGGACGTTGGTCTGTCGGAGGAAGCGTCGCCGGTGCTTGTTGTGGGCGCAGTGAGTCTGGGCCAGGCCGCACTCGCGTGGGTGGCCTACCGATTCCTGGAGCATCGCTTCGCAGGACAGGGGGTTGTTGTCGCCTTGTCCACGCTGTTTGGACTGGTGGGGGTCAGCGCGCTGTTACTTGCCCATATCCCCTTCCTTGCGCTGGCTGCGGTGCTGATGGTGGTCCAGGGCGGAATGCTGAACATGACGGATCCACTCGTCGACACGTGGACCAACGCGTTCGCTCCAGACGCATCCCGCGCCACGGTGCACTCGTTCATCGGTCAGGCCCGCGCCGGCGGCGAGATCCTCGGCGGCGTTTTGCTCGGCGCCCTTGCTGCTGTCAGCACCCTGCCAATCGCCTGGACTGTTGCCGCCGGGCTCTTCGTATTTGCGGCCGCCCACGCCCGCGCAGCCACCGCTGCATGGAGCAGCGATCGGCAGGCTTTCGACACCTGAGAGTGCCAGACATCTGAGAACTGTCGCCGATTGGTGCTATGGCTCAGCCGAAGCGGACCACGCCGATAGCATTGCGCCATGAGTGAATCTCTGATCGTCCGGGGCGGGAAACCACTGGCCGGGAGCATTGTTCCTTCGGGCAACAAGAACTCAGTTCTCCCGACGCTGGCCGCCACGGTGCTGACCAATGAACCCATGACCATCCGGAACGTCCCGGAGATCACCGATGTGGAGAAATTCGTCACCTTTTTCGAATCTCAGGGTTCAAAGGTCGACTGGGATCGCGAAGCCCAAACCATGGTCGTGGATCATTCCACGATGGCCGACGGTGTCATGGAGACTCTGCCCGAGGGAATGCGAAGTTCGGTCATGTTGTTTGGTCCTCTGCTCACTCGCACGAAGAGTGTGTCCATGGCCAACGACGCAACAGGCTGCTCGCTTGGGGCCCGGGAAATCGACCCCCACCTTGAGATTCTCGAAGGGTTCGGAGCTGCCATCGACTGGTCCGCGAATCGCACAATCACCCTGGACGACAAATTCAAGGGACACAGCCACTGGCTGGACTACGCCTCAGTGACCACCACCGAGCACTTCGTCATGTGCGCGTCAGTTGCTGAAGGCACATCGCGCCTCGTCAACGCAGCGAGCGAACCACACGTGCAGGACATGTGCAACGTTCTTGTGCAGATGGGCGCCCAGATCAAAGGAATCGGTACCTCGGTACTCGAGATCGAAGGGGTTCCATCCCTACATGGCGCAGACGTTCGGGTCTCCGACGATCACCACGAGATCCTCACCTTTCTTGCAATCGGCGCAATCACCGGCGGCGAGGTCCGGGTACCGCACACCGTGCACCAGCACTTCCCGCTGATGAACCGCGTCTTCGACAAGTTCAGCGTCGACGTGGACCGCGAACAGAACACGTCCATTGTCCGTCCGCAAAACCGGCTCATCGTGAAGTCGCCCCGGACCACAAATTTGTTGCCAAAGGTCGAAGGTGCGCCATGGCCCTACTTCCCTGTTGATCTCATCCCGCCGATCGTGGCTATGGCAGCCGTGGCAGATGGCAGTGTGCTTTTCTGGAACAAAGTCTATGAAGGTGCCTTTGGATGGATTCCCGAGCTGCAGAAGTTCGGCGCGCAGGTGACGGTCTGTGATCCACATCGTGTCATCGTGGTCGGGAAGGACGATCTGCGGCCAGCCGTTGTCGAGGCCCCGTACATCATCCGCGTCATCATTTCCCTGTTCATGGTGGCGGCCACCATCGACGGCGAATCGGTGATCCGCAATGCGGCCCCTGTCCGTCGTGCCCACCCCCGCTTCGTCGAGAATCTTCGCGCCCTGGGCGCGGATGTTGACTGGCACTCAGACTGAGTCTGGTGCTCGCCGGTCGATTTGGCAGTCGACAAAGGTGGATCAATCAGACGGCGATCATTTGCGCGTCCAGCTCTCGCGCGGGTTGAGGGTCGCGAACCGCGCGAATGCGCACTACAACGACCCGAAGGTCATCTTTCCGTCATCTGGCCTTTCCGGCCCGACGTAGCAACGATTCCGAGCACCTTTGAGCGCTTGTGACGTGGTGCTGAACAGCGGTTCCCCACAGACTTTCCCACAAGTTGTGGACAATGAAGTTCAGCTTGAGTATGAACCCGCGCGTGAATGTTGATCAGGTGCCCGAGGCTGGCCTGCACAGATGATCAAACCCACCCTGGCGTTGGCAAGTGCTTACCATTTCGCCACACTCTCGCATCGATCGCTTCTTACAGCGGCAATGGCTCCACGCAAGTGAACATTGCAATCACTGCCGAACACATCATGCAGTGCTTGCCAACCCAGTAGAGCGGAACAGCTCAGCCGGGGTCCGCCTCAAGAATGAGTCGCGAAACCCGCTCAAGATCATCAACATCCGCGAAGTCAATGACGATGCGTCCGCGCTTGGCGCCTGTTGCAACACCAACCCGGGTCTCCAGGTGATCAGCAAGCAACGCTTCAAGCTCCAGAATTGCTGCTGGGCGGGTCTCCCCCACTGAGTCAGTATCGGGCACAGGAGCCGACATGGTGTCCTCGCCCGAAGCGGACTCGGCATCAGAAGATACAACCGTGTTGTCATCACCACGCACGATCTGCTCAAGCGCGCGAACCGAAAGGCCGTCTTCAATGGCTCGGGCGGCAAGTGCTTCCTGATCAGGGGCGTCCGCACCCAGGATCGCCCGGGCATGGCCGGCTGACAACTCGCCCTGCATGATCATTCGCTGGACGACCGGGGTCAGCTGAAACAGACGTAACGTGTTGGCCACCGCCGAACGACTCTTGCCGACTCTTGTCGCCACCTGGTCCTGGGTCAGCGAGAACTCATCTATCAGTTGCTGGTAGGCATGGGCTTCCTCAAGCGCATTGAGATCAGCACGATGCAGATTCTCAACAACCGCCTGCTCCAGCGCGGCCTGGTCCTCGATCTTGCGCACAACTGCGGGAATACGATCAAGTCCGGCTCGCTTGGCCGCTCGCCAGCGCCGCTCCCCCGCGATGAGTTCGTAGCCGCCATCAGGCTTGAGACGAACGAGAATTGGTTGAAGTACGCCAATCTCACGGACTGATGCCGTGAGTGACACCAGTTCTTCCTCGTCGAAGTGTCGGCGAGGCTGGTATTGATTGATCACGATGTCCGCAACGGGTACATCAAGCAGACCCGTGCCATCGGCTGTCTCAGGACTGGTGGCTGCCGCCTCGGTCGGAATGAGCGAGCTCAATCCCCTTCCCAACCCGCCTTTGCGTTCAGACACCGTCCATCTCCTTTGCTACGTCACGATAGGCAGAGGCTCCCTTGGAGCCTGAATCGAATGTTGTGATCGGTTGACCATACGATGGGGCTTCAGAAAGACGCACTGAACGGGGGATAACCCGTTCGCACACTTTGTTGCCGAAATGGCCGCGAACCTCGTCGACGACCTGGCCAGCCAGCTTGGTTCGACCGTCGTACATGACGAGCACGATCGTCGAGATCTCAAGATCGGGATTGAGACTTGAGTTTACGAGCTCAACGTTGCGAATAAGCTGGCCAAGGCCCTCCAGGGCGTAGTACTCACACTGGATAGGGACGCAGACTTCTTTGGCCGCTGTCAGAGCGTTGATCGTCAACAGACCGAGTGATGGCGGACAGTCAATGAAGACATAGTCGTAGTCATCAACAACCGCCTCGATGGCCATACGCAACTTGTGTTCTCGACTGAACTGGGGGACGAGCTCAATCTCGGCACCTGCGAGATCAAGACTGGACGGCGCCAGGAAGAGATTCTTGACGGCGGTGGGTTCAATGCAATCCTCCAACGCGACGTCGCGCAAAATCACGTCATAGAGCGACAACTCCAGGCTTCGTGGATCAATACCAAGACCAGTACTTGCATTCGCCTGGGGATCGAGGTCGACAATCAATGTTCGATGGCCAAGCTCTGCCATGCAGGCACCCAGGTTGATGGTGGACGTGGTCTTGCCAACGCCTCCCTTCTGGTTCGCAACGGCCACAACTCGTGGATACGGGCGCACGGGTCGCGGTTCTCGCACTGGTGCGGCGACAACTTCATCCGCATCCTCTGCTGGTTTTGCTGCAACAGGCTGATCAGCGGGTCGAGCAGTGTCCCTGCCCGTGTCGTCGGTCGCGTCCTGCTCACCAGTGCCTTTACGAACCGAGTCTTTGCCTACTGCGTCCGGCATGGCCACATCACCACCGGCCACATCACCACCGGCCACATCACCACCGGACACATCACCACCGGACACATCACCACCGGACACATCACCACTGGCCTGATTGTCCTCGACGGTGATCTGCGCACTGCCACATTCGCCGGAGTCCTGGTCGGCGCCTTCCTTCGGTGCGGTGACTGCTTCCAAAAAGGCAGAATGTGTCTGGCTAGCTGGAGGCGGCGGTGATGGGGGAGTTGCCGGCGCCGCCTCGATGGACGGTTCAGGAGCTCCGGCTGCAGGAGTCGACGGCGGGACGATCGTTTGGCCGGCCACTGCCTTCGGCTGATTGGATGATTCTGGCGCCTTTTCGGGTTCCGCAGGCGTGTTGGGCGGAGGTTTCCGCCAGTTTTGATTCGATGGTGCCATAGAGGGTTCCGATTCTAGTCCAGTTCCAAATTCAAGTGGGGGAATCATTAACAATTTCCTCATGATCCCCGTAATCCCCATCGACATCGTGTTCCACGTGAAACAGTTGGACCGACAAACTTGCAGGGATGCGCAACTGCAACGATGCTCAACTGCAAGGATGCGCAACTGCCAATCGTATGCTGGTGTTTCACGTGAAACAGCAGACAGCCGCCCGAGCACGAGAACAGCTCAAACACATGCCTGGATCAACCACATGCGTGATTCGACGGGGGTCTCGTCGCTTCATGCGTCGTCAATGTTTCACGTGAAACTGCGCCGATGTGGTTTCACGTGAAACGATGAGGACGGTGAGAGTGCGGCCTCATCCACCGGCCAGCCCCACCAACAAAGCCACACCAGCCGCGCTCTCATGATGAAGCTGCCTGATTACCAGAGCGGGCGTTTCTCCATTTGGCGCCGGGCACGTGGGTACTCCTCCGGCGTCGGCCGAACCTTCACAATCCGAACGAAGTGCGGATGGCGGACCCTCTCGTGCAAAACCAGGCCAAGTGCGTCCAGTTTGCCTTCGGGCCATCGCGAAGAGCCGTTTGGGGGTTCGCTCACTATCAACCAGCCGCCGACACGTAGAAGGGGAGCAGCACACTCCGCCGTGAGAGCTGGCGAGGCGAACAGACGAGCACACACAACGTCTGCCCAGCTTCGGTAACCCGCCGATACTGCATCCTGCACGTCCCCGGACCACACCCGCACGCGGTCCTGCCAGCCAGCAGCTAGAACCCCCTGCTGCAGGGTGTCAGCCCGCTTCTCCCTGGTCTCGGTGAGGAGAAACTCCGCATCCGGCCAGATTTCAGCCAGCACCATTCCTGGAACACCGCCGCCTGAACCAAGATCCACTACCGTGGAGGGGTTCTCCTCGGACGGCCACTGATCAGCGAATTGTGCAGCATGTGCCATGTGGTCGGCAAGTCTTCCGCCAATAATTCCACGCTGTTGCGCCACCTTCAAGGCGTGGAGCGCTCTGTCGTTGGGTAGATCGCCACTCACCCCCAAAGCATACGTCTCCGCTACTCACCACCGACGAAAACGAGAAAAGCCCCCGCCTGTCGGCGGGGGCTCTCACGGCTTGTTGCTTTATGCGGGAGAAACCACCACGTAACGACGGGGATCATCACCTTCAGAGGAGGTCGTCACACCGTCCACATCCGTGAGGGCATCGTGCACGACCTTACGATCGGCCGCATTCATGGACTCCAGTGCTTTTGCCTCGCCACCGTCGACAACCTGCTCCGCAACCTTCACAGCAAATCCACGGAGCGCTTCGCGACGACGGTGCTTGTACTCATCGACATCCACATGGATCCGGTGGTACCGACGCCCACCGGCGGACCGTTGAAGGGCGGTTCGGGTCAGTTCTTCCAATGCAGAGAGCGTTGCGCCGCTCGGGCCCACCAGGAGGCCCAGATCATCGCCAGAGACCTGAGCTTCGAGCGTGTCTTCGCCAAGATCAACAACCTCGGTGGTCGACCCGGAATCAAAGACCCTGGCTACACCGCCGACGAAGGCGTTCATGATGTCCTGCTGTTCTGAAACGCTGAATTCCTCATCCACGTTGGGCTCCTGTCGATTGCGGTCGTTGTCACGATTGTTGTTGCGATTGCCACCGCGATTGTTGTCACGGCCCTTATTGTCAGAAGTCTTGCGGTCAGACCTCGTGCTGTCAGCCTGAGTACCCGTTCCCTTGGCTTCCGTGTGCTTATCGTCAGAGCCCTTGTTCTTCGCAACTGCGGCACCTGCCGCAGCTACGCCGGCAGCTGCGCCGGCTTTTGCCTTGTTGCCTCCACGATTGCCACCGTCACGGCCGCCATCACGACTGCCCCGATTGCCGCCATCACGCTTACCTCCGCCACGGTCGCCGCTGTCACGATTACCAGCGTCACGATTACCGCCGTCACGACTACCGCCGTCACGGTTGCTGCCTTTGCCACCGTCACTGCGGCCGCCGCGGTTGTTACCACTCTTGCTGCGGTTGCGATTCCGATCTCCGCCTTTGCCACCACCACCGCGGCGGTTACGACGGTCGTCTTTGGGAGCTGGCGCCTTTGGTTTGATGCGTGCACGGACCCGGGCGTCTGATTTCACCCGGCCGACCAGGCCCTTCTTGACGTCCTCAAGGACCTCAATTTCTGCGTCAGCACCATCCACATTGAGAAGGTCCAAGGCCTTGGCCTGTGCATCCTCGATAGATTGTCCTGTTGTCTCTACCCATTCCATGATGGTGTTTGTCTCCTCACACGCTGGCGGCTGTAAGCGGAGGGCGCGCCGTGCGTTGGTTGTTGGTTGTTTCTACTTTTTGCGATTGTGATTGGCGCTACCCTTGGGAGTGACGCGCTTTGACGGCTTGCGGTCAGCCGTGACCGGCGCCGACGAGGATTTCCGAGCGGCCTTGCGGGCATTGCCCTTGGCGGCGCGTTTGGCGTCTCTGGAGCCACCATTCTCCTTGGCCTCATTTTGAGCCGCGGAAGCGGAACGCTTCGCCCTGGCCCACAACGAACCACCCTGGTCGGTCTCTTGAACAGGGTTCTTCGATCCGTTGTTCGTGGCCCCAGATGTCTTTGCTGGGGGCACGCGAGATGCTGACTTGGCACTGGCACTGCTGTTGGACCCGGCTTCGTCCCGAGGTGGGCGGCTCCGGTTGCGCGAGGAGGTTTGACCAGAAACTGGGCGACGTGAGCCATGACGGGCATCGCCGGTTCCGCCTGCCGATGAACCGCTCGATGACTTGCTGCCGGTCTTGCCACCGGCCTTCTTGGCGGCGTTCCCAGTATCCGGCTTCTCACCGGGATTCATCAGCTGGCCAAGGAACCCACCTGGCTGCACGGCGGGCTGAGCTCCCTCGGAGGGCTCCCAGTCTTCGTCGTCGTCTTCATCGAACTCCAGAGGCGCATCATCCATGTTCTTGTAGAAGCGATTGGTGATCACTGCGTTCTGGCCCACGCGAAACAGCGCAGATCCAATGAAGTACACGCCCAGGGCGGCAGGAAGGGTAAAAGCGAAGAGCGGAGCCATCCACGGCATGATCTTGGTGATCATCTGCATCTGTTGCGGAATCTCTGCATCCGAGCGGCCCTGAATCTGTTGCTGCTGGTACCAACTGAGCACACCAGTGAGCACGACGAGCACCATGAAGGGCAGCGAGGCCGGTATGGACTCACGGATAACTTCGCTGGCCGATCGGGACAGATCAATTCCCCAGGACACCATGTCGTTGTTGTTGACCAGGTCCTGATACATATCAGACTCAGGGTCAAGGTACTCGGGGTTGAAGTTGGTGCGGTCTGACTCTGCGAGAGCAATCTGCACTTCGCCTCGCGCCAGCTCAGCGTCCACCAATCCGCGCTGGGTGAGTGTATTTCCAGCAGCAAAGCCAGTGTCGACGGTTCGTCGGGTGAGTCCGCGCACCACGCGGAACAGTACGAAGAACACCGGAGCCTGAACCAGCACGGGTAGGCAACCGCCCACCGGGTTCACACCGTGCTTCTGATACAGGGCCATGAGCTCCTGGTTCATCTTCTCACGATCAGCAGCGTATTTTGTCTGCAGCCGCTTGATCTGCGGCTGGATCCGCCGCATTTCGATCATTGACTTGGTGCTCTTGAAGGTGAGCGGCATCACTACCACCATCACCACCATGGTCAGCAGGAAGATGGATATGCCGTGGCTCGACGTCAGGGAGTAGAAGAAGGCGACGAGCCGGGCGATCAGTTCAAACATCGGGGGTCTCCAACATGGGGGATGCAGGGGGTACGGGATCCAGACCGTGGGATCCAAGAGGGTGACAGCGACAAACACGGCGGGTCGCGAGCCACGTGCCTTTCACCGCTCCGTGAATTTCTACTGCTTCCACTGCATATGCAGAACAGGTCGGGAGGTAGCGACAGGCGGGAGGACTTCCCGCTCGCATGGCTCGAACAGCGGTGAAAAACCAGAGCATGGTGCGCTTGGCAAGGGACCGGTCATTTGGCGTCGCTGCGGTGGATGCAGCAGCCTTCGACGTCACGGCTTCGATGGCTGTCGGATGTACAGAAGTCACTATTTCGCGCTTTCTGTGGTGGTTTCACGCGCTTTTGGTGCGAAGTCGGGCTTGTTCGTCGGATGCACTCTGCGCAGTTGGCGCTCCAGATCAGATCGAAGGACTGACGAGGTGACGGTTGCCGCTGATCGTTTCGCGGTCATGAGGTACATACCGCCGGGAAGCTCACCATCTTGTGCAAGATCATGCAGGATTGCGTGGATCCGACGACGAATTCGGTTTCGGACCGGCGCATTTCCCACATGCTTGCCAATGGCATAACCGACATGGGGTCGGTCCATGTAAGAGCCGACATGGGGTCGGTCCGTGTCGGGGACAGCGCCTGCGTTGATTTGGGAGCGGTCGAGATCAGGGCGCGCTTCATCGACGGCCATCCATCGGAGTGAGATATGGCGTCCATGATGAGGTTTGGCGGCGCGCAGCCGCGCAAATGCGGCACGATGCTGAATACGCCAGATCAGGCGGACAGCTTCGCCCTTCCGCGGCGACGGCGAGACTTGATAACGCTTCGCCCACCCTTGGTGGACATGCGCTTGCGGAACCCATGGTTTTTGGCCCGTTTGCGGACATTTGGCTGGTAAGTGCGCTTCACTGAAGATCCTTGTTCGTCTTTCGAAACCGGGGTGTGCCGACGAAGGGGAAATCACCAGGGTTCGCTTTCCTTTGGAGGTGGATCATTCGAGCAATGCTGCGAGGTCAGTTCCCAGTCGTGTGACCGGTCGCGAAAGCAGCTTCGCCGGGGCGATATCCACAACCAACCCCCCACGCTAAAGCGCGCGATTCTCCATTCAAACTCGCGCGGGTTGCGAACCGCTGTTCGCGCGAGTCTCGCTGCGGCCCCCGAACATCGATCGCGCCGCCCGATCCGAGAGGAAAATGGCCTCTGACCTGCGTAAACACACACTATTCGCAATCCTTCAAGACTGGTGATACGGTCCGAACACCCGAGTTGTCCACAGGGTGAATGACGCGATGGAGCGCCGTTCACGGGGCCAAACCGGACGGGTTACCGAGGACACCGCAGCGTCTCTCCGGTCGACCTTCACAGAATCGTTTTTACTTCGCAATTATTACTCACATGGCGAATGCGTGTTTGGGCTGGATGAAGCTTCAACTGCACAAGCCTCGGCTTATCCACTTTCCACAGCTGTGGACCACCTTGTGGAGAAGCCTCACTATTCGTTTCGGGAGATTCCGTTGGAACAACAAGAAGATCTGTGGATAACCGCAGTCGCCGATTTGCGGAAGCAGCTCAGTGACGGGGTCTGGCAATCAACATTCGCGGGCATCCAAGCCCTGTCCTCGGACACGCCTGATGCGCTTGTTCGCGTCAGCGTTCCGAGTCAGATTGTGAAGGATCGTCTCGAAACGAGGTACCTCGCGCTTGTCACTGGTGCCCTTCAGGATGCTGGAGCGAACCCTGACGTGGAAATCGTGATCGAGGTCCGCACCGAACAGGCTCATCTCGACGTTGAAGAGGACGCCGCAGCGTTACTGCATGACGATTTCCGTCAACAAGAGCGAAGCGGTGCGACTACAGACGCGAGAAATGCCACCACCAGGAATGGTCGGGTCCAGCCCGCTGATCCAATGGAGACAGCCAAGTCACTGAACCCCCGACTCACTTTCGAGAGCTTCGTGACCGGCCCATCAAATCGATTCGCCCACGCAGCGGCACTCTCAGTGGCGGAAACACCCGGACGCTCGTACAACCCGCTCTTCATTCATGGCGACGCCGGCCTTGGTAAAACACACCTTTTGCAGGGCATCGCCCAGTACGTACTGGAGAATTATCCCGAGAAGAAGGTGCTGTACGTCTCAACAGAGACTTTCCTCAACGAGTTCGTTGACGCAATTCGCACCAACACCACGCACGCTTTCAAGCGGCGCTATCGAGAAATCGACGTACTGCTCGTGGATGACATTCAGTTCATTGAGGGCAAGGAAGGTATTCAGGAGGAGTTCTTCCACACGTTCAACACCCTTCATCAGGCCAACCGTCAGGTGGTGATCTCCTCTGATCGTCCGCCAGATGCCATCTCCACCCTGGAAGATCGCCTGCGGAGCCGGTTCAAAATGGGTCTGATCACCGACATTCAGCCACCGGATGTGGAGACTCGTCTCGCCATCCTGCGCACTCGGGCTGAATCGGATCGCATTCGCATCGACGATGACATCCTTGAGTTCATCGCCACGAACGTGAAGGACAACATTCGCGAACTCGAAGGCGCTCTCATTCGAGCCACCGCCTTCGCTCGTCTCACCAACGAGCCACTAACTCTGGAACTCGCAAAGAACATTCTCTCGGACCTTGTGACGGACACTCGTCCGCAAATAGTCACTCCGCAGCTCATCCTGGATGAGACCTCGCTGCGCTTTGGATTCACCATCGAAGAGATCAAGGGCGGCTCGCGGAAGCGCCCACTGGTCATCTCCCGCCAGATCGCCATGTATGTGATGCGTCAGCTCACCGACCTGAGCTATCCCGCCATTGCCCGGGAGTTCGGCGGACGTGATCACACCACCGTCATCCACGCCGTGGACAAGATTGACAAGTTGATGTCTGAACGTCGCCAGATCTATGACCAGGTCACCGAGA
>ENA-ORXR01003277-ORXR01003277.1-marine-metagenome-genome-assembly--contig:-NODE-3277-length-14613-cov-8.475165_pt1 | contig 14613 bp, 5 predicted proteins | sample MGYA00237866_ERZ511479 | MGnify/ENA metagenome assembly ERZ511479 | reverse complement strand
CTGGGCCGAGCACGTGGCGGAGACGCTCCGGTTCTTCGGCGCGCTGGCGGCCGACAAAGCCGTTCCGGACTCCGGCTGATCGCCACCGGTAGAGATGGGCGGTACGGCTGCACCCAACATCCTGGTCATAGGAAAACAGGGTAAGCGTGCGCCAGTTGCGGATCCTCGGCATCAGTTCGATGCCGAGCAGGTACGCCAGCGCAAAGACCACAGTCGACTGGCCGTGCGTGTCGGCATGCAGGCGCGTGGGCTGCACGTCCGAGGGGTTCTTGAGTAATCCGTCCAGGATATAGACCGCCTCATGCACCCCGCAGGGAACGAACTGACTGAACAGGGCGACGTAATTGTCGGCGATATGGCGATACGCGATACCGCCGGTACGTCCGTAACGGACATGATGCGCGGCGAACAGGTTGTCGTTGTAGGTGGGTACCAGGGTTCCATCGGCGGCAGCACTATCTCCGGAGCCCCGGCAGCTTGGCAACTCGAACGTCACGTAGAAATTGATGAGATCATTGGAGGTTACCCGTAGCGCATCGACATCCATGTGCCGACTATTCGCGAATGTCAGCATAGTGAGATGGAACGGATTCCTTGAAGTGACGCGAGGCCTGCGACGGTCCCAGGCCGCATCCGTAGGCGAAGCTGGTCAGTAAGTAGCGCTCCGATGGCTTGTCAAGTTGGGGGCTGATACGCGAGGCGGGCCGAACTGCCGAGTCCATCGGGTCCACCGATCGGTGTTGTAAAGGGCCTCGAGGATTGTTCTCGGCGGGAGCCGATCAATAATCTCCTGTTCAAGATCGGTGGCCGAGTCCGGCTGACCGTTGCTGGAATGGCGCGGCACAATGGCTTTGCCGTTCCCGTCCAGCGAAATGCACTCGTTGCGAGCCATTTGCTCAAGACCGCGAATGGCGAGGCTGAGCCAGTCACGGAGGGTATTGGTGAACCGGGCGCCGTCCGCAGGCAATCCACGTTCATGCAAGTAATCCGCGACAGCCTGAGGCTCCGTCTCAACAGGAAACAAGCTATCAGTGTAGGCACCGTAGCTGCACGAACCGGGAACGTAGACGTCGCCAGACTTCAGCGCTTTTGCCACCGCAAAGCACACAGCGATTTCGAGGCGGCGACGATGATACCGTTCGGATTTGCTCTCGGCGCGCACGCGTGATCGCCACTGCCGCGGTAGAAACGACGTGTCTATCTCCGCCCAGATCCATTCATCACGATCCGATCGATAGCTCAGGACCAGATCGAGCGCTTCCAGTAGGTTGGCAGCACATGGCATCGCTTTGAGCGGCAACACGTCTGCGAGATCCAGCAGCACGGCTCGCTGAGATCGAAACAAAGCTTCGGTGAAGGCAGGCCAACCAGCGGAGCGGTGGTGAAGTCGATCACTGCAACAGGCCACAACTTGGTCCGCGCCGCCGGCGTCATCCAGGATGGCGCTTGTCGCCCGGTGGAATCCACTGGGTCGCTCCACTGATTGATAGGCGCAAACAAGGGAATGGAGCAACTCGACGAGGCCCTCACTGGCTTCGCGACGCTCAGCCTGCCATGCCGCCAACCTCGCTTCGTCACTGTGCTGGAGTTTCAGCATGATTTTCGTCAACATCGTGATCAGGTCATCGAGAAGGCGACCACGAGCTAGGTGAAGGACTGAAAGTAACAACGCGTGCCGGCGGGGCTCTCGATATTCGGACAAGCTGATGATCATCAACTCAAGCAATTGATTTTAAAAAGCTCGCTAAACGGCACTCTCCGTATCGGAAGTACGGAAATCCCTGGCTGCGCTTGCGGAATACCGTGCAACCAAACAAGGTTAATTTCATCTGCTCGCAGTCGATGTCGCGCTTCTACCGTCTCATCAAACCGCTGTAACCCCACCCGCATCATCTGCCGGCTCGAAATCCCACCAGCCCCGCACCATCGGAAACCAGAGCCCGACGCGAACGACCCGCCCGGGCTCCATGCGCCGCATCACCCTTGCATACGACTCGACTTGTTCGCGGTAGCGCTGCACTTCCTTCTCGAGAAACGCGTCCAGCTCGCCACCTTCATGTGAACCGGTCTTGTAGTCGATGACCCAGCGCGTGCCGTCGGCATCGATGAAGGTCCGGTCGATGATGACGCGCTGGGTGTCGACGAGTCGTCCCGCGTCGAGCGTCGGCAGGGTCAGGGCCCACTCGTTGCGGGCGTCGCGGTGGGGCTCGAGTATCCAGCGGCCCTGCTCATCGTCGAGGGTATTGCGGATTGCAGTGACGACGCGTTCGGTAGCGTCGTCGAGGAGTGCCGCGGTCACGCCGAGGGTGGTGAGTTCGCGGCGGATGCGTGACCTGTCCGCGTCGTCGGGCATGCGTCGTTCGCTTTCGGGCAAGGCGGCCAGGTGTTGCAGGCTGCGGTGCACGAGGGTGCCGATGACGCGGGCGGTGGTGCCTTGCCAGTCGTAGACGACGCGGGCGGTCTCGGTCTTCGCCGGCGGCGATCGGCGCCAGGTGTAGACATCGAGCGTGGGGAACGCCCAGTCACTGACGACGCGCTCGAATGCCGGTGCCGGTGCCGGTGCAGACGCGGACTCGGGTGCAGGTGCAACGTCCGACTCGACCGCGGCTGTGGCTGCGGGTGCAGGTGTAGGTGCACGCAGAAGCTCATCGGAAATCGTATTTCCATCGCGGGCGACTGTTGACGTGGCTGACGTCGAATACACGCGTTCACTGTCGAGAAGCGCCGGCCACAGAGACGCGAGCAGGCTGTTCGGCTGCGGTGCCTTGGGGTTGCCTACGTCATCGGGGTTCGGGGTCGCCAGGAGGTGCAGGCTTCGCTTCGCGCGCGTGCAGGCGACGTAGAGCAGGCGGACTTTCTCGGCGTCGTCGGCAAGCTTGCGCGAGCGGCGCAGCAACTTGCCGATGCGGCTTCTTTGTTCGGGTCGGGTGCCGGTGGCGTCGATCGGCGCGAGCAGCAGACTTTCGCGTCCTTCGGCACGGCTCTCGTACCAGTCGAACAGTCGTGGTTCGTCCTGGCCACTCTTTCGATCGGTCGCGGGCAGGATCACGGTGTCGAACTCGAGCCCCTTGGACTTGTGCAGGGTCATCAGCTGGACGCGTGCGTCGTCGTCGTCGCTTCCCCCGGCCGCATACAGTCGCGCCATCGCGTCGATGATCTTCTGTCGCTGCCAGAGTCCGGTGCTCAGTTCCAGTTCACCGAGGCGGGCGATGGCGCGCTCGGCGGCGTCGAGATCGACCGCCTCGTCGCAGATGGCAGGCCCGCCGAGTCGCAGCCACAGGGTTTCGACCCAAGGGGTCACGGCACTTCGCGGTGCGCGATCCATCGCGGGCAGGATGTCATGCAGGAAGCGGGCAACGCGTGCGCGCCCGTCGTCGCTCAGGGCATCGATGCGCTCCGGTGTCTGCAACAGGGTGATCACCCTTGCCTTTTCACTGCGACTACACAGCGTGTGCAGATCCATCAGCGTCAGGCCGCAGAGCGGGCCGCGCAACAGGCTCAGCCAGCTGATGCGATCGTTCGGATAGCGCAGGGCGAGGGCGAGGGCTACGAGGTCGCGCACGACGGCCCGGTCCCCGAGGGGTTCGAGTTCGACGGCCTTGAAGGCGATGCCACGTGACTGCAGGGCTTTCGTGATTTCCGCCGCATGGCTGCGGGCGCGCAGCAGCACGCCGATGTCGCTTGTCGAATCCCGTTCGAGTGTGGCTTGCACCAGATCAGCCACCCGTGCCGCTTCCGCGCGCTTGTTGTCCTCGGCATTGCCCGCGGGTGCCAGCAGGTGCACACGAACTTCGCCTTCACCGTCGAGGTGCGCCGCCGAGGCTTCGTAGTTCACGGCCCCGGAATCAGCATCCGGCGTTGCCGGAAACGCCTGCGAGAAGCGTGCGTTGATCCAGTCGATCACCGGCGGCACGGAGCGAAAGTTCACGCTCAGGCGCAGCGGTTCGAGCGTGACCGGCCCGATCCCGTGTGTGACAGCGCGCAGGAACAGGCCGACATCGGCCTGTCGGAAGCGATAGATCGATTGCATCGGGTCGCCGACCGCGAAGAAGCTCCGCCCGTCGGTAGGCTCCCAACCGGCCACCAGTCGCTCGAACAGCGCGAACTGGGCGTGCGAGGTGTCCTGGAATTCGTCGATCAGCAGGTGCTTGATGCGGTAATCCATCGCGAGTGCCAGATCGGTCGGTTCATCCTCGTCACCGAGCGCAAGCACGGCGCGGCGCCCGATCTCGGTGAAGTCCAGCTGATGACGTTCGGCGAACACGACGTTCAGGTGCGCCAGCAGGTGCGGCAATCCCGCACCGAGTTCGCCGAGCAGCGCCCATTCGGCATCGCTGTAGCGGGGCTCGGGGAGCTTTCGCACATCGGCGAGCTTGTCGCGAAAGCTCGTCTCGTCGGCGAGTGCGTCGAGTAGGGCGACGACTTCGCCCTTGAAGGCCTTGAGCTCGGCGCTCTTCACGCCGAGAACCTTGCTCTTGGACACGGCCGGCACACCGCTCCGCAATGCCGGTGCCTTCAGCCAGGTGTCACCTTGCGTCAGCAGGAAATCCGCGATTCCGCGCCACAGTGCCATGTCGCTGACGTCGTGATCGGGCAGCTGGCCGTTCGCGAGAATGTACTGGGCGACGGCCTGGATGCGCAGCTGCATTTCGCTGAGGACCAGGCCTTCGGCGGCGACCAGACTATCGAGGTAGGCGGCTGCGCGCGTCATGAGGGGGGGCAGGCTTGTCGTGAAGCCCGGCGGCAGACTGTGCACGAGTGATTGCAGCCGGCCGCGGAGCAATTGCGCGAGCATCGCTTCGAGTGCATCCCGCAAGCGGTCGTCGTCGAAGTCCTCGGCGGCATAGCCGATCCATTGTTCGCGTACCGCAAGCAAGTCTGCCAGTCGGTCGCGGAGCTTCTCGAGTTCGTTGCCGAGCTGTTGCGATACGCCGGCGATCTGCTCGAGCTGTTCTTCGAGAAAGCGCTCGGCCGCGAGCACGTAGAGCTCGCGTGCATCGTCCTCGACGTCGGTGGCAGCGCCGAGCGTCGACATCACTGGCAGGCGTTGCGCGAGTTGCGTGCAGAGCGAATCGATGGTGCGCATGCCGAGACGCTCGGGGTCATCGAGGAGATGCCAGCCAAACTGCTGGTCGCGTTCGAGGACGCGCTTCGCGAGGGCGATACCCGTCGCCTCGTGGTTATCACGCGGTGGGGTCGGATCGGCCGCGCGCTTGAGCGCGGCGATGACACGTTGGCGCATCTCGGCGGCGGCCTTGCGTGTGAAGGTGATCGCGTAGACATCCTCGGGGCGCTCGACCGTCGTCAACAGGGTCAGCACACGCCGTGTCAGCAGTTCGGTCTTGCCGGAGCCCGCCGGTGCCTGCACGATGAACGAGCGTGTCGGGTCGAGTGCGTAATCACGCGCATCGGCATCGACCGGGCGCGTCACGAGATGTCTCCGGCCGCGTCATCGGCCGTGCCGTCGGCCACGCTACTGTCCACGTCGGCACGGGTCGGGCGCACGCGGCAGAGGCTTTCCAGTTCGCAGAAGTCGCAGGCCCCGGCGGTCGGCGCGACACTCGCCACACCGCCCGCGATCTCGGCGGCGACCGTATCCAGCGCGGCCCGCCAGTGAGCCCGCCAGGCCGGCCAGTCGTGATCGCCAGGCTTGATGTTCGGCAGCAGCTCGTCATCGGCTGCCACGCCGAGAAAGCGACAGTCGCCGCGACGGACTCGGCCGAAGGCGACGCCGTCGACATCGTTCCGGGCCAGGGCATAGAGCGGTAGCTGGGGGCTGTCGATGCGCGGCTCGCTCCAGCTCTTGGTGTCGGTCTTGCCGCTCTTGTAGTCGATCACCACGCGTGCGTCCCCGATGCGATCGACTCGGTCGATGGTCAGGTTCACCGTGATACCGCCGTGCGCATGCTCGACCTTCTGCTCGAAACACTCGACCTCGAAAGGCGGTCGGCGCATTTCCACGCTTAGTAGCCACTCTTGTATCAGCGTCGCCATGCGCACGCGTTCGAGCACCGCGATGGTGGGGTCGAGAAAGGCGTCTTCGGCGAGTGCCGTGTCGACGGCCGCGACAACGTGCTCCTCGAGCGCAGCCGTGTCGAGTGCGAGCAAGGCCGCTTGCGTGCGGACGTCCTGCCAGAAGAGTTCCAGAGCGCGGTGCAGGAAGGTGCCGCGCTGCCGCGGGTCCGGGCCGAGCGTGGCTTCCTCCAGCGGCCGGATCTCGAGCCGGTGCAGGGCGAACGCGCGAAACGGGCACTTCGCCTGATCCTCGAGCAATCGGGCGCCACCGCGCACCGGAACGTCGGCGTCGGTCGCTGGGCCGCGTGCATCGTCGATGGATTCGAGCACCGCCCGTTCGCGCACGCGCCGGATCGAATCGTCAACCGTCGGCAGACCCGGCTGAATGTCGGTGAGAATGGCAGCGGCCACCAGTGGCTTGTCGTCACGCAGCCTGGCGTGACTCATCGTGACCGTCGGGGCACTGGCACACCAGTGTTCGTATTCCCGCCGGGCCAGCGTCAGACGGGCCTCGGGCGAGGCTTCGGGCAGCCTCGCCTGGCGCTGGTCGTCGATCGAGAGAAATGGCGTCGGTCGGCCCTGCGCGGGCCAGCGTTCGCTGTCGAGCCCCGTGATCCAGAGTGCGTCGAAGCGCTGGCCGTGACTTTCCAGGCGGCCAAGCAATTGAATCGGCACGGCCGGCGTTTCCGGTTGAAACACACGCTCGCGCACGAGACGGTGCAGATCGGCCAGCGCCGTGCGTGGCGACGCGCTGTCGCCATCGTCGAGCGCTTGCAGGTCATCGAGCGCCCCGTGCAGGGATTGCACGGCCTGATACTCCTCACTGGAGAGACTGTCACCGGGCCAGCCGAACGCCGCCAGCACGTCACCGAAGCGATCGGCCCAGACGCCGAGCGCGACATTGTCGCTTTGCCAGTCGTCACGCACGCGCGCCTGCAGCTTGCCGAGTGCCGGGCCGAGCCTCGAGTCGTCGGGCAGTCTCGACCGGAACTGCTGCAGCGAGAGGTACCGCACGCGCCATTCCCGCAACGTGCCCTCGAGGCGTTCGCGCATCGCCGCCTCTTGTGCATGGCCGAGTAGATACGGTGAATGCAGAAGCGTCGCGAGACCGTGTCGGTCGAGCCGCTGCCAGGTCAGTCGCAACGCAAGCATCGCCGTCTTGACCACCGGCACATCGATCAGCGCCGTGCCGATGGAGAGATCGTAGGGTCGACCGATCCGGTCGATCGTCAGCGGCGTCTCGCCGGGAAAGAAGCACTTGTCGAAGGCACGACGCACGGCGCCTCGCCGGGTGTCGAGATCCGGTAGCACGACACCGAGTACGGCATCGGGCTGGTCTTCGTGATGACGGCGCACGGCGGTGGCGACACCGGCGAGTTCCTGTGCGTCATCGGTCCAGACCTGACACCGGGGCGTGACCGGCGCTTCATCGGACACCGTGAGTACTTCGCAGTTGCCTGATCGCAATGCGTCGCGGAGTCGTTCGAGTTCCGGCGTGAGCACGAGAAAGCCTGCAAGGATCAGCGTGCTCGGCAAGATGATCTCGCCTTGCTCGACCAGCGTGACGAGATGGCCGGTCAGAGTCGCTTCGTCGACTAGCTGGTCGGTATCGAGTCGCTCGGCGTAAGCCGACGCCCACGTGCGGAAGGCGTGTGCATCCTCGGCAAGCCAGGTATCCGCCTGCGGGCGGATGTCCCAGGTGTGCGCCAGGCGCCAGGCGCGCTGGGCATCGCGTGCGGCCGCATCGACATCCAGCAGATCCTGATGTCGTCGCGACACTTCCACCTGCCAGCGTTGGCGGGCCTGCAAGGAGCCGATACGGGCACGCCCCGACACACCGTTCGCGAGCGCCACGTCGTGCAGCTCGCTCAACCAGTTGGTAAGCGGCAGGATGACCGGCGTCTCCCACCAGTCGTCGCCTGCGTCGAGGCGGTGACGCACATAGCGCTCGCTCACGTGCCGCGACAGCCGCCTGTTGACGGTCGCGATGACCGCACCGTGTGCCGCGGCCTCGAATGCTGCGTCGAGGCTTAGCGTGAAAGGCGGTGCCGGTCGCGTTGCCGCCGTGGTATCCGCGCCGTCATCCGGCGCGTCGAAGTCGAAGGAATCTTGCATCCAACAGAGTCTATCGGGCTGGCGCTACTGAATGCGATTCGATTCGATCCGGTGAGTGAGCTACGGCAACCCGGCTTTACGTTTCAACTCGAGCACATCATCCGACAGTTGTTTCAGGTCGCTGTGTGCCTTGACGTCTTGCGCGATCCGGTTGTCCATGCTTCGTACCAGTGGAAACAGTGTGTTCTCTATCGTGTCCCCCAGGGTCTTCAATACCTTTGCAAACTCGGGCGACGGCGTATTGGTAATGGATATGTGAGAACGTTTCTGTTCCTGTACCGACTTGCCGATAGCGTTCAGAGACTCCCGCAATACACTGGCTGATTCTGCCTGCTGCTGCATTTGCGCTTCGCGCACATCACCGGATTTCAGGTTCTCGCCCAGCGACCCGACCCCTTCGACCAGATCGGCCAGTTGCGTGGCGATACGCTGACCGGCGTCGGCGCTGTCGCCACCCATGGCCTTGTTGCGCAGGAAGTCTTTCTTGATCTCCTCCCAACGCTGTGCATCTTCTGCACTCAAGTTCGACCTGAGCGATTTCAGCATCAGCAGGTTCGCTTCGGTACCCGAGGTCAGCAATTGCGCCTCGCCACGGTAGTGATCATTGATCAATTCATCCAGCTCGGTCTCGTTCATGACCGCCGAGACCTTTTCTCCCAGCTTGTTCATGTTCCGGTAGCTGCCTTGCAGCAAGAAGCGCGGCTCGACTCGGTACTTGTCATCCTGCGCAGCCGATGCAATGTACTGTTGATTGACCTTCAGGACGGTTTCCTGAACGGTGAAGAGGCGTTGCAGCACGCCGGTAATTTCACTCACCTCTGCTGCGCTGTAGGCATGGTCGAGATCGGTGGCGGGTATATTCTTGCCTCTGGCAATGTCGATCAGCTTGTAGACGTCCTGTATATCCCGGGTAGCCAGAGGCGCCAGCACGGCATTGGAGCTCAGGCAGTTTTCTATGTAGCTCAGCTTGAACTGCTCGTCCTTGCCGCTGAGCACATCGCCCAGATTGTAGATATCGGCGCGGTTCGCGAGCATGTCGGGAATCTTGAAGGTCTCGCCGGACTCTGTGTAGGGATTGCCTGCCATGACGACACAGAACTTGCGCCCGCGCATGTCGTAGGTTTTCGTCTTGCCTTTCCAGATACCGTCTATGCGTCTGGTGGAGTCGCACAGCGATATGAACTTCTGCAGGAATTCGGCGCCGGTATGCTGGATATCGTCAAGGTAGAGCATGACGTTGTCGCCCATTTCAAGGGCGAGATTCAGCTTGTTCAATTCCTGTGCAGCCGTCGCGTTGGGCGCGGTCGCCGGATCGAGAGAGTCCACGTCGTGGCTGAGTGACGGGCAGTTGATCTTCATGAAGGTCATTCCCATGCGGCTCGCCACGTACTCCATCAGCGTAGTCTTGCCGTATCCGGGAGGGGAAATCATCATCAGCAAGCCGTTCAGGTCGGAACGCTTGTCATCGCCGACGGTGCCGATCTGCTTGGCCAGGTTGTCGCCGATCAATGGCAGGTAGGATTCGTTGATCAAGCGGTTCCTGACGAACGAGCTCAGCGGCTTTGCCTTGAATTCGTCGAGCCTGAGCGCCTCTCGCGCCTCTTGTGCTATGTCGTGGCGGAGTGCGAGATACTCGGCGTAGCCGCTTGCCACGTAGCTGCAGTGATGATCAAGGCGGCTCAGGAACTCGTCCAGCGTCAGGGAAAGCGACGCGTTCTCGATTCGCGGATGCTCGCCGAACAAGTTTCCAACCTGCGTTTCGACGTCGACATCGGCTTCCCGCACATGGATCTTGTCGCCCGTTATCAAGGCAGCGGCCGCTTCGGGAACGTAGCGCCTCGACGCGGCGTCTCCCGCGAAGGTAGCCTGCAGCCAGGCGCAGGCCAGGTTCCATTGACGATCGGGCGTTCCCGCCAATTCCTTCAAGGCCGTTCGCAATTCTTTCAGCACGTCGGCATGCAGGGTCTCTTCAAGCTGTCGTTCGAGCGATGCCGCTTGCCTCGACCTGACAAACCGGATGTCGTCGTGACCGAGTTCCTGTGCGAGATACGCGACACTGAGGGTACCGCCCTGATCGTCAGATGAGCCGCTGCCGCTGTTGAATTCTCTGGTGCCCAGCCACGCATCGAATAGCTCCTGGACTTCCTGCTCGAGCAGCTTCATGGCCGAGGCGTCGTTGAACAGGTTCTGGAGGCGGCTCGCCGATCTGGCTCGTGTGTGCAGCGACTCGAGCGAACCTTCGTCTGCCGCTCCCTCGTCGGTAGACAGGGCGTGCCAGAAGAGCTGGGCCAGGCCGCGGGCTTCGGGCGAATAACGAAGCAGTCCACCCATCTCCATCAACGGCACCATGACCTTGACGATGGCGGTAGCGTCGCTGTCGTGCACGCCCTTCTGATAGCCCTCGCGATACCGGGCCGTGGCGAACTTGCGTACATGTTCATCGACGACATCGGCGTCGTTGACACAAAGCACCAAGGCCTTCCAGTCGAGATCGTGCTCGGCGCTACGTACCGCTTCGATGAACCGATAGGCCAGATATTCGCCTCGATAGACCGTGTCGGTTTCCGACGTCAGGCTCATGTGCCAGTACGGTTTCAGTGCATTGAGCCGCTCGTTGTCGATGGGTTCGAAGAATTGCGTGCCAACCAGATGCAATGCCAGTCCGTCCTGGCGCGGGATGATGGTCAGGTCCAGATCTTCCGTATTGACGCTGAACTTGTGGCGTGGCCCGAGCGATATGGTCTTGCCATCGCTACTGTACAAGTCACCACGATCGCGCAGGGCGCGGGTTGCCATGTCGCGAATCATCTTCAATCGAGCGTCGGCATCGTCTGCATGTCGTTGAGGATGGCAATCACGTCGGAAAAGGACGGACGCACGTCCGCCGCTTCCGCCCAACAGCGGTCGATGAGCACCGCCCACGCGCGGGGGATTTTGTGCGCGCGCGCCGACTCAGAGACGGCGGTCGGGCGCATGCCCTTGTCCGCCACCGCAAACGCCGCCTGGATGGGCGTCATGTCCGCAAAGGGGATTTCGCACGTGAAAAACTCCCAGAGCGTCACCCCAAACGAGTAGACGTCGACCTTCTCCGAGTAGGGCTCGTGGCGGATCACCTCCGACGCCATCCACCGGTACGTGCCCGTCTCGGACGTCATGACGCCCTCGGAGGAGCCCGACGAGCCGGCGAGCGTGCGGGACAGCCCAAAGTCCGCCACCTTGATCGTCGGCCGCCCCGTGTCGACGGGCTTGTCGAGGAGCAAGTTTTGGGACTTGAGGTCCCGGTGGATGATGTTGGATGAGTGGAGGCAGAGCATGCCGCGCGCCGCGTCGCGCGCCAAGTGGATCAGGTCCTTGTCCGACAGCTTGGCGCGCCACGACGGCTTGCGCAGCGCCCCGTACACGTTGCCGCCGTGGCAAAACTCAGTGATGATGCACATGCGCGGCGGCCGCACGCAGGCGCCCATGAAGAGCACAATGTTAGGGTGGCGGAGCTTGGAGAGCGTCGTCACCTCGTCGTGGAATTCGCGGACGGAGCTTTCGCCCGCACCGCCGGCCGCGCCGCCAGCCACGTCGCCCGTCCCCGCAATGCGGAGCACCTTGCACGCGACGGGGGTGCCCCGCCACTCGGCGCGGCGCATCTCTGAAAAGGCGCCGCGGCCAATGCACTCGCCGAGCGCCATCTCGTCAATGTCCACCTCCCACGCCGTCTGTACCGACTTGAGCTTTTGGGTGAGGACGACCTCCCGGAGCGCCGCCTCCCGAATGTCTGCGCGGAGGCGGGTCACCTCCCCGGTGGCGACTTCGAGTGTTTCGGCGGCGCGCCGCTCCTGGAGGTCCGCCAGCGCCGCACGGCGGCGCGACTCCCCGTGGTCCCTTGCGTCGTGCGCCTCCCGCCGCGCCCCTTCCTGCCGCAGCCGCATCAGCACGTAGGTGCGGAGGGTGAAGCCCGCTGCGTGCGCCGCCGCCCGCAGCTTCATCTTGGCCGACGCCATCAGCAGTGACTCCCAGCTGTAGGGCTCCACGGGCCGCAGGGAGGGGAGGCCTTTGCACAGGGACTGGAGGCCGAGCACCCACACGCGCGCGTCGTCATCCTCCTGCACCGCAAAATCCACCGTCCGTGTGCGGTCGCGCGTGAGTACGCCCGTCAGGGCGTCGGGCTCGCTGCCGCTTTCGTCGCCAGCCAAGTCGTCACGGAGGCTGGGCGATGACAAGGCGCTGCCAGAGCGTTGGCCATCCCCGCTACCGCCGCCACCACCACCGCCGCTACCGCCGCCACCGCCGCTACCGCCGCCGCTACCGCCGCCGCTGCCGCCGCCGCTGCCGCCGCCGCTGCCGCCGCCGATACCGCCACCGCTCCCGCCGCCTTTCCCATTATCGCCGCCATCGTCCGCGGCAGCACCGCTCACCGCAACGTGGTCGCCGCTAAACGAGCCAACCTCTGCCCGCCCAATCGACGGTGAGCCGAGGGTGGCGCCCGACGGCACTACTGGCGTCGCACGGGGCCGCGACGACGGCGCTCGCCGGCTCGGCGCAATGATGGACGAGCTGACGACGAGCGAAAAGCATCGCCACGGGGGGTCGGCGAGGACGCCTGCCGCTTGGGCCTTTTGGAGCACCTTGGAGCGCACGCCAAAGAGCACGCCCACCGACACGCGCAGGTCGACCACCTCGAGCCGCTTGGGCGACACGACCGCCGCAATGCCCGTCGCGGGGGGGGAGTCAAACACGGTCGGCGACGCGTCGTCGTCCGACGCGCTGTCGTCGACGCCGCGCGACGAGAGCGCCCACGAGAGGGTCCCCATATCCGCCGACACGAGCGCGCGCACGCGGCGGCGGGACAGCGGGGAGCGGCTGTACAGAAACAGCGTCGCCCCGTTTGTCAGGGTGCTCACGTCGGCCATGCGCGCGCGACGGTACGCTTCGGCGGCGGTGCGTTCCTCCAAGTCAGCGACGGCAATGTTGGAGAAGGACCGCACCATCCCGCCAGACAGGCCATCCCGCCGCAGCGCCGACAGGACCGACGGCATCGCAGGGGTGCCCGCCAAGGCGGTGCCGGGCGACGCGCCCCCAGCCGGTCCATCGAGTTTATCGAGGGAGCCTTCGCTGCCGATGGGCGTCAGGTTGAGCCGCCGCGCGTTTAGGGCGCCGAGCCCAAGCGGTGGGGCATCGGCCGCCCCCGCTGTGGGCAAGGCCGCCGCCAACGCGGCGGGCGCTACGCCCGCCGACGCCACTACCGACGTTCGGCCTGCGTCCGGGCGCGGCGGCCAGTCGATGTCGTCGGACGAGGAGCTTGGGCCCCCCGACTCGTCCCGGCCCCCCTGCTCCAGCTGCGACTCGGATGCCGCGCCGTCAACCATGCGGTACAGCGACTCATACACAGATGTGGCCGACTCGTCGGTGGCGAGCACGCTGTTGGGGTCGTCCAGCTGGAAGATGTCCATGATGGAGTCGTTGGGCAGCGTGAAAATCTTGCCCGAGATGACGTTGAGGCCGAGGGTGGTCAGCAAGCCCGTCACCTCCGCGAGCAAGCCCCGACGCTCGCGCCCAATGACAGTGAGGACGCACGAGGTGTCTTCCGGCTCGATGCCACACTGGAGCTCCACCACGGGGCGGGAGGAGGCCACCGACTCACGCCACAGGTGATAGTGTTGTAGCGTGACCTCGGCAGGCATCTGGTAGCCCCACTGCACATCGAGGCTGCGGCGTCCACAGATGAAAAACCAGACGAAACAGTCACAGAGCGGTGAAAAGACATTGAAGCACACCGACAGAAGCAGCAAGCATCAGCGAGCAGGTGTAGGGTGAGCTTCAAGCACATGCGCCAACCTGGATCGTATCGGCCGGCACGGCCGCGCCGATCAATGTCAACCTCTACGCAACTCCACACACGCACAATGGATGAAGCACAACAGGGCACGGAAGCGCCTCTTCATCTGCCACAGCAGACCACCTCCCTCCAAGCAACCACCCCCTTCAACAGCCACAACACCCCCCAACGCAATCCCAAACGTACCCTGGCGGACCCTCCCCCATAGATTCCTCGCCCGGCGGTGACATGCCGACGGGCAGTATCGACCCCGGCATCGGTGGGCTGCCCGCCATGGCCTGATAGGGCGCCTGCGGCTGCTGGAACTGTTGCACCTGCTGGTACGGAGGCGGATGCACTTGCTGGTACGGCGGCTGCGGCGCGTACGCCTGCGGCTGGTGCTGCTGGTACGGCTGCTGGTAGTGCTGCGGCGGCAGCGGTCGCTGGTGCAGCGGCGCCTGCTGCGGGTGCAGCGGCTGGTACTGCGACTGGTGCTGCGGGTGCTGCTGCTGGTGCGTCGGCTGGTACGGGTGCTGCTGTGGGTGTTGCAGGAGTGGCAGCGGCTGCGGTTGTTGCGGCTCGTTGGTCCGCCGCCGCCGGTGGCTCCGGTCGCCCGCACGGCCGGCCCCGCCGCCGCCGCCGCCGCCGCCGCCGCCGCCGCCCCCCCCCCCCCCCCC
>ENA-ORXR01003276-ORXR01003276.1-marine-metagenome-genome-assembly--contig:-NODE-3276-length-14614-cov-15.514205_pt1 | contig 14614 bp, 12 predicted proteins | sample MGYA00237866_ERZ511479 | MGnify/ENA metagenome assembly ERZ511479 | reverse complement strand
CCCCTCCCCGCCGCCCGCGCAGGGTGGGAGTCCCAGCGTGCCCGGCGCGCGGCACGCCGCCGCGGCCAACGCCGCCGCGGCGATAGCGTCGCCGACCTCGCGCCCCCGCGCGACGGCCGGGGGAAAGTGGATGCCATCCCACACGGTGCTGTCCCCACACGTGGCCGCCGCCGGCGGCGGGGCATCGTCCCCCCCGCCGCGACCGCCGCAGCCGCGGGCGCCCCCACCGAGGGCGGCGTGGAGGGCGGAAACGAGCGCACACACCCCCGCCGTCGCCGACGGGTGCTCCGTGTGCGCGCCGGTCGGCCGCGGGGACGTCCACGCCGCCGCTTCCGGGAGGATGGCCGGCAGCAGCACCGCCGGGCGTGCCGCGTCGTGGCGCACCTTTGCCGCCCACACGGCGACGGTCGTGTCCCACAGCGCCGCCTTGATGATAAAATCAACGGTCAGGCTGGCGGCGAGCGTGCCGCCGGCGGCCGGCGGCGCCACTGGCAGCTGCGCCACGGCGCCGAGCGACAAGTCACGCGACCGCACCGCCGCGACGGTGGCGGGCGGCACACCGGCCGAGCCAGCGAGCACCCTCCTCGCCGCCGCACACAGGCGGTCTGGGTCACGGCGGCGGCGTTCCCCCCGCCGTTTGTTGCCACACGTAAAGTTGGCGCTGTATGCGCCCGCAGAGGGGTAGGGTGGCGGCACTCGCCGCGCGGTCGCCTGAACGACGGCGGCGGGAACGAGGACGGGCGACGCGGACCCCATCTGCGGCGTAAAAAACGTTTGCGTCACAAACACGGCGGGCACGGCCGGGAGCGGCACGGTCAGCGGCGTCCAGCGGGTGAGGTCCGTCACCCCCACCGCCGGCCCGTTCACGGGCGCGTAGCCGGTGACGACGTCCGCGTACGGGCGGGGGGGGGCGCCCGCCGGGAGCCCCGCCCGCCCGTCTGCATTCATGCCGTCCACGTCCAGATGCGTCGCCGCAAAGCGCCGAAAGGCGGCCACGCCAACGCACCCCGCGTCCTCGTCGGCGACACCCGCCGACGTGGCCACCCCGTCGCACGCGCTGTCATTGGCTGCTCGCAGCGGCACGCCGCCACTGGCCGCCGCCGCCGCCGCGTACACGGGGGCGGCGGCGGCCGCGCCCCCCGCCAGGGACTCGACGGTGGCGGCAATCACCGCCGCCGCGCACGTGGCCATGTGCCCCTCGGTGCGCGCACGGGGCGCGGCGCGGGCGGGCGACCGCCCGTCCCACGTGGTGTAGGCGACCTCGCCCGCCGCGTAGACGCCGACGCAATCAAAGGCGGCCGCGCCGAGTGCCGCCCCCGCCCGCGCGCGGAGGGGTAGGGGCAGACGCTCGAGGGGGGCGGTCGCCGCCGACGTGACGGCCGCCAACACGGGGAAGGCGGGCGCCGCGTCGCCCAGCGTCGCGGCGGTGGCCAGTGCGGCCACCGCCACCGCTACGTAGATAGAACGATGCATCTGCTTCCGTAAAGACGGGGGGGTGAGGTCAGGGGTACCGAGATGGAAGGGGGTAACACGAGGAACGCGTGGCCAGACCTTGTGCGGTGACTTGGCAGCACGGCGACGAGGGTGGCGGTGAGTCCCACCAACCGCCGATCCCGCGCAGTCGCCTGCGCTTTAACGCCGCTGGGCCCCGCCCGCAGGCCACGGCGCCTGCAACACAAGGTGCCCCGTCCGCAGCAGCAACGGGGGTGAGCGGGCCGCGCCCAAGCGCTGACGCTCGGATGGGTGCCTCCTCCTGTGCTTGTCGTTGCGCATCATGCACCGCCCGCCACCTGCCACCATGATGGTGGCAGGTGGCGGGCGGTGCGCGCCCAGCATCAAGCGGGGCTCTACGTGGGGCGGTCTGGGACATTGCGCGGGCCCACGCATTGGACAAGGACAGGCTTGACAGTAAGTCGGCTGTCACTCCTCGCGAGCCAAGTCGGCAATCCTGACTCGCGCGCCCGCCCGGGCGATCCTCGCGAGCCCACCATGGCGGACCACCGCGGAGACGGCCATCGCTGACGCCTCCCGCCGGTGGTGTGGCACTCCACCATGTTGGCCAGGCGTGCGATTCGGTCGCGATCAAGGGTCCTCAAGCGTACCCATGTCAGGATAGCGTCCGCATGTAATTGGTAAGGTCCAGAGATACAGCCGTTCTCCCAAAAATCCCGCACTCCAACTGTTGCAAAAGAGTTCCAAATCGGCCTCGACGACCCCGCAGAGGCCGATTTGGAACACTTTTGGAACTGTTGCAGTGAGGGATTTTTGGGAGAACGGCTGTAGCGTCCACGTATGGCCAGCAGGGAAGGTCACGTTCTAGCGTTTAACACTTTCCACATAGCAACGGAAGCGCAAATCTGGGTACTGTTCACGAACTGGATCTAGTTGACAGTTCGTAGACTGATTTAATTTTTATTCTTACATCAGCTATGCAAGTGAACAGTGAACTTAATTTGATCGGCTGTCCGATCAGTCGTCGTCTCCTTGTACTGTGGTTGACCACAGACGTCGTGCCGATTTAGGCTGTCGGCAGGACCGCCGACGATCCCTCACAGGGGGATTCACAGTTTCTTCTTGCTCACGCCCTGTCTAAACGGGCGTGTTTGAACCAGTCTCAAACACGCCTGGGCGTGTCTGACCAATGGGCAACCTGTGCTCGTTCTGGGTGAGGTATCCCACCTCCAGCGGACTCCGGGACGGCGGCGGACCGGCTGTCGGACCGCTGCGATTGGTCAGCAGAGGTCGGATCCGCTGGCAAGGTCCTCTGGAAGGGTGCCGACACCAATGATACGTGGCAAATGCGACGGAGAATATGTGCCTCCAATAGGCCGGTGGGGGACCCTCTTAATTCCACCTCTCCAATCGGTGGCGCCAAAGGTGTAGCCCATAGTCGGCGGACATGCCGGCGGACGCACTGACGTGCACCCGCCAGCCCAATCGCCCGCCATCGACCGCGCGCGCCCTTGGTCGGCAGCCGCGGCGACGACCGCGACGGCCGCCGACCGGGAGACGGCCGCACCCCCTTGCTGCCGGCCCGAACCCCCGACCCCCGAGGCCCCGTCGTGGTGCGGCCGCGGCCACGCCTCCCAGAGCCACTCCCTGCCCCCGCCCCTACCACCTCCCGTCTGCCGCCCACTCCCACTGGCCTCCCTGCCCCTCCCCCGCCCATCAGCCGGCTTTGGGGTGGTCGGCGTTTGCGGCCCCTAGGCGCCACGGCCCTCGCTCCTTAGACTTGGGTGCTGGCCGGGTTGGGGGTGCGCTGGTGTGGCCTGGCGGGGCGCTAGAGTCGGCCCCGACCACCCCCTTCGGCTCCCGCTCCTCCCCCCCCGCCGCCCCATCTCAAAACTGCCCCAGCATACACGCGTGTGAGCTGATTTGGCCGCGGGCCAGCCTGCTTTGGCTCGTCGCGGCGGGCATCAACGTTGGCGTGTGGTAGTGGCGGTCGCTGGGGCGGCCGCGGGCGCGGCTCGGTGCGGCTGTCTCTTTGGGTGGGAGTTTTGTTGCCCTGCGCCCCCACCAACGCCGCCACGTCACCATGGCGGGCCCTGCCCGTTGCGTGGCGGGGCGAGACGCCCGGTCCTCTCAGCCGGCGGCGCTGAGCCAAGCCTCTGGGAGCTCCGTGCACTTCCTCGCCCAGCAGCCCCCCTCTGCGCGTTTGCCAATTGGGATTCTCCCCCCCTCCGGCCACACACCACCCTCCCCCCCTGCTTCGTCGCCGTCGGCAAGCACCCCCCCCACTTCTCCCTCCGCTCGTAGTTTGGCTTCTGGTGGTGCACCTGGCTCGGGGCGCCTCGGTACCCGTCAACCTGCCCCGACCACTTCTCCCGTGCGCCCGTCGGGCCAACCCTCCCGTGGCGGCCGCGCGCCGGTTCCCGCCCCCCGCCCGTTGCCGACCCCCCCCGCCCCCGCGCGCCCATCTCCCACGACTGGTCACCGTGCCGCGGTGGAAGGGGAGCTCGTGGTCCCCCCTGTGGTACACATGCACGGTGGCCACATGGGGGACGCCATGGCCGAGCTGTCGGCGGGCTACCACGTTTGGACGGACGCGGAGCCGGCGTATTCCGTCCGAAACCTCGTGGCTCGTCTCTTTTTGCAGAAGCCCGCCGTGTCTGGACGGCTGATCCGCCTCGGGTGTCTGTTCAGTGACGACCTCCGCGCGGGATTTTTGGGGGACACGTTTGCGGGGACGAGGCTGCCGCCCGACGACGACCGCACGCCGGCGCAGGCCAAGGCAGACAGGGGCGCCTTCGAGGCCATCGTCAACCTAGCCAACTACTGCACGGCGTTCGGCTTGGACACGCCGTGCAAGCAGGCGGTCGTGACTCAAGCGCTGCACGTGGCGGAGCGCGGCAACCATCACTTGGTCACGTCCACTTTGACTGCCGTCAAGAATGACTGGCAGAAACACGCGGTCAGCGCGACTCACGGCGGGAAAAAAACTACCATCACTATCTACGCCGGGTACATCCGGCGATTTTGTGCGTGGGCAGCCGACAACGTGACCAGCGCCGTCGGCGTGATGCCGCTGAACCGACATGTGGTCGTTAGCTGGCTGGAGGTGGAGGCCACGCGGCGGCTGGTCCGCAAGCCGTCACAACGTCGCGGCCGCGGCCGAGGCGCCGCGGGATCTCGAGGCACGGCGGCCGCCGCGGCCGACGCGAACGCCTCCGATTCGTCTGCCGTCTGCAGCGTGGGGGAGGGGTCGGACACCGGCAGCTCGGGCTCGGACCGGGAGCCGGCGCGCAAGCGCGTCCGCACGGCGAATTGTGGTGAGCACCGTGGGCGAGCGGGACGCGGTGAGTGGGCGGGACGGGGGGGCAGAAGAGGGCGGGGTAAGGGGGCTGCGGGGCGCGGGGGGAGCGGTGGGGCCGGAGTGGGGATGGTCGGACGAGGATCGGTCGCCACGGGGGCCACCACAGGGTATGGCGGGCGGGGAGGAGCCCCAGTGGGGCGAGGGGGGAGGGGCAGCGCCGCCGCAGGAAGGACTGGTGAAGGAACGGCCTCTGCCGGGCGGGGGAGGCGTCGCGCTGGTGCGGCTGTGCTGCCACAGGTGCAAGGGGAGCGAGCCGTCGGGGGCGGGACCGTGCAACCGCGGGCGCCTCTGGGCGTGTCGCACCCGGCTGTCGTAGCCGCAAACACGGCGACAAGATTGGCGGGTGGCGCCGCAGAGGGAGGCGGGGCGCTGGCGCGGGAAACGGTAAGAGACCGGTCCGCTAGCCGTCCAAGGGCGGCGACCCCCTCCGGCTCTGCCTCCGCACTCGCCCCCCTCTCCCTCCCTACACATCTGTTGGCGCGTGCTCCCCCCACCCCCGCCGCTCGCGCGGCCCGCCTACCCGGCGCCGGGCCGCCGCCGAGGCCTGCTCGTGCCGTCCATGGTGGTGGGACGGCCGCGGCGGTACCGACGGCTGCGGGGGCGACGACGGTGACTGCCGGAGTGACGGCGACGACAGGCGGTGGCGTCTCCACTGCCACGCCGGCGGCGGCGTGGCCGGGCAAGCTGGTCCGCCACCACGTCATCGGCGGCAACCTCAACGCGCTGGCCAAAATCGCCACCTTGTTTAACGTTCTATGGCGGACGGCCACGTGTGCTTGCTGCAAGGCGTGGACCGTCGATGACTACCAGTCGGCCGGTAGCTTTCACCCCGCAGTCTCGGTCAAGAGGCGGCGGCAGCGAGACCAGCGGTTGCAGGAGGGGGCCGCCGGGGTGGACAAGGCAATGGGAAAGCGCAACCACACCGTGTCGGACGCGCAGCGCCGCGGCGTGTGCCTCTCCCTCCTCGTCACTCCCACGACGTGGGACGCGTACACCAAGAACGTCAACCTCAACACTGTCTGGGTAATGCAGTACGCGCTGGAGGCGCGGGGGGCCACGGCGCGCGAGCTCACCTTCAGCGACATGGCCGCTAGGACATTCGTCGGCATGTTCAATGACGACGGCAACCCAGCGCGGGTGCTGTGCACGTACATCACGGCGACCAAGACGACCGAGGGGATCACCCGGTGCATCGGCGCGCTGCCGCACGTCGACCCGTGGCTCTTCCCGGACGGCGTCGTGGCGGATGCGCTCGTCGAGTGGTGCCATCCGCCGGGGGGCACGCCGTCGAGTGTCCCTATTGACTTCACGCCCATCTTCCAGCCCGACAACGAAGAGTTGACGGCCGCCGTCGTGACTCCCGCGCTGTTCCGCGAAACGGGTAAAAACCGGGGGCTTACGTGAATAAATGGCACTCTGACATAATGGATAGATAAACCCGGATAAACTCAGACTCCTGCAAAACAAGTCCGATTATGCGTATTCTTATCTGAATGGCACCGCCATTTCAATGGCTCTGAAGCAAATAAACAAAAGTACAACGACTTTCCAGTCCTCAATCGAAAGCATCTCACTACTTCAGGTATCTTGACTAGCGAGGCGGCTCCGAACCCTCGAAGCCGAATCGAGACAGGCAGTTATATGTTGGACGAAGACTGGATAGCAATCAGCCGACTCCGGGCACATCGTCGACGGGGAAAGTGATTGGCAAAATGGGCGATTTTTCGTCTTTCATCGCGCGCGGCAGCTGATGGGCTGCCTGTACGACTCAGAACACTTCGCAGCCATGAAGGCTAACCAAGATAGCGAACTGGGCGACAATGCTTGCGCATCTTACCTGGGAATCGCTGTCACGAGGTCACAGCTGGTCTTGGTCCTGCATAGGTCGCGTTCCCACATTCCAGGACAACCCGCTCCTGGTCACTTTTTGGCAATGAGCATCGCCAGCACCTCCTATCTGAAGTAGTTTTTGCCGAATCTGATATACTCTGTATAGAATCCCTATTCTTATTCATATCCTACTTTCTTTGGTTTCGGATACATATCCTATCCGTAATCAAAAAATTGCGGCAAAACTGTTATCTGATTCAAAAAATGCCAATGTCGAGTATATCGGAGTGGTCCGAAAATCGGCAGACTGAAGAGCCTCTGGTAAAATCCTGCTCTTCCGGCAGTGGTACCGCCCTTTGGCGGTGGTCGGCGTGCGGGGGGGGCGGCTGAAGGCGATGACTTACCGGTTCCATAACGACCGCGTGAATCTGGTGCTGATTGCCATGGGCGTGCCGGACTGGATGGCCGAAACCCACCTCATGCGCGGCGCGGCGGCGTCCTCTGCGAAGGCGAGGGGCGTCGGCGAAAGCGACAAGAGAGAGCACGGCTACTGGTCGGTGCCGATGGGCGGGGGGGCGTACGACAGGGCCATCCCGAACTCGCAGATGATTCGGGCGCTGTCGGGGCGGCACCTCAATCACGTGGCTCTCGTGACCCCCTGCCTCAACCTTCCAGTCCCCGCGGAGCTGCAACGCACCGTCTGTCCCTGGCTTGAGGCGGAGGAGACGGCGTACAGCGCACAGGTGGCTGCCAACTCGGACGCGGCGGACAAGGCGCTGAAGGACGTGTTTAGTCTGATCCGCTGGGTGCGCTCCGTGTACTTCCAGACGATGGCCACGCGGCTTGAGACTGCGCGCATCCCCCCAACCGCCCGCATCAACCGCCTCCCCCTCCTCCGGCACCCCTTCTTCCCCCCCTTCCGCAGGCTCATGGCTCGCACGCCATCGGACGCAGGTGAGGTTGCCGCCGCCGAGGTGGCACAGGTCATCCCGCCGATGGCGGAGGCTGTGAGGGTGGCCGTCCAGGCGGTAGCGGCCGCCAGCGCGGCGGAGAAGAAGGCCATCGAGCAGCGGATGTCGCAACGGATTGACGCCAGCGTGGTGGCCATCACAGCGCACGCCGACGCGGGCGTGGTGCGCGGCAACGAGCACAGCTCGTCCGTGGGGCTCGGGGTCAAGTCACACTTCGACGCCCGCTTCGACGCGATAGAGCCCGACTTGGCGCAGCAGTGGGAGCTGATGGCGCGCCTGGTCACAGACGACGTACTGCAGGCCCCGCGCGCTCGCGAGCTGTTGCGGGAAGAGCTGGTGTGCGCTTCGACGCCGGCGGCGTCGTCCTCGGCCGCGGCCGAGGTGCTGCGCAGCACCTCGCAGCCGGCTGCCCTCGCATCCTCCTCCACCCCCGTGCATCCGCGTGTCTCGAGGCAGCTTCTATTCGACCCCCAAAACGTGCGGAAGCTGCAGAGCGATGGAAAGTTGGCGGGGGTGGCGACATTTTAGTCCGCCACGGAGTGCGTCCCGCTGTTGAGCATGGCCAAGAGGCCGAACTGGTGGACTGTGTTGGATGAGTACGTCAACGGGCTGTAAGGCCGAGTGTCAATCCGGGAGGCGGAGATGCTGTTGGGAAAGCGGGGGCGCGTGTGTCACAGCAACTCGGCGGTGCGGCGGCTTGTGATCCGGACGTTATCTGAGCGTGGGCCCCTCCGCCGCGCATATGACATCGAGTACGGCGACCGCGGGCATGCGGTTGACAAAGACCGCGTGCTGATTGAGCTTAAGGCCAAGTACCCCGCCTCTGCTGGCCTTAGGACAGTGTTAGACATGGCCAGGCTTGACTACCCTGAGAAGTAGGTGCGTGGTGGTGGGGGGGATGCATACAGATAGTAAATAGCTTTGCGTGCTTCCTCTAGCTTTCCTTTCACCGCTCTATAAACAGAGTCCCCTTCCGTACAGATCCATCCCCCCATAAATGTTGTCGGCAGCGGCGACGATCGGCGACGACGCCGGTATCAGCGAGTCTGGGCGGGCGCCCTAGGTGGCCGCGGTCGGTGGCAACGGGGATGGTGCTGGTCGCCGGTCACCGAGGCCGGCGACGATCGACGGCAGCAGCGAGGGCGGCTGTCGATGGCCGGCGCCGGCGGCCGTGAAGACCGGCGGCAACGTGGTGGGCGGCCGTGGCGGGGTCCATCGGCGGAGGCGGCGGATTGTGGCAGACGCCCGTGGTTACGGTGATTGGCGGCCACAGCGGGGATGCAGGGTGTTGGAAGCCGCGGGTCAAAGTGGCGATCGACGGCGACGGTGGGGAGGCTGGCGTTAGCGGCCGCGGGTGCAGGCAGCCAGACGCGGTGGTAGGGATGGAGGATGCACGACGCTGGAGGGCGCCGGCGGTGGCGGCAGTTGACGGCATCGGGACGGCCAGTTGAAGCCAGCTAGCATTGGAAGACGCTGGCAATGGCAACCATCTGCAGCGCAAAGGCGATAAAACCCTGCTCACCGCACGACCCCCGACACAACGACCCCCGACACTGCACCTCCAAGACCAATGCCCCAGAATGACACCCAAGGCCACACATCTACTGGTGCCGCACAGCCCCCATCCTCACAAGATTCTCGCCGTGGCACGACCCTTCCCGCCACGAGACTCCCACCGGCACACAACCGCCGCCACTCACACGAAGACTACCACGGCACGGTTATACGTACCGCACGACACCCACCGCCGCACGACACCCATCGCTGCACGACGTCCGCCGCCAGGAAACCCGCGCCGCCACATGACGCCGAGACCCGCACGACTCCTACGGCCGCAAGTTTCCCGTCGCCGCACCCCCGCCTCCGCCACACGACAAGCAGAGCCTCGATGCAGCCAACGAGGCACCGGCTCCATTGCAGTACGACCCTCTCCCCCACGGAATCCGTACCCGCGAATGATACCCACTGGTGTCCGGGCACGGCGCGGAAGCAAGAACGAGGAAGTGGTGGAAGTGGGGGCCTGCATGCGGTGAGGAGGAAGTGGGGGCCGACAAACTCTGGAAGGGGGCATGCCCGACAGGCGACGCCATTCCCTAGAATGTCTACACAAAACAAGGATGAAAGGGTCAAGTGGCAGGCTTCTTCGGGACAACCGTCATCGCGACCAGTCCCGCTTCCCCCGCCCAACAGCCCCGTCCTCATGCCCCACACCCCCATTTGCCCGAAAACATTCCTCCCACGCAGTCTGGGCCCGGAGACCTGCGGAGGTGCATCCAAAACGGGGCGACGCCGCCATGTGCCACGGAATTTAGGTAGGATCCCAATTTGACACTGCGGCTCAGTCGGCGTGGTGCCAGCGGCCCCGACGGACCGCGCCCTGTCCGACGCCGTCTTCGGTTGCTCGTCTCGGAGAGCATCATGAGGGGGGGCTGCCGAGGCAGAGGACACGAATAAGCAGGGAGCAGCGAGGAGTTGGGAGTAGTGTAACGGCTGGGAAAATCGGGCGGCGACCGCTGGCTACAGCGATGCCTGCACCCGAGCGCCCGAACCAGTGTCACTCAGCCCTCGCTCGCGGCCCGTCGTCATTACATGGCGCTGCCATCCCGCGGCACGCCCGGCACCCCTCAGCCCCTGACCCTTCCTTGCCCGCAAGACTCGCCGTCGCCGCGCAGCGAGGCGCCCGGCTCCACCGGCACCAGCAGCGACCTGTCAACCCCCATTGGCCGCGGGGTACGACAACCCCATCCCCGCACTGTTGAGCTTCTGGAACTCGGCAAGGGGTGGCGGCAGGACAGCGACGAAGAGAGAAAGGAGGCAGGAAGGGAGGGAAAGGCAACGCTGTTTGGGCGCAGAGGCCGTCGGCGACGACGAAGACGGTGGCGTGGGTGGGGAGGGGGATAGTCGGTCGGGGTGCGCCATCCCTCCCCCCCCGCGGCCACCCTGTGGCCGTCTTCGTCTCACGCCGCCGCGAAGAAGCCAAGATACGGCCCCAGACGTCGTCCAGGCCCGCAAAAAAGAAAGCACCCAAGCAACGCGGCGAGTGGGAGGGTAGAGCACTGCCCCAAGCGGGGGCTCGTCGGTGAGGGAAGCCACCGCGTATGGATCGTGCCGGTGGCCGCAGAGGCGGCGGAGAAGCGTGGCGGAGGACGGCGGGGCCGCAGCCTCAGCGAAACGGGGGAGGGCCACCGAGGGCGAGCGCGGCCTACGACGGTGGGGGCACAGGCGTCGTGACGCGGCGGAAGGCGCCAAGTGTCGAGCGTGGCGGAGAGCGGCGGTATCACAGACGCCTGGACGCGGGGGTACGCTGCAGCAGGGGGGCGTGGCAGCCAGGCCTGCAGAGAGGCGAGACAGCCACGAAAGAGTGCGCGCGGCGGCAGGCACAAGAGGCGCCCAGGTCACCGTCGGCAAAGGCGGGGCGGGGGTCAAGCGCCACAGCGACAGAGCCGGAAGAGTACGGCAGCGCCGCGGGAAGGGGGGGGGGATGCGGAGCATAGTCTGAAAGAGACTGCGCTCGCAGCGGGCCAGGGCGGAGAGCCGGCCGCCAGTCAGCGGGGGAGCCAGTTTGTGACGCCACCTCGCCCACTTGCCCCCACTGCCCACTGATGTGGCGGCGGCGCAGCGCGAGGGTGGGGTGTCGATCGGTGCGCAGGTCGGCTGCCTCCAGCGCCAACTTCTGGAAACACTCAAGAGCGACCATCTGGGCTGTGGCGAATGGCCGGTCTGCATAACAAGAGCCGCGAACGCGCGTACGCGCACCCCCTGGGCAGCCCTCTTCCGCGCACAACAGGCACGCGCTGGCCATCGCGTGCGGCTGGGAGCGCGCCACACCCGTCCGGGCCGGAACCTGGCGTCGCTCACAACACCTCAGCCGCATAGCAAGCCGCAGGGCGCCAGATTCTCCGCGCGCCCCACTAGCTCCCCCGCGCCGGCGGGTCGGCGGCCACGGCGAACCCGCATCATCTTGTTTTTGAGGAAAACTGGTGCGGGTTTCCGGAAGGGCGCAGGATTTGGGCTGAAAACAGTGTTCAAAGACTGCTGCTGGGCACGCAAGCACCGCATTTCGCCATGCACTCACTCCACTTCGCCATGCAATCATTCCACTTCGCCAGCCAAATACGCTTCGGCAGGCACCTCGTGTGAATAGTCTTAGCGGGAAACTGAAAATGAGTCGTCAAACACCTTCCCGCTGACGTGGGACCAGTGCGAGGCAGGCGTGAAGAGGCAGAATTTTGGAGGTGAAGCAGCAGAGGCGGGGTGCCGTGTGTGGTGCCCTTGGTGGCGTGCGTGTGGCACCCCCGCAACAGGAGCATCTGACGGCGCCCTGACCCGCCGCCCCCGCCCCGCCCCACCCGACAAATCTGCTCTGCCACACCCCAGCCAGCGGCACAAGCACCGGCACACGGCTGTGTCTGACAGCACGCGTGCGTGCGCGCGACGGCGGCGGCGTTCGGACAGGATCCACACCGTGCCTTGCTGGCGGTCGGCGCCACGCGGCTAACGGGCACGCGAGCCGCGGCACGCGGGGGGGGGGGGCGCACAGCTGCTGGCTGCGGCCCGCGCGAGCGACGCTCGGGCCACGACCGTGCCGGCCGGGGGGGCCTGGGGAGCTGTCGCTCGGTCGATCGCGCACGACCGAGTCGAGCGAGGGCAGGCCCGCGCACACCGGCTACCTATCCGGTCGCTACGGTGTCCCCTTGGATCCACCGTATGACTCTTTTTGTAGCCCCCCTCGGTGACCTCTTGGCGACAACGCTCGCGCCTGTGTCGCCGCGAAGTTGCCAAAAAGTAACCTAAATAAGGGGCTTTGCAGAACCGCCGACGATAGGCTTCAGTAGCGGCTTGGAAGCTCGCGGCCACGCACATTCTACACGCCGTTACTTGCATCAGCAACACAGCACCACCAACGCCAGAGCTGTCGATCTAAAAGCACGCCCGCGCACCTTGTCCAACGACGGCGAGCCAGGTAGTGGAGCCCACCGTCGCCGGCACCGCCGCTGGCGGATGACCGACAACACCGGCCGTCACAGCTGCGATTGCGTCGGGGTTGGTGATCGAACACGTGGCTTTCTCCGATGAAGCAAACGAGTGGCAGGACAGCAGAGTGCCAAGGTCCATGGCCAACAGCAGTTGAGCCATGCTGCTGGCATCGTAGGAGCGGAGGAGAACAGAGGTGAGGGGGGTGATGACTGCGAGCAGAGGGCGCTGGCCCACCGCCGCACCAGCGGGTGGCATCCCACCACGGGAGCGTGCACCGAAAATGGGAAGAGATCAGGGAGGGGGTGGGGACGGGCACCGAGCAAGCTAAGCGAGTGCGGCGGTGGGGACCGCCCGGGAGGAGAGGAAGGTGTGGAAAGAGGGAAGCGACTCGACCGCGGCAGCGGCCCACCGCACAACAAAAAACACTCATGGGTGGGTAGGGACCATCCACCTCTGCAGGAATATCAACTAAGACCGAGCGCCCGCGGAAGCGCAACGGGAAAGAAGGGGAGGGAGATGCACGCCCAGCGCGCGCCAAGGTGGGCCCAAATGGGGCCAGAAGCATGCCCCCGCGGGGGGGGGTACAGACGCCCGAGAACGCTGACGGGGTGCCTGAAAGAGGCGGAAAGGGCGCCCGAAAAAGCACCCCGAGCCCCCCACTTGGGAGGGTGATCGAGGCCGGGACAACAGCGCGGAAGTTAATCAGCAAGCAAAAGCAGGAATTTTCATGACCCCAGGGCATCATCTCCAGTGGTGAAATCTCCGTCATGCCTCACTTTTCGAAAAGCATGCACAGGCTATATTGTCATACGGCAGGCCCCTAGCGGCATCAGAAGCGCCAACCGGCGTCGACCGCCCAACCAGATGGGCTGCCTGCAACGGGGATCTGAGGCGAGACCGGATCTATAGTTAAAACAAGAAATCTGCGACGCGTTTTCGACAGAATGGACATAGCCATATCCGAACCAGAGTAGTCGTCTTTTCGGATGAAAAGCGCAATCGGATAAGAACTAATCGGACACACGCGTTAACGGATGAGCTGACCAGGCTCCCGATCCGATCCGAGTCGAGAGCGGGGCATTTTCCCCATCGTCGATCGCTGCCCTGTGCCACCAGGTCACCTTGAAACCGGCAGCAAGTTTGGAACTTTTTCGCATGTGGCTACAAGCCAATCCACATGGACGTTATCGGCCGCACTTTGGACAGTTGTGAGTTGGTAGTCCTCGTGGTATTCATGCCTCGTGGCACATACTCAGGCAGCTGAAGGGGGTGCTTCCGACCAATTCTTATTTTCTTGTGCAACGATCTTCGATGAATTGAACATCCCTCTTTTACAAGAGACTTCGTCGTAAACTTTGTCTTGAGTGACCGTTCTGGATTTGGCATGATCCTTTTGCAAAACCACGGCATCCGCCCAGTCGGACGCCCCGTGCTCGATCCCAGACCCTCTTTTTCAGCAGTCTGGGGAGGGCTCCTGTGGCAGCTGGGGCGGCGGAGAAGCTGCCTTGCTTCGATTTTGTCCCCTCTGAGGGGGGGCGCTCCCGATGTATGGAAGACAATACATTCTGAGTGCTTTTGGCCATGTTGGCGCATCCACCTGGCCCGATCGGCTCATCTGACGCATCGGAACCGCCCCCCCTGCCGTAGTCACGCCTACAAAAAAAAATACGGGATATCCCGGGTTTTCCGGCTCGGAATTCAGGGAAACCCGGGATCCCAGGCCAAATCTGCATCAAGCGAGCAGTTTTCCAGGGATTCCGAGGCATGAGCAATCGGCTCGTGCAGATCGACCCGGGATCCTGGGACCATGCACTCGGTCCGCATGGGTCGACCCGGTATTTTGGGTCTCTGCGCGGCTCTGGTGCCGATCCTGCCGAGGCGTGCATCCGAGCCCGATCAGCGCCCCCCTCCGTAGGCGCACACATCGGAGCATGCAGGGCAGTTTTCTTGCCTCGCAGATGCCGCCGCGCCCCTGCACCTGCCCGCACTGCGCGGTGGCGGCGCCCCCCCCCCCCCACCCCCC
>ENA-ORXR01003274-ORXR01003274.1-marine-metagenome-genome-assembly--contig:-NODE-3274-length-14616-cov-130.613247_pt1 | contig 14616 bp, 7 predicted proteins | sample MGYA00237866_ERZ511479 | MGnify/ENA metagenome assembly ERZ511479 | reverse complement strand
GCAGCCGGGGCTATTCAGGGTGCCACCGCTAACGCGGCTCATCTCTGACTTTCCGGCAACCCCGGCCTTGCCCTGCGGGCGGCAGCCGGGGCTATTCAGGGTGCCATCGCTAACGCGGCTCTCTTCTGACTTGGCGGGAACCCCGGCCTTGCCCTGCGGGCGGTAGCCGGGGCTATTCAGGGTGCCACCGCTAACGCGGCTCTTCTCTGAGTTTCCGGCAACCCCGGCCTTGCCCTGCGGGCTTTGACCTGCGGCCGAAGATAGAAGGTGGAAGATGGCGGGCGGATTCGTTCTCGGCGAATCTGCGGGCTAGAAGCCCGCGTACCGACACCCGCTGGAAGCGTGCGCTACCTTACCTACCTACAAGCGAAACAGAGCCGCAGTATTCTCAAGCCGGTTGTTGCGCGGCGGCGGGCTTGCCCGGACCCGGTCGGCCGGACTGGCAGCAGTTGGCGGGACAGACATTGTGGTTGGGGCCGCGGTCGCCGAGGGCGCGTTGTTCGAGGCTGGGGTCGAGACGTTCTTGGATGAGCTCGCGGATCATGCTGATGAACGTCGGATGGGTGCCGGCGCTGGCGGCACGGGCCATCTGCAGGCCGAGTTCGTCGCAGGCTTCTTTGGCTTCGGTGTCGAGGTCGAACAGGACTTCCATGTGGTCGGAGATGAAGCCGATGGGGTGAACGATGACGTGGGTCACGCCGCGTTCGGCGACCGCTTCGAGGTGGTCGCAGATATCGGGTTCGAGCCAAGGATCTTGCGGACGACCGCTGCGCGACTGGTAGACGAGTTGGTAGTCGGTGATGCCGGAGGCTTCGGCGGTGAGGCGGGCGGCTTCGTTGAGTTGGGCTTCGTAGGCGGAGCCCTCGGCCATCGAGGTGGGGATGCTGTGGGCGGTGAAGGCGACGTGTACGGCATCGGCTTCGACCCCGAGTTCGTCGCGGGCTTGGTCGAGGTGGTCGGCGTTGACGGCGATCCAGTTGGGGTGGTTGTACCAGACGCGGATCTTGTCCGGCACGGGGGCGTCGGGGCCGATGGATGCCATGGCGGCAGCGAGATTTTCGCGGTACTGGCGGCAGCCGGAGTAGCAACTGTAGCTGGAGGTGATCCAAGTGAGGAATTTCTTTACGCCGTCGGTTTGCATCTGGCGCATCGTGTCTTCGAGCATTGGGTGCCAGTTTCGGTTGCCGAAGTAGACGGGGAGGTCGATGCCGTGGTTGGCGAGTTCGGTCTCGAGCGCGGATTTGATCTCGCGGTTCTGCTGGTTGATGGGTGAAACGCCGCCAAAATGCTGGTAGTGTTTGGCGACCTCTTCGAGGCGGGCGCGGGGCACGTTGCGGCCGCGCAGGACGTTTTCGAGGAAGGGAATGACGTCGGCGGGGCCTTCGGGTCCGCCGAAGGAGAGCAACAAAATGGCGTCGTATGCGCCGTTGGAGGATTCGTTCACGATGAGGGATCTATTCGGGCGGTCGAGGCTTACAAGGGTTTTGCGGCGGAGAACCTGCAGAATCCGATGACCTTGGCGGAATCTGGGGGCCATCGCGGGGCAAAAAGCATTGAGAATCGTTGCCGATGGGTTATAAGATACGCGCGATGAAGTTGAACCCTGTTAAATCCGTGCGCGCTCTTGTTGGGGCGCTGATATTTATTCTTTCTGGGTGCTTTGTGTTACCGCTTTCAAGCGTGGCGCAGGACAGTACTTTGAAAGGTGTGAGACTTCAGGGGGCGTTCAGTCACCGGACAACTCCGCCGCTGCAGGCTACGGTCAAACCCGCGACCCTTGAGGGTCAGCCCGGTCAGCAGATCATGGTGAACCAAGCGGGATCCTCGGACCTCGCGTTGATGTTTGGCAGCCCCAATATGCTCAAGGTGAACGCGGGCGATGTGGTGGCGGTGACCGCTGCGGTGCGCGCGCCGAAAAACCAGTCCGCCAGCGGGCGGCTGTTGTTGTTTGGTGCTGGTCCTCAAGAGGTGTTCGCCTCGATTCCGATCAACGCGACCGACGAGTGGACGAGCTTGTTTGTCTCCTATGAAGCGATCAGAGACTACGATGTGGGCGGCATCAATCTCGGTTTTGCGCTCGGTGCGCGGAAGCAATTTGTTCAGCTGCGCGGCATCGAGTTCGTGAATCTCGGCTCGGCCGGTGGCGCGATCACCAAGTCCGCCTCGTCCGTTTCGACGAGTTCTTCCGGCACGGCCGCAACGGCTGGTGCGACGGTCGCCACTGGCGCTACTGTCAGCTCTGGCTCCGCTATTAAATCTGGCACGACTAATTCTGGCACGACTTTTTCTGGCACGACTTTCTCGGGGTCGGACCGTTGGTCCGGTTCTCGTTCCACGTTCTCCACTGCCCCGAGAGCGATTCCTGCGCCGTCTTTCTCTGGCGCGTCCGATTCGGGGTCGGGCGTTCCGATGGCCAAAACGTTTCCGGTCGAATCCACGTCTGCGCCGACGTTCTCGTCGAACCGAATCCGTCCGTCCGGTTCCGCTCCTCCGCCTTTTATTTCCCGCCCACTTAGCCCCCGGCCTTCCGTTTCCGCCGGACCGGCCACGGTGGATGGCTTCCCGGTCGCCAAGACTTTTCCGGTGGACTCTTCGACAAGTGAGGCCTCTTCAAGTTCGGCCGGCCTGTCCAGTGCCGCTCCGGCCGCGCGGAGCACGATCTCGCCTCCGACCCGGAGCTTTACCCCGCTGAACCCGGTACGACAGGAACCGTTGGTCAACATAGCTAAAACCTATCCGCTCGACTCTTCGAGTTCGAGTGCGGCGCGTTCGGGGGCGGTGCGTTCGACGGCACCGCCAGTGGGTAACGTCGCCCAGGTGGTTCCGCAAAGCCGGGGGCCGTCGATGGTTCGTTCCGGCACGAGTTCTTTCGGCACGCTGGCGACGACCTATCCGATGCCGGATACGTCGGCTTCCGGCTCCTCCAGCGGGATCATCGTGCAGGACGCGAACGACCCCAATGCATCCGCCGACGACTGGCGCAACGCGGCCGCGACGCGGATTGAAAAACTGCGCAAAAACGATCTGAAGATCCTTGTCAAAGATGCCACCGGAAAGACGGTTGAGGGTGCTTCGGTGGCGGCCGAGCTGAACCGGCACGCGTTCACCTTCGGCACCGCAGTGAACAAACGCTACATCCTTGACCCCGATAACAAGTTGAACGGCGAGGCCTACCGCAATGTTGTGAACCTGTTTTTTAATCAAGTGACGCTGGAGAACGGCATGAAATGGAGTCAGTGGGAGCACCCGACTTATCCCTTCAAAGAGGAGACGGTGAAAGCACACAAGTGGCTGCGCGACCAAGGTTTCGCGGTGCGTGGCACGGCAATGGTTTGGGGCGGATGGGACCGCCAGAACCCGCCCGGGCTTGAGGACCTCACTGCGCAACAGCTGCGCAGCCGGATTCAGAAACACATCGCTGATATCGCCGGCACGTTCAAAGGCGAGATCCAGCAGTGGGACGTGGTCAACGAACCGCGCACATCGCACGAGTTCCAAGACAAGCTCGGTGGCAACAACGCGATCGCTTCGTGGTTCAAGTTCGCCAACAGCGCCGACCCAAAGGCGAAGTTGTACGTGAACGAGTTCGGTATCCTCAACGGACCAGACTCGAACACCGACGCGCTGCTCAAGCTGGTGGATGATCTGCGCAAGACGCGCGCGCCGATCCACGGCATTGGGTTGCAGGGCCACTTCGACGAACGCCTGCCCACCCCCGAACGGATGCTGGAGATTCTCGACCGCCTGGCCAAAACTGGCCTCGACATTCAGATCACCGAGTTCGACGTGGCTAGCTCCAACGAGCGCAAACAGGCCGAGTTCACCCGCGATTTTTACACCGCCATGTTCAGCCATCCCTCCGTCAATGGTATCACCAGCTGGGGGTTCTGGGAGGGCAGCCACTGGCAGCCCGAGAGCGCGTATTTCCGCAAGGACTGGACCTACAAGCCCAACGGCGAGGCGCTTGCCACTTTGCTCACGCGTACCTGGAAAACGGATGAGCAAGGCTCGACCGGGAAAGACGGCGCGTTCGACCTGCGCGGCTTCCACGGCAGCTACGAAGTGACGGTACGCTACGAAGGACAGCGGGTGGCGAAAGTCATCGAACTGCGCAAAGGCCAAGTGCAAACGGAAACCATCATTCTACCTGACCCGGTCAGCGTGAGCAGCGCCCCCGTGTCCAAGCCTGCGCCCGTGTCCAAGCCTGCGCCCGTGTCCAAGCCTGCTACGGTGTCCAAGCCTGCGCCGACGCCCGCGATCACCAAGAGCACGATTCCGCTGGCCACAAACCAGGCCACGCTCGCCACCCTTGCCACCCCCGCCACCATCGCCACCCCCGCCACCCCCGCCACGTCAGCCACCTCCGCCACGCCAGCCACGCTAGCCACCCCAACGGTCGTGACGACCACGAGTTCTTCGAGCGTCGACCCGCTCGCCTCCTCTACCTCGGCCGGAGACGACTTGCCGATCGCGCAGACGGTTCCGGTCGGCGCCACCAATCCGCCCGGCAAACGTTCGGTGACGCTGCGCCAAGTGCCGAAGAGCCAATCGACGAGATCGACGCGTGGGTCCATTGGTCCGCTGGCACCGGGTGGATCGGTTAAGGTGCCGAGTCGTTCGGTACAGATTCCCGGCTTGATTGAAATCGCACCTGGGGTTCGGGTTCGGGCCGACGATAACAATAGGTCTGCCACTGTGCACATCCGCCAGCCGGATGGCAGCCTCTCCTCCAAGCGTGGGGTGGGTTCGACGTTGAGCACCCCGCCTCGGACCAGCGTTCGGCCACTGTCGCCGCCCTCCACCAAAAACTTGCCGGTCGCTCCGACGATTCCGAGCACGCAAACGATTCCGCGCACGCAAACCAATCCGACCCGAGTCATCCCGGGCAGCAGCGGCATTCCCTCGACCGTCCCGCGTATCATTCGTTCGTCGACGACGATCCCGGTGGCGCCGACCATCCCGCGGAGCGGTATTCCCGCAGATATTCCGAGGCTTGAGAAACCGATCCTCCGTACCACTAGTGGTGTTCCCGCAGGCATTCCTCGCACCATCCTGCCGCCCTCCGGCGGCAGCACTGGCCCGCTGCGTACAATTCAGACGATCCCAACCATCCCGACGCGTAACAGTGCCGGTAGCGGCATTCCGAGTAACGTGCCGCGGACGGTCCTTCCGTCACAAACCACGTCCTCCACGATCCTTCCGCGCAAACCATCCATTGAAACCACGGTGGGGCCAGTGCGGACAATCAAGCCTCGTCCTCAGGGCTACGTGAACCCGGATCTGATCCCCTCCGCCTCGAGTCCGCGCCGGATCGATCCGACGCGTTCGTCCTTGGAAGAACTGCGTAACTCGCTGCGCAATGCCTCCGGCGGCGCGGTTAAAACACCCTAAGACTTGCTAAATCCATTGATCGAACTTTTGCCTTCTGATAAACTAAGCAAGTAAAAGGACATCCCATGGCAAAAGCACGTATTGTTGTTGAAGTACTCGTGCTGATCGCGCTCGCGTTCGGTATTTGGAAAGTTGTTACCGGTGGTTCAGACACCCCCAAACAGAAAGCCGGATCTCCCAATACCGAAGAAGTCGCCTCCTCCGAGAACGCGCCGAAACTTCTCCGCTCTAGCGGCAAAAAGGCGTCCTCGACTAAAGCCTCCAAGCAGCCGCTCGTCGATGAGAACGCAGCCCCGCTCGCCGCGACCTCGGTTGCCAGTGGTTCGACCGAACGCGCGGGTGCGAATAACCCCGTGCCGGTTCCTAGTGCGCCCGGACCCACGCCGGATGAACTCGGTGGACTCCAAGTGACCCTCATGAATGCTGCCGACCCCAGTGGTGCGCTACTCGGCCTCAATGGTTGGTTGGTCAGTGATGACTGCAACTGGAAGATCCGGATTTTTGATGGCGTGGTCGACAAGCAGATCGAAGCGATGAGCTGTTCGATTTACGCCGTTGTCGAACTGGGCGAAAAGGAAGACCCGATCATCACGCGCGCGCAACGTATGGAGACCATCCCAGGGAAAACCCTCAGCCTCCGCTTCGCCGTCACCCTTCCTGAGTCGAGTTCCAGCCCTGATGCCGAACGGGCCCAAGCCGCCCGCATCGCACACCCCGGACTCGGCTTGCTCAAACAGAACGAATTCGCCGAAGTCGTCCAAGTTGTGCCCGGAAGTTCGGCCGCGTCCCAAGGGTTGCAAGCCGGAGATATCGTCATGTCGATCGACGGAGTCGCCGTCCAAGAACTCACCCAGGACAACATCGTCGCCCTGCTGCAAGGCGAACCCGACACCCCACTTAAGATTGCGATCGTGGTCGAGGAAAACGGTGAACTCGTCCAAGGCGCGGTCGACTTGCTGCGCAGCACGATTGCCGAGTGAGGCCTCGGGCCGATGGCGTCCTAACGCCTTTCCTAACGTCCTAACGCCTTTCCCAACGTCCTCGCTTGGGCGCTGATATCCCCCGCGCTCCTGTTGGCCGCCCCGTGCCAGCGCCGAACGTGATCCTCGTCGTCACGGATAAGTTGGGTTACGGCGACATTGAGCCTTTTGGTTCAACCTTGCACCGGGCGCTCCATCTCACGCGCATGGTCCAAGAAGGTCGGCATTATTCGGGACGGCGGAGAAAAAGGGCAAGGGGCAACGGGCGATTGGCCGGGTTCGAGGAGAGCCGAAGGCGGTTCTCAAGTGATCAGAATTTCCCCCGCCCGAACGGAGCAGGTTTCCAGATGGTTGCGCCTGACGGCTTCACCTTGGTTGTAACAACTCACTGCGCGGTTCCGCATTGCGCGCGCCCAGATTCCCGTAGCGGTGGTAATCGATGCTGATACTCTGCTCCTCCATCATCCATAGGACCTCGAGCCTTCCGTGTCCGGTGACGGGGCGGTCGACCAGGGTGCAGCCGGCTAGCGGGACCGCTCGGCGTACGGCGATCGGGACGCGTTCGGGGGCGGCGTAACGAAGCCGGTCGGTTTCATGGTGTTCGATGATGGCGAGGAGGTCGGCCTCGTCCTCTTCCACGAACTCGATCGCGCCGCCCCAATCCGCCGTGGATTTCATTAGCCGTTCGATCCGGTCGGAGGGCACCTCCGGCCCCGAACTCAACGTAATCCGGCAGCCCGCGATCCGGGCGGCGCCGATGCGCACCAGTACCTCGAACATGCTGTCGTCCGGATGCACACAAATACGCACATCGCGCACCGGCAGATAGCGGCGGAAATTGTCCTGGCCGATGAGACGTTCTTGGTCGAGCTGTTTCGAAAAAACGTCCGCGAACGCGGTCTCGCAGTGGTCGAAGGCGAGCCGGATCGGATCAAGTTCGTCCTCGCAACCCGGCCACCAGATCGGATCGACCAAGCTGCCGAGCACGACATCTTCCAAGGCGCCATCATTCTCGAACCCGGTACAGCGCGCGGTGCACAACTGCAGCACGTAGTTGGGTCCGCCCGCTTTGATGCCCATGCCGAAGGCGCTGTTGGCAAAGCCGCCGAAGGGCTGGCGGCGGACGATGGCGCCGGTGGTGCTGCGGTTGATGTAGAGATTGCCGGCGCGCATGCGTTCGAGCCAGATGGCTTGTTCGCGGTCGTCGAGGGATTGTAGTCCGGCGGTGAGGCCGTAGCCGGTGCTGTTGGCAAAGCGGATGGCCTCGTCGAGATTGCGCGCGCACATGACACCGAGGACCGGACCGAAAAATTCCGTGGTGTGGGTGAACCCGCCGGGTTGCACGCCCCACTTGATGCCCGGACTCCACAGGTGCGGGTTGTCACCAAGCTGTTGCGGCATCAGCGCCCAGGTTTCGCCGGGTTCGAGCTCTTTGAACGCGCGTTCGAGCGGACCGGAGGGTTCGCGGATCAGCGGGCCGAGTTTGGTCGTGGCGTCGCGCGCCGGGCCGACTTTCATACTCTTGGCAGCGTCGACCAGCGCGGCGCGGAAGGCCTCGTCCTCAAACACTTCCTGCTCCAAAATCAACAGCGAGGTCGCCGAACACTTTTGGCCGCTGTGGCCGAAGGCGGAATAGATTGCGTTCTTCACCGCGAGGTCGCGGTCGGCCAGAGCGGTAACGATCATCGCGTTTTTACCGCCGGTCTCGGCCATCAAGTTCATCGTCGGACGCGCGTCGAGCATGATCCGTGCGGTCTCGGTGCCGCCAGTAAAAATGACGCCGGCCACGTCCTCGTGTCCGGCCAAGGCCGCGCCGGTGACCGCGCCCGGACCCGGCACAAACTGCAGCACCTTGCGCGACACGCCGGCGTTCCAGAAACATTGGCAGAGCGCATAGGCGGTGCGTACCGACTCCTCCGCCGGCTTGAGCAGGACGTGGTTGCCGGCGGCCAGGGCGGCGGCAATACCGCCACACGGAATGGCGATCGGGAAGTTCCACGGCGAGATGACGGCGATGACGCCGAGCCCTTGGAGTTCGAGTTGGGGCGTGTTGGCGAGTTCGGTGGCGGAGCGTCCGTAGTACTCGAGAAAGTCGATGGCTTCCGACACTTCGGGGTCGGACTGGGTGAGAATCTTGCCCGTCTCGACCATCGCGTGGCCCATCAAGTCGCCGCGCGCTTTGCGGATTTCCTGAGCGACTTTGCCGAGCAGGGCGGCGCGTTCGGCAGCGGAGGTGTTGCGCCAGCCGTCGTCGTCGGCAATGGCGCAGCCGACGGCGGCTTGGATGTCGTTCGGGGTGGTGATGCAGGCGTGGGCGATTGGATCGCTGGGCTTGGACGGGTCGAACAGCGGCAGGGTGTCGCGTTCGGTGATCGCTTCGCCGCCGAACACGATCGGCACGGTGTCGATGTCGCTGGACCAGTGGTCGAGAATCTCGTTGGCCCAGATGCCGTTCTGGACGAGCGAAAAATCGGTGTCGGCTTCACTTTCGAACGCGGCTTCGGGGGCGAGCGGGCTGGGTTCGTCGTGGCGGTCCTGGGTTCGGCGCGGCGCATCGGACACGTTTGCGATGTGATCGCAACTGGCGCGGAAGCCGGCTTCCAACTGGTTCCAGTCGTCGCTGCCGACCTCCAATTTGAACGCGTGGCGCAAAAAGTTTTCTTCGCCGGTGTTCTCGTCCAAGCGGCGGACGAGGTAGCCGATGGCGTGGATGAAATGTTCGTGGCGGCAGGCGGGGGCGTAGAGCAGCAGGTCGTCGATGTGTTCGAACAAGGCGCGCCGTAGGTGGTTCGCCATCCCTTCGAGCATTTCGAACTGCACCTGATCCAAGGCTTCGTGTTCGGCGGCGAGGATCAGGGCGTAGCTCATCTCGAACAAATTGTGGGTCGCGATACCGAGTCGCATGGCGGCGAGATTTTCCGGCTGCATGCCGAGGTGAAGCATTTTCTTGTAGTTCGCGTCGGTGTCGATCTTCTGGTCGTAGGGCGCTTGCGGCCAGCCGTGCAGGGAGGCCTCGAAGCGCTCCATCTCCATGTTCGCTCCTTTGACGATGCGCAGCACGACGGGGGCACCGCCGCCGGTCACGCGGGTTCGAGCCCAGTCGAGCAGACGCTGCTGCATGCGGAACGAATCGGGGATGTACGCTTGCAGGACAATGCCGGCGGAGCATTCAGGGAGTTCGTCGAGGGTGCGCATGAACACTTCGGCGGTGATCTCCATGTCGCGGTACTCCTCCATGTCGAGATAGAGAAACTTCGGCACCTCGGTGCCGTCGGCGCGGACAAAACGTTCGCGCGCGGCGGCGCGGTACAGGCGTTCGAGGCGGCGGCAGAGCAGGTCGACCGATTGGGCGCGGGCCACCGGACTGATCTGCGAGTAGATGGTCGAGATCTTGATCGACATGACTTCGACCGCCGGGAGTTTGAGCGTCTCGATGGTGGAGGTGATGCGGCGCATCGCCTCGTCTTCGCCGAGCAGGGCTTCGCCGAGGATGTTGACGTTCATGCGTAGGCCTTCGTCGCGGCGTGCGTTGAGGTGGTCTTTGAGCAGGTCGGGTTCGGCGGGGAGGATGACGTTCGCGGTCTCTTGGTGCATGTGGCGTTTGACCATCGGCACGGACACGCCGGGGAGCACATTACCGAACGACTGAAAGCCTTTGAGTAACGAACGGTCGATCGGGCTGAAAAAGCGCGGCACGCCCTGCACATCGAGGATATGGATCAGTTGGTCGGCCACCCGGTGAGGCGACTTGGCGCGGAAGGCTTGGTCGGTCATGAGGGTCAGCGTCGCTTTGTCGGCGGGCATCTGGATCATCCGATCGAGTTCGGCCTGCTGGCGTTTTTCGGACGGGGTTTGCAATTCGTTGGCGCGTTGTTGGAGCACGGAGGCCAGCTTCACCGCCGCGTCGACTCGGTTGGGTTCGGAGAGGAACGGCACCAGCTTTTTCGATTTGCTCATGGCTGATCTTATCGGAACGGGCTGCGGTTCGCGATATCGTTCGTCGTACCGTCTTCCAGGCGGTACTGTCACGACAGTCTTCAAGACTGGCGAAACAACCTTAGGTCGAGCGGGCAGATCGTCATCTGGAGTCGCGTTGTTCCGACCGGACCGAGCTAAAAGAATTCGAGCGGAGCGGTAGACCGGTCGGTTGCCTGTATGTCGTTCAACCCCGGGTTCCGTTCGTGCCTCACTCTACCCGGGGCTACTGGCGGGCCACCACTCCGTGGTTCTTCATAGATTGCGCGGACGATGAAAACCTGCCTTTCCGGAGCTTTCCAAGCCTTGTTCTCGCCGGCCTAACGGTCCGGCGTACAGAGACGGCCTCACGCCAATCCTACTTGGGGCCCTGCCGGACTTCGCGGTAGATCAGGTATTTGTGGCCGATGCCGGAGATCAGCTCGCCGCCGACGCGGGTGGCGAGGTCTTGGGCCATGGCTTTGCGTTCGTCCGGGGAGGACTTGGGCAGTTGTACTTTGACCAGATGGTTTTTCGCGAGGCGGTGTTCGACGTTGGCCACGGCGGTTGCGCTGAGGCCTTGTTTGCCGATGTTGGCGCCCACTTCCATGCGTTGGCCTTCGGCACGCAAGGCGCGTCGTTCTTTGCCGGAGAGGCCTTCCGATTCGGGTGTGTCGGTCGTGTCGGTTTCTTCGGACATCAGACGCCCACCTTCTGTTTTTTCACTTGGTCTTTTTTCCATGCGAGAAAATCTTCGTAGCCGCCGGGGTAATCGGTGACTTTGCCGCCTTCTTCAATCTCGATGATGCGAGTGGCGAGCGATGAGATGAACTCGCGGTCGTGGGAAACGAAAATCACGGTGTCTTCAATGCGAGTGAGCGCGTAGTTGAGGGCTTCGATGGATTCGAGGTCGAGGTGGTTGGTTGGTTCGTCGAGGACGATGACGTTGCCGCCTTCGAGCAGCATTTTGGCGACGATCAGGCGGGCGCGTTCGCCACCGCTGAGAACGTTGACGGGCTTGAGCGCCTCTTCGCCGCGGAACAGCATGCGGCCCATGGCGGCGCGCAGTTCGGTTTCGTCGATGCCTTCTTCCGGGGCCCATTTGCTGAGCCAGTCGGTGGCGGGTTCGTCGGTCTTGATCAGGTCGGACGACTCCTGCGGGAAGTAGCTGACTTGAACCGTGTCGCCGAACGAGACCTCGCCCGAGTCGGGTTTGAGTTCGCCGATCAGGCAGCGCAGCAGGGTGGTTTTGCCGACGCCGTTGGTGCCGATGATGGCGATGCGTTCGTCGTTGGCGATGGAGATGTTGAGGTCGGTCCAGACCGGTTCGTCGAAGCTTTTCGAAATATTGGTGGCGTCGATCACCCGGTCGCCGAGGCGTTCGCGCGGTTCGAACACGATGTAGGGCATGACCCGCGAACTCGGCTTCATTTTGTTGAGTTCGATCTTGTTCAATTCCTTCTGCCGCGAAGTGGCTTGCTTGGCTTTGGAGGCGTTGGCGGAGAAGCGGGAGATGAAGTGTTTGAGTTCCTTGGCGCGCTTTTCCTTGGCGGCGACTTCCTTGCGGTTCTTTTGCAGCAGCAGTTCGTTGGTCTGCATGAACTCGTCGTAGTTGCCGGTGAACATGCGGATCTCTTGGTAGTCGAGGTCGGCGGTGTGGGTGCTCACTTGGTTTAAGAAGTAGCGATCGTGGGAAATCACGATGACGGTTCCCTCGTAGCGAGTGAGGAACTCCACCAGCCAGGCGATCGAACCGAGGTCGAGATGGTTGGTCGGCTCGTCGAGCAAGAGAATGTCGGGGCGGGCGAACAGCACTTGGGCGAGCAGGACGCGCAAGCGCCAACCGCCTTGGAGGGTCGCAATCGACTTGGTGTGTTGTTCTTCGGGGAAGCCGAGACCGTCGAGCAGTTTGGCGGCTTCGGTTTCCATCATGTAGCCGCCGGCCTGGTCGTACTCGTCCTCGATCACCAACATGCGTTCGTTTTCCTCGTCGGTGAGGTCGGTTTTGGAGTAGAGGTCGTCGCGCTCCATGTGCAGCGCCCAGAGGGGTTCGTCGCCCATGCAAACCGTCTCGAGAATCGACAGGGTGTCGTCGCCCTCGAAGTGCTGTTTGAGGTACCCGAGAGTCGCGCCTTGGTCGATAGAGACCTCGCCGGCGGTGGGTTCGAGCTGATCCGTGAGGATCTTCATAAAGGTGGATTTACCCGAGCCGTTGGCGCCGATCAGCCCGTAGCGGTTGCCCGGACGGAACTTGATCCCGACGTTCTCGAAGAGCGTCTTTTTGCCGTAGCGCATGGTGATGCCGGATGCAGAAATCATGGTGTTTTTTCCTAAAAATGTGGCCGGACGCTAGGAAAGGGATGTCCGATGTCAAGAGCGTGACGGCGGATGCATTTCAAATTTCAGAGTTCAAATTTCAAACCGCAGCTTGCGACGCGGCTTTGATCTGCTTCAGAACGGGTCCCATTTCCATTTTGCCGAACCCAGTCGACTGCGGGTCGCCGCATTCGATCCGCGGTGTGTGTCACCGTCCCCAACGCGCAGGGCGTGCCGGCTTGGCGGAATTGTTGCAGCAGGGCGAGAATGTCCATGGTTCGACGCCAACGGTGTTTGGCCACAGCGGAATTGCATCGTAAAAACCTGCTCAGTTTGGCTGGCTCGAGGTATGAGGAAATTGTGGTTCATCACCGCCTGCCTGGTTCTGGTAATCAGCCTGCTTCTGGTCGCCTTCCGCGTGCTCTACCTTCCGCATTTCGACCAGCGCGGCTTCATGACGCAATTGCTGCTGGCCGGATACGGGTACGCGGCCGAGCATGCCGCGCACTGGGTCGAGCCGCCCTTCGCCGATCTGGTGCCGAAAGAGTATCACCTTGTCCCCACAGCGGTCGATATCGGCCCGCAATCCGATCTATCCCTGCTGCCGAAAATCGGGGCGAATCCACATGTCACGCGCTTGTTCATCCACCGCAACCTGAGTGTCGACCAACTCAACCACTTCCGCTCCATGGAGTTGGGTTTCGTGGAATTTTCCGGCCATCAGGACCCTTCCGTTGTGCTTGCCAGCGCGCTCGATCTGCAACATGTTCAAGTGTCCGTAAGGCTTGATCCATCGCATACTATTTCGCCAGAATGGTTGCAGAGCTGGCTGGATTCCGACCTCGACCCGTCCGTGGGGATTATTGGAGGAAGCGATCCGCCTCGCTCACTGCTACCACTCGTTCTCAGTGCACGCAGCTTCTTCATTCAGAATATTCCGCTGACGGAATCGGATCTGCGCGCCCTGAGCGGCTCCTACGGTCGATTGACCTTTGGGGAGGGAACCGGTGTGAAACCCGAATGGATTCCCAGCAATTGCGAGGGACAGTCGTTGAAGTTACAAGGGTATGATGCTCGTGGCAGGGCATTGGACCCGTTGATGGACCAGTTCGGCCTCATCCGGGTGGAAGGCTGCGATACCGCAACGGTCGAACGCTTTCGCCGATCTGGTGTGGAACTTCGTGCGACCTTCACCACTCCCAATGGCAAGGTCCCGTAAAGCGTACGACTTTGCCGGCGGGACTTCTTGTGTCTTACCGCCGAGGTGTGGGCGGATCCTTCTTGCTTGGACTCGTCGGCCTAACGGCCAACGTACAGAGACGGCCCCATGACCATCCTACTTGCTTGTTTGAGTTCAACCGCCTTGCATCGGGGCGACGATTTCAATCGCGTCGCCGTCAGGATGATTTGTTTGCGCTCGTCTGGTTCGAGCGAATCATAAGCCGTTTCTTGCGGCCAGTAGCTAGCCAAGCCAACGACCTGATCGTTCAACAGGACGACCCGAATTGCCCGCCCGATCGGAAAACCGTTTGGCAAAAGCGTGGTGTGTCGGATGCGAACACATTCCCGTATCGACACGACCCCGTTTGACATCGTGAGAGTGGTCTCGGCATCGGATTGCCGGGGCCACATGGCCGGAATCCGATGGACTGGGATCCCTTGTTTCTCGGCTGCGTGCGCCAAAGTCTCTTTGTCTGCGCTGGCTGGTGATTGTTGCGTGATTCCTCCAGCAGAACAATCATGTTTCCTTGCGAACCCAGACGGTGCCTTCAGCAACGCTCCACTGGAACTTGCGGGCGTGTTCGCGGATCAGGAAGGGCAGGTCTTCGCGGTGGGTGAGGGTGAAGTGCTCCTGCAAATGGTTCTTGAGCCCGTCCAGGGTGTGATTGCCGTCTCGCCCGCCGAGCCATTTGTCGCGCGGGGTGTAGTCTTCGAGCCAGGTGTAGGGTGACGTGATCAGTACGGCACCGCCGGG
>ENA-ORXR01003273-ORXR01003273.1-marine-metagenome-genome-assembly--contig:-NODE-3273-length-14621-cov-168.837596_pt1 | contig 14621 bp, 9 predicted proteins | sample MGYA00237866_ERZ511479 | MGnify/ENA metagenome assembly ERZ511479 | reverse complement strand
ATTTTGAGTTGTTGTGTGCCGAAAGCTTGGGTCATGGCAGTCGTGAAATCGTAGGTGATGACGCTGTTAAATTGGCGGGTTGGCTCACTGGTTACGATGTCTAAATGATTACGATTTCTGATGGCAAAATGGTACTTTTCACCGCCCAATAAATCGAAGGTAAGCGGACTCACGCCATCTAATCCCACAATCGTACCATCACTTAAAAGAAAGGCAGATTGTTGAGCGATGGTTTTGGAAGTTTTGGGGAGCGTCGGACTTAAATCGCCTGTTCGCACCTCCACCAAAATCCAATCAACGGCATTGGTCGGAATGCTTGTAGCCGTGACCGCAGGAGCAGTATAAGGAGCTTGACTGTAAGGACTTGCCAGTGGCATAAATGGCACTAAAGCCGTCGTCATTTGTCCATTTCCTTGATGCGGACCTTCTAAAATTGCTTTGAGATAGACATCGGTAGGTTGTGGACAAACGAGCGTATGCAAAAATTCTTTGACAAATAGCACCGTTGTATCCATATAAGCTAAATTTGATATAAAAGGCGTATGTCCTGCCCCTTGCCACGTATAAAAATCATTGTGCAAACCCAATTGATCGGCTTTTTCGTGGATAGAAAAACTACCATCAATGTCTAAATTGATGCCCAAAGTCGTAATCGGCGCACTACCATAAGGCACTGTTCCATCTTGATCGCCGTGCATACTCACGACTGGCTCATCACATTCTTTGATCCAAGTGGTATCCAACAATGCGCCACAAAGATTGATGACGCCTGCAACATCACAAGAATAGCCCGCATTACCACTATTTCCTTCTAAACCGCCATTGTTGGCAAATTCCGTCGCAATCAAGGCAGGAACTTCGCTTTGTTCGTCCAAATAAGCGACGTGCAACGCAGCAATCGCACCAGCAGAAACCCCACCAATAAAAATTTGGTTGGTATCTATTTTATACTGGTTGGTCGTGGCAGCATCCTTATAAAAAAAGCGAATCGCAGCCTTCATATCGTGGCTCGCCTTCATCACCGCTTCATACGCATTCTGTGTACTATTGTCAAAAAGCAAGTCCGTAGACAACCGGTAATCAATCGAAGCATTCACATAGCCCATCTCCGAAAAACGATTGCAAAGCGTCACAATATCGGGCGATAAGGGCGATCCCACCACAAAAGACCCACCATATGCCCAAATAATCAGAGGGCGAGCCGTCATCGTATCGCCAATCGGACGATAAATATCCATATCCAGCGTTTGCGTGGCATTGGGATTAAAAATAGTGGGCTGTACAGCTTGCCCATAATCAACATTAAAATCAATATCGACATCATTAAAAACGGGCGTAATATAACGTCCTGTGCTACAATCTTGAGCCTGCATACTCGCAAAAAAGCCAAGAAATACCACAAAAAATAATGGTGAAAGGAGGTGTTTCATTTTATATTTTTTAAAATAATTTGGAAAAACCTCAAAAATACATAAAAATAATAATCTAACTGTATAAATGATGATAGTTTTGTAGCTTGATAAAGTATTCAATAATGTTATAATGATAAGGAGAGAACGGTCAATTGCTTCGTCGCAAAGCACAGTCCCGCTATCCGCTACTATGGTGGCTGCTTGTCTCAACGCCCACGCCACCATAACGCTACTATCGGGTCTATTTTGGGGAGGACAGAACGTTTACGAACTACTTATATAGACCTATATAACTTATATTTTTCAAAAAAAAACACGAAAAAACTTGCATAATTTTCATAAAAACACTTTATTCCGCCCAAAATAAGACAAGTGATGTAAAATCACATATATTTCATAATAAAAACAAACAATACTATGGGACTTTTTTCATTTTTAAAAAATGCAGGTTCAAAACTATTTAAAAAGAAGCCAACAAAAAAAGCAGAGGCAGCTCCAGAAGCAGCAGCAAAAGTTGAGCAAACAATTACAGCACCAGTCATCAACGAGGAAGAAACAAAAATTCAAGCATTGACAGGCGAATTAAGCCGTTTAGGGATTTCTACTGATGGCTTGAATTTGGAATTGGGCGAAGCGATTCGAGTAACGGGAGCGACAGAGACAAACGAAGAACGGGAAAGAATCATCTTAGCCTTGGGTAATGTCGAAGGTATTGCTGTTGTAGAAGACAACATTACGGTAAACAGCCCAGAACCAGAAGCCGTTTTTTACACAGTACAAGAAGGAGATTCTCTTTCAAAAATCGCCAAAACACAATATGGCGATCCGATGAAATACCAGTTTATCTTTGAAGCCAATAAACCAATGTTAGAAGATCCAGAAAAGATTTACCCTGGACAGGTTTTGCGTATTCCAGCAGTAGCCTAATTGTTATGGTGACGAGTGACAGGTGACAAGTGATTAATCTTACTTGTCCTTTGAGTTTGTCTACCTAAAAAGACGAAATTTAGAAAAGGAAGGTATGAAAAATATCTTCCTTTTTTTATGCAGAACCGCTTATATGGGCTTATATGGTTTTAAAAAAAATAACAATTCAGTAGCCATCAATCGTCCAATGAAAATAAGGCTGCAATAAAGGGATTTTGTCTTTATCAATCATTTTGGTATGCACCTCTATCGGCTTATTATAGAAAGAACCTTTTAGGACAAAAGTGCTATCCTGAGCAGAATATATATAATTTAAAATAATTTTTTGTTGAGCATAATCCCTTAAAATCAACTGCTGATTCTCCAAATCATATTGAAGCGTATAGTCCTGCATTTGTCCATCCATTGCCTGTGTAATAAAGTAGCCTTGACGGTGAATAAAAAAACGATACCACCGCCTTTTATCCGTAACTAAGGGCGCAAGTATCTCCCCATGAACCATAAATGATTGGATTTCGTAAGCTCCATGAAAGTGAGGACGAGCCACCTTGTCGTCATTAAAAGTATTGTTTTTGAAATAAGGAACAAGGACTTCAAAAAGGATTAGACCAATCACCAAAGATTTTAAAAAAGCAGCTTTTGTTGAAGAAGATAAAGAAGGTTGTTTGGTGGGAAAAGTCCTTTCATTTACCACAAAAAAACGATATAAATTCGGTAAATACGGCAACACAAGTAAAGCTGCCAAAAAGCACAAAAATCCAGAAAAAATCTTCACCGAAATATCAAATCCCATATTAATCATAAAGACATTAACCAACACTCCCAACGCAATACAAGCCCCCAACAAACGAGTTGATTTAAACCACAACAACACCGCAGGAATAACCTCTAAAAATCCCGTAAATACCGAGTACATATAAGAACTCCCCAGCGTCGTCCAGTATAAAATATCGGGCGTCATTTCCCCTACATTCGTAAATAAAGTATTGGGTTCAGGTAAATAAAATTGGGTTTTGAAAATCTTATGAAACCCATAGTGAAGCAAATAAAAGGAAAGGTAGTAACTTATAAAAACATAAAATCCCGTTTGTATTTTTGCAAAATAGGTTTGTTGTTTATCAAAAAATCCCCAAATAAGTCCGCCAATTATAGAAATTATCAAAAGATTAAAGGTATGAATGTATAAGCCTGTGGAGTCCGATAAAAGTTCGTGCGTATAAGTTGTCGAAATGTGAAAGATATTATCGCCTACCCATTTTGCAAGCTTCGCAAAAAAGGGATGAAAGTATTCGCCTATATTGGGTAATATGTCGTGGGAGAAGGGAAGGGTGAGGGTAAATAGACCTACGAATATGATGGTGATTCTATGGGCTATTTTTTTTGCTTTTTGCATGTTTTCATGGCGGATGTGTATCTTTTTTTATTTCACGCAAAGAGCGCAAAGATTTTTCACGCAAAGAAACGCAAAGCTCAACATTCATTGATTGCTTTGTGTTCTTGCATGAAATTTTGCTTTTGATTTACTGACGTTTTGTTTTTGCGAGGGCGTATTTTTTCTTTTTTCGTGTGCTGTAGAAAATCAGGCTGCTTATGGATAGGATGATAATCAATAGACCTGGCGTACCACCATTTGGCAAATTTGGTAGTAGAAAGAAGGTGCTTTTGTCTTTCTTTTTGTTCCTCTTTTTCTTTTCCTTCTTAGCTTTTTTGCCTTGTGGCTGTTGTTGGTTATTTTGTTGCTGCTGCTGATTTTGTGGAGGCGTTGTTTCGTAGCCTATAAAAGTTGTTTCTGGGTACATTTTTTGGAGACTGTCTAAGGCAATCGCTACATTGTTGAAATGGGGATGTTTGTGAATTGTATCGCTGTTGTTGCCCCAGTAGTCGTGGAAGAATCGGGCAACAGTCGTATCTGATAGGCGTTTTACGGTGTCGATGACCATGGGCATAGGTGGGTCGCCAAAGTTGTGTGCGCCTTTGGTTGTGAACGTTTGTAGGCTGCCGCTATGACTTTTGTGGGCAATCATTTTTGTTTGGCTGAAGGCTGTTAGGCTTAGAATGAATAATGCGATTGTGAGGATTAAGGTTTTCATTTTCTTTTTTTTGTGCTGTTGTTTTAAGTTTATATTTATTTAAAACCATATAAGGTCATATAAGTTTTTTTTGTTGGGACTAATTCCCTAATTCCAAATACATCAATTCAATAATCCCTAAATCATGCCAAGACAGATTTTTAGGCGTAGGATTTTTTTGACGGATTCGTGTACTTGTTTTTTGTAGGCTTCGTCTTTTTTGATTTCGTTTTTGATGGCGTTTAGGGTGCCGATTTCGTCTATGGGCATCAGGAGTAAGTCACAACCTGCTTTGGAGGCTAAGAGTGGTCCGTCTTTGACGACGCTGATGGCTTTCATCATATTGAGGGCGTCGGTGATGACGAGTCCTTGAAAACCTAATTGGTCTTTTAAGAGGTCGGTGACGATTTTTCTGGAACAGGTGGAGGGCAAGCCATCGGTATTGTACAATGGGTTGTTTTGTACGGTGATGTGGGCGACCATAATGGTTAAAACGCCTGCGTCTATCATCGGTGGATACATGGATAATTCTTGCATTTCGCCGTCAATGTAAACGCTTTGTTTGTGGGTGTCGCCTTGTACGAGTCCATGTCCTGGAAAATGCTTGGCGGTGGCGACAATTTGGTTGGCTTGGCTGGTTTCGATGAAGGTTTTGGAGAGGGCAAGGGTTGTTTCTTTGTCTCCAAAGCTTCTTTTTTTGATGGCAGCATTATTGGGGCTGATGTCGATGACAGGTGCGTAGTTGTGTTGTATGCCGATGTCGTGTAATTCTTGGTTGATGATTTTTGTGACGGAATCACAGGCTTCTACGGTTTGTATATCTATCGTTTCGGGAACGGGTTGTGAGCCTTTGATGCGGGTTCTTAATAGGCTTGGCTCGGCGTCGATGCTGTAGAGTAGGGGGAGTTGCTTGTTTTGTTGGGCAATTTCGTTGAGTTCTTTGACGAAGGCGGTGTGGGTGGATTTTTCGCCTTTTAGGAAGATGAGGCCGCCTATTTTGTTTTCTTGAACGAGTTTTTTGACGACGGCTTCGGGTTTGCCTAATTCGCCTGCGGAGCCGATTATCATTTGGGCGATTTGGGCTTCCTCATCTAAGTTGTTAAAAACTTCGTTGACTTTTTTGTCTAAGGCTGGATTGTTGGTATAGAAGTCGGCTAAGGTAAAGGATGTTTGCCCGTAGCTGTGGAAAGAGATAAAGATGAAAAAGAGGAGTAGTGCTTTTTGCATAGTTGATTCTTATTTAAAGGGGTTAGATTGTTTTTGTTTTGGGGGGTTTAATTTGCTATTCATATTTATTTTTGAACCATATAAGTCCATATATAGCAGTCCTATCTGAAAATAGAAAAAGTGTATCTCACGCAAAGGTCGCAGAGTTTTTCGCAAAGGTCGCAAAGAGATTGGTTTCTGTTGAGCTTTGCGGTCTTTGCGTCAAAATTCTTTGCGGTCTTTGCGTGAAAGAAAATTCCTGAACTGAATTAGGACTGCTATAAGTAGTTCATAAACGTTCTGTCCTTGCAAGATAGACTCGATAGTAGCGTTATGCGTAGGGCTAAAAAGTTTTGCGAGGCTGCATAGTAGCGGATAGCGAGACCCTGCGTGACGACGGAGCTGCTTACCGTTCTCTCCTAAAAAATAAAAAAAACCGACTGCAAAATTTGGTTATTGTAGTCGGTTTTTGTTTGTTGTATTTTGTGTGGTTTAACTTTCGGTTGTTATCTTTTTGTCTTTGTTTTTCAGACTGTATTCGACGGTGATTTGGGCGATGTTTACGATGACTTCTACGGCTTTTTGCATGGACTCTACGGGAACGAACTCGAATTTTCCGTGAAAGTTGTGTCCGCCTGCGAAAATGTTGGGGCATGGGAGTCCCATATAGGAAAGTCTTGAACCGTCGGTGCCGCCTCTGATGGCTTTGATGTCTGGGGTGACCTTTGCTTGAATGAGGGCTGCTTCGGCGATGTCGATGATGTGCATGACTGGCTCGATTTTTTCTTTCATATTGAAGTATTGATCCGTGATTTCTACTTCGATGAGGTCTTTGCCCAATTTTTTGTTGAATTGATCGACGACTTCTTGAAAGTGAACTTTTCTTTTTTGGAAGAGGTCAAAATCGTGGTCTCTGATGATGTAGCGTAAAGTCGTTTTTTCGACATCCCCTTTCATATCGCCTAAGTGATAAAAACCTTCGTAGCCCTCGGTTTCTTGTGGGATTTCTTTGGCAGGAAGGGCAGCGATAAATTCACTGGCAATAAGTAGGGAATTGACCATTTTATTTTTGGCATAGCCTGGATGAACGCTTGTGCCATTGATGGTGACTTTTGCACCTGCTGCATTGAAGTTTTCGTATTCTAATTCTCCGATTTGTCCACCATCCATCGTATATGCCCAATCTGCGCCAAATTTCTTGACATCAAATAAGTCTGCGCCTTTGCCGATTTCTTCATCGGGCGTAAAGCATATGCGAATTTTTCCGTGTTTGATTTCTGGGTGTTGGAGTAAGTATTCCATCGCTGTCACGATTTCTGTGACGCCTGCTTTGTCATCTGCCCCTAATAGCGTTGTGCCGTCTGTGGTGATGATGGTTTGTCCTTTGTAGCCTTTTAATGCAGGGAAATAGTCGGCGGATAAAACGATATTTTTTTCTTTGTTTAAAACTATATCGTTTCCGTCGTAGTTTTTATGAATTTGTGGATTTACGTTTACGCCTGTAAAGTCGGGACTTGTATCCACATGAGCAACAAAACCTATAGTCGGAACATCTTCTTCGATATTAGAAGGAAGGGTCGCCATAATATAGCAGTGGTCATCTAAGGTAACATCTTGCATGCCCATTGCTTCCAATTCTTCGACCAATACTTTGGCGAGGTTGAATTGTTTTTGGGTGCTTGGGATGGTTTCTGTGTTGTTTGGATCTGATTCCGTGTCGATTTTTACGTATCTACAGAATCGGTCAATGAGGTTTTGCATAGTAGTTGTGTTTATTTGAGTGAGTTAATTTTTTTTTGGTGACGGGTGACGGGTGACGGGTGATGGGTGACGGGTGACGAGTGGTTTTTTATTTTTTTCACTTGCCCCTTGTCACCCGTCACCTGTCCCTAATAATAAGGATTATACATATAGTCGTCTATTTTTTTGGCTAAATCTTCTGGTTTTTCGTCTTTTGCGAGATTTAGTTCATAGGCTTTTTCTGCGACAGCGATAGCGATTTTTTTGGAGACCTTTCTGATTTCTTTTAGAGGTGGATAAAGCGAACCTAAATTTATATCCTCTGTATCAACAAATTCCGCTAAGGCTTTGGCAGCAACTAAAAACATTTCGTCTGTTAATATTGTGGCATTAGACATAAGTGCCCCTAAGCCAATGCCTGGAAAAATATAGGCATTGTTTCCTTGTCCTGGACGGAATTTTTGCTCTTTATAAATGTATTCAGAAAATGGGCTTCCACTGGCAAAAATGGCTTTTCCTTTACTCCATATATACGCTTGTTCTGCCGTGCATTCAGCTCTCGATGTTGGGTTGGATAAGGCAAAAACGACGGGACGTTCATTGATGTCGCTCATTGTTTCAATCACCACTTTTGTAAAAGTTTCGGGTGCGCCTGTTGCACCAATGAGTACATCTGGACGAATGTTTTTGATGGAATCTATAAAGCCGAGATTTTCGTGTTCATGGGCGTATGGGAGATTGTGTGGCATTAAGCCGTCACGGTCTTTGACTACCAAGCCCTTTAGGTCTACAAACCACAATCTTTTTTTGGCTTCTTCCTCAGAAAGCCCTGCCTGTTCAAATGCCGAAACCATTAAATCAGCGATTCCTGTGGCGGCTGATCCTGCGCCCAAAAACATGATTTTTAGGTTTTTAAAGTCTTTTTTTGTGATTCTACAAGAAGAATAAACGCCCGCAAGCGCAACGGCTGCTGTTCCCTGTATATCATCGTTAAAACACAGCACTTTATCTCTGTATTTGTTCAAAAGCGCATAGGCATTAGGCGTCAAAAAATCCTCGAATTGTATGAGGGCTTTAGGAAATTTTTCTTGAACTGCCTGAATAAATTCATCAACTAATTCAAAATACGGTGCGCCTTCGATTCTTTTGTGTGGATAACCTAAGTAAAGAATGTCATCAATAATGCTTTCATTATTAGTGCCGACATCCAACATAACAGGCAAACAAACATCTGGATTGATACCGCCACAAGCGACATAAAGGGCTAATTTTCCGATGGGAATGCCCATGCCGTTTGCGCCTAAATCTCCTAATCCCAATATACGCTGACCGTCCGTAATGACGATGACTTGGATGTCTTTTTCGGGCCAATTGCCCAACATCTCTTTGATTCTGCCTTTGTCCTCAATAGATATATAAAATCCTTTGGATTCGGTGAATATCTGCGAAAACTCCTTACATGCTTGTCCGACAGTAGGTGTATAGATGAGCGGCATCATTTCGTCGATGTAGTCAATGACTGTTCTGTAAAAAAGTCTTTCATTGCGTGCTTGCAGGGAGGAAAGTCCCATATATTTTTCTATGTTGGTATCTTTTCGTCGTAGATTGTGCAGAACTCTATTGACTTGTAGCTCTTGGCTCGAAACAACATAGGGTAATAAGCCTTGTAAGCCTAATTCTTCACGTTCCTCTCTCGTAAAGGCAGTGGATTTATTGTGATCTGCGTCTGTTAGTGCATTAAATCCGCTTTTATGTTCTTTTATTGGCATTTTTTTCGTTTGAGTCGTTGTTAGTGCTGTGGTTTTTGGTGCTGTAGTGCTGTGGTTGTGAACGAGCATATCTTTTCCTTCTTTTTTGGGAGCGAACTGTTTGTTGCTCCGTCGTTACGTCAAGTCCTGCTATCCGTTCTTATCGTTTTTGCCAAACTGCGGGCTGGACAAATTGCCCCTACAAAAAACGATACCACTGCTATCAGGGCTATTTTGGGCTGTCTTATGGTTGTTATGGCTGTTCTTTATTTGGGATGCAAAAATAGTAAAATAGTTGTTTTTTATGTGTTTATACTTGTATTTTGTCGGGAGGGTTGTATTCGCTAACATATTTTATTTTCGAGTATTGTTTTAAGGTTGTCGTCTATTTCGATATTTTTGAAGGTGATGTTTTCGTTGAGATTCCATTTATTTAGGAGTTCTCGTTCGTTCTTGATATAGAAGATGAGGTCTTTTTCGTCGATCTTGTAGCCTAATATTTCCTCAAAAGGTATTTTTTTTTCCTTTTTCTTTGGGTAATCTGTATTGATAGAGACGTGGGTTTCGGTGATTTCATAGGTGACATTGGCTTGGTTGATGCGGTTGCGGACGGCTATATTGAAGTGAGAAATGCCCAATACCATAAAGAGTGCGCCTAAAAATCTGTCGAAGGAGGCTAAGTGTTGATTTACAGCGAAGAAGGTGGCGACTAATAGGGTGAATACCCAAAACATTTTATTGGTGAATAGGCTTTCTTTTAGGGCAGTTTTGAGGATGTTGGGTTCTGCTTCTTTTTGGTGTATCCAGTGGGTCATTCTGCGTTTTTTTGCAAAAATAGTATTTTTTTGGTAAACCATATAAGTGATATAAGCTGGTCATATGAGGTTCAGGCTGTCCAAAATAGCCCCGATAGTAATGAAAATACCAAATTGAAAGGCTTTGGGGTTTTGGGAGGCTTGGTATTGTAATGAATAGCGGGCCTTTCTGTGACGACGAAGTGGCTGTCCTTTCGCTCCAAAATAAAATCTTTAAGATTATCAAGTGATGCTTTTTTAGGACATCACTTGATATGGAATTTTAGAGTCTTGGGTCTACGGGTTCGCTTTCGAGGGCGAGGACGCCGAAGATGCTTTCGTGGATGTGGCGGAGGGGTTGTTTTTCGACGAAACGTTCTAAGCCTTCGACGCCTAAGGCGAATTCTCGGAGGGCCAAGGAACGTTTTCGGGATAAGCCTCTGTTTTTGAGTCGGGAGAGGTTTTCGGGCATGTCGTATTCGGGACCGTAGATGATGCGGAGGTATTCTTTTCCTCTGCATTTGACGGCTGGTTGGAGTAGGCCGTCTTTGTTGTAGGCTAAGAAATTGAAGGGTTTTACGACCATGCCTTCGCCGCCTTTTTCGGTCAATTCGAGCCACCAATCTATGGCGGTTTGGATGGATTCGTCGTTGCTTAGATTGATGATTTTGTAGGGTGTCGCCATAAATAAAGTGTCGGCTGCATCGGCAATTTCTTTGATGTGTTGCATATGCCATTCGTGGGTTTGGTCGGTGTGGACGTTTCCTTCGGTGGCTAAGATGTGAAAAGGGGCTAATTTGTAGTCATCAATGCTGTTTACTTCCCAACAGTATTGGCGGTAGGCTTGGATGTATTGACCAATTGCTTGGTTTTTGTAGGTGAATTTATCTACAAGGGTTTGGATGTCCTCTAAATTTCGATTTTGGGTTTTTTGTAGGACGCTGACTACATCGGGAAGGGCGTGAGAGGCGGCACTTCCAACAGCGGCATATTGGTCTTTTAATAAGGATTGTGCTTTGGCAGACCACGGCATTAATTCGCAATCCAAACAGACCCAATCTGTCTCGAATTTATCCCAAAAATTGCTTTTGTTTAAGCCTTCTAATACTTTTTGTAAAAACTCCTTTTCTAAAGTTTCATCGTTGAAAAAATTGCGTCCTGTACGAGTGTAGCATTTGCCAATTCCTTCGCCTTCGATGCCAAATCTTTTTAGGATGACTTCTTCATTTTGACCAATAACGACGATGCCTCTTGATCCCATATGTTTTTCTTCACAAACGATTTGTTTGACACCACGTTTTTTGTAGTAGTTGATGGCTTGTTGTGGGTGTTCTAAAAAGTCGGACAATTCGCTCGTTCCACAAGGTGACATGGTGGGCGGAAGGTAAATTAACCATTTTGGATTGATGGCAAAACGGCTCATCGTCTCTAAAGCAGCAATCGAATTTTCTTCTCGAATCGTGATGTTGTTGCGTAAACGAGTTTGGATGATTCGCTTGCCTGTGACATCTTCGATATTGAGTAAATCGTCGTGTTCTTGTTGGGTCAAAAGTGTGGAGGCTTCGAGCAAAGATGGTGGAGGTGTACTGTACGTTTCTTTGGCATCGACATCCACCAAAATTTCTTCGGGATAGCGCATTGCGGTTAATTTGCCCCCAAATACGCAGCCCGTATCAAGGTCAATAGTGCGGTTGAGCCAAGTTGCTTTGGGAACGGTGACGTGTCCGTAGACGACTTTGGCTTGTCCACGATAGTCTAATGCCCAATTGTTGCGGATGGGTAAGTTGTCTTCGTCGATGACGCCTGTGGTTTCGCCATATAAGCAGAAGGAACGGACTTGCCCACTGGCACGACCATGCATTTCTTCTTTCAAACCTGCGTGAGCGACAACTAAATTGCCGTTGTCTAAAACGTAATGGCTAACGAGTTTGTAGAGAAATTCTTTGACTTGATATTTGAATTCTTCTGATTCGTTTTTGAACTGTTCGACGGTTTGTTCTAAACCATGCGAGATATTGACTTTTTTGCCTTTGAGCCATTTTTGTAATTTGGCGTCGTGGTTGCCTGGTACACAGATAGCCGTTTCCGCATTGACCATACTCATCACCAAGCGCAAAACGTCGGGAGAATTCGGTCCTCTATCGACCAAATCGCCTAAGAATACGGGTTTTCTGTTGTCGGGATGCGTGATTTCAAAGCCGAAATTTGTGGTATTTGGTTCGACTTTTTTGATTTGGTAGTCTAATTTTTCTAAGAGTTCGACTAATTCGTCAAAGCAGCCATGTACGTCTCCGATGATGTCGAATGGTCCCGTTTCTTCTTTTTTGTCGTTGTATAATTTTTCTCTTTCAATGCCTTCAACTTGCTCGATTTCTTCTAAGGAGTTGAGTACATGGATTTTGCGGAATCCTTCTTTTTTGAGGGTTCTTAGTGATTTTTTGAATTGTTGTCTTTGTTGTCTGATGACGTGTTTGCCCATGTTGCGGTCTGTTCTTTGGGCATTTCGCTCCATGCAGATTTCTTCGGGCGTATTGAGCACAATGATGCTTGGCAGCGCATGGTATTCACGGGCTAAGGCTATCAATTTTTTGCGTCCTTCGGCTTGGATATTGGTGGCATCGACGACGGTGAGTAAGCCGTTTTTGAGCCGTTTGCTGATGATGAAATCAAGGAGTTCAAAGGCGTCTTTGTTGACTTTTAGGCTGTTTTCGTCGTTGGAGACGATGCCTCTGCATTGGTCGGAGGAGACGATTTCTGTTGATTTGAAGTGTTTTTTGGCAAAGGTGCTTTTGCCTGAGCCTGATACGCCCATTAGGAGGACGAGGGATAGTTGTGGGATTTTGATCATTTTTTTTTGTTTTTTTGGTTTTGGTGTTGAGACACACAGCCGTGTGTCTTTACTTTTTCGGTTCTGGTGTGTAGACGCATTCAATGCATCTGTACCTTTTCGGTTCTGGCGTGTAGACGTTGCAGTGCAACATCTCTACTTTGGTGGTTTTGGTGTGGAGGCGTATTGACACAAACCACATAAACTACAAAAACAACATAAACTACAAAAACTAATTGAGTTGGAAGATGCCCATTTGGGAGGGTGCGCCTACTTTTGGGTCTTCTTCGCCGATGGGTTTGAAGTGGACGGTGTAGTTGTGGGTTTGGGCGATGGTGTTTGCCCATTCTTGGAATTCTTGTCTTGTCCATTCGAAGCGGTGGTCGGGGTGGCGCATTTCGCCGTGTTCCATTGTTTCAAAGAGGGTGTTGTATTCTTGGTTTGGGGTGGTGATGATGACGGTTTTGGGTTTTGAGTGGGCGAATAGGACTTGTTCTAAGGCTTTGAGTCGGTTGGTGTCGAGGTGTTCGATGACTTCTATGAGGGCTGCTGCGTCGAATCCGTCTAAGCGTTTGTCTCGGTAGGTGAGTGCGCCTTGAAATAAGTCGATGCGTTCTTTTTGTTTGGAGGACATATCTTTCCAATAGATTTTTTCTTTGGCTTTGGTGAGTTGTTGGTAGGAAATGTCCATGCCTGCGATTTTGGTGAATTGTTTTTGTTTGATGAGTAAACGTAGGAGCTTGCCTTCGCCACAGCCTAAGTCTAAGACGGTTTCGGCATTGGAGTCTTTGAGTTCTTGTAAAACCGTTTGTAGGCGAATTTCGTGGAGAGTTGGTTTTCTTTCTGTGATTTCTGTTGTTTTTTCGGTGGTGTCGGTTCCGTCTAATTGTGCCAAGGCTTGTCGATAAATAGATCTGAAATTGCCTAAATACCGTTGGACGATTTGTTCTTTTTCAGGGTGTTCTTTGAGCCAGCCTTTGCCTTTCGCTAAGAGCTTTTCGATTTCGTTTTCGCTGATGTAGTAGTGTTTTTCGTTGTCTAAAACGGGCAACATGACGTAGAGGTGTGATAAAAGTGCTTGCGTCGTGATGGTATTTTTGAGGGAAAGGGTGTAGTATTTGCTGTCGCCCCATTGGGGAAAATTAGGGTCTAAAGTGTGTCGGGTGATGGTAACTTCGTAGCCCAATGGTTCAAAGAGTTTGCGGATGAGGACTTCGCCGCCTTTAGGGGCAGAAATGACGGAGATTTTTACCTCGAAAGGTAGTTTTTGGCTGACTAATTCGGGTTTTCCGCTACAAGTGCCGTTCATGGCGGTGGAAAATCCTTTGGAGATGGCGGTACTCATAAAGGACGAGGCGATGTAGGGGCGGTCATTGACGTATTGTCCTAAAGAAAAGCCTTTGCCCATAAGATTTTTGTTGCCTCTTACCATGTCGATGGGGTCGATGTCTAAGAGCAGGCAGAGGGTTGTTTGGGCTTCGGTGGCTTCTGGGTAGAAGATGTGGGCTTTGCCGTGGGATAAGTCGATGGATTGGAATCGTTCAGGATGTTTGTGGAGTAGGTAACCTAAGTCGGTGGCAGGATGATGGGTGGTGGTGATTTGTAATAACATATTTTTCTTATTTTTTTCTTTTGTTTTGGCAAAGGTATGTTAGAAGTACGCAGTCTTTTTGCGTACCTGAAACCATATAAGTTATTTTAGTTTTTTTTAGTCCATACTATTTTGGCTACGCTCAATGACCAAAATTATAAGAACAGATAAGTTTTTTACAAAGTATTTGATAGGAGCGAAAGGTTCGGAGCTTCGTCGTGACGCTCAGGCCTGCTATCCATTCTTATCGTTTTGCTATGCTCATACATGCCAATTTCAAAAAACGATACCATTTCTATCAGGGCTA
>ENA-ORXR01003272-ORXR01003272.1-marine-metagenome-genome-assembly--contig:-NODE-3272-length-14626-cov-21.159186_pt1 | contig 14626 bp, 14 predicted proteins | sample MGYA00237866_ERZ511479 | MGnify/ENA metagenome assembly ERZ511479 | reverse complement strand
ACTCTGCAAAATTTGATTAATTCTTCTTTCAACCAATAAAATTCTCTGAAATCTTTTGGCGAAATATGCTTATTCAGATTTGGTCTTGTATCCATTTCTCTTTTTATTTTACAACATAAAGTCACTCAACTATTTTGAGGTTTAATTTCCCATTTACACGCATCCAATAACTGACGCCGAATACGGGTTTTCATAGGCTTTTTAGGTGGGATTCCTTTGATGTGGCTGTGCGCTCTATTATCGGGTTCGGGAGCGTGTTCTACCACGATGTCCTTGATGTTGCGGACTTCTCCTGTGATGAAACTTACAATGCCATTATCTAAAGGATTTCTCGAACGTGTGAGGGCTTCTTCTGCGGTTGAATATTTGTTCCAGTCAGTTGACATACCTCTATTTTTGCCTTCACCTCTTTCTTTAAATACGCCCGGAATCAACTGACCATCAACAACATATCCCTTATGAACACGATAGTATAAAATCGCATCATCAGTAATTGTTTCGATTTTCCACATAACAAAATTAAAAAGGATGAGGTAGGAAAGACAAACTGTAATTATTTGGATTCAAACTGCCTTCATATTCCTGTCCAAGCGAGTTTTCACCGGAAAAAGTAGCGGATTGGTCATCTTTGGGAATATTGAGCAGCAGGTTGAGGTCGTCGGTTTTCCATAGGATGTCAATGCTGCCTTCCGGTCCGTGATAAATGTTTGGTGTGACAGGTATTTTTCCGAATGTATTAGATATGTCGATAGAAAATTCACATAAAAAAGCAACCGCTTTTATCCATACATTTTCAGTATAGGCTTCGGCATCTTCGCCATCCCAATTTGCTTGTAAATCAAGGATGTACTTCGATTTTTCTATGGATTTTTGTAAGGACAATAAGGTGTCAGGTAAAGTCTGGATGACTTTACCATTCAATTCAATTTTATTTTTGTATTCGCTAACTTTTGTATTCACGTACAATAATTTTTATCAAATTTATGGTTTTTACGGTTCGTTTGCAAATCAAGGATAGTTTAAAAAATAATATCAACATTTGGACGGCTTCTTTTACCCTTATTTTCCTCCTCGAAAACAGTCATTTATCCCGATAAACTCCCATTTCCAAGAAGAAAACTAAGGACAAAATAACCTCGTCGAAATGTCGATATTATTCTTTAAACTATCCTAACCAACCACTAATCACCAGTCACCAATCACTTTCTCAATGGAATTTTCAACATCTCGCGCGTCTCCGCTATCGTAGCGATTTCGCGTCCTATCATACGGGCGAGTGTTGCGCCGGCTTCTACGCACTCGCCGTTGGATTTTGCCATTTCGCCAGTCGGCAAATAAAAATTATCTTCCAGACCTACACGGAAATTGCCGCCCATCGCGGCGGCGATAGCGGAGAGTTGCCACTGCTTGCGACTGATAACGATAGACTGCCAAAACGCGCCTTCGGGTACTTGTTTGATTTGATGAATGAGATTATCCGGCGTAGCGGGGATGCCGCCCATGACGCCCATGACGAGACTGTAACAGGCATTGTCGGGCAGGAGTCCCATGTCGCGGAGGGGTTCGGCATTGCGGATGTGTCCGGTGTCGAAGCACTCCATTTCGGGGCATACGTTGTTTTCGGTCATCACTTTGGCGACGTGCATGAGGGTGTCGAAGGAGTTCTCGAATACGCCGTTCCAGTAGAATTGCTTGGCGCGGCGGGAGTAAATCGCGTAGTTCATGCTGCCCATGTTGAAGGCTGCCATGTCGGGCTTGGTGGCGGGCAAGTGCTTGAGGCGTTCTTCTATCGACAAGCCTATCGCACCCGTCGAATAGTTGATGATTACATCGGGGCATCGCTTGCGTACTTCGGCGTGGATTTGCTCAAATACTTCTGTGCGCCAGCTTGGTGTGCCGTCGTCCTCGCGGGCGTGTATGTGTACGATGCTCGCCCCCGCATCTACCGCACGACGCGCTTCTTCGCCCAACTCGACAGGCGTGTAAGGGATGTGGGGGCAGTGACTTCTATTGGTCGCCGCACCGGTGAGGGCGGCGGAGAGGATTAGCTTTTTCATTTATGAATGTAGTAAATAAACAAGAGATTAAGTTATTGATTTAGAGGTAAATACAGCACCTAATTTTGAATTTAAAAAATCTTGCTTGGTGTAAGTTCCCAAAATAATATCCGTCAAACCTTCTTCTGAATGAATTTTTGAACTGCTCCGTACTCCGATTTCTTTTAAAATTTCACGAAGTACATACACAAAATCATGACCATTGGAGATGATGAATTTATTGTGATTTGCCTCCATTTCAGTTTCTATCTTGGATTTGATTTCATCTACTTTTTGGAGTAATTCTCCACCGCCTGTTCTCTCTATTATGGTTTTGATAAATTCCGCGATATTGAGATTAAAATTGCCGTTGAAATGCTTGCCTTTTTTGAGGTTGTAATTTTTAAATTCTAAGTTTAACCCTTCTTTTTCATTGATTAGCCTAAAATATGCGATAGGCATTATCATCTTAAATACCTTTTCTATAACGGTGTCAGAGTTCCAACTTTTTCCTTGAAGTTTTTCGGGCGATAACATCATATTGAGTTGTGCGCTGAAATTTCCTGTGAATAGCGCATCCATTTCTAAATCGTGATAATCGGTATGAAAAATCTCATTGCCTGTATGCGTACCAACTCCAATATTGAGAAAATCATTATCGCAGACACCAAAAACACGCCCCGAATATTGAGGTTCTAATTGGTTGACTAACTGACATACGATAGACCTTCCATTGGAATGAATAATGGATGTTTTACTGGTGTCAATAATCCCATTAAAATATCTTTTGTCGGTGTGACCTTCGACAGCGAGTATCATTTTATCGCTTGTACCCAACAACATTTGGGCTTCGGTAATCGGAGGATAAGTAAAATCAGAGGACATTTGCTTGTAATTTAATTGGTCGGAGTTCGCTGGTTCTTGAGTTGACAATAGAAGGTGAGTGAGTGGCGCAGAGGAATCTTAAATTTCGCAATTCGCCAATTTTTTCTAACATATTTGCGAAGGATTGTTGCCATTCGAGGTGCATGGATATTTCCGGTTCGTCAATTAAGACGTAAGTGTTTTCAGGAATGGAAAATATGAGTTCGTGTGCGAGAATTATAAGGTGTTGTTCGCCGGATGAGAGTTGGTCTAATTTTAATTGAACTTGTCCGTCTCTTTCTGCAATGATGCCTTCTTGCGTATCAGGCTTAATACTTTTTTGAGCTAAAGACACATTGACCAGTTCTTCGAAGAGCTCTAATCGTTTCAGAAAATCAATATGTGGTTTGAGCCTTGCCTGTTTATCATCAAGGAAAGTTTTTAGGGTTTTTAACTGTGCAGCATCCAAGTTGCCTTCGGGAATTTCGATAGGGTCTGTATCTGGGTAAAGTCCATATTTTTTCACTTTTTCTTCTAATATGTTAATCTCATTTAATTGCTTTTTCAATTCATCAAGGTTAGGTTTTTTCCCATTGGTATTCAGTAGTTTTTGAAGAAAATCATGCTCAAATGTTTGACCTAATTGAGATGCTTCGACAACGTGGGCGTTCATCGCATTGACCATATCGCCGCTGATAACATTCACCACATTTTCCAACTCATCATTTTCATACTTCTTCAATCGGTCTGTTGTAACAAGGGCAGCCTTCCAATCCCCTATAAAATCTCTGTTCATTGCGTCTTCTTGGGTTAACTCTTCACTTATATACTGCTTTACTGTTGTATTATTCAATACTTCATCCGCATTATAATGCCCATGTCCATTTACAGTCCAATGTACACCACAACCTGCACGTTCAACCATATCTGTGTGTTCCTCCAACCATGCAGCCTTACGTTTTTTGTCTGCTTGCGCCCAAAAACCATAAGGTAGTTCTTTAGAGTCTATTTCGTTTTCTTGTGTTTTAAGATACCAGAGTATTTTACCTTTTTCATTCCGAAAGAACTTGATAGTATTTTCTTCTACACCATTCCTAAATGTAAATGAGATAGATTTAAAGTCGGTTTTTCTGAATATCTCAAACTTATTATCACTTAAGCCCTGTAATAGCTTTAAAATAGTGGTTTTACCCATTCCATTTTTCGCAATAATAAAATTAACAGGAGTGGTATCCAAGTCATCTATCTGATATTTCAGATAACCAAACAAACCAACAACTTCTATTTTGGATAATTTAGATTGCATTATTATATGATTTATGAGATTTTAATAAAGTGCTAATATAACTACTATTTTGGCATAAAATCAACCTTTTGACCTAGTATATTCACGCCCTCCTCACGACTGCGACCAATAAAACGCACAATCATCAAATTTCCGATTGATAAGGTCTTCTTTTTCAATGAGAACGGAAAATACACCTTCGTCATTAAAGCCATTTTCGCCGACTTGCAGCAAGACTACTCGGCTCGAATTGGTTGTTTTTCTCACGGCTTCCTCACCAATTTGACAGTCCGTAAAAATGCCGAAAATTTTGGACTTTTCATGTCCTCCAAAATCCGCCCATAGCTTGCCGTCGGCATTGGCGAGTTCTTTTTCGTACTCATCTTCGGGGTCGCGAAATCGCTCTTGCCATGTTTCCGTATCGCTGTAAATGCGGTCAATCAGGACGCCATCCCAGAAATTTTCTTCATGTTCGACGATGTGACGCACCAGTTTATTATTCGGCACATCGAGATAAATGACCATTCCTAAATCGCTGCTAATATCCGCAAAGATGATGAGTTGACCGCTTTTCGGCAGGAGTCCGCTTTTGTCGTGTGGCGCGAATCGGGCGAGGTCGAGTTGGGCGGCAAATTCGAGTCCGTCGGGTGGCGTGATACCTTCGGGTAAGTCTATCACAGGTCCGCCATAACGCGAGTGTCCAAGTGGAATATCTATCTCGGTATGTGCTACGTAATTATCTTCCATCCAATCTTGCTTTCCTATGGAAGCGGGGAAGTATTTGGGTGTTTGCGCGGTAAACGCGATTATATTAAAAGGTTTGTTGTTCATTTTGATTAATTTTTGGCAAACATACCAAAAATATTTTGATGATGAGAAATGCAAATTATCCGAAAATCCTTTTGTGTACGTCCGTTTTTTATTTTATCATGCAAAAAAAATACAACGACACATCAACACATGCTTTACAACCAAATTCAAGAATCACTCGCTTATCTGCGTACTCAAACCAACTTCGCGCCTGATTATGGTATCATACTCGGCACAGGCTTGGGCAATTTGACCGAACACATCAAAATTGAAACGGAAATTGACTACAAAAACATCCCTCATTTCCCTGTTTCTACAGTAGCAGGCCACAAAGGAAAATTAGTTTTCGGAACATTCGCCGGACAAAAAATCGTGGCGATGGCAGGAAGGTTTCACTACTACGAAGGCTATACGATGCAGCAGGTGACATTCCCCGTGAGGGTGATGAAAGCATTGGGCATCAAGCAACTATTCATCTCCAATGCAGCAGGTAGCACCAATGCCGCGATGCAAGCAGGCGACCTCGTTTTTGTACGCGACCATATCAACCTCCAACCCGAAAACCCACTACGCGGTGCAAATGACGAACGCCTTGGTCCGCGCTTCCCCGATATGCTCCGCACTTACGATATTGAACTGAACAAAAAAGCCCTCGAAATCGCTCACGCACACGACATTCGCGCTCACGAAGGTGTGTATGTAGGCTTGCAAGGTCCGAACCTCGAAACACCTGCCGAATACGAATATTTGCACAGAATTGGCGGCGATATTGTTGGAATGTCCACTGTGCCGGAGGTCTTGGTGGCGCGACACGCGGGGCTGCCCGTTTTTGTGGTTTCGGTGGTATCCAATCAATGTTATCCCATTGAAAATATTGTGGAAACGACGATTGAAGATGTCATTCAAGTGGTAGAAAAAGCTGCGCCAAATATGCGCCTCATATTGCAACGATTAATGATTAACGGTTAATGATTAATTTCACGTTGATTTTGCATTTTTTACAAACTAAAAAAACACGTATTAATCACGTTAATTTTGTATTAATCATTAATCGTTAACCATTAATCATTATAAATACCGTTCTCCTTTTTTCTCTTTGATTTCTTTGGTAATGGCTTTGATTTCCTGTTCTTTATTTTTCGGATAAATGAGCAAAACATCTTCCTCATCCACGACGATATAATTTTCCAAATCCTTGACTACGACCAACTTATCTTTAGGCGCACGAATCAGGCAGTCGCGTGTGTCATACGTGAGAATATTGTCGGAATTGAGGGCATTATTCGCATCGTCTTTTTCAAATTCGGCGTGTAAGGAATTCCATGTTCCCAAGTCTGACCAACCAAATTCAGAGGGAAGCGTATAGACATTATCTGCTTTTTCCATGATAGCATAATCAATTGATATGCTGGGAGTTGTCGGGTAAGCTGCGTCTATCGTGCTTTGCTCGTTTTTGGTGTTGAGGTCGTTTTTTATTTGATTAAAAATATTAAAAATTTCAGCTTGGTACGTTTCAAATGCGTTAATAATATTTTTGGCTTTCCAAATAAAAATCCCCGCGTTCCAGAGGTAATCGCCGCTTGCGACGAATTGGGTGGCACGTTCGAGGTCGGGCTTTTCTGTGAAGCGAATCACCTTATTGATTCCGGCTTCGGCTTCACCTTCAAAATTGATATAACCATAACCCGTATCAGGTCGTGAAGGGCGAATACCGAGTGTACAAAGTGCATTGTTTTTTTTCGTAAAATCGAGTGCTTTTTTTATGGTGTTGACAAAATTATTTTCTTGCAAAATAATATGGTCAGAAGGCGCGACAACGAAGTTGGCTTCGGGATTGAGTGCGTGTAATTTGAACGCAGTATATGCTACACACGGGGCGGTATTATTGCGGGATGGTTCACAGAGAATTTGGTCGTAAGAGATTTCGGGTAAATGTTCTTTTACTTGCTCACGATAAATTTTATTCGTGAGAATGTAAATATTTTCTGCCGGGCAAACATTTAGAAAACGTTCAAAAGTCAATCTTAGCAGTGACTTACCTGTACCGAGAATGTCTAAAAACTGCTTTGGGCGATGCACACGGCTGCCGGGCCAAAACCGACTACCAATTCCCCCTGCCATGATGGCTACGTAGTTGTTGTTCATTTAAGAATGAGTAAATGAGTAAATGAATAGATGAGTAAATGTTTGTAATGCGATAATGCTGAAGTGCGTCAATGCGATAATAGTTGGTAACGCATTAGAAACATTTACTTCCCGACATTAGTATGGGATTTCGTTTCACTCAACATTTTCTCATCTATTCATTTACTCATTTGACTGCCAAAGTTAAGGGTATTCAATGCGGCAGACAACCCATTTGAAAGATAAAATGAATTTTACTTTGTAAATACCTTATAAGAAAACGTATCTTTGCCGAAATTTTCACCCCATTTCATTTTGAACGTAACACGGACATTCCTGTCCGTGAAATATAGCAAAAGTGCGGACAAGAATGTCCGCGTTACGAAACTAAAAAATATGCCATATTTATTTACTTCTGAATCAGTGTCGGAAGGTCATCCTGATAAAGTTGCTGACCAAATTTCTGATGCGATTCTTGATGCGTTTTTAGCGCAAGACCCCGAATCAAAAGTTGCCTGCGAAACACTCGTGACTACCGGATTGACGGTAATTAGCGGCGAGGTGCGTTCCAAAGCATATGTGGACGTACAAGAGGTTGCTCGTGGTGTCATCCGCAAAATTGGTTACACCAAATCCGAATATAAGTTTGATGCAGATTCTTGCGGAGTGATTTCTGCTTTGCATGAACAATCGGCAGACATCGCGCAGGGTGTCGATGTCGGTAAAAAAGCCGAAGAACAAGGCGCGGGTGACCAAGGAATGATGTTTGGTTATGCGACCAACGAGACTGAAAATTACATGCCTTTGGCACTGCAATTGTCGCACATGCTCTTGGAAGAATTGGCAGCTTTGCGTCATGAAGGCAAGAAAATGAAGTACTTACGTCCTGATTCGAAATCTCAGGTGACGATTGAGTACAACGATGATAATACGCCAAAGCGTGTCAATACCATTGTAGTTTCTACACAGCATGACGATTTTGATACAGAGAAAAAGATGCTCAAAAAAATCAAGGATGATGTGAAAGACATCCTCGTGCCACGTGTGAAAAAGAAATTGGGCAAGCACATTCAAGCCTTATTTGATAAGAAAATTATCTATCACGTAAATCCGACAGGTAAGTTTGTTATCGGTGGTCCGCATGGAGATACAGGTTTGACCGGTCGTAAGATTATCGTTGATACTTATGGTGGTAAAGGTGCACACGGTGGTGGTGCATTCTCCGGTAAGGATTCGTCAAAAGTGGACCGTTCGGCAGCTTATGCGACACGTCATATTGCCAAGAACCTCGTTGCAGCAGGTATTGCTGACCAATGCCTCGTGCAAGTAGCTTATGCGATTGGTGTAGCGCGTCCGGTTGGTTTGTACATTGATACTTACGGCACAGCAAAAGTTGATATGACTGACGGTGAAATCGCTAAAAAAGTAGATGAGATTTTTGATATGCGTCCGGCAGCAATAGTGAAGCGTTTTGGTTTGAAAAAACCGATTTTCCAAGAATCGGCAGCTTATGGTCACATGGGCAGAGTTTCGGAAAAGAAAACCGTTGAATTTGGCGTAAATGGCAAAACGAAAAAGCTAAGAGTCGAGACTTTCGCTTGGGAAAAATTGGATTATGTGAGAAAGGTGAAGAAGGCGTTTAAAATAAAGTAATTTAGTCCGCTGTTTGCCAGTCTGCAGACCACCGTTATAACGCGAGACTGTCAGATAGTTTGCAAAAATATTCAGCATAAAAGCCTGCAAATCTATGATTTGTGGGCTTTTTAGTGGACTAAGTTCTGCATTTTCGTTGCTTCAATAATGGCATCAAAAACGCCTAATAATTGCGGAAGCCGAGTAATCAGATAGCGTTTTTCATCAATCGTAATAGTGTTATTCTCATATTTCAAAAAACGCCATTCTATGCCCGTCGTAGACGCAGCGTACAAAACATTAACCTCTTTATTTTCCAACTCATTGAATCGCCTTGCGCCTATCAATTGAGCGGCGGCTTGTATTGTTCCACGTTCTAAATCCTGTTTTTTAGCTTCGGTAATACAAAAAACAGGTGCGGTTACGAAGTCCTGTATTCGACTGAATGAAAAAATAAAATCACACTCGCCACGCAAGCCCAAAGCCTCATCTACGTCCAAATTAACGCCCGAATATATTGAGAATTCGTGATTGTGGTTTGTGCTGACTTCCAATAAAATAGGGCTAACCAAGCGTTCAGACCGCGATTTTTCACTACCAAAACCTGAATTTTCGCCACGCTCCAAACTCTCCTTTAGCCAGCCGGAAGGTTCGATTGGCGTGACATCGGGAAAAAGATGTTTTGCATCAAATTTTATCCCAAATTTTCGAGTCAAATCCATTGAAGTGAAGTCGCTGTACGTCACGATATTTTATTTTTTACAAAATACTAAAAAAATACGAGTATCGCCACAATCACCTCTTTTTCTTTCTATAAAACAAACGTTGCCCCAATCGCTTCACGCGTTCATTTCCTCCTATTCTCGCCACTAATTTCACCATACGCGGATAGCCCGACACCCACTGCATTAGTCGAAAATTGCGTCCGAGTTCTTTGCCGATTTGTGTATATACTTTCTCATCGTAATGCTGCATGAATGTGGCGGAAAAATCATCGCGTTCAAAACACAAAACAGCTTGCTCGGCTGCCAAAACACCACTTTGCATGGCTTTATCAATGCCATGTCCTTGAAGCGGGTCAACAAGGTATGCGGCATCTCCCGCCAGCATCATTTGCTCACCCGAAATGGGTTGCCGACGACTCCACAAAGGCAAGCGAAAACCCTTCACTTTATCCAATAATTCCGCGCCATTCAAGACCGCACGAATGTCAGAATTTTGATTCACGATGTCATGGAAGGCGTCTTTTACGTCTATCTTTTTGCCCTTGATTTGATTGGTGAGTACGCCTAAGCCTACGTTATATACATTTTTTCCGACAGGAAAAATCCAAAAATATCCTTTTGGTAATTCATCCAATAAATAAAAACGATTGTCATTTATCGGGCAATTCACATTCACATAATACGCGCGTACTGCGAATGAATTTTTTATATTTTCTTTAAAATCAATGCTAAATGAACGCGAAACCATCGAATTTGCGCCATCGCATCCAATGATTAAATCGCAGGTTAGCCGGATGTTTTTACCTTCAATCGCAATCGCAAAAGCGGTGGGTTTAAACCCGCCGCTTTTGTCATATTTTTGTTCGATTTTGTAAATTTTTTCGCCCTCATAAATACCAGTTTGGGTATATTTTTTTACCAAATCCAATAAAAAATTATCGAAATCAAGGCGCGGACTGTTGTAGGCTTTTGTGATCCAATTGACGTAAATAGGTTTGATATTTCGTAGATGTACGGAGGAAGATTGGATGCGTTGTTTTTCCGTGAATTGGTCGAAAATTTCATCCGTATCGGGGAGTAATTTTCGCAATACCTTCAATGCCGGACCGGGAATGGCATCGCCGCAGGTCTTGTCGCGCGGGAAGGTACTTTTATCTATCAAGGCAACGCGCAAACCTGAATCACGTAAGGCGAGGGCACACGCTGTACCCGCCGGACCCGCACCTACAATCACAATATCATAATGTTCCATTTTGAAAATCCCAAATTCCAAATCCCAAGCACCAAATTTTGAGTAGAGAAGAGGTTATACTCACGTTCAAATTGGAATTTGGTACTTGGGATTTGGAGTTTTTCTTATTTGTGTACAATAACGACGTGTTTGGTTTGCCAAAACTCTTCTATATCATTGACAAACAATGTATTGCCGCGAATATCATAAGTGTCGCTCGGTCTGTCCGGCAAGATTTTGATGATGTCGCGTTTGACTTCTATTTCGGTTTTTTTGTAAAAATTAAACGGTTTTTCGCGGTCGAGTTTGGTCTGAAAATTATCGGTCAATTGCGGATTAGGTTTCCTCTTTAATACGCCGTAGCTTTTCAACGATTTCTTCGATCCCGCAATGTAGTAACCCTTTACACAATCGGCGATAAACTCGTCTTTTTGCTCCAATTCTTGGTATTTCTTTTCGAGTTCTTGGTTGCTGACTTCCAATTTTTCATTCTTCACCTCAAGGGCTTCTTTTTGCTCGGCTACGACGGCGTACTGCTTGTTGAGTTCGCTTTCGGTATATTGGAGTTGAGATTCTATTTGCTTGATTTTCACGGTGTAATTCGCGATTTCAGCGTCTTTGGCTTGGATGCGTTGCTCGTATTGACCGATGATTTTTTTGAGCGAACTATTATCCGTCTCAAAGGCATTGAGCGAGGCTTGAAGTTCTTTGGCTTTGCCTTGGTCGCCTACATTGGCATTTTTCAGCGTTTCGATTTTTGCCAAAATGACTTCCTTCTGCAAATCACCACCGCGCAAATCACCGATGAGATTTTCCATCTGATTTTCGCGCGTCGAGATGTCAGCAAGGGTAATGTCAATCTCGTTCAATGTTTCGATGACATCATTGTATTCATCTTTGAGTAGTTCGCGGTCTTCCTCCAAATCGAGTTTTTCGTCTTCGAGTTGGGCGATTTTTACCATTGCATTTTGGTAGGCTTCATCACCGCCGGTATTGCACGCCGTAGCTACCAAAGCGACGCATATTAAGCCATAGAAAAGTATCTGTTTCATGAATTAATTTTGTCCCGATAGTTATCGGATTGGCGTTAGGTTTAGCATTTTTTAATGCATAAAACTTTGATAATTAATTATTTACAAAAAAAATGAAAAAGAAAGCACGATATATCTCCCCCTTTGGAGGGGGCTGGGGGGTGGACTCTTGACTGTTTTCCCACCCCCCAACCCCCTCCAAAGGGGGAGATTAGTTCTCGTTCTAATTCCAATATTCTTTGTAAATATTTATTAATCAAATAAATACAAGTTAAGAATAACTAAACCTGACGCATATCCGATAACTATCGTGATGAATAAGTGAATTTTGAATGTTTTCACACGCTATAATTGCCAACGTACGATCGTCCAAAATATTATCATTGTTCAATTTACGGATGCTCAAAATAACAGTATTTTAACGGCTTTTCAAAGTGATGCTCAAGGAGAGATTGGATTCATTTAAAAACCGTATTTCAGAATGAAGCCATTTATTGACATAAAAAATTGATTTACAATTATTTTTTATGCAAAAAAACGTATTTTTGAATAATAAAATTAGAAATGAAAATTTAACTCGAATAAAAGCAAATTTTCATTTTCATTGGTATTTTCATTTTCATTGGTATCATTAATCATTAAAAACGTGGATAAAATCAAGGAAATTATCAGAACATTAGGAGCAGACGACGTGCGCGAATTTCGGAGCTTCATTCACCGCCAAAAGAAAAAAAAGAATCGGAAGGATTTGGATTTATTTGAGTTTCTAGTGAAAAATGAAGCGAACAAACCTGCGATTATTGCCGAAAAAATTAATGTTCCCAACAAAGAAGCCTACTACGCGGTACGCAAGCGACTGTTGCGACATTTGACCGACTTTGTCGTTTTGAAACGAATGGACGAAGACCCAACAGCTTCCTCCTCAATCATGGGATCAATCTCGTTGGTGCGTTACTTATTTAGTAAAAAGGCGGACGAGTTGGCGTGGCATTATCTGTTGAAAGTTGAAACGCTTGCGGAGTCGCACGAACAATTTTCGCTGCTCAATAATATTTATCTCCTCCAAATCAGAAATATCCCTTCCAAGTACGCGCCTGATGTGCAAAGTATCATCAAGAAATATAAAACCAATCGTACCTTACTCGAAGAAGATGAACGCGTCCTGTTTGCACACGGGATTATCCGGCAGCGACTACATGAACGTCGGGTGGAAAGTAAAGCTATTAATATCCAAAGAACTATACAAAAGGTATTGATTGAATATGATTTGGCGGATGTTGTCACCAAGCGTCCGCGGTTGCTGTACAATATTGCTTCGATAGCACGTAGCGTAGCGATTACAATCAGTGATTTTCGAGATTTTGAACCCTATATCATTCAGAAGTACGAATCAGTAGAAGAAAAACACGGCTTTTCCAAACATCATCATTTTTACAAACTCAGCATTTTGTATATGATAGCGCACGCGCTATATCGCAATCGCAAATTTGCAGAATCAAAAGAGTGGCTTGGTGTTTATCACGAAAGCATTTTGCAATATAATCGCAGCCATTACAACCGTTTTTATCCCTTGTATGTCATGTTGTTGGCTGCTATTCGTAATTTTGAGAGCGAACTTGACGAAGCCATACAAATGCACGAAACCCTGCTCGAAGAAACGGGCTTCAAACTCAATCTTGAAAGCAAACTCACCGCAACACTGAACCTTGCGACCTATTACAGTTTCAAAACCAATTATAACAAAACCCGCGAACTACTGTGGAGTATGCCCACCGACCGCACCTGCGAAAAAAATATGGGTAAAGAATGGTTGCTCAAAAAAAATATGATTGAAATGCTTGCTCAATATGAACTTGGCAATGACGACATTGCGCTCAATCGTATTCGTTCTATTGAGCGATATTTTGATGATTTCATTCGCCGCCCAAACAATATGTATGTCAAGCATTTTCTTTTTGCAGTACGCGCTTATATGAATAATCCCAATACTATCCAGCCGGATAATTTTTATGAACTTTTGGAAGGCAAATTCGACCTTTCTCCCGAAAAACACCACAGCACGATTGATATGTCATTCTATGCCTGGCTCAAATCAAAAGTCTTCAAACGACCTTATTACGAAGTATTATTGGAACATATAAACGGGGAACGGTAGGTGGCTGACGGTGGACGATAGACGGTTCTGACGCGGGGTAGTACGCGAGTTTTTTACTTTTTTTTATGAAAAATATTTTTGTAAAAATTTGATAATCAATTTATTGCCGTCCACCGTTAAACAAAAAAAACCCGCCAAAAGGCAGGCTTCATGTCTTGTGAAACAACTGTAATTGGTTAGTCATTGGTCGTTGGTCGTCCATCGTCCGCAGGCTACCGTCTACGGTTATTTAAACATAGATTCTTTCTTAAACTCCTTAATTAATAAGTAGTAGAAAATAGCACGGTATTTATTACGATTAGAGCTACCAAAAGTATCCACAACTTTCTGAATACCTTTATCTAATTTCGGAGAATCGTCCAATCCTAATTTTTTGATTAAGAAATTCTTCTTAACACGCTCCAACTCTGCGGCGTCGCCGGAAGCAACCGTGGAAGCATCAGCTTTGTACAGTGCAGGACCACAAGCTTTAGCAGCAGCTTTGAGCAAGGCGTCATCTACTTTTTTGATGCCGAGTTTACCGGTCATATTTTCTTTGTACTTAGCTAACAAATCATCAAGTTTACCCATGATGTCTTTCTAATATTTAAAATGGTGAATAAAAATTTATAGTCGATAGTCCGTAGTCGATAGTCCATAGTTGCAATGCAATAATGACAATGTGTTCGCCAATTTTGAATTTTGAATGAAAAATTATGAATGATTAAAAATGTATAATTTGTAAGAAATTTAT
>ENA-ORXR01003270-ORXR01003270.1-marine-metagenome-genome-assembly--contig:-NODE-3270-length-14635-cov-3.423135_pt1 | contig 14635 bp, 24 predicted proteins | sample MGYA00237866_ERZ511479 | MGnify/ENA metagenome assembly ERZ511479 | reverse complement strand
TTGCCTACCAGGCGCACCTGATCACGCTTCGTGATCCGTTTGCCGTCGACGACTATGTCGATCGGATAGTCGACCGGGAATCCCTGTGCGGTGAACAGCTCGCGCGGCTGAAGCATGCGCATGCCGATGTCGGTGATCTTGTATTCCTGACCCTCGACAACGACGAGCCCGAATCGGTCGGTGCAGGTGATCGTGCCAGTAGGCTCGTCGATCCCGCGCTCGTAGGCGTTGCCGTAGTAAGCCGTGAGAAACGCGGCGACGAGTGAATGGTGGTCTACGGTAGTGACCGTGCCGAGTGGCCGCTCGACGCCGTGTCCAGTCACTCCTCCGTAGTGCTTGGCAATGCAGGCCGCAACCAGAGCGGACTTTCCACCGCCGCCGGCAGTAGTCGTGGGAATAGGCTCATCAACCGAGCGTCCAATGCTGTTGCCGAAGAACCTCGACAGGAACGCGGTAATCAGCGCGTGCTTCTGGCCGCAGGCGACGATAGTTCCCAGTGGTGCTTCGATGTCGAGAGTACGCGGCGCCTGACCGTCTCGCTCCCCGTATCCCGTCTGCACCATGCAAGCCGCGCCGTTCGGGACGAAGAATGGTTTGTCTGCGTCGATCACGAACCGCTGTATGCCTCGAGCAATTCGCCGCAACGTGGCATCCGCGAGCGGGCGTGAACGTTCGAAAATGCTCGGGCAGGGCAGTGACCAGTCAATGCACTCCGCCGCCGTGCGATACGGCTTTAGATCAGGCCCGTGTGTTGGCTGTGGCCAGACGATCGGTAAGCCGTCACGACGGGCTATAAGGAACAGACGTTTTCGCGTAGTCGGTGCGCCGTACTGGTGAGCGGATATCAATCGGTGCTCGACAACGTAGCCGAGACGCTGCAGCTGCCGAACGAAGTGTTCGAACGTCACGCCCTTGCGGGAGACGTCGGGCGTTCCATCGGAGAGTAAGGGAGACCAGTCACGAATCTCTTGCACGTTCTCCATGACCATCACTCGAGGCTTTCGGACTCTCGCCCATCGCACGCCTACCCAGGCCAGTGAACGCGTGCGGGTGGATCGAGGCTTGCCGCCCTTCGCACGGCTGAAGTGCGTGCAGTCCGGTGAGAACCAGAGCAGGCCTACGTCACGACCGCGACCGATGGAATCCGGGTGTGCTTCCCACACGTCCTGCTCGTGGTGCACGGTGTCTGGGTTCGCGGCTGCATGTAACGCCAGTGCGGCGCGATCGTGATTCAACGCGTGATCGGCTGACCGACCGGTGGCCATCTTGATACCGGTCGTTGCGCCGCCGCCGCCGGCGAACAGGTCGACGATCAATTCGCCGAACTGCATGCTCATCTGGTGGACACTCACGCTTCTGCCACCTGCTCGGCAGTACAGAGCTCGTAAGCGACAAGTGTTCCTGTGCCGTTGCGTGGATAGGCTCGACCGTCCTCTGTAATCAGGTAGAGCGCTTGGGCGTGGCAATACTCGATGTCGTGCTCACGGACGACCCCGGACACTTGCTTCCCTCGCTGATTCCATGTCACGCGGGTGCCTGGTCGATGTGGCGGTGTGATGTCGAACCCGCTTACCCATGCCTTGACCGCTTCGCGCAGGATGCTGTTAGCAATCAGTGATAGATCGTTCAGCGCCTCGACGACATGCGCGTCGACATGCCAGCTATCGCGCTCGATCGCTTTTCCGAGCTCGTAACCGTCCTCGTGTCCGCGGAACCGTGTCGCCAAGGTCAAGACCAGTTGATCGGCGGTGTCGGGCTGGTCGCCGAAGGCGACCGGGTGATCCGAAACCATCTTGTGAATCGCTTCCTCGCGCATCTCAGCGGTCAGCGTCGGGCGCGGTGGCGTGCCTGCCTCGAGGATTTCGATCTGTGCAGTCATGCCGCAGCACTCCGCTTCGCTTCGGTGTAGTTGCTGAACCACTGGGGATCGCAATCGGCGACCGATGCGAGCGCCTTGTCAGCGTCGTTGAAATGTTTGCGCGCGGTGCGGAACAACCAGGCAGCGACACGCCTGTTCGGATTCACATGTCCGTTGAGTACTTCGGCCATGTTGTTCGGGCTGATACCCGCGCGTGACGCGACGGCGCGAGTACTTCGGTAGTAGCCGCGCGCTGACAACAGGTGCACGAGCATCGGCCAGTCAGCGCCGGGTAGCAGTGGGTTCGTTTCGTACGGAACACGCTCGCTCATGACTCGATCCATGCCAATGGCGAGAACGGCACGTCATCATCGAAGTCACCGGCCGCGCCGCCTGGTACGCCGGCGTCAGTGGCCGCGGGTGCGCCGGCGCGTTGCTGCTCGTGTTGCCGGTATGCTTCTTGTGTTCCCGCGTTCGGCTGACCGCTATCGCGCCCGCCAAGCAACTGCATTTCGCGGGCGATGATCTGCGTTGAATACCGGTCCTGTCCGGTCTGTTTGTCCTGATACTTGTCGGTCCGTATGGACCCCTCGATGTACACCTGCGAGCCTTTCTTCAGGTACTCCGCTGCAATCTCGCCAAGCCGGTTGAACAGCACCACCCGATGCCACTCGGTGCGCTCCTGTTTCTCGTTCGTGGTCTTGTCGGTCCACTGCTCTGACGTCGCGATACTGATGTTCGTGACCGCGCCGCCGCTCGGCATGTAGCGGGTTTCCGGATCGGCGCCAAGGTTGCCGACGATGATGACCTTGTTGATTCCGCGCGCCATCAGCCTTCCGCCATCGCAGAAGCGCGCAGGTGCTGGAGGCAGTCGCTTACAAGGTCGGTTGCGGGCGCACTGGTGGCGGATGCGCCGTGCTCGCTCTCCAGCCATTCGAGAAATGCCGTCTGCCCGGCGATGACGATTTCAATTCCGATTTCCTCGGCCAGCTTGCGAAGGCGAGTCAGTCGTGCCCGTCCATCCTTATCGAGTTCCGGCAGGTCTACCTCGTGCTCTACCGCGCTCACGCTGCCAACCTCGTGATACGTCGGCCTCGAGCAACCTTGCTGACGACGCGGCTCTGTCGTGGCTGCTGACCCTTTGCGATGCGGTGAGCGCGCATGAGCGCGTCAGATACCCGGGCGCCTTGCCGCAGATCCTCATGCAGGGCGGTGGCTCCCTCGATCAGCTGCCGGTCAGACGCCTGCCGGTGTGCTGAAACGAACCCGGCGCGGATGATCTGTTGCTGATGGCGGTCGGGGCGGAACGTATCGACTCGATTTCGAAGAACAGGGAAATCGTCGACCCGTCTGGGCTCGGCAGTCGGTGTGATCATGGTGGTTTCCTATGTCGACAGGGTGTTCGCAATTCGAAATATGGCTCATATCGAACAGGTTGTCAACATATCGAAACACTAAATGATTCTAAATCGAACCATTGGCGGGCGCTATAGATGAAGCCTGTGTTAGCCACAGACCGATTGTTCAGTCACTATGCATTCGGATCAGCGGGCTAGCTGTCGCCGCCGCGCCAGGCCATACGTCCGACGATCTGTATCTCGCCAGTGCGGTCGGCTGGCACGTGTTGATCCGGGTATGCGCGCTTGTTCGGATTGCTGCACTCCAGAGTCATATCACCGAGAACAGAAACGAGCACATGGCGGTAGATCAAACGGTCAGCGTAACGAATTGCAAACACTGATTCCGGGTCAGCGTCGCGTGGGTTTCTCTCGGTCGCGCTGATGCACAGGTCGTCGCCGATGCGAACACCATCCGCCATTGCATCGTCAATCGCGGTATCACCGAAGCAATCAGAAATCGCTAATTTTTGCCTTTGAAATACGCTTGCAGGTATGGCGACCTGCGGCAATTCACCTTCCTTGTTGCCAAAATTCGGTCCATGGGAACAGCGCGCGTCCATCCACCGATAGAGCATGACGTCGGTATTCTGAGATTGGGCCGCAATCGTATCCACATCATCGTCATCTGTCATCGGACCCTTGCCACGCGCGAGCCACGCGAGGCGCACGCCGACTATCTCGGCGATGTCCGGAAGATACGTCGTTGAGCCTTGTTGATCGTTTCTAACCTTGCTGATGATAGACGTCGACACGCCAAGCCGAATAGCAAGTTGGCGGCCTGACAACCCGGCCACAGCAAGGGCGCGATTCAGTCGCGACCCGATCGTTCCTTTATCCATGTTTCGATTTATAGCATCTAACCAAACAAGAACTGTGTCAGATCGACGGTTCTGTGACCAAAGGCTAGGAACCGTCAATGCGATGTCGGCGCTGGTATCTGAAACGCGGTCGTGTATGATTCGATTTAGAACATGTGCGGATGCGAAATGGAACAATCGTACGATCAGCGAATTACATTGCGTGCCATCAAGGCTTGCGGTGGATATCAGGGCGCGCTAGCTAACAGAATGGGGCTGCCATCCGCTCGGGCGATCGTCTCGTTGCTGGTTAGCGGCGACCGGGCAATCACTCGCCGCGTCGGTCTGTCGCTTGTCGTTGCGACTCAAGACACCGGCGACCCGATACCGATATGTGATGTGTTCCCGGAGCTGTTCTCAGCCATACCGACGCTCGACGAATGGCCTGAAATCGTCAAGACCGAAAACAAGCATCGGGAGAAGTTGAAGCGCCGCAGGGCCAAGGCGAAGGCGCGCCGGCGGGGCTCGAGAATAGCGGGGCGTGCCGCATGAACACGCTGCTATCCGTCAACCCGTACCACGTGTTGATCGCTCTGCACTGCATTCAGGTGCCGGCGCTGGCTTACATCGCCTGGCGGTTTCACGTCATGGATCGAATGCTGCGCGAGCACGAACGCGGTCTGGCGTGTGCTGATGAGCTGACCGCATCGCACCAGGCTGCGCTGCAGAAAAACGCGCTCTCGATCGTCCCATCAAACTGGTGATACCTATGCCGAAGAAACACAGCGCACGTCAAAGCATGTTGCTGCCGCTGGCGCTTGTCGCCGCGATTCTCGCCGCACTGGTACCGGCGCTATGGGTGAAAGATGAAGCCTGCGCCCGCGGAGTCGTCGGCTACCCGGTGTGCCTTTCAACCACAGCCAATCCACCGAGCGATTCCCCATGACACGACAGGTACGCAAGACAACGATCACGATCGGTGATCGCACGTTCGACGATGAGCACGCGGCGGACGAGTGGGAACGGATGCTCGACGTCACGGAACTGCACGTTCGCAAGAAGTACCCGCGGATGCGAAATCAACAGGCGATTGACACCCGAGTGCGAATGATCGCGGACGGCATCGAGGCGTACGCGGATCACCTGCTTGATTTTCTGGCGCCGATCGACGACGACGAACACGACACACCAACCACCACCACCAACGACACAGGAGAACAGGGCGATGGCAGCAACGAAGGTATGGCCGATCGAAACGCTGGAGAAGGGCAAGGCGTTCCGCGTGAAGGTTCCGGCGAACACGAATCAGGAAACGATGATCCGGAGAGGGAAGGCGGCGGTTAACGGATTCAAGCGTAAGGGCATCGCGAAGGCTGGAACGCCGAAGGCGCGGAAGGCTTTCGAGGCGATGGAGTTCGACGTGTTGGCCAGCGGTGCCGGTCACGTTCGCGTGAAGCGGGCGGCCTGACTTTTCCACCAGCGCAAACGAAATCGGCCCGACCCGTTGCCACAGGTCGAGCCGAAGCGCTTCCCCGAAACCACAACGAAACGGATCAGCGGATGAACAGTAAACCGAATCTAACACACACGCCATCACTGGACAGGATCGTCATGCACGAGATGGACATCGACGGGACGATATGGAAGCCGGTGGAGTCGCGACAGGGGCCAATCTGGCGGGCGTCGATACCCGGCGACTTTGCGCTCGAGGGCATCGTAAGCGTCAGCAATCCACCGCTCGCATCGACGGTGATGTCTGTGTCTGTGTTGTCGGCTGACGGGAAGCGCTTGGCCATTCTGAATTCTGGCGTGGCGCGTATGGCAACCGACGCGGAGGCCTTGCGCATTCTCACGGCGCCGGCGCTGTCGTTTGTGGACTCCTTGCAGGCCTACCGAGCGGGGTTGCACTGATGAAGGCTCTGCAGTGGTTCCGCATGTACACCGAGTTTCTGGACGATCCGAAGATGATCGCCATATCGTTCGAGGATCAACGTCACTTCATTGGCCTGTGCGCGTTGAAAGCAGCTGGCGTTCTCGATTCGACTGACGACGAGCGCATGTTGAACCGGCTTGTCGCGCAGAAACTATGGCTTGATTTCGCGACGATCGACCAGGTGAAAGAACGGCTCGTTCACGGCGAATTGATCGGCGACGACTGGCAACCGCTGGCATGGGAACGCCGACAGTGCCGATCGGACAGTGACCCGACGGCTGCGGAGCGACAACGCAGCAAACGGGCAAGGGAGGCAGCAGCGCGACGCGTGAAAGCCGCACAGGATAAGGCTGACAGGGGTGTCACGCGTGACATCACGCGTGATGTCACGCACCCGTCACGCACGGGTGTCACGAATGTCACGCGTACAGAGGGAGAGGTAGAGGAAGAGATAGATACAGAAAAACAGCAGACGCGCACAGGCGCGCGAGACCGTGACATCGACCCGGGCGACCCGGGCGTCGAACCCGATCCCGATGACCAACCTATCGAGTACGCGAAGACCCGCGAACCGACTGCGGGCGCCATACGCCTGACCGTTCCACCACCACCGGCAAGCCTCGACGTCGAGCGGATCTTCATCAACGACACGCGGGTGGAGGCTGGCATCCGTGCGTACCTCGAGGTGTTCGTTTCGGCCGGCTATGATTTACTGCCGCTGGTCAATGATCGATCAGTCGGAATACTCGCCGGCTGGGCCCGTGCGGGATACCAGCCGACCAAGCTCGCGGCCGAGCTCACAACCGCGAGCAAGTCCAGCGATGGCCCGATCCGGGCGCCGGTGCAATACCTCGCTGCGAAAATCGGCCAGCTGCCGCCGAAGTTGAAAACGCCAGACGGGTCATCGGCTTTGCCAGACACGGCGGCGTATGAGGCCGCAGCGGCGAAGAAGCTCGAAGCGATGAAACAGGGCGCAAGCGCATGACTGCCGCGAACCAGGACGCCGACGAGGATCTACGCGGCGGCAGTTACGAAAAACCCGATCCGGATACGGAACCGCCGCTCGACCAGCGCATTGACGCGGTGGTGGCGAAGTTCGTCGAAGCAGGATGGCCAGAGCCAGACGTGCGTGTCTGCGCTGACCGGGCCATCGGGAAATGGATCGAGGCCGGTCTGCGTCCGTCACAGCTCGAACAGGGAATCGAACTCGCGGGTGCTGCCGTTGGTGGCAACCCGTGCCGGTACCCGGTCCTGTGGCTGGAGAAACGGCTGTTCGACTTGATCGTCGAGGATCACGTGCAGCGTCAGCAAGCGAAGGCGTCGACATGAGCGGCGGATACACGATCGTCGAGGAAGGGCGCAAGTGGTCGGAATCCGAACCGGCAGGGCCAGCCGACCGGTATGTGAGATGGACTCACCAGATTTCGAGCACGACCACGCTTGCGGTGTCGGGCACTGTCGGTGGAACTCGGCTTGATTGGCGCTGGTGGAAAAGTAAGGGCCTCGCGTCCGGTAAGGGTCGAGTCAAAGACGTGAAGGTCAGTCGCGACAATCCACACGCAAACCTGCGGGCGGCTTACATGGCGGCACTGCCGTCACTGCGCTTGTTTGAAAGCTGATGCACCGTCGAAACGAAGCGCCGTCTTGCATGCCGGTTCCCCTGGTAACGCCCGTCTCGCTCGAGAAGCGCACGGCACGCGCAGCCGCGACGAGTGCCGGCAAGAGTTCAGGCAAAACAGTAATCGCACACGAACGTCCGACAGCAGACCCGTACCCGGGGGTGAAGTGGCGCGCGGCTATGGCGCTGCTCATCGAGAGAACAGGCGGCACGAAGAGGGCGGCGTGTGATCGGGTTGGAGTATCTGATTCGTCGATCAGCGGTTACGCGAACGGAACTCGCAGGCCGAATGCAAAGAACGGAGCCAGACTGATCATTGCTTGCCGGCAGCTGTTCAGCAAGGCCGAGCTGGCGGAGGTCGGCATAGATCGATGACGGCTACTCGAACGATCAAGGAACGGGAATGTAGGCAGTGCAAAGGGCTGTTCGTGCCCTGGTCGAGTCTCGACGTTGTCTGTTCGGCGAAGTGTGCGAGTGATGCGCGTGTCGCGAAGTTGGAACGAAACCGCACGACGCAACGACGGAAAGAACAGCAGGGTCGGAGGGTGCAAAAAGCGGAACTGTTGGCGAAGGACCGCAACCATCAACTTCGACTGACCCAGGACGCGCACAACCAATGGACGCGATTGCGGGATCGGAGCCAGCCTTGCATATCGTGCGACGAGACGAAGGGCCTTATGCACGCCGGCCATTACCGATCGGTCGGCGCCGCGCCAGAGCTTCGGTTCTGTCCGGTGAACACGCACAAGCAATGCCACGAATGCAACACGGCGAAAAGCGGCAACGTGGCTGCCTACCGCACCCGGCTGATTCAGCGCGTCGGTCTGTCCATCGTTGAGTGGATCGAAGGGCCACAGTACCCGGCTAACTGGACATGCGAAGAGCTGATGATGGTTCGGTCGGCCTACCGCCGGGCAATCAAGCGGATCAACCGATGAAAGGATTGCAGGCCTACAGGCCTCGAGCATCGAGACGCGCGCTGCGCGAAGAGGAGCATCACGAGCAGGTCATCGTGATCAACTGGTGTCGCGCGAATGCTCACCGGTGGGGCGGTGCTCTCGGCTGGATATACGCCGTTCCCAATGGTGGCGCGCGGCACATCGTGGCAGCCGCGAAGTTCAAGGCCGAGGGCGTGCGCGGGGGTGTTCCTGATCTGGTACTGCCGGCGCCGGTGGGCAGCTATCACGGCGCGTACCTCGAAATGAAGAAGATCAAGGGCGGCAAGGTTTCGAAGAGTCAGCGCGAATGGCTCGACTACCTGCGGTCCGCCGGATACGCGACCGGTGTTGCAAACGGTAGTCGCGAGGCGATCGCCTGGCTGACCGTATACCTCAATGGAGAATCGATCGAATGAAGCCGCAAGGCGCTGACAACCAAGGAGCCGTTGATATGACTGACGCACTGAGCAATGTCGGCTACCCACTGGGATCTGGCCACCCTTCAATGCCTTCGAAGAGGCAGCCGTCGGAAAGAGCGGCGGGCGCCACCGTCGCAGAGCAGAAGGTCATCGAAGCGCACCGACGCTATCGTCGAAGCATTGTCGAGGCGTGCGAGGTCTTGGCCGATGAGATCGACCAAATAGCGACCGAACTCGAGGCCAATAGGTCGATGGTGGATGGCTGACGACAAGTCGGACCGACGTCGGTGGGGTTCCGTCCAGGAAGGGCAGCCGCACTATTGGGTACGCCGACCTGACCGCAAGGGCCTGCGTCTGTATCACTCGCTCTGTGGCATGTCGCTACGGGGATCGGCGCCGGACGATCGAAGCGCAGCGCCCGCGTGCTCCGAGTGCGTGCGCATGCTTGCGGCCAAGCTGCCGATCTACCTGCACCGTAGCGACTACTTTACGCCGGCGGCCGACAACGCCCGGTCGATCGTTCCGCTGCCAGAGCCTGTAGTTGCACACTGGCCGAAGCCGGAGCCGCAGGCGGGCGATACGTTCCTGCGTCCGCCATCGAAGGAACGTAAGGCCATGTCGCCGGCGCTCGAGCTGTTGGCGTTGCTGGATCCAGGCAGCAGTCAGTACATCGCAGAGATGCAGAACACGGGCAGTTTCCGGACTGCCGACGAATGGGCAGAAGCGCTGGCAGCGAAGCGAGCGGCGTCGGCGAAGGCCTGCCCGCGGTGCCATGGTCGTCGGCGACTGCAGAAGGACGTCGATGCCTTTGACGCGTATCGGGCATTCATCGATACGATTGCAGAACACGCGTTCAAGTCGACAGAGAGCGGTACCCCGTTCGAAGATAATCTGCCGCCGGCCGTGCCGCGCGTCGATTCGCCATGGTGCACACGGTGCCAAGGGTCGGGGCTGTTGCTCGAGTCCGGTCACCGCGCGTCAACGCCTTCGAAGGAAGCACCGCGGGCGGAACGATTGTCTGCACAGGACGTGGCCGCAATGCTCGCTGGCGTCGAGCATCACAAGGTGCGCGCCGCCATGGTCTACATGCTCGACGATGAAGCGTCACGGCTGCGGCTCGACGCGGACGTCCGAGACCGGATCGTAATTCCGTCGGTTGCTTCCTGGAAGGATGGCGGAAGCGAGGACCGCGAAGAGCAGATCGAGTGGATGTCGTGGTTTGCCGTGACGGCGCTCAGGATGGCGGGCGGGCGACAGATACAGGCAAGGCACGCGGCGCCACGGCTCGGCGTGACGTTGCCGAACTGGTACAAGCAATGGCAGCCGCGGCACCGTCGACACGTGGCAGAGTTGGAGGGATGGGTGGTGGACGTGTCTGCCGTACTGGACGGGCAGCGATCGGCGCGCTGGACGGCCTGAAATTCTACGCCGCGAAAATCGTCCAGTGAGTACCCCTCGTTATGCTAGCCTTGCGGCAGGAAGAGTCACCGCTGGACGTAAGGCGGTTTCGAATTCGAGGGTCTATGCCTGTCATGTCGAGTTATAGGCTCTTGTTCAGCTGTAGAAAACACCCATGTGGTGACAGGCAGCGGCTGAACCCGGCTGCACACGGTGATTGGGAGCGTTTCGCCGGCTTCCAGAAAGCGTGCAGGCAACGCGAGGTCTGACACCCTCGAAGGCGTTCAATACACCACACCGCGAGGCGGGCGCGCTCTAGTTGTTGCCCCCATGCTGTACCCGACCGTAGAGGCGCAATCGGTCGGCCTATTGCAGGGTGGAGCAGTCAGGCAGCTCGCTAGGCTCATAACCTGGAGGTCAGTGGTTCGAATCCACTCCCTGCATCCATACACCGGGGCCCGCATCACGCGGGCCTTTCTCGTTTCTGGAGAACTGAAATCACCGACCGCATCGACGACGCGGCCGAGGCGTACGCCTGGCTGCAGAGTCACACGCCGCTGCCGCTCCGCGCGAGCACGGGTGAACGCCTGACGTGGTCGATCAAGGGAATCGTAGTCGAGCCTGAATTCGGAGCCGATCGCGTGCTGACACGCGGCGATTTCGACACCGAGTTTCGGGCCTGCAGTTTCGAGGCCGTCGACGTCGCGGCGCTGGCATGAGCGACAGTTACTCACCTGAGTTCGAGCAGTGGTACGGGTACCTGCAGAGCGTCGAGGGCGGTGTCGTTGACCATGATCTGGACAACGGCGGCGCGACCTGGCACGGCATCAGCGCGCGTTTTCTCGAGTCGATCGGACGGCAAGGTCCGATCAGCAAGGCCGACGCGAAACAGATCGCGCATGATTACTTCTGGCAGGGCATCGGCGCCGACACCATGGCGCCGGTAGTAGCCTGGTGCTACGCCGACGCCTATTTCAATCACCGGCCGGACGCAGCGATCAAGCTGTTGCAGGGCGCTCTCGGCGTGAAGCAAGACGGGATCGCTGGCCCGGCCACCCGCGCCGCAGCCGCGCCCGATGCGGTCAACGCCCGTCTGTTCTGGGAAACCTACGCGAGCGCCCGCACGGCGCTGTACACCGGCATCGTCAAGGCGGACCCGACGCAGATGGCGTTCCTGACCGGCTGGAACAATCGTGTTCGCAGGCTAGGCCAGTCGATGCTTGCCGCAGGGCTGGCAGAGCCAGAGATGCAGAAGATGCCCTGGTATCAGAAAGCCATGCAGGCGGCGGGGCCAGGCACTAAGGCTACCGGTATCGGCGTGCTGTCAATCGGTGGATTGCTCGCGCTGTTCGCGCCAGACATCGACATCGATTCACTTCGCGAGCTCGTCAACAGTCCGGAAGCGTTGAAAGCAACGCTCGGCGGATTCATCACAGCGCTGATCGCGCGGCTTCGGCTCAGGTAGCCACGACAGAGGACACGACCATGAACAGATCAATCATTCTCGCATCGCTCGCAGTCGGTCTGCTGGTTTCTGGTTGCGGACTGACGCCTGACACGATGTTGAATGCTGCTCGAGGGAAGGCAGCCGCGTTGCCGCTGGCACTGGCGCTACAGGAATGCGTGACCGACACACCGGCCGAGGCCGACTTCGCGCCACATTTCAACGCGGTGTTGGACAAGCTCGACCTGGTCGAAGGCGTCGAGTTCGATCGAACACTGATATCGGTGTTCGCCAACTCGAAGGCCGAAGTGCAGGACACCAAGGACCACTGGAACGCTGCGCGCACGGTCCTTGTCGAGAACGACATCACGTGCAACGCGTTCGTCGTCCAGGAAGCGGCCAACATCGAAAAGACGTTCCTCGAAATCGAGACAGCAATGCTCGCGAACGAGCGCGTCGTGTACTACGGCGAGTACGCCATCACCATCGCCCGGTTGTTCGGACTCGTCGAAGGCGAGCGGGTGACGGTCGAGCGCATGGAAGTGCCAGCCTGACGTATGCGCGAGTTCGTGACGTTCCTTGTGCGTAACCCTGCGTACGCGACCAGGAACGCCCGCAGCATGAACGGCGTGCGCAAGGCCATGGCCGCTCACCGTCGGGCGCACCCGCGCTGCGCGTACAGCGGCACGCACAGAGCGCTGCACGTTCATCACGTCGTGCCGGTATCGATCGCGCCTGAACGGGTGGCCGATCCGACGAACTTCCTGACGTTGAACGCTGACGTGCATCGGTGGCTCGCGCACGGTGGGAACTGGAACAACTTCGTACCGAACGTCCGCGACGTGATCGCGCTCGCGCGGTTGCAAAGAACGGTTCGAAACCCAGGCTGATGTCGAACATGGCAGCGGGGTATCCGACGTCGGAGTTGACGCCGGTTGCGCTGCCGATTCTTCAGCCGCTGCCGATACCGACGCGCGGCCTGCCCTGGTACCAGGCCTATTTCAATTGGCTGTTCTACCGACGCGACTATCGACTGGCCGAGGACTGGATTTATCGGCTACCGACAGGCGAATTGATCTGCATACGCGCGGATTTCGTGTTCGACGGGGCGTCAATTCCGCGTTTCGCCTGGCTGTTCCTGACGCCGATCGGAATTCTGCTGATACCCGGGTTATTGCATGACTACGCGTACAAATTCATGTTGCTGCGCGCACCTGACGGAACGGTTGCTATCGCGTTTCCAACCCGTCGAAGCGCTGATCGAATGTTCCTCGAGGTCTGTCACATCACGAATGGCCTGCTACTGCTCGACCTGCTCTGTACGTTGATCGTCCGGTTGTTCGGTGGCATTGCCTGGCGACAGCATCGGCTGGCGCAGCGTGAGCAAATGGAGCTTTCAGAATGATTTCGATTGCACTGGCGATCGGTGGGGCGATCTGTATTGGAGTTGTTGTTTTCCTGCCGATGCTTTTCATCGTCAGGAAACGGGGCATAGAGCTTCGCCAGATCAAAGGGTTTATGCACGAGCGGTCAACGCTCGGCATGTCTCAAGCAGTCGAGCTGACCAAAGTCCGCGACGAAAGGGATAGCGTGCTTCAGGCGTTCGAGAAATTCGAAGAAGAGATTCGCGAAAAGGATATCGACTACCAGGCGCTCGCCGATGAGCAAGAAAAATTGCGGGCGAGTCTGATCAGCCAGACGAGCGCGAACAAAGTTCTTTCGGCACGCATCCGGGTGCTGGAAACCGATCTATACGCGTCGAAGAAAAACGCGGGCACCTACGCGAACGGGAACGAATTGCTCGCCAAGGAAGTTGCCGCACTGCAAGCGCAGCTCGCCGCTGCGCAGGCGCGGCCACCGTCGAAGGCAAGGGATGAAGCCAAAGCGTTGCGGGCGGAAGTGTCGAAGCTCCGGAAGCGCATCAAGTCTCTGACCAGCTCGAAGGGGCAAGCGCGGATCAATACGGAGTCAGCGAACTACCGGGCGATGAAAGCTCTGTCCGAGCCAGCAATCTGGAATCATGTCGCGGACGAAGTCGACGACAACCGCAAGCGCGGTACCTATGCCGAGTGGACACACAAGCCCGGCAAAATTCCGCGGCTATAGACCAGGGGCTGACAATGGCTTACACACCAGCAGCGACGGACGTAACGGAGAAAGGCGTTCACCGCTCTACGCTGCAGATTCAAAGGACAGCGACCGGCGCCGTTGATGCCGCAGGCAATCCGACTGCCACTGCCGTTAGCGAGCAGGTTCTCGCAACAGACATCAATCGCATCCTCGAGATAGTCAATCGGAACGCTGACATTCTTGATGGGCTGCTTCCTGATGCGGGCGGCGGGACAGGAGGAAACAACGGAACTGGCGGCGGCACAGGCACGAGCGCTACCGAGACCGTCGTACTGACGACGGCGCAGATCAGCTCAGGCATCACGCTTGGCGGCACGCCGACGTCACCGGCATCGACGACTCTGTCGCATAGCGCTGCAGGGCCGGTGCCGTACGGGGCAAACACCTTCACCGTTGCGGGTGATCTGCTCACGTTCGCGGCGAGTTTTCAGGCGCAGTTGCTTGATGACGACGTTCTGACAATCATCTGGATCTAACGCCATGTCCTACGAGATAGAACGGCGGTTCCTCGACGCTGATCCGGGCTGGTTCGACCCGAATTCACCGCGCACGCTCAGACCGGTACCGACACTTGCGCCGGTCGTTCGAGACGGCAACGCGCCGCCGGTGGGCGATCTGCCGAACGAACTTCCGTCCGGCGCGGGCGTGGGTGCGCTGTTCGAGCTGGTCGCGGATGACGCACGGGTCTATTACCGCCGGG
>ENA-ORXR01003269-ORXR01003269.1-marine-metagenome-genome-assembly--contig:-NODE-3269-length-14635-cov-21.161835_pt1 | contig 14635 bp, 17 predicted proteins | sample MGYA00237866_ERZ511479 | MGnify/ENA metagenome assembly ERZ511479 | reverse complement strand
TCGAAGAATTCTAGGGACTCCTTCGTATCGATCCGTCGATCGCTGTGGGATAATTCAGCGGATAGTTCCAACCTGTGAGCGGGATTGACCTGGCTGCACGAAAAGGACTGTCCTGTGGAAACCTCTGCAGACAGTCTCAATCAGGGGCTTATGAATCTGCCGATTTTCGGCCCACTCCGATATACTCAACATTAGCATTTTCTGGATCAGATAGGAGTCTTGACGCAATTTCGTGAGTACGGATAGGATATATATCCGAAACTAAAAAATGTAAGATATGAATAAGAATAGAGATTCCAATCAGAATATAACAGATTCTGCAACAACTACGTCAGATAAGAAGTACTTGCGATGCTGATTGCCAAGAAATAACGAAGAGCGGGTTGTGGTGGAACGTGTGAACGCGACCTATGCGAGACCATGACACGCTCGGGACAGCGATTGCCAGCCAAGATGCGCTGGCATCGTTGCCCATCTCGCCACCTTCGTTAACCTTCATGGATGAGAAGTGTTCTGAGTCGTACAGGCCGCCCTTCCGCTGCCACGCGCGACAAAAGACGAAAAATCGCCCAGATTTCCAATCACCTTCGCCGTCGACGGTGTGTCCTGAGTTGGCTCACTGCTATCCAGTATGTGTCTAACATATTACTGCGTGTCTAGTGCCGGCTTCGCGCGTTCGGAGCTGCTGGGCGAGTCAAGTTTTCTGCGGTAGTGGGAAGCCGTCGTTCAAATACTGGTAAGTCGTTGTACTTTTGTTTATCCGCTTCAGAGCCATTAAATGCGCGGTGCCATTCAGATAAGAGTACGCATATTTCGGCTTGTTTTTCAAGAATCTGAGTCTATCCGAGTATATCTATCCATTATATCAGAGCTCCGTTTATTCACGTAAGCCCCTGGTCTCAATTAGGGGCCAGGATTAAATAAGGAAGAGGTCGCAAATCGCTGTGTTGTGGTGTAGGACCACCACCACACGCGCTGAGTCGTGATCTCTCCGTTGCCGCCCCTTCTGAAGGCGAGGGTGATCCGTGCAGCCAAATGCTTAAATATAAGTCAATATTGCACATTTTTCTTACTTTAGGCCATGCCTGGAAAAGTGCAACGATTTTAGAGTAGTCGGCAGGCTACATCGCAGACGACACACGGTGATGCGACAGCTCCGCTCGCGCCACCGCTGCTGTTTGGCGGGATCGGTGTTCGGCGGGCACACACGAGCGATGGCCCAACGCGCACGCGGGTCGGCGGTTCGTCGCTTCGCCATTCGCCCCGCTGCTCTCCCGTGCAGCGTGCGCCCCATCGTCCGCGCTGCGCTCCACCGTGCACTGCCGCTCGGACAGCGCACGAGTAGCGCTGCAACCATTCACAACACGACGGTGCTCTGTACGTTGCCGTCACTCTGCGGGTATCTTGACAGGGGAAGCGCCCACTGGGACCACTGCTCGCCGCCTCCATGTTTTTTGTTCTTTGACTCGCAGTGCACTGCTGGGCCATTGTGTCTGACGGCAGTATCATAGTCGTGCGTGTTTTCCTGGTTGACGTTCTTCTCTTCTTGGTGGTTTGGTGTCCTTCACAGACGACATGGAGGGTGCAGCTGCCGGTACTAGAGGCGCCACCCCCTCTGACTTCCGAACTTGTGGTCGCGGCACGCGAGGCAGAGACGGCCTTCTTATGCTGTACGCTGCTGCAGTTGGCCTCCCCGTGTTGACCCCCGGCCCCGGCCTTCCCGCTCCCTTGTCATCGGAGTCCTTTCGGCTTGATTGCAGCACCACCGTGCACGCGGCTGCAGTCTTCAAGGCAGCTGAAGGTGAACCCCCTCTTCCCTCTGGCGTGCACGGCGGGTCGGCTGATGTGCACCGCCGTGGCGGTGCCCGTGCCGCGGCGACCGTTCGCTTGCTCGTGGACGCACCGACGTCGGTTGGCGGCGCCCCCGGCAGGGCAGGCGAAGCGGAAGCCGCTGGTGGCGTCGGCTCCCCGCCCCTTGGGGCTCCCAATGGAGCGGCCGATGCGCTCCGACGAGGCGGCGACCGTGCAGCAGCAGCCGCTAATCCGCTGGATGACTCGCCGCTGTCGGACGGCGTCGCCCTCGACAGGGTGGGCAACGATGGGATGGTTGGCGGCTCCGGCGCCCCCCCCCGTGTGGCGTCCGAGGGGGCTCCCGATGTGCACCAACAAGGCGGTGACAGCGCAACGGCGGCCGCTCGCCCGCTAGTCGACTCGCCCTCGTCGGACAGCGGCGCCCTCCATGGGACGGGCTATGGTGGCGCAGCTGGTGGCGCCGGCGCCAAGCGCCGTGGGGCGTCTGACGGGGCGCCTCATGCGCACAGCCAAGACGGAGACGGAACGGCGCCGTCTGCTGGCCTGCTTGAAAATGGAGTCGCCCTCGATCAGGAGGCCAACGGTGTAGCGGCTGGCGCCGCTGGCGCCCACCAGAATGGGGCTTCCGACGGCGCGGCCCATGTGCAGCGCGACGGCGACGTCGTCAACGACACGGCGTCGGTACGAGGCTCTGGTGTACAGGGGACCCCGTCAAACCGTGCATCTCCCGGTGATCGCGGCCCCAGTCTGCGCTCAACGGTGCCGCTACCATTTTTACGCAAGATGCGACTCCACATGGACTCGTGTCCAAGCACCAACAAGTCTCAGTTCTTCTTCGGGGGCCTGGGCATGCTGCTCGCGTGCGGTATCTTCGACTGTGCGCAGGTCCTCTACATGGTCGTGGGCCACACGAAGTTTGGCCCCGACCTCGTGGCGAGGTCTCTGGCGGGCATTTTCAACCGGTCGGACGTCTACAACCACGGGCAGCTCGTGCGACTGTTCCGAACGTACGCGACTGCGGGCGCATATGACGAGAAGATCCTGCACACATGGAAGCAGAGCACCTCAACCATCTTCACCCCCATCCAGCACATCATGTCGCATCGGTGCATCTTACTGCTGGCCGACGAGGGACAAGTGGACCTCGGGGGCCCCGTTGCCACCCCCCCCCCCACCTTTGAGCCATTCCCTGACCCTGGGCCCCTCTTTCTGGATGACGTCCTGATGAGGGAATGCACTAAGGCGGCCGCACGCGGGCTCCGGTCGAGCGTCTTCCCCGCGCTGCGTCGGGGTGCCTATCAGGGGATTGGGCGGGACGCGGTGGGGGGGCTCAGCGAAGTTCCCAGGAAGACGATGCTGCTACCGTCGGCGGTGATGTCCTATCGGCGCGTGCGGCTTTTCACCCGTCGTTACACTGCGGACCCGCTATGGCGTGAGCAGCGAGGCTGGATGTCGGCCACGTCTGTTGAGCAAGTAAACGCGGCAATCAACCACATCTCGCCGTACGGGTCAGAGCAGAGAAAGATGCCCTATGGGGCAAAAGCCGAGTCTATTGCCAAGATGTACGAGAAGTACGTGCCCCGTCGATTCTTACCCGACGACTACGACGTCCCCAACACCGGCGCGAGCGGCATGGCGCGCGCCGTGTGAAAGCAGACGTCCCTATCACCCGCCGCCACGGAGCAGTCCACCGAGGCGGGTGTGGCGATTGCAGTGACGGGGGCCAACGGCGACGATGGCGGCGGTGGTGCAGACAGTCGCACCGCTGCGGTGCGCTCAAAGAAGATGCGATGGGTGAAGATCCAGCATGCAAATGGGCTCGCCGACCTGCTTCTTTGCGCCCCGTAAAACGGACAGTTGCCGCGCCCGCTCAAGGACTGGGCGAGCATTGCGGCACGGATGCCACGAGAGGACGGCCTGCAGTGGGAGCCTGCCACGCTGAAGCGGCACGCCAGGCTCATGGTCAAGTCGAGGGATGATCTGTATGAGTAAATTTGTTCTTTCTGTAGCGCCGACTGAGTTACCGGGACGACAAAAACAAGAACACAACGCTTCATCAAAGCCGTCGCCAAACAGATAAAGCACCACAAAATGCACAGGGGGAGGAGGCGACCGCGCCAAACAATGAAAAAAGCTACTCCTTGGGACCGTACCCCGTCCGGTACACCGGGGGATCATCCACGCCGATGGTCATCGAGCCCAGCAGCAAGTCGCAAAGCGCCGACATCGTGTCAACCGATGACTGTGCCTCGCCCACCATCTCGCTACGCGTGTACACGCTGTTTCGGGAGAAACGCGGGCGTCCGTTGGCGGACCCGCAGCTCTCCGCACAAAAGGTGTGGACGTAGTGGGTGTGGTCCGACATGAAGTAAGTTGGTCCAGGTTGCGGTGACTCGTTCCACTCAGGCACGGACTTGTCTTGCTGGTAGTCTGACGAGACGTCAAACCAATCGTGACTGGCGGCGCGCACGAGCGCCTCCAGCTTGTCGTCGTCCACATTCACAGGACACTCCGTTACCGTCTCGTTGATAGTAAACAGCTCGTGGAACAGCACCGACAGGTGTCTGTACCGCTGCGCCGCGTCCGCCACGCATCTGCGGTGGTGCTGGACCGCACAAGCGGCCTCCTCCTCGTGCGCCTCGTGCGCCGCCTCCAGTTCAGCAAACGTTTGCTTCACTTCGGCGATTACCGGCTGCCTATTAAGGGAGCCCTGGTCGCTCTGCTGCTCATTCCGCTTCAATACCTGCCGTGCGGAGCGCAGGTCGGCGCGCAGACACTCACAGGCTGAGCACGCGTCGGTCTTGTGGGGGTACAGGGTCGCGTGCTCCTCCGAAGGCAATGCACGGCCGTCGACGCGGAGGTTGGACCCAAAGTACTCCTTAAGCCAACGTACCGGCACCTCCCCGTTGACCTTGGCGTTCCCGGACACCATGAGCGCCTCGATAAAGCACGCCGAGAAAGAGTGCCGGGTAGAGTCGCCTCTCTCCTCGTCGGATGCCATCCGCATCACCTTCCACTTGGCGTCTAAGTAGTAGGCTGCCCCATGGTAACGTCCGTTCTTGTCGGGTGTCCGGCCCGTCGGTGTTCTGTGGGACCGCACAAAGCTCACAAACAGGTCCCGCTCCGTCTATTTCATCCGATTTGACGGTCGCCCCGAGAGGGCATGATCGGAGTAGATGGCCACAACTTTGAAGCGTGCGTCGTCGGAGCTGCTACAGTAGAACTGCGACACGGAGAGCAGGCAGGCATCGGGTCGGATGATGTGCTGGATCAGGCCCTCTGAGTTTGGGCTGGAGGCAATCTCAGATTTGGACATGAAGACGACCGGCATCTTGGCCGTCTGGACGGCCTGCTTGTGGCGCTGGGCGAGCTAGCAGTTTGAGACACCGATGAACTAGCGCGCACATTTCTCGTGCACGACCGAATTCCCTCGCCCGTCATACAGCAGGTCCAATATGAGCGTCCCCAAGCGCGCGTAGTTGTACACCATCTCGGCGCCCTTGCAGGTCCCAGAGATCTGAGCTCTTCGGCGCTCTCTTGCAGTCCCCCGAGTCGGCTCCAGACGGTCTGAAAGAGACACCAAAACGGATTGGCCGGTGCAGCGGCCGATCGCGTCGATGGACATGCGGCTGGCACCCACCGATGAAGCCACCTCGGAAGGACAGCGCGCCGTGCCGTTTCCCTACCTGTAGGGAAGATGCGGCCGCGCTCTCCCCTCCGCCAACACCTTTTCGTCGTGGAGGCGGCGAGCCGGCCCCTGCACATCCTTGCGCCGCTTCGTCACCCGCCTGGAAGAGTTGATGCCGGCCGAGTCGCTGCCGCTGCTTTCGTCCTCGAGCTGGTAGTCGGAGTCAGTGACGCTGCCGTCGGTGAGGTCGAGGTCCTCTTGAGCACTCGTCCGACGACGGGTCCTTGAAGGTGACCCTGCGTTGCGGACGGTCCGATTCGCGCAGACACCTTCGTTGTCCAGCAGCACGTCGGCGGAGGTCTGCCCGCTCGACCCGGCTGCGCCAGCGCGGATGATGGTCATCTCATTTAATGCGACGCTTGCATGGGCTGTAGCGAGTGCGGCAGGGAGACCGGGGAGCGTCCCCGCGGCCGCTGCCGGGGCCGTCACCGGTGCGGGGAGAAGAGCCGGAGAACAAGGGTGGAGAGCAGCAGCTCGAACAGCCTGCGCTGCACAGGCATGACACCGAGTTGTTCGAGGTCGCCGGGGGTGACGAATGCCAAGTCCGACACCGTCTGCACCCCCAGCTCCTCTTCGAAGGCAACCAGGTACGGCTCAAACCTGTTGGTCGTCATCCAGTCCCAAAGGGACGCCATGAGTGGGCACCAGAAAACAGGAAAACCAATGCCAGTGACGATAGGGACAGAGAGAGAAAGGGTGAGTTTTAATGGTCCTACGGAGAGTTTTGCTGTAGGGTAGCGCGTCCTGCCCCTTATGAACTACGCCGGGGCACCCCGCATGAAGCACGCATCCACACGTACCCGGAAAGCGTCTCATCGACGGAAACCAGCTGAAAGAGGGCTGGTGGGCGCCAACAATCTTAGAGTCACGCGGCGCGCATCGTGCGTGCAGCGGGCTGGGCTGCTGCCAGTGCAAAGAGCGAAACGGGCCGACAGGCGTGCGGCACCGACACATAACGGCCGGCGGGAAGGGTGCGGAGACGTCCCCGACGTCGGAAGGTGCAGCTAGAGCTGCCATCCATGCAAGCACAGCCCGCACGAAGAGAAACGCATAGGTCAGAGCGCCAGACCACCAACACGAAACGGCCGGCAGGAGCCCTGAGGCATACAATGGGACGCTGACAGGCGTCAGCACAACACGCAGTCCCCGAGTCTCAGAGTACAGTAGCACTATGATCACAGAGCCCGGCGGTGGGCGCCAGGAGGCCATCACGGACCCAACTCTACAACACGGGGCACCTAAAGCAAAGTTTCGACCGAAGAGATTGCCTACAGCTCGCCGACAGTGAGACAGGGGACAGCGGCCAGGCACCAGTGCCGGCCCCGAGGCCATTCTCCCGTCGTACCTGCCCCGGACGGCTCGTCGCGTGTCGCTCGATGGTGGAACGTGAACAGTCGGTGGTGGAGAGAGGAGGTATCACCATCCACCAGACAGGCAGCCGTCGACTGTCACGGCGGCGTGTCCGACGAGATGTGGCTGCCCCATGCGCTCGATGGAGAGGTGGAGCGGCACGAACTCACTGGCGTGGGGTCTGGATCAGGCCGCTCTGTTGACAGGCGCAATGCCCCCCCCTCTGTTGGTCGCTCGGGGAACGTCGCCTCAAACGACTTTTGGATGCACAATCTTCAAAGCCCTTTATCTCGGCTCGACCGACCTCAATTGCAATGAGGATTCTATCTTGAGGCGCCACATCTATTGTGCACCTTTCATCCAATGGTATCTCATGTTTCCATATGTCATCTGCGCGGCACAGTGTGGCGATGTCCACGCCGCCGACTCTGGGAGCCGACCACGACGTCGCATGCCTCGCAAACTCTACGACCCCTAATCCCCCCTTCCCACGACGCCCTATATGTCGTGGTCGTGGATCCCAACGCGCCCGCTCAGCTTCTTTGAGGCACTTCTTCTTCATCATCGTAGTGTGCAGCGGGCCCACAACCGTCTTCAGAAGCACGTCTGCCTTTGCGTGTTTTGGGACTAACAGAAAGTCTGTCATCCGCCCTAGAGCTCTGTCAAGGCTGAATTTTCCCAGAAAGGGCGCCAAAGTCATCTGTTCGCCAAAATAGATGCATCTCCACTCGTAAAGAGAGAGACACATCATGAGACGCATGCACTTCACCCTTCTAAAGAGAAAGAAAGACGGAGAAGCATTTGTCGCTCTCCTAGCAGGCGCTATAAGTGGAGTGAGGCAAGATTCGTGTTCTCACAAACACAAGTATGTAAGGACCTCGCATGGGATGGGCTCTGAGACCCTGTCAAGGGGGGTCGATCAGTTCTTTGCATAGGAATTCTGTTCCTTCAAACAGGAACACGGCTCACCAAGCGGCTCAAAACAGGAAAAAACAGACTTGCTGTTGACGACGGTTCTGGGCCCGCTGCGTTGTGGGCAGGTGATGCTGTCTTTGGCCGATCCCGCATTTTTGAGAGACGCTGCGGACAGGAAAACATCGGAGAACCGCAACTGCGGACACGTGTGACAGAAACTGTCGAGGAGTGGTTCCCCTCTGCCCGAGCACTGTGTTGTAAATTATTTCACGTTCCATCATGGCCGTTTGGGTGTCGTTGTCGCACTCTCCGGATCGGGAAGCGGCGGCTCTTTCGTTCAATTTCGGTGCCCACCTCCAGACTGCCCCGATGGGTCTGTTCATGTGAGCTTTCTGGACTTTATTCTGGTTCCGCAGAGTCCCTTGAAGCACCGGCACAGCGAGACTGCACCACATCTGACGCTCGCCAGCTCAAATAGCGAGGCGTCTCAAACGTGTCACGGATCTGGCCAATCACAGGTGACCATGGCTGAGTCGTGGCTTTTCAGTCCGGCCGACGCTCAGGAAAAGAGGGCCAGAAGAGCAACCCAAGACAGCGAGGTGACATGCGATAAACAGTGAAGTGGAATTGATGGGCCAGAATCGATGTCAGCTGAGGTCTGTCGGGTGATTCTCCTGGGCTCGCCCAGCCGACATGCAGCGCTTTACGCTGCAGCGCGCCACGCAACTTGGATGCACACCACTTTCTTGCTCATGGCACAAACTGATTGCACTCTGCGAGCCCTCATCCAGGCATGTCTCATGACGTGGAGGCCGCCAGGCAGAGGCCTGGTGGCGAGTGGTCAACAGTCCAGCTTTGCCCTGGGTCGTCCATCGCTCAAAAAAAAACGGGGCGGTGCGCCCATGCAGCTCGACCCATGGCCGTTCCCACTGTATGGGCGCGCCACGCCCAAGTCACCTGGGTCTGACTTGGCCGCAGCAAGCCCTGTGATCGACGAGAAGGTCGTGCGGAGCCCTGGTCCCTGATTGCGATTTTCACACTACATGGGGGTTTCCTTGATGCCATCACCGTGAGAGCACCATGTGCACAGGCGCGGACTTGGGCTCTGCTGTCGCGAAAATGTGCGTTCGCGTTTGTCTGACGGGGGTCTGGTGAGAGACTGTTGCCATCACAGGTGCGTCATGAGACTTTTCTATTTTGTTGGAGACGGCTCCAGGGTGCTGCTAGTTCGATTCATCCGCCAAAGCACTGCTTGGTTTGGGCTTGATAAAAAATAAGCAGTCACCATGGGTTCATGGGCACTGGAGCAGCGTCAAGCATGCCTTCCAGCGGAGCACCCTCCCCCTTGAGTTCTGGCAGGACAGCCATCATATGCTCTCGACAGGCTGCAAAGTACCCCTTTGAAATCCTGTGAATAAAAAGACAAACACGCCATGTGCAAAGCGAACCGCCCCTCTTGTTCCAGACCGAGAGGGGTTGTGATCTCGGCCAGCTCGGCCTTCATTTTGGAAAAGACCATCTCCACAGGAGCAAAGTCGGGGCTGTACGGAGGCAACCGCACGACTCGGCGACCGTGAGCACGGGTGAAAGCGTCCACACGCGAGGTGTGGATCAGGGCGTTGTCAATCAGCAAAATCAAGCTGATCAGCTGGTTGTAGTTGGCCGCTGCCGGCCCAAAAGCAGCATTGGTGTTCGGCAACACAATTAGGAGGAACATCAGCCAATCGTATTCGGTCTGGCCGCTGCCGCCGTCAGCGTGCTCCGTGATGTATTCGGCCAGCACCACACGGGTCGAGGAGCTGCCCTCGGTCACCGTGAAGCGTTGTCGGTTCTCCGAGCTGGCCAATAGACGGTGAGACCTCTGTCCACGGTGTGCTCTGCTGCTTCTTCGGTACGTCGACGAGCCTTCCAGGTGAGACTCGTCGCTCGACACGAACGTCGAAGAGGGGAAGAGCGACATAAGGCGGGCCCATCGCACACGTCGGTTGTCCTTCCGCTTCTTATAGTGGGTAATGACCCGCTTGTGCGTCCACCCAACAGCCCGTAGCACCCGGTCGATGGTGGATGTAGAGCTCGCGAGGTGGCCCGGCCAGGCGGTCAGCTGCTGCAGCGCCCCTATGATGCCGTTGATTTCGCGCAAGAAGAGTTCAGGACGCTCCTCAATAATCGCAATTCGGCCCGACTTGAAGGCATCGTCGTACAGGATGTTGTCGCGGTGCGTGTTGCGACGCTCGCCATTGGGCCACAGCTCGCCAGTAGCCAAGTGGGTTGCCTTCAAGCGGTACACGGAGCTCGGGTCGCAAACAAAGAGTCGCGCGGCCTCCGGGAAGGGCATATTGTGGTGCGCCATGTGCCAGACGATGAGGATGAGCACATTCTCCGGCACCATGGCTGGGATGGCCGCTCCGATTGCCGTCGGCGGCGCGGCGGGCGCGAAGAGGAGGGGGGGGGAGAGGGCCCACGCGATGTGGTGGAGTGAACGGGCACGTCTGAGATGGGTTGGGCGACAGAGGGTGCGGGTAGGGCTGTCGTGGAGGCTCGCCGGTGCACGTGTTCTATCTGAGCTTGTATAATAAAGCGGGTGGGCTCGTTGGAGCAGGGCAACCTCATGTACGGCTAGCAGGGGATGGGGTGACGAAGGGACCCATAGACATGCACACCCGAGAAGCAGGGCAGTTGAAAGGCGAGGTTCCCCCAAAGGCAGACAAAGGCCACTTACATTCATGCACCGATGCCTGCGTTTCGAGGCCGGCTTTGTTCGTATTTTTTTGCCTCAATTCCCTTCTCCAGATTTCGCACCACCGACGCTTCCAGCCTCGATCTCCGATGCTCTCTCCCACTTCAAGTAGACGAGTCCCTCGCCCGCCTTCACCACCCTCGGAGACGCATGGCGTGCAGCGTTCCGCGGTTGCTTCTCCATGCACTCGTGTCTCTCTTCTGCTCTCGAGGCCCTTCGAAACTCTGTATAGACTCCCCCCCCCCGCCCTCCGCGTCCCCCTCCCAACCCCCTTCCCTCTCCCTGTGAAGGAGAACATGCAACGTCCCGCGCGCCTCACACCGCTCTGCACTGGCGGAAATGCAGTGCCGCAGCCTCCCGCCTGTGCACTATCATGCACTCTGACACGTCATGCACGGTCCCCACTCGCATCCCGTCCACTGGAGAAAAGGTGCCGTCTCTCCCGTTCCCTGGGATGGTGGTGTGTTCTCAGCTGTGTCTTCAGGGTCCTCGCCCGTTATTCATCCTCCTTCCGTCCCCCACGTCACTGCACCAGAGAAAGTGCACAGTCAATCCCACGCTGTTCGATGCTTTGCCTCATCTCTGTTTTGAGGCCGAGGCTCAGAGACCTGACCCATGCGTTCCATTCCAGCACGTCCCTTTTTGGAGATGCCATCAGTATCCCGATGCAACACAGCAGGAAAAAAGTGAATAGCGCATTGCTCGTCACCCCCTGTGACAGACTGTACACGCCGACCAAGGTTGTCTGGAACACCCAACTGGATCGGGTTGGATCCGTCGATGAAACGCCCCGCAAGGCACCCGTCCTTGATCCGCCCAACACGTCTGTGGAAATAGATCCCATACGTGTCATTCAATGAGTGGATGTCTTACACGTGTCACGATACAAATGGTTGCTCATGCGTCATACACCGGGCACATCAACGACGTCTTTGAGACTCACCGCTGATGGGACTCACAGATCCATGCCGCGCCTGCACGCATGAGGAAAGAAGCCGGTTTTCGGCGGGGGGGGTTGGCCTGTACGCCAGCGAGCCCCACAACGGGGATGACATGTCTGTGATAGATGGGTGCATGGCAGCTCGCCAGCTATCAGACGACATGGGAGCAGCTTTCTCGCCTGGAGATTGCATGATGTAAGAATGTCGAGCACACGCACGACTTTGATTCTTCTACATATGCGACTTCATGCGTGCGAGAAAGAAGGATACAGCGGCATGCAAACCAATAGTCTTGAGGCCAGACGGCGTCAGCGCATCGTCAAAGAGCTTGACAACAGCCCCTAAGTCGAGGCACGCAATGGCCGACCCAGACAAGTCGTTCTGAATGACGACGTCCTGGAAAGCGTCGTTGACGGCAGCCCTGTCGCACCCGACGCTCAGCTGCAGCTGGCTGGCCACCTTGGCCACTGGCCACGACACGCAGTGGGCAAAGGCCTGGTCGACTGTCGAGGGTGAGCTGTCTTGGCCGGATCGCTTCGCCGCCCGACTCGGGCCACCCGTGTGCTCGGGGCAGGCGCGTTTCACAGAGGCTACGAGAAGCCCCAAGCGCGCGCTGTTCTGCTCTCCACGCTTCTAATGATGGAGCCAGGTTGGGATATAGAACCAAACAAACGCCAGGAAGAATATACATCGAGGCCGGAAAGGTTAGAATTCCGCATCGAAGAAGAGAGTTCGGTGGGGTACGAACACTCAATCGGTCGCAACGCTCCAGACCCACTTCGACGGAAAAGCGACTGTGGTCACATACCTTCACACCGGCCTCAAACTTCTTGAACTTTTTGCCACGCTGGGCGCCGCCGTTGGCCAGCGCGGCCTTGTCCTCGTCACTCGACTCCAGGTCAGCATCGGCTGCCACGTGAATTCGGGCGTCCCGCGTGCTAAGGCCGGCGCGCTCTGAGTAGGCCATCGCGCGGTCGTAGTGCGCCCGGTTTGCAGGCGCGAGAAGGCCCGCATTTGCCTCTTCGTCTGCCTCGATGGCGGCGAGGAGCCTCTGCTGGGAGATCCTCTGCTGCTCGTCCGTCTCCTGGGGGCCGACCAGCGCGAAAGGCCCTGCCGTTCCGCCAGGGAGGCGGCTTGCTCGATCGGCTTCTGCCTCCCGCAGCGCCTTAATGTGGTTTGCAATGCCGCTCGAGAGGTATTTCTTGATGGAGCGTGCGTCAGCCTTAGCGCAAACGAGCACTGCGGAATGAGGTGTCACGCCTTTCATGGGGTTAGTGGCCGTCGGACTGGTGGGTGTCCCGATGCGAGCCGTCCGCAGCACGGTGAGCTCAAAATGGCCCTTCTTGCCACAATGATCGCAGATGTTCCCACAGCTCCCACGGCACTCCCTTGAGCACCGAGGATTCCCCTGTTGACCGGTTAGCACCCGGTCACACTCCACACTCCATGCCCAGCAGGTTCCGCTACAACAATATATCGTGTGAAAAAAGCCACAGAAAAATTTCGGTTAGTGACTGGAAAATGAGAAGGCCTGTGGTGACTCATATCATTTCTCTCCGAGCACCCCTCCACTTAGCGCCTGAAGGCAAAAAACATAGCGTGCAAGCAAAAGGGAGACAACTTACCGGTTGTGCGACTTCAGGTTCTCAGGGGCAGAAAAGGAGCACCAAGAGCAGGTCTGCAGCCGCTTACTAGAGGCTCGGGCCTCGGGGGTGGCTGCCTCCAGCTCTGCCAGAGCGTTGGAGATCGGGGCGCCGACCGGCTGGCTGCCGGGGAGCGGGGCGCCGGCAGGCGGGGCACAGGTAGGCATGGCGCCCACAGGAGGGGTATCCGCGGTCGGGGCGCTCACGCGGCCGGCGCCGACGTGCGGCGCGCCCGCGGGCCGCACGCCGTGAGGCTGAGCGCCGATGGGCCACGCGCCGGCGGGGGAGGCGCCGGCGGCGGGGGCGCCGGCGGGGGTGGCGCCGACGAGGGAGACGCCCGTATGGGGTCCGCCGTCTGGCGGGCGCGGGCAGTGACTGTCCCCGTCCATGGCATCTGAGGGGAGAGCTCTATGGGAAGCGTCGGTATCCTGTGAGACTGTACGGGTACCTGGCAGCCCGCGCCATTTTATACGGCTACGATCGGTGCGGTGGGGCGCCGGTCACTGCATTCCTACGGCCTCGCATGCGCACGGACAGCGCAACCGCGGAGCCTGCTTCTGATGTGCTAGTCATGGGTCAAGTTCTAAACGCAGGCGGACAATTTTGTTGTGCTTCGGGCCGAGCCAAAAGCAACGGCCTCTCCAGTCAGATCCGAAATGCACCTTTGCTTTAAGATCGTCGGGGCACGTGCTTTTGAGCACAGTTTGCCTCACCGGTCGGCCGATCCACTGCTCCCGGCTCAGGACCTCGCCGGGACAGTGCCCCCCTGCACTCTCTGCTCTGGTAGAGAGAAGCTGCTCATGTAAAGCCCTTGTCACTACGGCGGTCCGTGATGGTCGGGTATACGGTGCAAAGAAAGAGAGGTGCACTCGCTGCCCCAGCAGGGAGTGGTCTTCATTGCGGGCAGACGCAAGCAGGACAGCTGTATTGCGTTCATGATGAGCTTGTGCCCACGCTCGACCGGCCTGAGGCAGATACATGGCTGCCTCATGCACGTCGCACGCGGTGGTGCACTTGGTTCCGGAGTGTTCTCTGTTTGTACGTGCCCTTGTTGTGAGTGTCGAGTGAGCACGGGTGGGACAGCCCCGGAGGTGTGCGCACTGAGAAGCCTGAGATGTGGTGACTGTCACGAGGGCAACGGTGCGCCAGGAGAAAAGCAGCATGGCTTGTCCTGGATCGCCGGTAGGCGCAGTTCTCTGTGCGCTGCTACAACAGGCACGCGTGTCGGAAAGGTACGGGGGCAGTGGAGTTGCCTTGTGCCTGTAATCCGCGACAACGGATATTTCCTGATCGTCAATGATCGCGAGACTGTGCGATCAAACTTCGGTCTTGTGCCTGAAAAGGATAAGACCATCGATATGAGGCTGAAAATCAGGCGACGATGAATAGTAATTCGATGGCTGTTCTTGTAATTTTTTCTATTTTTTCTGGCACTGTGCTTAGGAGGTCTTCAGCATGCCCCCCTGGGGTGTTCACCATGAACACTGTTTGCGAGTGCGGGCGACACCTCGCGCCGCTCTACGCGCACTCTCATACTGCGTGAGCCAAC
>ENA-ORXR01003268-ORXR01003268.1-marine-metagenome-genome-assembly--contig:-NODE-3268-length-14638-cov-7.927958_pt1 | contig 14638 bp, 15 predicted proteins | sample MGYA00237866_ERZ511479 | MGnify/ENA metagenome assembly ERZ511479 | reverse complement strand
CTCATTCTTCAAGTTCTCAGGCGGAGCAGTAATCTAATGGTTGAGGGATACGCCATACCCTTACGCCGCTCGCTGACTGAGCCCATTTTGCTCGGCGGCGCGCCGCGAACGGCGGCCATCCTGAACGGCACGCTTGCCGCAGCCTTTGGGCTTGGATTGCAGCTCTGGTTTCTCGGCATTCTTTACTGGGTCGTCTCTCACACGCTTTGCGTCTTTCTAGCCACACGCGATCCGAAGTTCATGGACGTGTTGGTGCGCCACATCAAACATAAGAGCTATCTGTCATGTTAAACCTCACGGAATACCGCAGACGTCCTAACTGCCTTGCCGACTATCTCCCGTGGTCCGCGCTCATCGCGCCCGGCGTTGTCCTTAATAAAGACGGCAGTTTTCAGCGCACGGCGGAGTTTCGTGGGCCTGATTTGGAAAGCTCGACGGAAGAAGAATTGGTTGCGACCTGCGCGCGGATCAATAACTCACTGCGCCGCTTTGGCTCGGGCTGGGCGCTCTATTTTGAAGCGGCGCGTATTCCGGCGCGGGGCTATCCGCAGTCAACTTTCACAGACCCTGCCGCATGGATTGTGGAGCAAGAACGGCGCGGCGAGTTTGAGCAAGAAACAGACGAGCGCGAGCTGTTTGAAAGCGTCTATTATATGACGTTTCAGTTTATGCCGCCCGCTGACCGATCCTCTAAAGCTGAAGGTCTGTTGATCGAAACGCCTAAAGATGAAGTAGGCCTATCCTCACAAGACCATTTGCACAGTTTCATCAATGAGACGGAGCGCTGCCTTGATTTGCTGGTAACACAGTTTCCCTTAGCTGCATGGCTCGATGATGACGCCACGCTGACATATCTGCATTCAACGGTTTCGCCCAAGCGTCACGCGGTAAAGACACCTGACATTCCGGCTTACATAGACGCGGTTATTGGCGGCGCTGATTTGGTCGGCGGGTTGGTGCCGCGCCTTGGCGAACATTCCATCCATATTTTATCTATTCGTGGATTCCCAAGTGAGACCACGCCCGGCTTACTGGACGAGCTCAACACGCTTGGTTTCTCTTACCGCTGGATGACGCGCTATCTACCACTTGGCAAAGCCGAAGCGACCAAGACGATTACCAAGCTGCGCCGCCAGTGGTTTGCGAAACGCAAATCCGTTGTCGCGCTTCTTAAAGAAGCTCTGATGAATGAAACATCGGTGTTGGTGGATAGTGACGCTGATAACAAGGCGGCCGACGCAGACGCTGCACTGCAAGACCTCGGCGGCGATTATGTTGGTTACGGTTATCTCACAACATCGATTTGTGTTCTGCACCCTGACGCCGCCATAGCCGAGGCCCGTCTTCACGCCATAGAGCGCATTATCAATGGACGCGGCTTTGTCACCATTCACGAGACCGTCAATGCGGTTGATGCGTGGCTTGGGTCTCATCCCGGTAATGCTTACGCCAATATCAGAACGCCCTTAGTCTCAACGCTGAACCTCGCGCATCTTATGCCGCTCTCTGCGGTCTGGGCAGGGCCGGAAGGTAATACACATTTCAGCGGGCCTCATGTGACCGCGCCGCCCTTACTTTACGCTACGACTGAAGGCCACACACCGTTTCGGCTTGTAACGCACCAAGGCGATGTCGGGCATACGCTTGTCGTTGGCCCAACGGGCGCGGGTAAATCTGTGCTGCTCAATCTACTGTCCTTACAGTTTAAGCGCTATCCGAACGCACAAGTCTTCACCTTCGATAAGGGAGCGTCATCGCGGGCGACAATTGATGCTCTCGGCGGTGACTTCTATGCGCTCGGCGCAAAAGACACAGGCCTTTCGTTTCAGCCGCTGCGCAATATTTATGATGAGAATGAAATTGCTTGGGCTTTAGAATGGGTCACAGGTCTGCTCGCAGGCGAAGGCATTGAGATTACGCCCGACACAAAAGAAGCCGTGTGGTCAGCCTTGGAAAGCCTTGCCAGTGCCCCGTCAAATCAACGCACGCTCACCGGATTATCAGCCTTGCTTCAAGACGGCGAGCTGCGCCAAGCCCTCAAGCCGTTCACATTAGACGGCGCTTACGGTCATATTCTCGACGGCGATAGCGACCAGATTTCAAACAACAAAACGCAGGCTTTTGAGATGGAAGAGCTCATGCACAGCAAGGGTCTCGTTGCGCCGGTTCTGACCTATCTCTTTCACCGCCTCGAAGCCCGCTTTGATGGTTCGCCGACATTCCTTATTCTGGATGAGGCCTGGGTATTTCTCGATGACCCAATGTTTGCAAGCCGCATCCGCGAATGGCTTAAAGTGCTGCGCAAGAAAAACGTCTCCGTTATTTTTGCAACGCAATCGCTGGCAGATATTGCCAATAGTCCGATTGCGCCGGCTATTATTGAAAGCTGCCTTTCGCGCATCTTCTTGCCCAATAACCGAGCCATGGAGCCTCAGCAGAAAGTCGCTTATGAGCGCTTCGGGCTAAACAATCGCCAGATCGGGATAATCGCCTCGGCTACGCCTAAGCGTGATTATTATTTTCAAAGTCACGGCGGCAACCGCCTGTTCGACTTACAGCTTGGCCCTGTGGCTCTCGCCTTTTGCGGAGCGGGATCAGAGCAAGACCATTGTGACTTGGATCATGTGCTGGATTCCAACGGCCCGGATAATTTTGCCGCTAATTGGCTGCGCTTCAAAGGCCTGGATTGGGCGGCTGATTTGATGAGCGCTGAATTTAACTTAACAGATAGGGAGTATGTCCCATGGCTCGACGTCGCGGAATAATAACATTGGCTCTAATTGCTACTATGAGCTTTTCTCATGCACCTGCTACTTATGCCCAATTCGGCGGGGTGGTCTATGACCCTGCCAATTTTAAGCAAAACTTCTTAACGGCAGTGCGCAGCTATACGGCGCTCCTGCGTCAAGCGCAGCAACTCCGAAATGAAGCGCAAATGCTCATCAATGACGCTAAGCAATTAAGCCGCTTGGACTTTAGCGCCCAATCGCGTTTGCTCGCCATATTAGATGAGATCACATGGCTCAATCAGCAAGCTGAGAATGTTGCCTATGAGGTCAACCGCACGCGCCAGATTGTGCGCGAGACTTACCCTGAAACTTATGAAGACTTCTCTGATGATGAGATGGTCGTGCGCGCCGAAGAGCAATGGCAGATGTCGCGCCGCGCCTATAACGACACAATGATCATGCAGTCCAAAATGGTAGAAAGCATTACAAGCGATAAGGTACTGCTTGGCCAATTAATGACGAAAAGCCAGTCATCCGTTGGCGAATTGCAAGCGACCCAATCCACCAATCAGCTCCTCGCTTTGCTCATCAAGCAAATTATGCAGATGCAGCAAATGCAGGTGTCTCTAGGCCGCGCCGATGCTGTGGAGCAAGCCCGCCGCCTCGCCATTGAAAAAGAGAGTAAGCAAAAACGTCAGCACTTTGTCGGCTCTAAATCTGCCTATGCAGGGAGTGGCAAGTAATGGACGACCTCGGAATCATAGACCAATTTGTCAAAACCTTCTCAGACTATATCGAGAGCGGCTTTGGACTAATCGATGCAGATGTGCATTTTCTGACCGCGTTTATTATCGGCATCGATATTACGCTGGCGGGTCTTTATTGGGCTATGGGGTCTGATAGCTCTGTCATCGGCAAGTTTCTCAAGAAGGTACTTTATGTTGGTGTCTTTGCGCTGATCATCAATAATTTCTCAAGCCTTGCGACAATCATCTTCGATAGCTTTGGGCAGCTTGGGCTTAATGCGACAAACTCCACCATGACGGCGAAAGACCTTCTGCGTCCGGGGTTCATTGCCAATACGGGATATGAAGCTGCGCATCCACTCCTGAACGAGGTTGGCGAGCTATTAGGGCCTGTGAAATTCTTCACAAATTTTGTGACTATATGCGTTTTAATGATCGCTTGGGTCATAACACTCTTTGCGTTCTTCTTCCTCGCTATTCAGCTCTTTGTCACCATCATCGAATTTAAACTGACTACGCTTGCGGGCTTTATCCTCATTCCATTTGCGCTTTGGAATAAGACCTCGTTTCTCGCTGAGAAGGTTCTTGGTAACGTCGTATCATCCGGCATCAAGCTTATGGTTCTCGCAATCATCGTCGGTATTGGTTCAACCATATTCAGCGAGATTACGTCTGCCTTCACTCCCGGCGAAGTCGAACTGAAAGACGCGGCCTCTGTCATTCTTGGTTCGCTCGCAATTCTTGCACTCGGGCTATTTGGGCCGGGCATCGCTACGGGGCTTGTCTCGGGCGCACCGCAGCTCGGCGCAGGTGCAGCTGTCGGCACAATGGCGGCTGTTGGCGCAGGCGCATTGGCAGGCGGGGCCATGGCGAGTGCTGGCGCTAAAGGTGCCGCAGGGGCAGCTTCTGGTGCGGTTAAGGCGGGGTCTTCGCTTGCGGGTGGGTCAAAGATGGCATTTTCACTCGGCAACATGGCTTATGGCGGCGGCGTGAAGGGCGCAGCGGCCGGAATTGGCGCGGTTGCAGAAGCAGGTGTTCGTAGCGTTGCAGGAAAAGGGAAAGACCTTTTGAAAGGTGCAGGCGCTAGTGTCTCCGCTGCATACGACAGGGGCGCGCGTGGAGGTTTCGCGGCGCTCTCTAAAGGTATGAAGCCCCTGAAAGACAAAGCCCCAGGCAAAGAAAAAACAAGTCCTGATTGGGCAAAGAAAGTTCAACGCCGTCAGCAAACGCGTTCCTTAGGGCGGTCCGCGCAACAAGCGCTTAGCGCGGGCGGTGGCGGTTCGGCAAATGGCCCTCGATTAAATCCAGATGGATAATTCAGGCGGATAGGAGAAAGAATATGTGGAAACGCAGCCAATCAAAATATGGAACGACCCCAATCCCTGAAACGCCATATCAGAAAGCAAAACAGGTCGTGGATAACCGTTTAGGTTCCGCGCTCGTGCGCGGTAAGAATTGGCGGTTAGCTTTCTTTGGTCAAACTGTAATTAGCGCAATATTGGCAGGTGGGTTTATCTGGCAAGGCGCACAAGCGACGGTCACGCCATATGTGATTGAAGTGGACAGCACAGGCGGCGTCAAAGCCATTGGCCCTGTGGCAGAGCGCTTTATCCCAAGCGACGCCCAAATTGCCAACCAGCTCGCCAAATTTATAAACAATGTTCGTTCAGTTTCGATTGATCCGGTAGTCTTGCGTGAGAATTGGCTGGAAGCTTATAGCTACGCCACTGATCAAGCCTCCATCGCGCTGAACGTTTACGCCCGAGATAATGACCCGTTTAGCGAGGTCGGACAGCGTAGCGTCACAGTCGATGTCAAAAGCGTTGTGCGCTCATCAGCGGATAGCTTTGAAATCCGCTGGCGAGAGACATCTTATCGCGGCGGCGCGCAAGTTAACGCGCAAACATTTACGGCGAGCTTATCAGTTGTGTTGCAGCCGCCGACGGACGCTGAGACGCTGCACCGCAATCCGCTCGGTCTCTACGTCCACGGCCTTAACTGGTCAAAAGACCTATCCTCTCAACACGCCTCAGAAGGAGATACCCCATGAAAGCTTCACACCTACTCACGAGCATTAGCCTTATCGCGTTCTCATCCGGCTTAACAGGATGCGCAAGTTTGCAAGGTGCAATGGCAAAGTTCAAATCAGGCAAAGTCACGACATCGGCCGATATGTCAAAGGCCGTCTATTTAGAACCAGCAATTGAAGAGATGGAACCTCCTGTTGCCGCCGAGCCATTTGTTCAAAATCTCATCATGCCCGGTCAGTTGAAAGCCAACCCCGTAAATGTTGAGTTTTACAATCCGCCAAGCCGAACAGGGTTTCAGGCGGTAAGCTATGCAAACCGCTCTGCCGTAGTTGAGCCTAATTCCGACAATTATCTGAACGCTATACAGCTTTATCCTTATACACCGGGTTCGCTCTATCAGGTTTATACGTCGCCGTCGCAAGTGACGGACATCGCTCTTGAAAAAGGCGAAGCCCTGACATCGGTCTCCGCAGGCGATACGGAACGCTGGACTGTTGGCGATACAGTATCGGGGTCAGGCGCAAATGAGCAGGTGCATATCCTCGTTAAACCTATGGCGCCGCAGCTTTCAACAAATGCCGTCATCACAACAACGAAGCGGACTTACTATCTCGACCTTAAATCGTTTGCAGATACCTATATGGCCGCCGTGTCCTGGCGATACCCGCATGATGCTATTCGGCAGATTAAAAGCCGTATTTTGGATGAGCCGCGCTTAACGCAAGCTAGCTTTACCAAAGCCAATCTTGAGTTCGACTCGGATGAGCTGCGGTTTGATTATTCTATTAAAGGCGATACCCCCAATTGGCGGCCTAAGCGCGTCTTTGATGATGGGCAGAAAATCTACATTGAGTTTCCTGAAGGTTTAGCCGTGTCGGAAGCGCCGCCGCTGTTTATCACAGACGGCGATGACAAAATTGGCAAGCTTGTCAATTACCGCGTCAAAGGCGAGTTTTATATCGTTGACCGACTGTTTGATTTTGCCGAGCTGCGCTTAGGCGAGAAGGATCAAACAATTGTCCGCATTGAGCGTGAGTCATGAACAGCGCGACGCCAGATCTGACTATACGCGCACGTCCGCGTGCGGTGCGCCGTTTTAGCCGTAAGGCCTTGATGGGCGGGGGACTTGTATTGGGCGTTCTCATGTTTGGCGCTTTGGCCGTTGCGCTACAATCTCCTAATTATGACGATGAACGGGCAGATGAGCTTTATAATGTCACACATAAGCCGATGGCAGATGGCCTAGAGCTGTTGCCCAAATCCTATGCCGAGCTAAAGCCTAAGCTCGGCCCGCCATTGCCCGGAGACTTAGGGGCGGCTTATCTTGAAACTGTGGGCGCGGTTGAAGAAATCGAGCCAATTGCCACACGGGCAAAGCCAACAAGTTTAGGTGGCTATCGACCCGCACCCGCCCAACCGCGATATGAGCGGGCTACAGACTACGCCGCGCCGCCAACAGTAGAAAAACCAAATCTGTTTTTTGAATTATCAAATCGCAGCTCTGATACGCTCCCTGTGCAGACCGCAGATCTTGGACTGGATTACTTACCGCAGATGCCGAGCTATCCCGATGTCAGCGCGCCGCCATCTGCTTTTGATTTGTCGCCTGTGGCTACAGACCAGAATCGGCAGGAAGCTAAACAGGCTTTCATGGAGCGTGACACTGACGGTATTTATAACTCGCACGGTTTAGTCTCACCGCGCTCACCTTATCAGGTTATGGCGGGCAACATTATTCCAGCCTCATTGGTGACAGGCCTTAACTCTGATCTGCCGGGGCAGGTTATCGGACAAGTGACTGAGAATGTATTTGATACAGTGACGGGGCAACATCTGCTTATTCCGCAGGGGTCTCGCTTAATGGGGCGCTATGATAGTGTCATCGCTTTTGGGCAGAGCCGTGCTCTGGTCGTTTGGACACGGCTGATACTGCCCAACGGTGATAGCATACAGCTTGATAATCTGCCGGGGTCCGACAGCCAGGGCTTTGCAGGTCTCAAAGACAAAGTGGATCGTCACACTTGGCAGTTCATCAAGGGCGCAGCTTTGTCATCGCTTCTGTCCGTTGGTTCAGAGCTTGCCAGCGACGACACAGACCGACTGACGCGCGCGTTACAAAACGCCGGACAGGACACAGCCAATATAGCCGGGCAGCGGATCATTGACCGCAACCTCAATGTTCAACCGACCCTGCGCGTGCGCCAAGGATGGCGGTTCAACGTCATCGTCTCGCGCGACCTTATCCTCAAACCTTATGGAGCCAACCGATGAGCCAACCCAAAATTAAACTTGATAAACTTCCTGATACGAAGCCTGTCAAACACACGATAACGGTGATGCCTGAACTAGAAGCCGATCTGAAGGCTTATGCTAAAGTCTATGAGAAGGCTTACGGCGAGAAGCAGGACATTACCGCCCTTATTCCGTCAATGCTTGCAGGATTTCTTGCCAGTGATGCCGGTTTCAAGAAGGCCAAGCGCGAGCTGGTCTAAACCCCAAGAAGCCAGAGAAAGGAATTATTATGGCAACCATTGGAACATTCAGCCCTACAAAAGCCGGAGGCTATGAGGGCACAATCGCGACGTTAATGACAAGCCGCAAAGTTAGGTTTGTCCCGAATGATAAAAAGAAGACTGAGGCCTCTCCGGATTTCTTTGTGAAGTCAGGCCGCTGTGACATCGGCGTGGCTTGGAACGAAACATCCGAACCGCAAGATGATAGCGAACCCATGGACTATATTAGTGTAAAACTTGACGGCCCGGAAATGAACAAGCCCATCAATGCGGCATTGTTTGACCGCGAAGATGGCGCTGACTTAGTTTGGTCCAGACCAAAGGCTCAATAACCCTTATACGAAACGCAGCTCTGCACGTTTTCCTAAGGCACGCGCCAGCTTCTCAATAGTGGCTGGCGTAGGCCATTGTCCACTTTCCAGTCGTGAAACTTGGGCTTGGGTCATGCCGGCTTTTTCTGCGAGTTCAGCTTGGGTCAGGCCAGCATCAGCGCGCGCTTTAATCATAGCGCTAGCAACAGCATATTCAGGTGCCAACGCATCATATGCCGCTTTGCCTTTAGGATCAGCAAGGAACTCTGATTTCATATCTTTGAAAGCGTGGGTTTGTGTGCTCATGGTTCAAATCCTTTCATGCGGTTTTTAGCTTTGTCCAGCTCCTTCTTTGGAGTCTTTTGCGACTTCTTCACGAAGGCTGAACAAACGATGATCCGTTTGCCAACAACCGTAAAGTAAATAGCCCGTGCTATTCCGCTTTTTCCTTTCATTCTCATTTCCCACAACTCGCCATCTAAATGGCGAACATGGGGCATACCAACTTGTTGTGGACCGTGCTCAGTGAGCATGTCGCCAATATGGAAGAACCTCGCCTGTAAATCACGAGGCAATGATTTCACTTCACGCCTTGCAGCGGGTAGGGCTTCGATAGTCCACTTATTCATATATCATAGTTGATATAATGCGAAATGCCGTAATGTCAATATTTATCGTATTATTGGTGTGCATTGCGCATGTAGCGCCCGGCTTAAATCGTACACAAAAACGGCCGCAGGTATTTTCTGCGATTTGCGGTGTGTTTCGCTCCATTTCGGGGGCTCTTAAAAAGGAAGTTTATCCTCATTGCGGACATTAGCCGAATACTTAAAAAGCCTAAAGCAAGCCGCTGGTAATGTTTTAGCAATGAGGCAGTATTCGCCCAAAGAAGGCTGCTCGCGATTGGAGCTTCGCGGTTCGAGACGGACCTCAATATGTCATAATCTGCCGATATAAATTGAGGTATTTTTAGACCTAAATTTGAGTGATTACAGGCCAACGGACGTTCGTTCAGCCTCAATTAAGTTCTCGTTTTCTATAGTGCCCAAAAGTCGGGCGCGTTAGCCCCAATCTTGCCATATTTTTTATCCAAGGACGGCAAAACCTGAATATCCAAAGCTAGACTGATAGTTTTTAACGAAGGACAATCACATGAAAACGTCTCATTTCACTGCTTCCCTTTCTGTTCTTTTGCTTGCCGCATGCGGCGGCGGCGGCGGTAGCACTTCAACAGACTCCGCCGTAGGTGCAACGCCCACACCGACCCCGTCCAAAACGATTGTAGCCGTCGGACCAATCTCCGGATTTGGGAGTATCATCGTCAATGGTACAAAATTCGACACATCATCAGCGCAATTTACCGTTGATGAAGTCAATGGTTCGCAATCAGATTTAAAAGTCGGTCAAGTCGTCACTGTCAAAGGCACATTGGATGCGCAGGGAAATGCCAAAGCGGACAGCGTTTTGTTCGATGAACTTGTGGAAGGTCCGATTACATCAATCGATTTGGAACTGGGAGAGATCGTTGTCTTGGGCCAGACTATCCTGATTTCCGAGGACACAAGCTTTGACGACTCCCCGCAAAAACCAACACTTGAAGATTTGATGGTCGGCGATGGTATTGAAGTTAGCGGCACCTTTGATGAGAACGGTAATATTATCGCGTCGCTCATCGACCCAAAACCGGGCAATGGAATTTATGAAATTTCCGGCTTTATCACCAATCTCAATACGGCGGCCATGACCTTCGAATTTAATGGATTGACGGTGGGATATGCGAATGCCGGATTGCCGGAATTTGGACAGGAGGGCCCGACGGAGGGCGACTTTGCAAGTGTAAAGGGCCGTAACTTTGACAATGGTGGAACATTTCTCGCAACGCGCGTTAAGAATGAAAATGAAAACGCCAACCCGGGCGAGGATGGCGATGAGGCCGAAATTGAAGGCGTGATCACAGAGTTCACTTCGGCTGAGAGCTTTTCGATTGGCGGCATTGCTGTGATCACCAACGCAGACACAGAATTCGAAGATGGCAGCGCGGCGGACTTAGGACTAGGCGTGCGCGTCGAAGTTGAAGGAGAGTTTAACGAAGACGGCGTGCTCGTCGCTGATGAAGTCGAATTTGAAATTGAAAGCACTATTCGCGTGCGGGCAACCGTCGACGCTGTAGACGTAGAAGCCGGCACGATCACGATTTGCGGCGTGACCTTTAACGCAAGCTTGAACACACGGTTTGATGATAAAAGCGACGCCAGGCTCAGCACCTTTGGTCTCGCGAATATCGAAGTCGGAGATACGGTTCGCCTAGACAGCTTCAGAACCGCTGACGGCAGCCTAACGGCAACCCGTATCCGCCGTGAAGATTCACGCGATTCTATCGAGCTTCAGGACGTGGCTACAGCTATCGACGCAGATACTCTGTCGATCCTCGGCGTCACCATCGTTGTTGATGAAAACACGGAATTTGAAGGTTTGGACGATAATGATGACATCACGCAAGCCGAGTTTTTTGCAGCCATTGACGGGACAAGAATTGTCGAAGTCGAAGGCGTTAAGCTCGAAGACGGGACGTTACTTGCGGAAGAACTCTCATTTGAAGATGATGATGATGACGATGATTAGGCAAGGCTTAGCCTTACCTAAACTGGCCTAAGCCGAGCGGCTTAAACTCGCTCCATAACAGCCGCTGGTAATGTTTGCCGAAATAAGGCGGGGTACACAAAACGGGGATTAAGACAAGCGAAGTTGCTTGGTTCGTATTGAGATATCACGAACGTAAATAGTGGTATAATTTCCAAGCTTTTTCACAGCAAGCATAGCTCATTTTAAGCTTGGCCAGCATGCTGTTCATTGCTCGCTGTTCTGCTGTCATAGGTTCACTATATCCCATGGCTGACGAGGCCTTGATGGCAAAGAACGCAGCTTCATCTTCACTTCTCGCTTTTAAACGTGCCGTATCGCTTAGCAGGATTTCAATAACATGCTCGACAGCCTCGCTATCCGACAAAGGCTTCTTGTCGGCTTTTTCTGAATTCGTAGCGTCTTCCACATTGGCCGCCTTCATTCCACAAAATGGCAGGACTATTTAGTAAACGATATACCCATTAATCCTGCGCGCCCGCCTCGGTACGCATAATGAAAACCTTCGATTTTGTCAAAACGAGAATTGCTGAACACACGCACCGCCGAGCCGTTTTCATTCATTGTTATTTCTAAGACGAGCAGCTTAAACTCGCTCCAAAACGGCCGCTGGTAATGTTTGAAATCAGCGCCCTGAGCTGACGTTACGAAGATCCTCAAACCGGACGTTAGCCGAGAGGCTTAAAACACCCAAAATAGGAAACTCGCAAAATGTAGAAAGATTCCCATTTCGGATATTAGGTCAGCATGTGCCTCATAAGGAATATTCGACTAATTGTTGGACTTGGACGCGTTACTTGGATGTAGGTATCAAAATAGGAAACCGTACCTGCCGAATGGCAGAAACGGTGTCACAAGCTAATAAATGGTTTTGATTAAATGAAAACGTTGATGAAACTGAAAAACTAGCCCTTGTTTTTCTTTTCGGCACGACTTTCACGCCAACGCGCGAACCAGCCTTTTTTCTTACCCTTACCTTTAGACTCTACGCCCTCTCGGTTTTCGCGTAATTCGTCGGTGAAGCCGTCATCACGACGGTTTTCAGCGTCGCGACGCTTATCCCCATCTTGCCGTCGGTCAGTATTTTCGCCTTGATCATTGCTACGACGCGAACCCTCATCACGTGCACGCTCCCTATCGGGACGTCGGTCGGAGTCTTGGCGTCGAGCCTCACCCTGTTGTGAGTTCTCGTTACGGCGATCTTCGACATTTGAATTTCTGTCACCGTTCTGACGACGGTCTGCGTCTTGTCGACGATCACCATCACGGCGGCTTTCTAATGACCGTTCCTTCGCATCCTCGGACCGTGGTTCGCCGTCTTGGCGATGCTCACCATCCATTCGATGTTCGGAATCTTGGCGACGGGTAGATTCATCGCGACGACTTTCGCGATCAACCTGTTCAACGCGTTCTTTTACCTTTTTGGCTTTATTCTTACCTTTTCCAGGCGGCGGTTCAGCGAGAGCCGCACTTGCCATCAAGCTCATTGTCGCTGTCAAAGCGGCAAACATCGTAACTTTAGTCTTCATGGTAAACTCCTATTAACTATGTTCTAGATATCCGAGCTGAACCTCAGATGAAGTCTGCGACAATCTGACATTTCCTCTTGCGATATAGATTTCTGTGCGGAACGGAGGTCTTCTAACTACAAACGAAAAGGGGAAGACTACATGTCTTTAAAGAAACTTGGCCTTTTGGGCGCAACACTCGCAACAACGATGTTGATGTCTGGCACGACCTTCGCAAAAACACCGTCAGAGATTGAAGCTGTTCGCGATAGCTATATTTTTGTGTTCGATAATTCCGTTGCGCCAGGACAAGCGAACGGCTTAGCCAGTCGCGCTGTCGGCCGCGCTGGCGGAACAATGCGTCATTCATATGATGGAGCATTCCGCGGATTTTCAGCACGTATGTCCCCAACGGCTGCGGCAAAACTAGCAGCTAACAACCCCAATATCGCTTATTATGAAGCTGACCAAATCATGCGCGTCGTTGCGCCGCCTCCAGGCAAAGGTCCAGGCGGCGGTGGCGGTGACACAGGTGGAAATGATCCCGCACAGGAAACGCCTTGGGGCATTACCCGTGTTAACGGAACAAGCGGTGTTGGCCTAACGGCTTGGGTCATCGATTCGGGTGTTGACCAAGATCACGCCGACTTGAATGTTGATACGGCGCGTTCGGCGAACTTCATCACTAAAGGTAAAGACACCAAAGATGACGGCAATGGTCACGGCACACATGTGGCGGGTACGATTGCTGCGCTTGATAATAACATTGGTGTTATCGGCGTTGCCGCTGGTGCCTCCGTTGTTGGTATCCGTGTTCTGGATAATCGCGGTAGCGGGTCTAATTCTGGCGTGATTGCTGGGGTGAACTATGTCGCCGCAAATTGCGCGCCAAACGACGTTGTCAATATGAGCCTAGGCGGCGGTTTCTCCCAAGCCCTTAATGATGCTGTAGTCGCGGCCTCCGCGTCATGTACCTTTGTCCTCGCGGCAGGTAATGAAAGCACTGACGCAGCCACAAAATCACCTGCCAGTGCGAATGGTCCAAATATCGTGACCGTCTCGGCGTTCGCACAAGGTGACAATTGGGCTTCGTTCTCCAACTACGGTAACCCACCTGTTGATTGTGCAGGGCCTGGCGTTGCAGTGAAATCGACCTACAAAGATGGTGGCTATGCAACTCTTTCCGGTACGTCGATGGCTAGCCCACACATTGCAGGTGTTTATCTACTTGGAAATGCGCAAGCCGACGGGACTGTGTCTGGCGATCCAGATGGAAATGCTGATACTATCTGCGTCCATTAGCTAATACCGTAATACTTTCTAATGAACCGTCGTCCTTTGGGCGGCGGTTTTTTTGTGACACCCAGTCAAACGCTCCACTTATCGGTGATGAAAAATCAGGTGAGCTTATTACTCCAGCTTTGCCGTTTTAAAGGACCTGTCCTAACGTTCGCTTAGCCGCGAGCAGTCGAAAACTGGACGTCTTAAAATCGCCTCAAAACAGCCGCTGGTAATGATTGCGATTATCACCGTAACTTGCCCCTCAAGGATACTTGGGCGGATAGCGCCATTCAACTCTGAAGGGGGCCTTAGCACCCATCAGACTAGACTTGTATCAGGTCACTGGTTAGCCACACCTCATGTTCTTCTTATTCCCCACCGCCGCAGCCCTTGTCGGCATTCCTTATATCTACCTCAAACTCCGCTCCAAAAAACTAGCGGGGGAGGATTTGTCTCAATATGACGCAGAGGTCGCGCCATTTGCGACGGCAGCTCCGTCGGAGGGTCTCGACAATCTCAATGCCTATATCCACGAAATGTTCGTTGTCCCCGCACAGGCAGGCAACGCCAAAAGCGGCTGGGAAAGCAAACGCGAACGATTTGATGAAGCGGGATTGGCGCGGACATTCCCGGATGATGTCGAGTTTCGCCCGGATACGATCTCTGTTGACGGGCAGGACATTCCCGGGTCATGGACACTGCTTCCAAACTCCGACCCCAATAAACGCCTGCTTTACATTCACGGCGGCGCATTCACCGTGGGCAGTGATATCAGCCACCGCCCCCTCACCGTGCAACTCGCCCGCCGCACAGGCATGGCGGTCTTTGCGCCGAATTACCGCTTGATGCCCGAAAATTCCCGCCGCGACACGATTGAAGA
>ENA-ORXR01003267-ORXR01003267.1-marine-metagenome-genome-assembly--contig:-NODE-3267-length-14639-cov-2.841437_pt1 | contig 14639 bp, 12 predicted proteins | sample MGYA00237866_ERZ511479 | MGnify/ENA metagenome assembly ERZ511479 | reverse complement strand
TATCATCGATATTAATCGTGATATTTAGTTCAGCGAATAGCGCATTGACATCATCAAAGCAGCCTCTTGGAAGTGCTAAATACCCATGCTCTATTTTGGCGCAAGATATGAATCGAGGGATGCCGTGAGTTGAAAACCGCAATGCCTGTGTTTTGAAGAATACGGGATTAGAAAAGCTGGCTAACTGTCTTAATTGAGCAATTAATATTGATGGGACTTCATTGAGTTTAATGTAGACATGATTCGCCAGAGTTATGGTTATTTGCTCTGGAGGGTCTTCAATAACGAGTTGTACAGGTTTTGCTGTTTGCTCCCAAGGTGGTCGTTCATCAAAAACCTCTTGAAGTCGCGTCGCGTCGGGAGAAAGGTTTAACAACAATTCCCTTAATTCTTCTGGAGAGACGACTTTCAATTCTAAAAGGTGACTCCACTGATCAGCGTATGGACGTAAATGTTGATCTACAAAGCAGCTATTACCGGCTGCGCGTGCCTCTTTTTGTAGAGGGAGGGCAATGAGGTTGCCAAATCCTCCTTCTGGGAGAATATCCTGATTGGGAAATAAGCGGTCATAGGAATCAAAAGATAAATTAGGGTAAATCTCCATTGCCTTATCAAGCAGAGAAAACCCAAGTAAGCGAGCTTCCTTAGCTTGGACTTGTTCAGAAAAGAATATCCAAAGATGAGCACCGTTGCCCGAGCGTGAAACTTCGATAGTATGAGGAACATTATATCTATCACAGGCTTTTGACAGCGCTTTTACGGCGTCTTGCCAGCCGTCTTTATCAAAATCTACGGCAAGTAAGTGACAGGAGTTGTCGGCAAGTAATGGATAGAGTCCGACGACTTCCTTCCCTGAAAGATGGTTATAAAGTGTTTGTCTATTGAGAGTTTTGTAGTCACGAGAAGGGCAATCACCGCATTTGATTCTGGGCTTGTTGCAGACTCCTTTTACCCATTCGTTATTACAGGCCATGGAGTAACCACTGCGGCCTTGTTTGTTTTGCCAGCGAGTAGCAAAAGTGTCAGTTCTTCCTCGGAATAAGTTTTTGAAAATGGATATTTTTTGATCGGTTGTTAGCTGGGCTTGGATTGGAGTTTGATGGGTATTTGAGTGGTCGATCAGTTGCTGTCTGCTTTTGAGTAGTCGTTCTTTTTCTTCATCGAGCTCAGTTACGCGACGATTTATTTCATCAATCTGTTTCTGGATGGTTTCCTGATCACTCATTTAACCGCTCTGGTTTTTAGACAGGTTGAAGCTCAATATTTTGCTTAGTCTGAGAGGCGTTTTATTAAGCTATCCACTGCCTCAAGACATTGACTACAACTGGAGAGAAAGCCTGAAGCTTCCCGTTTTCAGGTGTGGAAAGATCATAAATGAGCATTTCAACTAATTCATTGTCATCAAGCCCTTCGCTTGGATCCACACCATTAGTAAGCAATAACGTATGCACAAGTTGCTTTCTTTTTTCGATCAATCCTCGGTTGTTTTGCTCAGTATCGCCAAGGTTCAGAACCTTAATTGTTTCGACTGCTCGCTCCGTTGTACCACTCACTCGACCACTCAATTTGAATATCAGCTCAGTTTCACACGCTTCCATAAATGGTGTTAGTGGCAATGGGTGTGAATCGTGAGCGTTATCACATTGTCTCAGAGCCCTGCAGCTAGCCACAATATTGGTAAAGTCCAGTGTTCGTCGAGGTGAAATTCCCCGTGCTTCAACATGCTCATTCATAGTGTCGTTATTATGACCTGAAATAGATTGGCAGCAGTACGCACAAATATAAAACTGCTCTTCTGTGCAGTTTGATCGGATATCAATTCGAACCTCAGGATCTAGGTCAGTATAAGTTCTTTGGTCATTTCGTCTTTTCCACCTCACTAAGCTTGGTGGTTCGAAGCCAATTCGTTTAGTTATTTTTCGCAACGCGAAGCTCCTGCTTACGAAGCAATAATTTGGCTTTCGCTAACTCTAGGTTTTGGTTGGGCAATACTGCTTCCAAGTTCTTCAATAATATTTTGGCTTTAGGAACTTTTGAGTCGTGAATAGCATCGAGTAAATCATTCAACTGAGTATTGACGTCAGCGTTTCTAACGTTGGTATCCATAATGTCGAGCAATACAGAGTTAGCATCTTCGCCATAGAGTGATGGAAGTTGTGTTATTTCATCATCGTCACCAATCATGTAGGTCAAAACTGCATTACTGTCGCTAATAACGAGCGGTGAGTGCGTTGTTAGAACAAATTGGCAATTTGGGAATGTCCTGCTTAACTGGTCGACCAAGCTTCGCTGCCATTTTGGATGAAGGTGCATATCGATTTCATCAATAAGAACAATTCCATCGCCTTCTAGTGGGTTTTCTAGGCCAGGATTCATAACGGCTAGACGCCTGGCAATATCACCTATCAACGCCATTAGCGACTTCTCACCCTGAGATAATTGCGCAACATCCAGTGATTGCTTGTTTTTATCGATGGACATGTGGAGGCGTGGTTTACGATTGACCCTCAGGTTTGAAAACTCTGGCATAAATTGGTAAATCGCTGAGCGAACGGCCGTTAATTGTCTGTCTCTACTTGATGCCTTCAGCTGACTTAATTTTGCCCATGTTTCTTTGTCATCTCCAAGCACTGTACGGATCTGTTTGAGTATTTCTTCAGATAAGCTGGATTCATTCTCCGTGTCTTCTCGTTCTCTGAACCATTCAAAGAAACGCCTGAAATCAACGCCTTGACTTAGTGACTTGTCGTAGCCATCAAGTTGCAGGAAAGTGTGTTTGTCCTTTATTTTCAACGGGATGTCGATAACTACTCTTTCAACGGAGTAAAAGGCAATCAGAGGTAGAGATGTCTTTTCATTGGTGCTTAATATGTCTCGATACTCATCAGCTAATCTTGTTACATGAGAATAGTCGCTATTAAACTGATTCTTGCGCCCCTTTCGAGCCTTTGCTACGGTCCAGTGAAAAGAGCTAGGGCCAAAAACTTCCATTAAAACTTTATCATCCGGGTAATCAATAACTGAAATATCAAGCGCCGCTGAATTTTCACCATTTTTTATCACGAGTTCAGGTATCGGGCTACCATTGCCTTTTTCACTTTGAATACGTGCAACAAGCCAGCTAAGTGAGGTTGCCAAAGATCTCAATACGGAAGTTTTTCCTGAGCCGTTATTGCCTACGAATACTGTGATATTACTTTCGAGGTCATCAAGCGGTGCCAGTGCAATTTCCAAGTCTGAAAACCGACCAATATTGCGTAATCTAATTTTTTTAACTTCCATGTGACAGTTCTCTTTCGTTCTTAACAGTCAGTTGCTTGCGTGTTTTCATTGATCCTATTGTACCGTAATTAATTCAGTATAAAACCGCAGGCAGTAAGCAAAAATACGACACGTAAAGGCGCATTGGGAGAAACCGCTCTGTAAGAGAAGTATGGCGGGGTAATCTTGGAAAAAAGGTGAGGATGCGGTGAAGGCAGCGGCTGATTTGGTGAAGTGATAAAGAGTGGTTTGAGTTAGCTTGTCAGAAATAGCACGCATGATCAAAGAAAAGGCAATTCAATCATGCATTAATACAAATCAAACCTTCTGAGAGTACGAGGCCCCAGCGCCCAGAGTGGACCGATAAGGAGAAAAGTTAAACTTTCAACGACATTGAGTTTTTCATTTTCAAGATCTTGTCCATAAAACAGTCCAATCACAGCTAACACTAAAATAATGAATGAGGTGATACCACCAAATCCTAAAATCAGATGTAGAGACCAAGCGATACCAATCGCAAGAGCACCAGCCAATGCTGTCTTTTGATCGAGTGAGTAGTAAAAGGCAATCGCAGCAACACCAAGAGCGAGAAACAGGTAAAACGATATCGACCAAAGCAAGCCAACTAAAGCAAAAAATGTCAGGGGTGCGCTAATTTTCAGGATCAATCTGCTTGCTGGCTCCTCAAATAATTCTGAATAGTAAGCCATATATTCATCTAATGATTTCATAGTGCTATCTGCTGGATTTGGGAAGGATGGTCAGAAGATATACTAGTTCACAGCTAAGCGTAAGCTCATAACTCGGAGCGAGGTTTCAATGGTGCGATTCCTACGATTAACGAATTCCAAACTTTTCCAGTAGCGGTTTTGCAACCCACAGTGGTCCGACAAATAAGAATTTTAAATCGTCAATAAAGCTAGGTTTAGCACCTTCCAGTTTATGGCCGTAAAACTGCCCAGCCCATCCCAGTGCAAACAGGACAACTAGGGTGATAAAGCCGAATCCCAAGATCATTTGTAGTACCCAGGCGGCACCGATAGCCGCAGCACCAGCAATAGCCACTTTCTGCCCCATCGTGTAATAAAACGCGACTGCTCCTAGCGCGCCAAGTACGAATAGGATGAATGAGATTTTCCATAGCAAAGCAACAACGCAGAAGAAAATGACGGGTACGGCGATCTTATGGATTAACTTATTTTGTGGGTTTTGGTGTGAGGCTGCATAGTCTGCAAACCATTCGCTGAGTGATTTCATAAAGGCTAAGTGGTTGTTAATAGAGGCTTCATTATCGGTGTAGTTGATAATCTATGCAAATTTCCCGGTTGCTACAAATAGACAATGATAAACGATCATGTGTCAATCAGTGACTACTCAGCCATTCATAGAGTAATTTGGCATTAGGGTTGTGATTTTGCATGGGGGAACGCATCAGGGTATAGCCGTAGTCTGTGAGTTGCTGCGTGAACAGAGGGATTAGTAAGCCATTGTCGAGCTCGTTTTGCATGAGTTGATCGGCCATTATCAGTCCCTGGCCATCAATCGCCGCCTGAACACGGACATTTGCGTCGCTGATAATGTGGCGGGGATTGCTTAGTTGTTTACCGGTTGAGTTATACCAAATTTGCCAATGATCAATGCTGCGATCTTCGCAAAGTAAGGGCAGGTTGCTAAAGACTGAATGGCTCATGACGTCCGCATCTAGCGGGAGTTGTTGGGCTTCAAGGCTAACTCTCGCTAATAGCGTGGGACTACACACCGGAAATAATGACATGGCCAGATGCAGGTTTTGCTTTGACTGATTGGTTGATTTCTTGGCTTCATCGCGAGACTCCCAGCGAATCGCCAAATCAACATCCTGCAATTTGAAGTTTACGGAATTGACAGAGTGATGAAACACCACAGCAACATCCGGATAAAGCTGATTAAACTGAGCGATTCTCGGAGATAACCAACGCGCGGCAACATAGGTGGTTGCACCAATGCTGATGTGGTGATTTTTCCGGTCAGTATTGATTTGCGAGAGCGTTTTTTCCAGTTCAGTGAATTGGTTCTGTACTGTCATCAATAAATTCTGACCGGCATCCGTTAAGTAGACCTGTCTGGTATAACGGTTGAATAAGCTCGCTTTAATATGCGTTTCTAATTTTCTTATTTGGTAACTCACAGCGCCTTTACTGATACACAATTCTTCAGCCGCTAAACTAAAGCTGAGGTGTCGAGCCGCAGCTTCAAACACTTTAAGACTGTCCAATGGTGGGAGCTGATGCTTCATAAAAATCAGAAATTATGGTTTAAAATAATTGAACCATAGCTCAGAAAATTGATGTTGTCAGCTGGTGAATTTTTAATGATGATGAACTCAGATAAATGGATGTTTAAATTGAGGAGGAAAAATGGCGGATTCAGTAAATTCAACTGCGCGCGTGGTTGTGATTGGTGGTGGTATTGCAGGCTGCTCGACACTTTACCACCTAACCCAATTGGGTTGGACTGATGTGGCTTTGGTAGAGCGCGATGAGTTAACATCAGGCTCAACCTGGCACGCGGCGGCGCAGGTCACCCAGTTCGGCGGCAATCAAACGATGATTGCGCTCAAGCAACACAGCATCAAACTCTACCAAGAGTTAGCCAAAGACACCGATCACCCCTTCTATTATCACATCACTGGCGGTATGCGCACTGCTTACACCCAAGATCATATAGACACTTATAAGCACTATGTTGGCATGGCCAAAGGCATGGGTGTTGATATGGAGTTTATTGGGCCAAAAGATGTGGGTGAACGTCATCCGCTAATGAATACCGATAATATTTTGGGTGCCTGGTGGGACCCGTTGGATGGTTATATCGACCCATCAGGGATTACTTTTGCTCTAGCCCGTGCGGCGAAAAAAGCAGGCGCTTCGGTACATCGTTTTAATCCAGTCGAAAACATTACGCGCAAAGCCAATGGCGAGTTTATCGTTCATACCAAAAATGGTGATATTACCTGTGAGAAAGTGGTTAATGCCACGGGTTACCGAGTCAATGAAGTCGGCAATATGCTGGGGGTAGAGCATCCGGTTACCTCGATGGAGCACATGTATTTCCTCACGGACAATCTGCCAGAGCTGGAAGCGTTGGACTTTCAGGTGCCGGTTATTCGTGACCCTCTTGATGACTTTTACAGTCGACAGGAAAAAAATGGTTTATTGGTTGGTGTTTATGAGCAGGGTTGTAAAACCTTCGGCATGGATGGCATTGATCCAAACTTTACCAAGGAGCTTTGTCCGTCTGATCTGGATCGCTGTTTAGATAATATGGAGCGCATCTTTGACCGCCTGCCAGCGCTACAAGAAGCGGGTATTCACACTACGGTTAATGGCCCAATTACCTATACCATCGACGGTATGCCGCTGGTTGGACAGATCCCTGACCTTGAAAATGCTTACTGCATTATCGGCTTGCGGGCGGGTATTGGTGAAGGTGGTGGGCACGGTAAAATTCTGGCTGACCTGATTGTTCATGATGAATGCGAGTGGGACGCCTGGTGTCTGGACCCACGCCGATTTACGCAATACGCCAATACGGAACATACCTGCGTTAAAGCGATTGAAGATTATCAAAACGAATTCCATTATCACTTACCCCACGAGCATCGTCCGGCGGCACGTTTGGCTCGCACCACGCCACTTTATCCCGTGTTGGATCAGCTAGATGTAGCTTGGGGTGTAGTAAATGGCTGGGAGCGAGCCTTATTCTTTAAGCCAACCCCAGACTTTGAAGATGAGCATTCCTATCGATTCACGCCGACTAAAGACGTCGTTGCTAAAGAAATCGCAGCGTTGCGTGAGAACGTGGGTGTCATGGAGGTGTCGGGCTTTAATCGGTACTCCATTGAAGGCGAGGGCGCCACTGAGTTCCTAAACAAAATGGTCTGCGGTAATTTCCCCAAGACAATTGGCAAAGTTAACCTGTGCTACCTGCTGAACGAAGCGGGTAATGTATTGGGTGAAGCGACGATCGCCAAGCTAGGTGAAGAGCATTACTGGTACGGCTCGGCTGCTGCTGCCGAATGGCATGACCGTGATTGGTTGAATAGCTACATGCCTGATACCGTGGCGCTTACAGAGATGGCGTCTACACATACGATACTGGTGGTCGCTGGCCCTAAATCCCGTGATTTATTGCAGTCTTTGTCGCCACGTTGTAACTGGTCAAAAGCGGCCTTCCCATGGATGCGCGCGCAAGAAATGACCTTGGCTCACGCTAAAGTCATGGCCATGAGTGTTAGTTTCTCAGGTGAGCTTTCTTATGAGCTACACATTCCAAACGAGCAGCTTTATTTGGTGTGGAAGTTAATAAATGAGGCTGGCGAGAAGTTTGGTTTATCACGATTCGGCCTATATGCAACCGAGTCAATGCGTATGGAAAAAGGTTATATGCATTGGAAAGCGGATCTATTGTACGAACGTAATCCTATTGAAACCGGACTAGACCGATTTGTGAAAATGGATAAGCCTGAGTTTGTGGGTAAAGCGGGTCTGCAAGCGATGCTTGAAAGGGGGCATAAAAAGCAGCTCGTTACGATGGTGATTGATTGTGACGTTGCGCCTGCACATGCCGGTGATTCGGTTTATCTCAGCGGCAATAAAGAGGACGTCAGAGGCTCGATTACTTCGGGTGGCTATGGGCATCGGGTAGAAAAGAATATTGCCTTTGCATTTGTGGAGCCCGAGCTTAGCGCTATCGGCACTAAGCTCACGGTCTGTATGTTAGGTGAACATTATCAAGCTGAAGTGACCGAAGCAGCCTTATACGATCCTCAAATGACATTGGTACGCGCCTAGGAGAGAAAATATGACCGCCAACAATCCACCGGAGCGTAGACGACGCGGAGCAATGAGTCCACGAGAGAGAATGCATGCTAAACGTGCATTACCTCCTGAGATTGATCCATGTCCGGTAGGGCCTGTTGGCGGTCAATACAAACCCTTATCGGATAATCAGATCCAGCAGATTTATCAAAATGCGCTGCGTATCTTGTCCGAGCTTGGCATTGGCGAAGCACCACCGGCACTTGTCGAGCAGGCAATGAAATGTGGTGCGACGCAAAATGAAGCTGGCAGACTGTGTTTCTCTAAATCAATGGTAGAAGACATTATCGACGGGGCTTGCAAAAGCTTTCCGTTTTATGGCCGTGATCCAAAGCATGATTTTGAGGTGGGTGGGGACAAGGTTTATTTTGGAACCGGTGGTGCGGCGGTACAAACGCTAGATCTTGACACACATACTTATCGTGCCGCGACCTTGCGAGACCTATACGACTTCACCCGTCTGGCTGACTCCTTGAAAAATGTCAGTTGGTTCACACGCTGCTGTGTCGCGACCGATGTTGAAGATATTTTCGAGCTGGATGTGAATACGGCGTATGCCTTATTGCGTGGTACCACTAAGCCTGTGGGTACGAGTTTTACGTTGGGCAGCAGTGTTGATCCGATTATCGATATGTTTGATTGGGCACTGGGTGGAGAAGGGAAGTTTAAAGAACGGCCCTTCTGCAAAGCGCATATTAGCCCATTAATTTCACCGTTGCGTTATGGTGAAGATGCATTTGATGTGGCCATTGCCAGTATTAAACGTGGGATGCCGCTCAATAGTATTATCGCTGCTCAGTCAGGGGCAACAGCACCAGCAACCATTGCGGGCATGTTGTCATCAACACTGGCAGAGACTTTGGCTGCGCTAGTCATGGTAAATGTCTTTGCATCTGGCTACCCGATGATATTTTCTAACTGGCCTTTCGTTATCGACCTTAGAACAGGCTCTTTTTGTGGGAGTGGTGGTGAAATCACACTGCTTAACGCTGCTTCTGCACAGCTCTCCAATTGGCTTGGATTGCCTTCAGGTTGTGCCAGCAGCATGAGTGATTCTAAAGCGGTCGATGCGCAAGATGGGGCTAGAAAAAGGGATTACCTCACTAGCGGCTGGTTTGGCGGGCTGCAATATGGTGTATGAATCCAGCGGGATGATGGCGAGTTTGTTGGGCGCATCGTTTGAGGCGTTTGTTATTGATGATGAAATGTTATCGCAGGTGTATCGGGTGATTCGTGGTATCGAGGTGAATGAAGAAACGCTGGGCTTTGATACGATCAAACAGACGGTTTATGGAGAAGGGCATTTCCTGGGTGGCGAACACACCATGAACTCGATGCAGCGAGATTATTTCTGGCCAAGTAAACTGACTGATCGCGAGCAGCCACGCACTTGGGAAGAGCAGGGTGCGACGGATATGTGGCAGCGCGCGAATAAGCAGGTTAGGGAAGTTTTGGATACTTATCATCCGCAGTATTTAGACCCTGTTGTTGATTTGAAGATTAGGGATCAGTTTAAGATTCGCTTGGATATATAATGAGTCGGGAGGAGACGCTTCTGAATCGCTAGACAATTACAAGCGAGACGATAACGTGAAAAAATGGAACTTTCTCGCGGTCGAATTCTAATTTGCCAGTGAAAGTGTCGTTTTCATCAAAGATTTCTCCTGAACCACCCATGGTAATTATTCCGCTTAAATAAGGGTCAATTTTTGTTAGGTTCTTATGCTCAAAACCACCATATTTACCGCGACTTTCCCAGCCACAGCAGACCCATTGAAGCTTACCCATCCCATAATTTTTAACAAGAAAGTCCTCTACGGCTTTTGCGTTTTTACCGCTCACTTCATAGTGAGCTTCTACGAGCGTTTGACTAGATTCCACTGGCTTGCATTGCTTAAAGATTAAGTTTTTAGGTTTTTCTGCATAGGTTTCCAATAAATCGCCGCATAACTTATGTGTGCTCTGGGTTTCAGCACTCCATGGGCTGGATAAAAGTTGTGTCGAGATGGCGAAAAGGAGAAATACCCCTAGTCCGATTACTGTGAGTCTATAATTGCTGCTCATCAGCTGTTAGTCCAAAGACCAGAGCTTAGGTGGAGCATTGCTGCTTGTGTCATTAAGTCGTCCTGTGGAATAATTTCTGACTCTGAGCTTATTGAAAGACGTCTTATATTTCAATTGTCGCTTGAGAATTATTCTCTTACCGCCACTGACTCAAAGCCATGCTAAAATAAAACGATGAGTCATTCAGAAACCAATACCATGAGCGAGCGCAAAAAATTACCGATTGGTATTCAGACGTTTAGGGTAATCCGTGAGGAAAACTACTATTACGTTGATAAAACTGCTTTGGCATTGGATTTAATTAACGGCGGAAACCACTATTTCCTCTCTCGGCCGCGACGTTTTGGCAAAAGCCTTTTTTTGGATACCCTGAAGGAGTTATTTGAAGGCAATCAGTCCTTGTTTAAGGGCTTAGCTGCTTATGATCAATGGGATTGGTCAGTTAAATACCCCGTACTACGCTTTAGTTTTGGCCGTAAGAATTACAATAATTTACAGAGTGTTGAAGAGTCATTAGATCAACAACTCACAAGCTTTGAGACTACCTTCGGGCATAAGCGACAGTTTGATGATGTTGGCAGTCGCTTTGCAGACCTTATTGAATATGTCACGGCCAGCACTCAATTACCCCTAGTCATTCTTATTGACGAATACGACAAGCCAATCCTCGATTCCTTACAAACACCGGATATTGCAAAAGCCAATCGTGATTTTCTGCGTGGTTTTTATGGAACCATTAAGGACTACGACGCATCCGTCAAATTTAGCTTTCTCACAGGCGTTAGCAAGTTTTCAAAAGTGAGCTTGTTCTCAGGGTTAAATAATCTAGAAGATATTACCTTGGTGCCTGAGTTTTCGACGCTCTGTGGTTACACTGATAACGATGTGGATACGGTGTTTGAGGCAGAGTTAGCCGGGCTTGATCGGGAGGAAATTCGACGTTGGTATAATGGATACAACTGGCTGGGCGAGGGGGTTTATAATCCCTTTGATATTTTGCAGCTGTTTAAACGTCGTGAGTTTAAAAACTATTGGTTTGAAACAGGCACACCAACCTTTCTGATCGATTTGTTATTTAAACGTCAGGTACCTACGCTTAAGCTGGATAATCTACTTAGCAGCAGTGCGATGTTGTCCAGTTTTGATGTCGGTCGGATTGATACGGAAGCCTTGTTATTCCAAACGGGTTACCTGACGATTAAAAGCAGTCAGCGTGTTGGCGGTCAAATCTATTACACCTTAGGCTATCCAAACCAAGAGGTATTTCAAAGCTTAAATGAAAGTCTGTTGTCTGTTTTAGTCGAGGACAAAGGTGGTCAAAGCCATAACAGTGTTGCGCTCTATCAGCAGCTATTGGCTAACGATTTTGATGGCTTAAAAAAATTATTTCAGAGCTTTTTTTCCAGCATCCCTTATCACTGGTACACGAATAACAATATCCAAAGCTATGAAGGCTACTATGCTAGTGTCTTCTATTCTTATTTTGCTTCCTTAGGCTTAAATGTCACGGTTGAAGATGCAACCAATCTTGGCCGTATTGATATGACTTTGCTGTTTAATGACCAAGTCTATATCTTTGAGTTTAAAGTGGTTGAGCTAGTACCTGATGGGAAGGCCTTGGAGCAAATAAAAGAGAACGCTTATGCTGATAAGTTTGCCGCATTGAATCAACCGATACACCTAATTGGCGTTGAGTTTAGTAAAGAAAGCCGAAATGTTGTGGGATTTGAAGTCGAGCAGATCTCTTAATTCATTTGGTCGGCATTTTGGGTTCAGCACGACGCGATAGCATTTCAACCCCCGTCTCTGTAATCACAATATTCTCCTCATGCACCATCATCTTATTCGGCGCATAGATCATCCCAGGCTCAAGCGTCAGCACCATGCCAGCCTCCAACTCCGTATCATCCCAACTAGTATGCGATGGCGGCTCGGTAAGCTGTAAACCCAAACCATGCCCATAGCGCCCTACCGATTCACCCATCGCACCATTGGCCTGCATCACGTCATTCATCGCATTGAAGATATCCCTGCAGGTATTGCCGGGTTTACACACTGCCAGTCCTGCCTCCGTCGCTTCCCAAACCGCTTCATAAGCACGATAGGCTGAGTCATCAACCTTGCCAAAGGCATAGTTGCGATCATAGTCGCAGTAGTAACCGTCAAAAGTACAGCCGGTATCAAGGATTAGTACATGGCCGTCTTGCAGCACCTTGCCGTTCGGTGGCGAGATAATATCATCGTAGCCATTTTTATCCGATGCGCCAACCAGATACGCCACATCATCCACACCAGCTTTTAAACATTCGATTTTGAAAGCACGGAAAATATCGCTGTCTTTCATGCCCACTTCAACAAAGTTAAACAGATTCTCAAAAACACCCGAAACGGTTTGCGCGATATAAAATAGTTTTTTAATTTCAGCAGGGGATTTCACCATACGTAATTTACGCATGATCTGTGTGGCATCTACAAATAATGACTTTGCATTGTGCTCAAGCAGCATTGCCGAGACTTCATCAAAATCATTTAGCGGCATACGTATGTGCGTTTCACGTCCACGATTAATGCCGATTGCAGCGAATTCACTGCCAAATTGCTTGATCGAATTATCGACCGTTTCAATCAGCGCTTCGGTTAGCAGTGAAACACCATCATCCGTTGCATGCGGCGATGACCAGCTGCGAACGTCTTCAACCCAACCATTTTTCATGCAGTTAACACCGATTTCAGGAATCACCGCAATCGGCTTGCCTGAGGCGGGTAATACCACATACCAGGGGCGCGTCGGGCTTTGCCAAAACTGCGTTAAAAACCCAGTGAAATAATTGATATCGTGCTCAGTGGTTAACAAGATCCCCGCGAGTTGGTCATCCTGCATTTTCGTCTGTGCTTTATTTAGGCGGATTTCAAACTCAGCGGTTTCAAAGCCACGTGTTGGTTGAGTAAGTGCCGTCATTGGTACAGTTGCTGATGTAGTCACTGACATAATCTCCCTTTATTATTGGTATGCAGTGGGCTGCCCGCTAATCGGGCCATGTCCCAAGCTAAAACCTGATTGCTAGAGAGCGCATAAACGCTGGTTTCAGCCTCAATATCTGGAATGACCGTTGCGCATTTCATATTGGTGCAGGCGATGAAAATAGCGTCAATGGGCTGCTCATCTGCGGCAGCTTCTGCGCAAAGTGCTACAGAAGCTTCATAGATATTCTTTGGCGAAATTCGCCCTACAAAAGCATCCTGAGGTTCGTTATACGTTGCCGTATGACTGATGTTAATGCCTTGTTTTTCGATCTCATCGATCATAGTTTGCGCGACATGCTGACTGTAAGGGGCTAAAAACGCGATATTCTTGGCAGCAATATGCTTTAGCGCGGTGATCGCGGCTTTCATAGGGTTGGTGACGTGAGCGCACTCTCTGTGTTCCTGAACTAATTTTTCAATCTCGTCACTCCCGATATGCAAGGCCCCAGAGGTGCAGCCATAGCCGACCGCTTTAAATTTTGAGGTAATCGGAAACAGGGCAGTGGTCGTGCCAATGTGCAGCGCCATTTGTTTCAAGGTTTCGGTGGTGACTTCATTTTCAAACGGAATACGATTCGCCAGCAGGCTAACTGGCTGACCTTCAAAGTAGAAACGAAACTCGTCTTCGATCGTGACATCAGACTGCAATACGATCAGTCCTAACTGCGCCTTATCGTCTTCTGGCAATAATTCATAATCCAGTGTTTTCATCACATACTCCTTATTTACCTACTAATTCTCTCTTATTTCACACTTATTTTATTGGAGGCAAAAGCCTGAACAATCGGTGTCATATAAGCATCAATATCAGTATCGGTTAATTCTCTTTCACCCTCGTGCCACCATGCGGCAATGGGTGTCACTTCACCTAAGCTCACCTTCATGGCCGTGCTGAACAATTGCATAATATCGACCTGATCGGTCATGCCTAAGTCAACTGTGAGGTATCTCAATAGCTCAGAAGGCTTGCCTTGGTTCAACGCCATGCTACGTAGGTGCTCAATGATTTGATTGTCGTGCTTTGTTTCAGTGTTACTCATGCGGTCGTTTCTCTTCGTCGTTCATTTAATAAGCGCTAATAGGCGCGGCGTTGTTTGGCACCGTTATAAAGTATATCCGCTAAGTTTTTATTAGCCCGCGCTCTATCTGCGGCAGGGTCGAGGTCAAACTCAGGACGTTGCAGTTGTTCGCTATTCTCACGTGGATTATTCCCGCGAATGTCCATCCATAAGTTCTTACCCACGATCTGGTGAACGTCAGGGGGAGCGTATGATTGCAGCGCAAGGCCGATGCGTCGCTCACTGCTGTGATTGGGTTGCGAGCCATGAATAATTTCACCATGGTGCAAAGACATTTGTCCAGGGCGTAAGATGAGATCAACGCCTGTTGAGGTGTCGACATCGCGCACGCGCTGGCCGCGGGTGAGGATAT
>ENA-ORXR01003266-ORXR01003266.1-marine-metagenome-genome-assembly--contig:-NODE-3266-length-14640-cov-3.285655_pt1 | contig 14640 bp, 14 predicted proteins | sample MGYA00237866_ERZ511479 | MGnify/ENA metagenome assembly ERZ511479 | reverse complement strand
AGTACGAGAAGGTAAACAAATTCGGCTGGTGATAAACAAAGAATTATTGGATAGCGGTGTTGAACATGTTGAGGATTATATAAAACTAATCGTTAGTAGTCGTGAATTTGATGCGAGTCTTCTGGATCAGGATGGCAACGAATTGCATATAACAGATCGCTCTGAGCGGTGTGGTTTAGAAAGCTATTTGCAGTCAGTGTTAAGTGGGTATCACCATCGAAGCCTTTTTGAGGAGCCTGAAGATGCTGAAAAATCAGATTGGCTTTCTTTCAATATGTTGCTTCATTTGAAAATACAAAATTGATGTTAATTTAATAATTATTTATGAGGTAGGATTGTGGGGTTAGAAAGAAGGCAGTTAAAAAATTCGATTGTCGTGGCTTTAACATTTTTCTTTACGGTAATGCTTGTTACTGGGAACGTTCACTCTCGGCCTAATAGTTATCAAGAAGATAGATTAGCTCTTATTATTAAAGCCAGAGCCGATTTGAAAAAACACCAACGAGACTTAAGAGTGGAAGTTGCTCGTTTTAAAGATGAGCAAAGAAAATCAGATAACCTTAAGAATAAAGTGACGCTCTACAAGGAGCTTTTCAATAGTGCCAAGCAAAGAGCACTATTCAATGATAGGCTAAAGAGAAAAGAGTTTGACCGGACTCCTTCCTATAAAAGAGAGTACGATTATCACCGTTCATTGTATGAGTTGTCCCAAAGAAGAGTGAAGTTGCAGGTGGAAAAGGTAGCTGTGGCAAAAAAGACTATGGAGTTGAGTCAGCGACGAGTCAATCAAATGAGCCCACCACGTATAGCAGCTCCAAGACCAAAACAAAGCGCCCGTGCAAGATATTGTCGAACTGGCATTTGCTGCCCCCCTTATAAACGTTGGATTTGTGAACATCTCGACAGTTACTAGTCATTATGGTTAAGGGGTCAATGATTGCTAGAAGGCTTTGGTAGCGGAGGGCTTGAATCAAGCCCTCCTGGCTTTATCTATTTTAGGGTTATAAATCAATTGGGGTGAAAATGAGATTTGTAGAAAGAAACTTCCACCTTAAAGAGTTCTCAAAAACTTATGGTGTTTGGGTTTTAGCCATACTTTTTTTAGTGCTTTCACTTATATTTATTAGGTACACATATGTGGTAGCCACCAAAAATAGAGTGGCTGAAATGTATAGCACTTTTACGAAGAATGGCGGTCTTTTTGATATACAGAATAGCTTAGCTGACGATAAGAGTTTGGTGTACAGGCAGTCAATTCTAATACAGTGTGAGTACGTGGCCTTACAACTTGAGAAAAAAATAGATTGTAGCGACTATGAAAAATTGACTGTAAAAGATCATAGACTTATTAGTGAGACAAAGCTGTATGATATTTATGCCATAGCGGTTTTGAGAAAAACCAGAGAGGCGGAACGTAAGATTTTCAAAGAAATGTCTGACAAAGACAGACGAGACATACTAAAGCTGCAAGACTTCTATATTAACCTTGTAGGTTGTGTCGAAGGTAAGGAGTGCCATAAGGATAGCGCCGTAGAGAATTTTAGCGAAGCCATTTATGGTTATGTGAATAGATTTTGCGCGTATTTGGCGTATGATGCTGCAATTTTAAATCAAAAGCCTGAGGATGACGATCTTGTACATTTTTTGATAAACAATAGATCTAAGCTTCCAGAAAAGATGTTCGAAGGGGCTGATGGTGCCAAAGTAGATTTTGGCTTTAGATGTAGACGACATGTCAAACTGTTGCCAGAAGAAATGTTATCAATTTAGCATGAGAAGCACCAAGATACTGATTGTCGCATCAAATCCAAACACCACAGCACCACTAGCGTTATTGAAAGAAGCTCGTGAGATTGAAGATGCAATCCAGTCATCATACTATCGGGATGCATTTGAGGTACATCACTGCCTAGCTGCGCGAGCGTCTGACTTACGACGCAAAGTCTTAGGTATCCGTCCTGACATAATCCACTTCTGTGCTCATGGCAGTGATTTTGGGGTTTATTTAGAGAATGATTCTGGTGCAGAAAATCTGGTTCTTGTTGAGCAACTAATCGACTTTCTTTGTGAGGTCGGCTCCGTTAAGTGCTTGTTACTAAATTCCTGCCATTCATTGACAGCTGGTAGGCAGGCCTCAAAGCATATCCCTGTGGTTATCTGTTTTGAGGGTAAGCTTGTTGACAAGGCGGCAATCAGCTTTTCTAAGGGTTTCTATGAATCGATTGCCGGAGGGGATGAAGTTAAAAAATCATATAAGCTAGGCCTCAATGCCATTGCGATGGATTTTAAAAGCTCAGATACTGAACTATATGAAAGTCACAGGTCTCTTTATCTCGGCGATAAAAATGTAAAAGCCAATCCATTAGCTAGTGGGTATTGCTTTTTTATTAATCATAAAGAGTATAGAGGCAAGCCGGCCTTTGCTTATGTTGTATTGTTTTTAGTGGCGCTAATTGCTTCACTGGTTTTTACGTTCAGAGGATTACTCATCTAATAAATATTTACTAAATACACTCAGCAGTTGTATCCCGACACATCAAAATCATCAGGATTAGCAAAGTGCGCTTCATCCCGATTGGCCGATCCAAACATAAAGAATATACGGCTGCCTCTTTCAAGCAAAATACCATTCCATTCGAAGTCTTGCTTTAATTCTTGGGGTGACGGTCTTAGGTGAAACGGCAGGTAACATCTGTTTGCGTTCAGTGATGTGTTTCACCATCCTTACGCATCATGTTCTCACCCATCAGCCGTGTCATTATCCCGCCAGGCTGTTCCGGTGAGAAAACTCCGATGTTCTTTTCACAAGTAAAGATGTCATCCCGCCGAGTGGATAGCACAGCATTAAGCTGAGGCACGTAACAAATAGGCGTTTCATCCCGCATCCTAGCAAGCGTGAGGCATGGATTTTTAGCGAAAGCTTTTAGATCCGATATTGACAGCAGGTGGTAGGTTTTTCATAGGATCTCTTCAGCCTCATGTATTTTGGGATCGATAAATAAATTCAAATTCAGCAAGCGCCGCTTTGCGATAGCGCTCACGAATCTCACCGTCCTCGTGAGTCTCCGAACGCCAACTACAATAAGCCGCCATCCTCCATGAAAAGTAGGATGCCAGCAACTCATACCGCTGCTTACTAGCTGGCAAATCAAGCGCCTGAAAAAACCAAGACCTCTCCTCATCAGTCAATGGCTCCCGCCCCCCCACTATATGAAACGCTGGCGCCAAAAAACTATAAATATCTTCAGTTAAATCCCCAGCAGTCGGGCACTGCCAATCAATCAACCGCAGTTGCTTACCCGACCCCACCAAATTATTCGGCCCAATATCCCGATGTATCATCGATAAGCGCTTGGGTGGTGTAATATCAACCGGAATAGGGCGAGCAGGCGGGTTGGCATAGCGGCATTTTGCAAATATCTCATCGCCCTCTGCCAACAACTCATGAGGTGTCAATTTCCCAACTTGAAACCCTGTTGGCTCACAGGCTTCTTTACGAATTAGCAGGCGCGCGACGGCAGCCACATCGCCATTCCAGGGTTTCCCCTCTACATACTTATAAGCTAATAAGTTTTCCTCTGGCCATAGCGCCACAAACTCCGGGCTTATGTCGAGGCCAGCCAAGCGTTTTAGCGCGTTAGCTTCATCCTCTGCTGAGTTCGGGAAAAAGGAGTCTTCAGGTACCTCACAATAAGTCTTGAAAACATAGCGCTGCTCGCCCGCATCGACACGCACAGCATCGTTCCACAAGCCGCCTGCGAGAGTTTTGGTTTTGATTGAACCATGGTACAAATTTTCGCGAGCTAATAACTGGCGAATACGGTCATGTTGCTGGTGGCTGGGCATAGATTTCAGGCATGTGGTCATTACTAATAAATTATATCGTGGTTGCCGCTCGGCTGTATGTATGGTTAAGTAATTGATAGCGCATTTCCCGACTAAAAGAAACCAATACCATGTCACAAAACATCAAATTGACTGTTCTGGATCAGAGTCCGGTTCACCCTGCTGAAACGGCTCCTGAGCTGAGTAATGCGGGTCTTATGTCAATAGAATTGGCCAAGGCCTGTGATGAGATGGGATTCGCACGTTACTGAGTCGTTACCCTGCAAATGTGGATGTTGGGTTCCAGTGGTGGCAGCGCAGAACCCGCAGGGCAAGTGGGTATGAATATAGCTTTGGCGCGCTTTATCTCTCCTGATCATTGCACGCCAGATATTTTGATTCTTATGATCGTGGTTGGAATGCCGCAGGACATACTGGAACACCTTCACGAATGTTAGCCATTGGTGCTTTTTGTGCTGAAACACAAGAAGAGGCGGAGTTGTTAGCGAGTACGGCAATTTATCGGAAAATGATGATGCATATAGGTGACAGGCAGCCATTGCTCGCGCCGGAAGAGGTACAGGATCTACGCAAAGCTTTCTCGCCCTCAAAGGAGTCGCAATATTTACATTTGTTACAAGGCTATACGGTCGGTACGCCTGAGCATTGCAAAACTGAAATCGAAGAGTTGGCCAAGGCTTTTGGCGTTGATGAAGTTGCTGTTGTTACGGTGAGCCATGACTATGCCGCGCGACTAGAAAGTTATCGCTTACTGAAATAATGGCGAGTTCTACTTTCGATAATATGAATCGATTTAAAAAAAACTATCGATTCATTCGATTAATTGAATTAGCCAGATAAGACTTCAAGCATTAATATCCGACATGTTAAAGTGTTAAAAGACAACTTAAGGAAGGAATATTATGAGTGACATTAGCAAGTGCCCTGTCATGAGTGGGGCAAGCAAAAGACCCGCTGAGCGAACCTCAAACCGCGATTGGTGGCCAAATCAACTCAAGCTCAATATACTGCACCAACATTCTTCAAAGTCCAATCCAATGGATGAGGGTTTTGACTATGCCGCTGCTTTCAACAGTCTTGATCTGGACGCAGTGAAACAAGATCTTACGACTTTGATGACTGATTCACAAGACTGGTGGCCTGCTGACTATGGTCATTACGGACCAATGTTTATACGCATGGCATGGCACAGTGCCGGTACATACCGTACTGGCGATGGCCGCGGCGGAGCAGGAACAGGAAACCAACGTTTCGCTCCGCTAAACAGCTGGCCTGACAATGTCAATCTTGACAAGGCACGCATGCTGCTTTGGCCAATCAAACAAAAGTACGGCAAGAATCTTTCATGGGCTGACCTGATGATCCTGACGGGTAACGTTGCGCTGGAGTCAATGGGTTTCAAAACCATGGGATTTGCCGGTGGCCGTGTTGACATATGGGAGCCAGAAGAAGATATCTACTGGGGTTCTGAGACAGAGTGGTTAGACGATGAACGTTACACTGGCGATCGTGAATTAGAAACGCCGCTGGCAGCGGTGCAAATGGGTTTGATTTATGTAAACCCGGAAGGCCCCAATGGCAATCCTGACCCAGTTGCTTCAGGTCGTGATATTCGTGAAACCTTTGCTCGAATGGCGATGGATGACGAAGAAACTGTTGCGCTGACGGCGGGTGGCCACACCTTCGGAAAAAGTCACGGAGCAGGTGACGCAGCGCAAGTTGGCTCGGCACCTGAAGGTGCCAGTATCGAACAGCAAGGTTTAGGCTGGCACAATACGCAGGGTAGCGGCGTGGGTGTTGATGCGATTGGTAGTGGCATCGAAGGTGCTTGGGCTAATAACCCGATCGCTTGGGACAACGGCTATTTTGATAATCTGTTCGGCTATGAATGGGAATTGACTAAAAGCCCGGCAGGTGCACATCAGTGGACACCTAAAGACGGTGCAGGTGATGGCACCGTGCCAGACGCTCATGACCCATCTAAACGCCATGCACCGATGATGACAACGGCGGATATGGCAATGCGTATGGATCCGATTTATGAGCCGATTTCACGTCGTTTTCATGAGAATCCTGACCAGCTAGCCGAAGCCTTCGCACGCGCTTGGTTTAAATTGACTCATCGTGATATGGGGCCACGTTCACGCTATCTCGGCCCGGAAGTCCCGTCTGAAGAATTGATCTGGCAAGACCCGATTCCAGCAGTTGATCATGCTTTGATTGATGAGCAGGACATCACTTCACTGAAAGCCGACATTCTCGGCGCTGGGTTGTCAGTGTCTCAGTTGGTATCGACTGCCTGGGCTTCAGCGTCCACTTACCGTGGGTCGGACATGCGCGGTGGTGCAAATGGTGCTCGCATTCGATTAGCGCCGCAAAAGGACTGGGACGTAAACCGCCCTGACGAGCTTGAGAGCGTGTTGCAGGCGTTGGAAGATGTTCAGCAGTCGTTTAATGCGGCACAGTCAGGTGGGAAGCAGGTGTCCTTGGCTGACCTAATCGTGCTGGGTGGTTGTGTGGGAGTTGAGCAAGCAGCGAAAAACGCCGGCCACGATATCACCGTCCCGTTCACACCGGGTCGAGCAGATGCTTCGCAGGATCAAACGGATATTGAGGCATTTGCAGTGCTTGAGCCAGTAGCGGATGGATTCCGTAACTACCTGAAAGCGCAATATGTGGTCACCGCTGAAGAAATGCTGGTTGATAAAGCGCAGCTAATGACGCTGACTGCACCAGAAATGACAGTATTAGTCGGTGGAATGCGTGTGTTAAACACCAATGCTGATCAGTCTAAGCATGGTGTTTTCACTGATCGTCCTGAAAGTCTCACCAATGACTTCTTTGTCAATTTGCTAGATATGAGCACCACATGGAAAGCCACGTCAGATACTTCAGATGCGTTTGAAGGTCGCGACCGTAAAACGGGTGATTTGAAATGGACAGGGACGCGTGTTGATTTGATCTTTGGTTCTAACTCACAGCTTCGTGCGAATGCTGAGGTCTATGCGTGCAATGATTCTCAGGAACGGTTTGTGAAGGACTTCGTAGCCGCTTGGGATAAGGTGATGAACCTGGATCGGTTTGATCTTGCCTGATTGGAAGCAGTAAGTTGATCTAGCGGCGTTTCAGAGAAATTTGAAACGCCGCGCTAATTTTTAATGCACTGAATTACCATCTTGCCTGGCTAAGCACGGGTCGCATAATAAGCGGCAACCCGCGGATCAGCTATAACTCGCTCAAGATGCGCAACCAAGTTAGGCGCAACGTTCTGCACGATATCCGCTGGAATATGATCAAGCTGCCCAGATGCTAGGTGGGCTACCTGTACAAAACTTCTTAGGTCAGCCATGGTTAACTGATTGTCTGCGAAATACTCACCGCCGCCGCGCTCTAATAAATCATCCAATCCTCGCAAGTAGGTAGGGAAAGCGCGTTCAGCCAGCCTTTCACGCGCCTGTTTAAGTACATCGCCTTCCAAGCCAAAAGTATTAGTGAGTTCGTGAGTGAGATCCTCAAGCGCACCTAATACCTCATCGCAGTACAGCGCTTGTAAATCATCTTTTGGGTAAAGTCCTGCCATCTTGCCGACATAGCGACTCAATGCATTGGATTGGGTAATTTGAGCCCCATCAATTTCTAATGTTGGGACGGCGTTAAAGCGTGACTTCGCAGCAATGTCTGCGAACTCTGCAAAGGAAAAACGGTGGTCTTCAAACTCGACCCCCGCAGCGTGCAGAGCAATGCGAACGGGCTCACCGCGTCCGCCGTCAAAATCAAAATAGGTTAGTTTGTAATTAGGCATGTTTCATGTCTCTTAATTGTATGAGGTTTGTTCAAAAAACAATTAAGAATCATACCTTAATTTTGCACCACCAACTCATCCCCGCAGCAAACTAAATCATCCTCGCGCTCCCTCCTGAAGCAATTTAATCAACCACAATTGTTAATTAAAACTCCATGCTTCAAAATAAAAACAATAAAATCATAACCTTAAGTTGGTTATCTGTAGCCTAAGTACTTTTGGCACAGCATTTGCAGGTCTCTAGTCATCAACTCACGACTAAGAGCAAATGGAATGCACACAATAGTCATTATCGGCGCTGGCCCTGTCGGATTGCGTTGTGCAGAAGAAATTCTTGCACAAAGCGACTCCTGCAAAGTCATCGTATTGGGCAAGGAGCCTTGGCAGCCTTACAACCGCGTGCGCCTGACCGGATTCCTTGGTCATAATTACAATATGGAAGAAATGGAGCTGTCGGATATGACGGCTTATGGTGAGAGGTTCCAGCTCAAAAGTGGCGTTGATGTCGTAAATATTCAGCGCGATAAGCACTGCATAGAAACAGAAAACGGCGAGATTCAACATTACGACAAACTAATACTCGCTGTTGGCTCACACGCTTTCTTGCCAAATATTGAGGGGATTGAGCAAAGCGGTGTTTATACCTTTCGCAACCTTCAAGACGCCATTGCTTTACAAGCGAGACAAACCAGTTCGCGTCATGTGGTGGTTATTGGTGGCGGATTATTGGGATTAGAAGCGGCTCGCGCAATGCGTGTCTATGGAACAAATGTCACGGTCATCGAACATTCCAACCATCTGATATATCAACAGCTGGATGCTCAGGCTGGCCATTTGCTGCAACAGCATATGGAAGCGATGAACATTTTGGTGCTCACTAATAACAATGTACGTCAAATACTCGGCGAGCATCGAGTTGAAGCCGTTGAGTTGCGAAATCACGACATTATCAATTGTGACACGGTAATTGTTGCAGCAGGTGTGCGTTCCAACACGCAACTTGCACTCAGCTCAGGCTTGTCGGTTGGTCGTGGCATCAAAGTTAACAACCAGCTGCAAACGAGTGACCCAAATATTTTCGCCATCGGTGACTGTGCCGAACACAATCAAATTGTCTATGGCTTAGTTGCACCTGGTTTTGAGCAGGCCGCTGTAGTTGCAGCCATTATCAATGGCAATGAGGCTCAGTACACAGGCTCCACCACCTCAACCACGCTCAAGGTTGCTGGTTGCCCAGTGTTTAGCATGGGCAATATCGACAGAATGCGCGATACCAAGGGTGATTTCGTTTACAGCGACAGAAAGAAGGGTATCTATCGACGTTTGCAGTTGGATAAAGGACGACTCAACGGCGGGATCGGTATTGGTGAATGGCCTAATAAGGGCCGTATGCAAGAGGCAATCCAGCAAGGCCGATTGACGATGCCTTGGCAACGACTGAGCTTTAAAAGACAGGGTGAGCTGTGGACAGTCGATGAAGCAAAATCAGTGGCTGCATGGCCGGCTAGTGCCATTGTCTGTAACTGTACCGGCGTTACCCGCGGACAGTTGTCTGGCGCGATTAGTATTGGCTGCAATGACTTCGTTAGCTTATGTAAAAAAACTGGCGCATCCAGCGTTTGCGGGTCTTGCAAACCTGACATTCAAAACTTATTGGGTGTTTCAGCGCCAATAGAGCCCAATGCCTTTTGGAAGCCTATTTCGATAGCGGCAGCGTTTGCCACACTGCTTGCGGTGTTCTATTTGTTTTGGCCCGGTCTTCCTTATCAAGACTCCGTCATGGACTCTGTGCGCTGGGATGGTTTATGGCGTGATAGTTTCTTGCGCAAAGTCAGCGGCTTCACGCTGCTGGGTGGCGGCATTATTCTTTCGATTATTACGTTTCGCAAACGCATCAAACGCTTCCTTTGGCTGGACTATGCTTTCTGGCGAGTCTTCCACGTCGTTCTAGGCGCGATGTTATTGCTTGCCTTACTCGTGCACAGCGGTGCCCGCATGGGCGACAACCTCAACTTCTGGTTAATGCTTAGTTTCCTCGGTGTTTTATTGAGCGGCGGCTTACTGGGTATGGGATTCGGTCATGAACATAAATGGCCTGCAACTGCCGTTCGCCGAGTCCGCGAATGGTCGCTCTGGTTACATCTCATTTTCCTTGCGCCGCTGCCGGTGTTACTCAGCTTTCATGTGCTGAAGGCGTTTTATTTCAAATGAATAAGAATAAACGCAACCAGGCTATTTGGACCATTTGGGCGGTACTCAGTATCGCTTTGGCGGGCTACCTCTACGCTTCGATTGAGGGAACGGATGGTCAGGGTATCGTGGATGCAGGAGCCTTCTTGCCTAGTAATACTAGTAGTGGGCACCATCAGATAGAGCTTGCGTGTACGACTTGCCATGTCGAACCTTTTGGCGGCAAAGAGTTGTTACAAGAGGCTTGTGTAGGCTGTCATGAAAAAGAGTTTGAGCATCGACGACTCACATCCTAAAAAGAAATTTACCGACCCTCGCAACGCCGATACCTTAAAAAATATTGACGCTCGTTATTGCGTGAGCTGCCACGTCGAACATAAGCCTGAAATCACCAAAGCGATGGGTTTGACTCAGCCTGAAAACGTTTGCTACTTCTGCCATAAAGATGTCGGTGAAAATCGGCCCACCCATAAAGAGCTTGAGTTCACAACCTGTGGCAATAGCGGTTGCCACAACTTCCATGACAATAAAGCCTTGTACGAGGACTTTCTGGTTCGGCATATGGATGCCCCGACTCATTTGCCCAAGCAGACTTTGGAAATCCGTGATTTATTGACCGCCTCTTATATGAATCCTGACTATCCGAAAGATGATTACCCGCTGGCCGCATTAACCTCAGAGCAAGCGGATGCGCCTGCTGAGCATGCCGATAACGAAGCGATTCATAATGATTGGCTCACTACCAAACACGCTAAAGCGGGTGTGAACTGTACCGCCTGCCACGAGCAAACCGACGCGGCTACTAAGGTTAAAACCTGGGTTGAAAAGCCCGAGCACACAGCCTGTCAAACCTGCCATGCCGATGAAAGCACCAGTTTCCAGGAAGGCAAACATGGCATGCGCCTTAAGGCAGGCTTGTCACCTATGACACCGGCCATGGCGCGTTTGCCAATGAACCCTGACAACAAACACAAGGAGCTAACTTGCGTGAGTTGCCACGCCGCACATACGTTCGATACACAAAAAGCAGCGAGAGAATCTTGTCAGACGTGTCATGTGGATGATCACAGCGTCAATTTTGACAACTCCCCTCATGCCGCTTTATGGCAAGCAGAGTTAGATGGTGTGAAGCCAAAAGGCACGGGGGTTAGCTGTTCAAGCTGCCACATGCCGCGTGTTTGGCATGAGGATGAACTAGGAAACGAGCGCATTTTAGTTGATCACAACCAGAATAATACCCTAAGACCCAATGACAAGATGCTACGTCCTGTCTGCCTGAATTGTCATGGCCTCGGCTTTGCGATGGATGCATTAGCCGATCCCGATTTGATCAGAAATAACTTCTCCGGCCAGCCCAATGTGCATGTTGAAAGCATCGATATGGCGCGTGAAGTTGATCGTATTTTCCGGGAAAAGAAGGCTGCACGAAAAGCCGCACGAGAGGCTGCAGAAATGAATAAAAATAAGACTGAAAATGAATGAGGAAAACCTACTTGCACACGACATTAATCACAGTAATAGGAGCTAGAAAATGAGACTTAGAAATACAACGCTTGCTTTAGGTTTTGGGGCAATGTCGGTCATCGGCTTTACTGCCTTCGCCGCCAGTAGCGACGAGGCTGGTATGGCAAAAACAATTTCACCGCGAGTCATGGCGGATGCGCTGCACTTGGTGATGGACTCAGATCGTGCGGTTTACACGCAAAAGGTCGTGAATAGGCTTGCAGCGAAAGAGAAAGTGATCAAAGCCAGCGAACACTTTGACGATGAAAAGGCCTTGGTGTTACCGGCCCAAATGTTCCGTTTTGGTTCGGAGATGGTCGCCAAACGGGCTGAGAAAAAGCCGAATATCAATTTCTCTTACTCACTACAATCGATATGGCCCATCAACAAGCAAAACGCGCCTAAGACTGACGCTGAGAAAGAGGGTTTGCAGTTCATCGTTGACAATCCAGGGAAAAATTACTACGTCAATGAGAAGTTGGGTGACATTACCTACTTCACCGCGATCTATCCGGATGTTGCCGTAGCGCCCGTATGCGCCTCTTGTCATAACGAACACAAAGACACACCCAAAGACGATTTTAAACTAGGCGACACCATGGGCGGTGTTGTTATTCGAATCCCAGTTGAAGGATAAAGGAGTTAATGATGATAACGAATCTACTGTCAACAATATGGTCTCGGCTACCATTTTCTAAGGATAAAGCGGCTGAAGAAGCGCCTTTAATGACTCCTGAAGAAATTGAATTAGTACAAGAATCTTGGATCAAGGTTAAGCCAATTTCTGAGCAAGCTGCTGAGATATTTTATGGGCGTCTGTTTGAGATCGCACCAGAAGTAAAACCCTATTTTAAAGGCGATATGAAGGCGCAAGGTCGCAAGTTGATGTTAATGATTAACACGTCAGTCAGTGCATTGCGTGACCTTGACGCTGTCGTGCCGGTCATTCAGGCAATGGGTAAGCGTCACATTGGTTATGGCGTGCAGGATAAAGATTATGACTCGGTTGGTGCGGCGCTTATCTGGACGCTGGAGCAAGGGTTGGGAGATGAATTCACTCCTGAAACGCAAGCGGCTTGGGTGAAAACTTACGATATCCTTTCGAGTACGATGAAAGCGGCGGCGGCCGAAGAGACTGCATCAGAGCCAGAAGCAATTTCTGCCTGATCATCGCTAGAATAAGAAAGCTGAGATAGTTTAAAAATAAAAACTGATTGAGGAGTCTAGCTAAACTAATTTCAGTAGGTAGGAGATGGGCACCATAGTGTTTATAAATATTATGGTTGAACCATCTATTGATGGTAAGCAGTATCCTCTAGCTGCTTACCGTTTTTTAAATCTACCAGCTCATCTGCGCTAAGCACTTGCCCAAATTCTTGATCCTCCATGTCTGTAAATCGCTCTAGGTTACTAGAGGTTAGACTGATCAAAGGCCAGCCAGGTGGTGGGGCATGCCAATCATCTCCGCTTTTCATATGGCGACGATCTGACAAGAACAACTGAATATATTTGTCTGCGGGTAGCACCCGAAACCTCGGAATTTGCAACGGAATCAGTAGGCTCTCATCTATAAACGATCGGCTGAAATACTGCTCTATTGGCGTAGAAAACGGCAGTGTAGAATTGAAATCGTGAATGTGATTATCTTTTAATAACACAACGTGATAATCCCAGAAAAGCAGATTGCCCGGCTGGTCGCTTCCTTGCTGGCAAAGCATTGGAAAGTGATCCCCGTAGCTGGCAATGAAAATCACTTCGCCACCAAGGTACTGTGGGTGTTGGCATAGGTGCCAGATGTTCTCTTCGCAGTAGTAGGGTTGGTATTTTAGCGGAGCTGGTTCGAGGTTCATCAAGGTTTGGTAGTAAGTTGGCAGGGTTTTATCTTAGCAGATGTGGATCATGATTTTGACATCGCTCATGTGTTCATTATTTATATCTGTTCATTTTTAATGAATTCTGTAAAATAATGAACATGAAACGTTTAGGTAGCTCGTATGCATGAGAAAGTATTATTAAATAAAGCCTTGCTGATGCTGGAAAAGAATACTGATGTGGAGGTTGAGCTGCTTAAGATGTGCTCACCTATGAGCCGCTATCATGATGCGGCTGTAAAGCTAAAAAAAGACAGTATGGCTGAAGAGTTTTCTGTCTATGCAAAGCACCGACCCTCCGTGTCTCAGTTAGGTTTGCTAATAAACAATCATAAGGAAAGCGCAGGAGGCGATAACCATGCCAAAATGCTTTTAGTGGCTGATTACGTTAGCCCAAATCTAGCCCATTTTTTGAAGGAGAATGACTGCAATTTTATAGATAGTGTTGGAAACGCCTATCTAAAGTTTGGCACAATCCTTATTTATATGACGGGTAACAAACCCCTAAAGTCATCTTCTAAAATGTTGCCGTCAAGAGCATTTCAAAGCACTGGTTTGAAACTGATCTTTACTCTACTTTGCCATCCCGAAGACATAATCAACCGTAGTTACAGAGACCTCAGTGAGATTAGTGGCGTATCTCTGGGCTCAGTTGGTTGGATTATCAACGATTTGAAAGCAGCAGGCTATTTATCAGCAGGCAAAAAAGATAAACGCAAGTGGTTGGATAAGGAAGGGCTGATAAAAAGCTGGGTTGTGGCTTATTCTGAAAAACTTAGGCCCAAGCTAGTCTTAGGTTACTACCAATCACTCCATGAAAACTGGCGGGATAAAGTTGACATCGTATCTTATGATGCATGTTGGGGGGGAGAAGTAGCCGCCGATGCCTTAACTCATTACCTAAAACCAGAGTTTTCAACGATTTATGCGGATGATTCGCTGGGTAAATTAATTATTATGAATGGGCTGAAAGAGGCGCAAGATAAAAACAGTGCGAATGTTGAAATTTTACAGAAGTTTTGGAGCTTCAAAAGCTTGGAAGACAAGGGGCTTGCGCCAGTGCTTTTGGTTTATGCTGATCTAATTGCTTCGGGTGATTCCAGAAACCTTGAAACGGCGAAACTAATTTATGGTAAATACCTTGATGACACTCACTAAAGATCTTGATCCAGATTGGCTTTCAGCTTTGAGTATTGTTAAATCACAGGCTGATGGGCTTGGTATTCCATTCATGGTAATAGGTGCTTCTGCAAGAGACATACTGCTTGGTACATGGAATATTTCACCAATTCGTGCCACAAGAGATGTCGATCTCGCAATAGAAATTGCCAGCTGGGGGCGCTTTGATGAGCTTAAAAAAGCGCTTGTCAAGACCGGGTCGTTTGAAGCTGACAAGGCTATGCAAAGGCTCATTTTCGACAGTCACCT
>ENA-ORXR01003265-ORXR01003265.1-marine-metagenome-genome-assembly--contig:-NODE-3265-length-14641-cov-3.030349_pt1 | contig 14641 bp, 7 predicted proteins | sample MGYA00237866_ERZ511479 | MGnify/ENA metagenome assembly ERZ511479 | reverse complement strand
ATTACAAAGAATATGTTGGTGCTTGCCTGACCGAAGCGATGGAGGTTGGGGTAACCTATCGGCTTGATTTTTTTGTGGGCTTCCAGAACAATATATCGGGAAGTATGGAATTCGATATGGCCTTTTTTGGTTCGACCAATTGCAACAATTTGCCTTTCGGTGGCAACAACTTCAACATCGGTTGTCCTGTCAATGCGGGCAATTATACACAACTCACACAACAGACGGTGAGCGGCAACAATGCCTGGGTGAATGTGGTGGTAGAATTCGTTGCCGATCAGCCTTATGAAGTCATCGTGCTCGGTCCTAGTTGTGAACTCAATCCTTTTTGGATGCAAGATCCTTATTTTTATGTCGATCGTTTGGCTTTTGAGGAAGTAGGTGCATTTGGAATTCCTTTTGATAATGTATCGGGGACGATTTGTCAGAACAACCTTGTACTTTCTATCAATGAAGAACCGGGCAATACTTACCAATGGTACCTTGACGGAGTTGCCATTATTGGTGAGACCGATCCAAGTATTACCTTGACGACTGACGACTCGGAAGGTACTTATCTGGTGGTTATTACGACACCGGATGGTTGTAGCTCTTCGAAAGAATACGACCTACTCATTCCCCCTTATTATGCACCAATAGATGTGGGCATTTGTGAAAACGAATTTTTCATTGTGGGAACGGACTCAATCAATCAATCTGGCTATTATGAATTGACGATTCCTGCTATGGATGGCTGCGACTCGATTGTTCAACTTACCTTGGATGTAGAACCCAATACCTACTCGTTTTTGAAAGATACCTTTTGTGAAGGCAATACTTATGTTTTGCATGACCTTAGCACGGAAGAGCCGGGGCTTTATGAAATTAACATTCCTAATCTTGCTGGTTGTGATAGCATCATTGAACTGGAACTTTCTACTATACCTTTAGGTACAGGAGTTATTTTTAATGATCCGATAGAAGTGATGTTAGGTGAATTCATTGATCTCGCTCCTGCTTTTTATGATCCAAGGTTGATTTATTTTAACTGGTATGATGTCAGTAATATTCTCTTTGCAGAAACGCTGGTGGTTGAAGATTTTCAACCAGTTGACAATACAACGCTTTTTCTAGAGTCATCGGATCAGTATGGTTGCGATGTAATCGATACGGTAGAAATCCGGGTAGACAAATCCAACATTCAGGTTTATATCCCCAATGCCTTTTCACCTGATGGAAATGGTATTAATGATTTTTTCAAATACTACGAAACCATTGCACTTCAGGAGGTGGAAGCCTTTGCTGTTTTTAATCGCTGGGGTGCAGAAGTTTATCGGGAAGAAAACATTGTTGAACATCTTACATTCAGAGGTTGGGATGGTCAGTTCAAAGGGAAAGATGCTGCGGTGGGGGTTTACGCCTATTATATAAAAGCTGTTTTTTTGGATGGAAATGAAAAAATTTTTGAGGGAGATGTGACGCTGTTTAGGTAGTTTTTTTACTATTAAGCTGCCTTTAATTTTAGCACTGAATCCTAAGTTTGGCGAGACTTCCTAAGTTTCGAAAACTTAGGAAGTCTTTCTCTTAAAGGCAAAAAGACATTGCTTCCTTTTGGAGCTGAATAGTTACGTTTTTTTATCTCAAAAAAATCTCAATTTTCCATCGAGCACAATAAATCATCTTTTGAAAACTATACATACAGTTAAACAAGCCCGAGCCTTCATTCTTTCCAGTCAATTACTTTCAGGCAATAAAAAATACAGAGGGCTAGACGGAACTCGACAGGTCATCGAGCAACTCGGCTATATACAAATCGACACCATTTCTGTCGTCGCGCGTGCCCACCACCATGTACTCTTCACCAGGGTACCAGACTACCAGAAGGAAATGTTGCAGGAACTTCTATCGCAACGACACATTTTTGACTACTGGGCTCATGCCGCTAGCTATCTTCCAATGAAAGATTTTAGGTACTCCCTATTCTATATGGAAAAAATAAAAGCAGGAGAAGGTCATTGGCGGAATCGCGATAAGAAATGGATGAAATGGGTGCTTGATCAGATCAAATCAGATGGCCCCAAAATGGGACGGGATTTTAAAAAAGATAAAAAACTAGCTTACGAACATGCCTGGGGCGGTCATCCTGTCAATCAGGCTTTACGTCAATTGTTTATGGAAGGCACACTTATGGTAACTGGTCGTAAAGGATTTCAAAAAATCTTTGACTTAACCGAACGAGTACTGCCCGCTTATGTCGACACCCGCCTTCCTTCCGAAAAAGAATACCACAAACATCTTATCCTCCGCGACCTCAACGCCAATGGCCTCATCCAAGCCCGCGAGATCGGTCACCTTATTGCTATCCCTAAAAACAAACTAGACCAACTGCTCGATGAATTAATGGAAGAAAAGGTAGTCGTAGAAGTTGATGTAAAAGGTTTGGAAAATAATACCTACTATGCGCTGAAAGAAAAGCTCGACACCTTTGAAACTTCGCGCGCAAAAAAGCACATCAAAATACTTTCGCCCTTCGACAATTTAATCATTCAACGTAAACGGATGAAAGATTTGTTTGACTTTGATTACCTGCTCGAATGTTATGTGACTGCTGCTAAACGCAAGGTCGGCTACTTTAGTTTGCCGCTACTTTGGGGGACTGATTTTGTGGGGCAGGTTGACTTGAAAGCTGATAGAAAGTCGAAGGTTTTGTTGGTGAAAAACTTAGTATGGGAAGATGGGATTAAAAACAAGGAACTTATACTGACGGACTTAAAGAAAGCTATGAATGTTTTTCAGGAGTTTAATGGTTGTTTGGAAACGGAGGGCTTGGAGTGATGGGTGTGAAAGCGAAGCACGCGAAAGCAACGACGTTCCTTGAAGGAACGTCGTTGCTCGTACGTAATCGAACGCGCATCATCCCCAACACTAACACTCCTCCGGTCGTTCACCAATACCAGAAGACATCACCAATTGCTTCAAACGTTTTTCATAAAAGTCGAGCAATAGGTTGGTAATGTTCAACTCAATTTCAATACGCCGGAATTCGCCGCCTCTTTCTGACTTGGGGTGTTCGTAAGCACCTATGCTGATCGGTACGCCCATGAAGTCGAGTTGTTGTTTGACGGTCCATGCACGTGCGATGCCAAGCTCCATATTGCTTTTGAGAGAAGTGGTTATCTCCCGGGTTGTTTCTTTGTTTTCAACATTGTCCCCTAAGAAATGGGTAAAGGAAGTACCCAAAGGAATATCCAATGATTTTTTATATCGTGCCCCATTAAACGGGTTGCCATCCGTATGACCTTCCAGGTAAATGAAAAAATCTTCCTTACAACGCATACTCTCCTCACAATACTTTTGGAGGACTTCGCCATCGACCCATGAAGCAATTTTTTTGTAGTATTCAGGATCACCCATTTTTGCCAAATCAATTTCCTGACAAAGGTAAGTGGAGATGATATATTTGATACCTATATTACCAAGAGGACTGTAACGGACCTTGGTTTCACAGGGTTGTTTATCGCTATTGAGTGCACCTTGCATGACGCTAGACGATTGCGGTCCAAACCGTTCGCGTTCAGCATGCGTTTCTTTGCGAGCCTGCATCACCAACTCAATGTATCGGCATTGATATACTTTCCCGCGCAAGCGCAAAACTCTACAACCCAACTCTTCATCAAATTCTAATTCATGCTTTTCCTGTAGTCCATCTATTTTGTCAAGATACCTCTGCCCCTCTTTACAAGCATCGAAGTGTCCTTGAATGGTCCATGATTTGACCTGAGCAATTTTATCGCAATAGACATCGGCCAGATCAATACCGTTTGGAATGGTATCATTGTTTTCTATGAACTCGGCCCACTGCTCGTTGAGTGATTCCAGGTCCTTATGGTTACTTTTAGAAGCTTTGTATAAGTCTTCAAACTTACCAAGTGTCTCATCACTCAATTCAGGATCTTGTTCTTTTACGATGTCTCCAATTCTTCCGAGCATCACCACTCCACTATCACATACGTGTACCATACCAACCATTACATAAGCTTTGATGCGGTCTTCGATCTCACAGTATTCATATCCGAATTTGATTCCACCTTTTATATCATTACTTGGCACAAATTCTTTCCAGGCTTTGTTAAGCACTGCAACATCGCCATTGTACTTTTCAACTTCCGTTTCCAACCATTTCAACTTATCTTTCAAGTCAGCATCTAATTTAGGGTTACTAGCCGAACGCAATTTGGTTATTTTTTTCAGCATCTTATCGCCTTTATTGCAAATGTCTGCAGCAGCAATCAAGGTATAGGCTTTGATGGTAGGTACCGGGTTGCATTTCATCAAGGGCAACTTTTCTTCAAAACCAGGAGAGACATCTGACTCTACAAGCTCAGCCCAGGCCTTGTCCAATTTTGGCAAGGTCGCATAAAGTAGTTTCATCTTGTCAACCTCCTCTTTAAGTCCTTCTACATCTTCTACTTTGAGTGATGTTTTTTCTGCTAAAGTCAAAACTCGTTTTTCAAAAATCGTTTTCGCCTTCTCCATGTCACCGTTGCAATAATGGGCATGGGCCATCATGTAGTTGGTCTTGGCAAGTGTTCCTTTTTCGCAAACGCGAAGTGCATCAGGTTCTGCTTCTAGTTTTTCAAGGCTTACATCCTTGTTGATCAAAAAGCGCGTCCAATAGCGATCGATTTGGTGATAGGCTTTTATTTTTACAGCTAGGTCCTCGTACTTTTCTTTGAAGCCGGGAATGGTGTTGTATTTAGTTTCACCAACAGAAGCCACATCTTCCATTCGGTTTTGAGCAGAGCTGATATCGCCGCTACAAAAATTGGTATTGGCATACATTAAAGCCCATTTAGCAAAATCGATGGGTTGATCTTTAGGTGGCTTGGTGAGTTTAGATATATTGGAGGTTTTCGCGTTGGCCAAAAACTCTCTCCAGGTATCTTCGAAGTTGACGAATTGAGCGCTGCTGCTAGCAACAAAGAAAAGGCAACAAACTAGGCTACAAAAGAGATGACGTAAATTAAGTCTCATATTAATCAATTGTTTTTGAGAAAAAGAGTAAAGTGTACTGTCGCAAAATTAGAATGTTTTAATTAAAGAACGAATTAAACTTAGGTTTGAGCTTAAATTTTTAGTTAATAATTCGTTAGAAAATAAGCAGTTTGGTAGTTGACACGCGAGACTTCCGAAGTTTTCGAAACTTTGGAAGTCTTTCCTCCCTGCTTTCCCAATACTAGCTAATTGCTAAAAAATAGATTGCTTATATTGAGCATCCTATTTACCAACAACCTTAACATCTATGAGCTTACCCAGTAAATCTGAAGCAAAAATCTTACTAGAAAAGCATGTCAACAACGATTACCAGCGCTACCATGCACTGATGGTCGGTACGGCCACCGAAAGTTACGCAGCTGTTCATGGTGGTGATCCTTTGCTTTATTTTCTCACCGGCTATTTACACGACCTTGATTATGACGAACATCCCGAGGCACATCCCGGTCCGTCACTTGGCTGGTTTAAGGAATGGGGGTACCCTGATGATTTGATTCATGCGGTGGAAGCACATGCTTTTGGCTTCAATGGTTTTAATACTGAACCTGCTACGCCACTTGCTGCGGCATTGATGGCCTGCGATGAAATCAGCGGTATTTTTTATGCGTATCAGAAGTTGAATCCGATTCCGTTTGGACAAATGAAAGTGAAGTCGATTAAGAAACGGTTGAAGGAAAAATCATTTGCGGCGGGGATACATCGGGATACGATTTATATGGGAGTGGAGAAGTTGGGAATTACTATTGAGGAGCATGTGAACAACTTGGTTGAAGCTTTTGGAAATTTGGATGGGGAGTAAAGCGGTTGGAAACCTTTCTCTAGGACTTGGACTATACTACATAGCTCAGTTTTTTTAATCTCAACTACAATCTCAACCTCAATCTCAATTTTCCCGCAACCGCAATAAATTTTAATCTAACAAGCAGATTATCAATCAAATATTGGTGTCGCGATTGAGGGTATTTGAGGTTGAGGTTGAGGTTGAGGTTGATGTTGATGTTGATGTTGATGTTGATGTTGAGGTTGAGGTTGAGGTTGAGGTTGAGGTTGATGTTGATGTTGAAAATTTGTTACCCACTCTTTTCAAAACCGATACTTCAACTCAATGCCACCATAATAATTTCGCGGCAAGCCAGGATAATAATACCGAGGTGCATTCCCTCCAAAACTTCCAGCATTGATTAATATCATGGAGGCATATTGCTCATCCAGTATATTTCGAATTCCGAAGAATGCATTTAAATCAATTTTCTCAAAAAGTGTTCGCTTGTATCCAACCTTGAGATTCAAAAGTTGATAGGCATCAGATTCAATCGAATTATCATCCCGCATTGGAAAGGCATCTACAAAGTTGTAATTTAGGTGTCCGTAAAAGCCATCCAAGTTGTTGATATCCAGGCCAATGTTGAAGTGATGTGGTGCCGTTCCCGTCAATTCATTTCCATCGTAATTCAAATCGCCATCCTCAAAGTCGACGAATTGATAATCGGAGTAAGTATACGTTGAGAAAAAGGTCATGTGAAAACGTCTCACTGAAAATTTGTAATCCGCATATAATTCCATTCCATTGTGTTGAGTCTTACCCGCATTGACGCCGACAAACTGATCGGGTCCTACCCGTTTGGCAACTAACAAGTCGCGGATATTCATACTGTAAAAGGTCAACTCATAGGTCAGCTTATCCCAAACCCGTCCTCTACTTCCCAATTCAAAATTCCAACCTTGCTCGGGTTGAATTTCAGGGTTAATCGCTCCATCGGGAGTCAGCGTTTCTTCCAGAGAGGGTGGAGAGAAGCCGTGACTCACTGTCGTAAAAAAGGCTAGGTTGTTCTTGACTTGATAACTCAACCCTAGCTGAGGTGAAGCCACCAAATCAAACTGATAGTCGCCCGACAAGTCAATGCTATCTGCATCAAATAGAGCCTTATAGTCATATCCGGTACTATTCAAATTCACACCTGCGAGTAGGCTTATGTTTTTGGTGATATTTTTGTAAAACTGTCCAAATATATTGATATAGCTTCGCACTTCCCGATTATCACTTAATGCTTCTCCTTGCACCCCACCATTGGTCACAAAAGTTTGCCATTCGTATTGCTCATTAAACGCTTCAACTCCAATCGACAACATGGGAAATAAGGGTCGCTCCCATTTTTTTAGATCCAAATCAAAACTTGTTCGAAGTCCAAAAGCCCGATTCTCTTCTTCCAAAATATTGAAAGGTCTCGACTCATAGGCGTTTCGAAATTGGCCAAACAAACTAGTTTTATTTTTAAATACATAGTCTCCAATTTTTGCAAATTTCGTTTGATGCGAAAGTCCCAACATCGTTTTAGTACCATCTTCAAAACCCTTAACACTGTTCCAGGTAAAGGCTGCTTTTCGAGGTTCGTTTTCATAGTCATCCCGGTTGAGTGAACTGGGAATAAATGCTTTTAAATCGATGTAGTTAAACAAAAGTGTGGTTTCGTTTTTTTCGTTGGCTTTCCATTTCCCGAGCAAGGCAATACCTTCCCGATCATACGTATTGTTTTCACGATAACCGTCACTATGGGTTCGGTTGTAATTTATATTTAGGTTGAAGTTCTTTTTTTTGTTTCCAAAATTCAAGTTAGTGGCATTTCGAATCAGACCATAAGATCCCATCGTGGTATTCGTCGACAAATAATAGGAGTTAAAATTATCTCCCGTGCGCAGATGAATCATCCCACCAAGTCCAGCGCCATAGATACTGGCAGTGGGCCCTTTCCAAACATCTACTTGTTCGATCAAACTTAAGTCAACATCTTCAAGCGTCGTCTCACCATCACCGGAAGTCAGCGGGATATCGTCCAGGTAAGCTCTGATCTTGGAGGTCGCAAATGGAGAGCGATTGCCGATGCCTCGTATCGTGATTCGGTTGGTGTTCAAGGCGCCACTGTGCATGTACACACCCGACACACGGTTGAGTGCGGGGGTAATGGCGACATCATTATCTCGTTGTAATTCCTTTGATCGGATTTTCATAAATGGGGCTGGAAGGTGGATGTAGATTGGAGCATCAATGATCGTTGATAAGGGGAACATTGTGGTTTCCGAAGTGACCATCTCATCCAAACAAAATTCATAAACACCACTACTGTCTACCTGAATTTCTTTTTTGATATAGCCAACATAAGAGCAGTGCAATTTTACTGGAAATTGTTTATCTATTTTTAAATAAAACTTACCTTCGATATCGGTTGCAACACCCCTTATAGGCCGTTCCAAGTATATACTGGCTCCTATCAGTGGGTCTCCGTATTCGCATTCCTTCACTATCCCTGTTATTTCTATTTGAGCACTCAATAGTAAGGAGTAGAAAATAAAAAAGAGTAGTAAGAGTTGTTGTTTTACCATCAGGCAATTTACAAATCCCTAAAAACAAAAAGCACCAAATCGATCATTGATTTGGTGCTTTTTATAATTTAATACAAATTGGTCTGCTTACGAACGTATCACTTTGGCTACCTCATTACCGATCCGTACAAAGTAAATCCCTCGGAATAAGTTTTTCATAGATATTACAACTTACTGGTAATCAAATTTTACTTTTTCCGAACCAACGGTAAGCGAACTTGTGACGGGTACTTGTCAGAATGATGCACCTTGTTCCGCGCAACCACTGGTTCTTTTTCATCGTAGTTGTTGCCTCCGGTATTGAGATTTCGAGTAAACCTTGGGAAATTGCTACTCGAAATTTCAATTCGAATTTGATGCCCTTTCTTAAAATAGTTGCTCGTCGACATTGGGCTCAACTCCAATTTGTACACCTTTCCATTTTCCATAAAAACTTCCTTATCATATCCTTCGCGATACCGAACTCGTTGAATCGTCTCATCCAAGTTGTACGCTCGTCCATCGGGATATACATCAATCAACTTAATCGTAAAATCGGTATCCTTGGCATCCGAAGAAATATAAAGCGTGGCCTCTATAAAACCACTAACTTCGACACCTTCCTTTAGTGGCTCGGTAGAATAGACCAAAATGTCGTGCCGTGTCTCCATAACCTGCTGATCAAAAGAACCTCCGTCAATTGCATTTCCAATACAGCATACGTTACCTCCGTAGGAAGGAACGGGATTTAATGGGTTATAAACAAATTCATCAGGCGTTTCATTTTTTCCAACTGCGGTTTTACTTAGTTTACCATCTCCATACAAGCTATTAGCTCTGCCCTGGCTTGCCAAATAAAAAGGCACCATCTCGACTGACGCAGGAGGCCATTGCTCTGCACTTTGCCATTTGTTGCTTCCCATGGTATAGTACTGCACCCTAGGCGTTTCTTTTTTAAAATTATTATCTTCTCCTTTCAGCAGGAAGTCAAACCAGTTGTACACCTGCTCATCATAATTCAATCGAGCATCACCTACATCCAGATCACCTACAATTGTTTGCTCTGTATCTCGTGTAAACCGGCAATGTAAAGAGGGAGATATTATTAGGTATTGATTATCGGCAACAGCCTTATCTTTTGCATTATTCCTGACGTGGTTGAAGAGTTCGATATTGGGTCCGGTAGAAACGTCGAACCAGGAGACAAACCAAAAACTGGGAACTCCAAAAGGCATATCGTCGTGATACAGCCCACCTTCATACCAGACAGGATCATTGGGTTTTCGTGGAATCATATTGTCGTAGATTCCCTTGGTACCATTTACATTTTTGAGAATATCACTCACTGGTAAATGGTCAAATTTATCGGACCAATCAACCTTGGGTGCTTCAGAAGCCAGGTCGTAAAAACGAGATATTCGAATAAGGTCTTCCTGCGTTGCACCTTTCGGTACTCTTGGTCGGAAATCATCGTTTTGTACAGAATACAACCACGAGGTAAACAACATCTGCATAGCGCCACCTCGATACCAATTGCCTTGTTCATGAAAACGACCGACTCTACCGACACCAGCGCCATAGCCTTGTGGTACCATGGCTGCATGCGCCGGATGGTCCAGTGATGCAATGGCCATTTGCCATTCTGCAGTAGAAGAACAACCGAGTGTTCCTATCTTACCGTTGCTCCAGGGTTGATCCTGCATCCAGGTAAAAGCATCTAGTGCATCTGTTTTGGGTAAACCCAAAATATCCCACTTGCCTTCTGAAAAGTAGCGACCTCTTTCATTTTGAACGACGTAAGCATAACCTCTTTTCACCGCTTCATACGCGCGCTTTTTGGTCCAGGTTCTTTGTTTACCATCACCCCATGAATTAAAGTTGTAAGGCGTTCTGGAAAAAATGATGGGAACTGGCTCGTCTGTTTTAGGACGATATACATCTGTACACAGGCGGATACCGTCGCGCATAGGAACCATTAATTTCTCGTCAACGATGGCGATATCTTCCAACTTAGTTGAAACTTCTATCTGAGCAGAAAGGGAAACTACATTAAGCATCAGCAATGTGAGTAGCTGAATTAGTATTGATTTTTTCATTTGAACTGATTTTGACGATTTGCGTTTAACTCTAATTGTAGCGTAAAATACAATTTTTGTTTTAGCTGGCGTCAAAGACCATTTAGAATGTTCAAAAGTTTTTGTAATTGTTCAGTATGGAGTCGGAAGTCCGAGGTCCGAGGTCGGAAGAGTTAACGCAGAGTCTCCGCGTCTCGTTCTTCGGACTTCCGACTTCGGACCTCCGACTTTTTTAACTCCTAAATTACAATCTAGCTAAACAATTAAGTTTGGTCTTAACTATTCTCGATCGTTCAGCAATACTTTATAAAATATTAATCTTGTTTTTTATTACACTCCCACAACATCCCCATTCCAATCATAACCTCCCGATCGCAAGTCTTTCAGTTTCTCATTCAATTCGGCATCAATGATAGCTTTCTCCAGTTTGACCTTTGCTTCTGATCGATGTACTCCAACTTCGGTATTGACCTTCAAGTTATTTTTGACGGCGTTGGCGAGCATGGTGGTATTTTCGTGGTTAGCCATTTGGAAAACATGCTCGTGCTCATGTAAGACAAAATCATAGGGGCTTCGCGGAGAAATCAACTTGACAAATATCGGTGCTGTTTCAACAGAAACAAAGAGGAGCATAATGAAAATATTCGCCAGTAGGATAGCTTCGCTCTGTTGTCCCAATCGATCCAGTGCGTCCATGCGTGCAGCAAGTCCACCATAGGCGCTTCGGTTGAGTTCCGATATTTCGGATTGCACTTTGGATTCCATTCCTGTATTTGCTTTTTCTTTTTCGGCGATGAGTGGCAGATTGGTTGCCATTAATTCATCCAACTCAACTTGTGCCTTATCGGCTTCCGCTTTTTTGGCGCGATAGATAGGGCCCATATTTCGTTTTTGTGAACCACCAGTTCCGTCTGCCTCTGCTACTGCGGCTTGCGTCAATTCGTCACGTACTTTTGTTTTGGTTTCTATTTCTGACTTTAGTATTTTTATTTGTTCTTGATTAGCTACGATGTTGTTGGTATATCTTTCCTGGACGCGATCTTCCTGCGTTTTAAAAACCTCTTGTTCCATTACTATTAGTTCTGCATCAATTTCCTTTTGGAAAATTTTTAACTCCAATGGTTTTGAAATAACCAGCGCCAACAATACAGCCAATACGAGCCGTGGAAAAGCAACTAAAAAGTCCTGGCCAAAAGAACCTTTACTTTTCATACTCGATACGATATATCGATCCAGATTAAAAATCATCATTCCCCATATGGTACCAAATGCAATAGCTGCCAACCAAGAATCAAACACGGTATATAAAGCATAGCCTGCTGAAAAGAAAGCAAGTACTCCGGTAAAGAAGATGGTGGCTCCAATACCCACATACTTATTTTCATCGGAAGGGCATTTTTCCAATATTTTTCGATCAACTCCGGCGCAAAACAAAAAGAAATCTTTGAATGAAGACATAGTATTCTAATTTTAGAATTAAAAGAAAGTTTTGTGGCAATACATGAGGAGAGAGCTTGTCTCGACGAATGTCGAGATTGGAAACCTTCCTCTCGCTATCTCAGTATTTTAAACTCTATCACTCAATTGTGTACTATCGTCAAGAAGAGAGACAGCGGGTCAATTGATATCATTCCTATAGGCACTTGTAATATGCGGGTACTTTTACGAAAATTCCTTTTTTTTAGATAAACAGAAGACATAAGAAGATCAATGAAAACAAATGTGTGTATACGAGCGTATATTGTAATTGCGTTAGAGGAAGTAGACGGAGTTACTTTTTTGTAAAAGAGAGGAACGTCGTTCCTGCTTTTTTTATATAGCCTCGGTAAGTTGGTATTTATTGGTTGCTTTTAGTTGGAGGAACAACGTTCCATAAATTGATCCTTATGAAAATTAGACGAACATTTTTATTCTATTTCTTCTGTGGCATTTCTTCGCTGGCTACTTTGCTGTGCGTAAGCGCATGTGAGAAGGATGGTCCTCCTGAATTTTTTAACATAGGTACGGAGGTTACTCTGGTCACCATGCATCATGAACGAGGTTTGCCTAATATTAAGGTGTACATAAAATATAATGTCGATAGCTTTCCCGGCTATACCGACCTGAGCCTATTCGATACTAGTTTTGTCTCTAATGACCTTGCCGAAGTCACTTTCCCAACGGTCCCAGTTGGACATCATTGGTTTGTTGGTTTTGGTACCGATGAATTATTGAATGAACCAGTTCGCGGGTCAGTCCCTATGAAGATTCATAATAATTTTCAGCCTCGTGATAGTGTTATTTTGGTTAGTGAGTATTGAGGGAAAGGGAGCTAGGAGCTAGGAGTTGGAAGTGGGAAGTGGGGAGTTGGAAGCTCCGAATATCGCGTAAAGCTTCCCACTTCCAACTTCCCACTTCCAACTCCCAACTATTTCCACTATTTCACCAAACTAACATCCCCCTTCATCATCCGCTGCCGATCATCCACCTCATACGTAATCACCCAAACGAATACGCCAGGATCGTAACCTTCATTTTGGCGAAAGCCATTCCACCCCGACTCAATGTCATCTGATTCAAATATTTGTGCGCCCCAGCGATCAAAAACTTTCATTTGAAAATCATTTAACGGACAAGAAGTATAGGCCTTGAAAATGTCATTGACGCCATCATCGTTGGGACTAAATGCATTCGGTACATAGACATTAAATACAGGAAGTACTTCCACACTTTGAGTCATTGAATCTTCGCAGCCATATTGATCAGCGACAATCAATTGAACGTCAACATTGCCCGCTGTTTTAAAAATATATTGGGGGTTTTGATCTTCTATCAATTCCTGATCAAAGTACCACCACCAACTTTCAGCTCGTTCCGACAAATCTTCAAAATGAATGGACTCTTTTTTATTGACCGGGTCAGGAGCATAAGTAAAATCTGCAAGTGGTAGCTCTCCCACCTCCACCCAAGCCGGATAGTCGAAAGTATATTCACATCCTTGAGGAGATAGAATATACAAACTTAAATCATAGATTCCTGGAACCAGATATTGATGTTGTACATCCATGGTGTTTACCTCCGTACCATCTCCCAGCCCCCAACTAATCGTATAGCTTTCATCCAATAAATCGCTGAGATAATTTAATTCCAAATCAAGTGGTGCGCAGTTTCCAAACGTCGGTGGATCTTCTAAACTTAACGCCAACTCCGGCAACCACTCTACCTCCTCCACAAACGAATAGGTACAACCATAAAGATCAATCACGTTCAAGGTTACGGGATACGTTCCAGGCGCTGAAAAATGATGCGCTGGCAAGGCTTCCTGACTCGTTCCTCCATCTCCAAAGTTCCATGACCAGGCTACGATAGTAGCTTCAGCGGAAGTATTGACCGGAATAAAATAAACAGACCCATTCTCACAAGGATCGTATTGATAGTCAATCATAACATTCACCTCAGGAAACGCTTCTATGGTAATAAATGCCGTATCCGAATTGCAGTCATCACCGGGGTTGACAATCATCATTCCTTCATAAGTTCCCACAGTCGCCAGTTGAATACTAAGGTCTGCACTTGTAGCACTCAATGGGCTAATCCCTTCCGTTGAAAATTCCCACGAATAGCTATCAATGTTTGTAACATCAGAACTCTCATTATGAAGATCGAGTGATAAGCTACCGCAAAGTGTGTATAGAAAATGTTCGCCATCGGAGGTTGTTCCATCGACCGCAGCATGTAGGTTCACCTGAGGCTCTGCTTCCCAATCAACCAGTTGCTCAAAGGAGTATGCACAATTATTGATATCCACTACCGTCAAATTGACCAGATACTCATCTACTACATTGTATTGATGCTGTGGTTCTACCAAGGTGCTCGAAGTCCCATCACCAAAATCCCAATTCCAACTAAGTAGATCATCCATAGGAACATTGCTGCCAGGAACAAACTGAACTGGCCCTGCACCACAAGGCGTATAGATATAATCGATGTCAACAACTACTTCAGGATAAGCGTGAATGATGATAAAAGCGGTATCGGTACAAGCTGATCCAGAATTGAGAATCATCTGCCCTTCATAAGTGCCTGCTGCCGGTAGTTGTACTTCCAAATTTACGGCTGTCGATGTCGCCGGTTCTACCCCAGGAGTTGAGAAGGTCCATAAATAATCGGAGATATTGTCCTGATCAAAACTTTCA